>Ga0302325_10021890_pt1 | contig 13379 bp, 11 predicted proteins | sample Palsa_T0_2_FD_201948 | JGI IMG/M metagenome (GOLD analysis project Ga0302325, IMG submission 201948) | Peat permafrost microbial communities from Stordalen Mire near Abisko, Sweden - Palsa_T0_2 | ecosystem: Environmental > Terrestrial > Soil > Palsa > Peat permafrost | place: Sweden: Abisko... | reverse complement strand
AGCGGCTCGTACGGCGCGCTCTCCGGACGCCCGGTCGTTCCCCACATGACCCGGCCGCCGCGTTCTTCGACCGCGTCCACGACCTCGCGGGCCAGCCGCGATTTGCCGATTCCGGCTTCGCCTCCGATGCCGACGAGCTGCCCGAGGCCGCGCGCCGCTCGCTCCGCGCTATCGAGAATGCGCGCGAGGTCTTCTTCTCGTCCGACGAACGGCAAAGCGGCCGCCGGTTTCGCCCGCGGGAGCGGGGCCGCGTCGAGATCGCTCGCAACTCCGAACGCTTCGGTTTCGCGCAGGATCGACTCCATCACCATTTGCGTCTCAGGCATCGGCTCGACGTCCATCTCCGCGCGCAGCCGCTCGGAGAAACGCCGGTATTCGGCCAGCGCCCCGGCCCGGTCGCCCGATTCGTAGTGCAGCGACATCACCCGCCGCACGACGTCCTCGCGCCAGGGATCGACGGCAAGAATGCGCCGCGCGCTCGAAATCGCAAGCGGAAAATCCCGGACTCGGCGGGCGTCCGCGACGAGCCGCGTTAAGGCCGTAAGGTAAAGCGTCCGCATGCGCTCGCGCGGCTCGTCGATCCATTCGTCGTAGAGCGACGTGGCGAGTTCCCCGCGGTACAGCTCGACCGCTTCCCGCAACGTCGCCGCATCCCGCGCGAGCAGTTCGAAGCGTTCGACGTCGACCTCAACCTCCGCGTCGTCGCGCCACGCGATGGTGCTCTTGTCGGCGTCGAACCAGCCTTCCGCTCGCGGCGGCAGCACGCGCGACAAGTCGAACAGGCTCCCGCGCAGCCTCGCGCGCGCGGCGCCTTCTTCTTCGTCCGGCCAGAGCAGAAACGCCACCGAGTCGCGTTCCACGGCGCGGTGGCGATTGAGTACGAGGTAGGTCAGCAGCGAGAGCGCCCGGCGAGGCGTCGCGAGTCGAAAAGGCGAGCCGTCCACGTCAAGCTCGACGTGCCCCAAAAGGCGCACGCCAAGCCGCGGACTGCTCACCTGGCGGGGTACCTTGTGCGCGCTCATCGTCCCGAAAGCCGAGGTTCAGCGCTAGCCCGGCCCCAGCCTACGGGCCCGGCACCGGCGCGGGGACGGGTCCCGGCACCTCGGACGAAATGGAACGGCCGGGGATGTATGCTCGGACCCATGCAAAGCCTGCGGCCGGTACCGGCCGCATCGAGAGACCGAGGAGAGCATGGTAGATCCGACCGTCCGGCCCGACGATAAACTGGTTCTCGACCAGGTCCGCGTCCAAAAGCCGAAACCTGCGCGCGTATACGACGGCCTCGGAACCAGCAAGCAGCCGGTGATGGGAATCGTCTGATATGGAAATGCCTGGCCCGACCTGGATCGTGCCGTGCGGATGATGGACGATCGCACCGATCGTCCTAACGAAACGTCACGTATCGACCACACCTTCGTGCTGCGAATCCGAGCGGACCACGGCGCGGCGACCCCGCTGCGCGCGACGATACGCCATCTTCCCTCCGGCACCGAACTCTCGACGGCCGATCTCACGGAGGTCGACGACTTCATTCGCTTGCGCGTGAACCACGAGGGATAGAGACTAGTCCGGCCACTCTCCGCGTTCGGCCGCTGCAAGGATCTCACGGTGCCACGGTAACGCGAGGAACGTCGAGCGGTACGGTTCTTCGAGTACGCTACTCTCGGCCATGGTCCGCGCGTGAGCGCGCTCAAGGAGTTCGTTCGCTCGCTGCGGTTCCGCCGTGGCGCGCATCACGAGTGCGGCGATCCAATCGCAGCGCTGCGGCCATTCGGTAACGCCGGTGTCGTACGACTCGCCGCGCAACATCTCGTCGATGGCTCGTCGAGCCGTTTGCGGTTCTCCCAGCCGCATGCGGGCAAACGCCGTGAGCGCCAACGCGAACTTCCGGCTACGCGTGTCCTCCGCGCCATCGCAAAGGGCGAGGGCACTCGTGAGAAACTCGAGTGCGCTCGCGTACTCGCCGCGGCCGAGTTCGGCATGCGCGAGGCGCTCGTACACGGTAATGAGACGGCGCGCGTTCCCGAGACGGCTGCCGTGCTCGAGCGCCTCGCGACCGAGCTCGAGTGCCTCCTCGTATCGTCCCGCCAGTGCGAATGCGTGAGACAGCAGCGACGCCCGATACGTGGACTGCGAGGCGTCGGCCGGCGCGGCGATATCGTCCGACGCAGTTATGCTTGCGATTGCGTCGTCGAACGCCCCGACCCGCAAATACAGGCTTGCGAGATTCGCGTTCGCGATTTGGATCGATTCGATGACGCCGTGCGCCACGTAGATTGCAAGCGCCTCACGCACTGCAGCGATCGCTTCACCCGGCCGGCCGCTATGGGCCAGACACCAGCCGCTTGCCTCGAGCGCACATGCTGCTTCGAATGGGTTGCCGGCATCGTTGGCCAGATCCATCCAGCGCTTCACCCAGCGCTCTCCGAGGGCAGCGTCTCCAAGTCGCGTCGCGGTGTGATGCGATTTGCGCACGAGAAATATCATCGCCGCACGGGAACCGGATCGTACGGCGGCAGCCTCGCTCCGCGCGATCAATTCGACCGCTTCCGCGTGACGCAAGATTCCGGCCGCGTACAGCGCCGCTTGGGCGAGTGCGTGCGATTCCCACTCGGGTTGACCGAGCTCGGCCATCCGCGCGGCGACGGCGAGGGCGGCCCCCAAAAGCTCTTCTCCACCGGTGTCGCGCGCCACGTTCACGACTTGCCAAAGGTCGGTGAGTGCGAGCAGACGTTCCGACCCGAGCCGCGCTGCGGCAGAACGCATGTCGTCGAGCGCCAGAAGAGCTACGTGCGTCTCGCAGTCCTGGTTCGCCTTGAAATAGCGGCGTTCGGCCACGAGGAACGAGAGTTCCGGATCGTCCGCTCGCCTCGCGAGAGCCTCCAGTTCGGCGATCGTCGTCGTACGGGCGGCGGAGTCGCCGAGGCTGTGACACGCGCGGTCGAATTCGAGAAGCGCCTCAGCCCGCCGCGCGTTATCCGGCGCGATGTCCGCGCAGCGGCGAAGCAGCTTCGCCGCTTCGTGGAGCGCGCCGACGCGCAGGGCTCGCCGACCGGCAGCAAGATAGTGCGGAGCGGCCGCCGACGGCTCGCCCGCGTCGTCATAGTGGCGCGCGATCGACGGTGCGAGCTCGTCGAAATCGTTTGGGAAGAGCGATTCGAAATTGACCGCGATGCGGTGGTGACGATCGCGCTTGCGCTCCTCCCGTGAGTTCGTGAGGAACGCATCGGCCAAGAGCTGATGCGTGAACGCGAAATCGAACAATCCGCGACCGGGTACCTCGCGTACGATCCGATGCGATACGAGTTCGCCGAGCGCCGCGCGGGCCTCCGCATCGCTCCAGCCTGCGACCGCGCCGAGCATGGAACTTGGGAAAGAGCGACCGATCGTGGCGACGATCTCCCCGGCCGCGCGCGCCTCGATGGAAACGTGCGCCGTGCGTGCGGCCAACAGCGCTTGGAGCGAGCTCGCCGCCGGATCGAACGAACCTTCGATAGCACTTTCGACGAGCTGCCCGAGATACAGCGGATGACCTTCGGCGCGCTCGCAAATCGCCGCGGCCAGTGCCGGGTCGCCGACGCGCATCTCGACCAGCCTTGCAGCCTCGGCTGGTGCGAGCCCGCGCAGGAACACCTCGGTGGACGCATCGCGCGCGCTCGCGTCGCGCCGGACACGCTCGAGCAAGCGGCTCGCCGGAGGTTCGCCCTCGCGCACGGTGGCGAGAATCAGCACGCGCGACCCCGCCAACTGACGCAAGACGAACTCGAGGAGCGCGAGGGTCGCTTCGCCCGCGCAATGCAGATCCTCGAGCACGAGCAACAGCGGCCGCGGCTTCGCGAGCAGCATCAGCGCCCGTGCGACCGCACTAAACGTACGTTCGCGCTCGCGCTCGCCGGCGAGTTCCGGAAGGGCGCGGGCGTCTTCGCGGGCACGCAGTTCCGGCAAGAGCGAAGCGAGCACGGCCGTCGATGCGTGGTCGAGCGTGAGCGCGGCCACGAGCGGCAATGCCGAGCGCAACGCCTCCACGATCGGCTGGTAGGGCGTCGACTCCGGTCGAGCCGTTGCGCCGATCATGACCCGGCCGCCACCCTCCGAAACGCGCGCGGCGAAATCGAGCACGAGACGGCTCTTGCCGATCCCCGCCTCGCCGCCGACGATCGCCAGCCCACCGCGACCGGCCGCCGCCGCGCGCCAGGCGGCATCGAGTTTTTCGCTTTCGGCCTGACGCCCCACAAACGGGAGCGCGGCTGCATCGCGACGGGGTGCGGGGTTCACGATCGGCGCTGGTTCGGCAGCGAGTTCCGCGTGCCGAGCGACGGCGTCGCGGAGCGCAAGCGTTTCCGGCATCGGATCGACGCCGATCTCCGCGCGAAGCCGGCTCGCAAAACCGGCGTATTCGGCGAGCGCACCGGCGGCATCGCCGCTGTCGTAGCGCGCCGAAATCAAGCGGCGCACGACGTCCTCGCGCCACGGGTCGAGCGCCAATATGCGTTGCGCGCACGAGATCGCGAGCCCAAAGTCACGGGCGCGCCGCGCATCGGCCGCCAGCTTGTCGAGCGACGTTAAATAGAGGGTGCGCAAGCGCTCGCGCGGTTCGTCGATCCACTCATCGTAGAGTGCTTCCGCAAGGTCGCCGCGATACAAGTCGACCGCCTCGCGCAAGGTCGCGGGGTCGCGAGCGAGCGTTTCGAAGCGCTCGATGTCGACCTCCACGTCGGTCCCGGCCTTCCAACGAATGCTGTCCGAACCAACGTCGAACCAACCGTCCGTGCTCGGCGGCAGAACGCGCAGCAAGTCGTACAGGGTACCCCGCAGCTTCGTGCGCGCCGCGCCTTCGTCGTCGTCGGGCCACAGCGTGTAGGAGATGAAATCGCGCTCGACGGCCGTGGTTCGGTGCAAGACCAAGTACGTGAGCAGCGCGAGCGTTCGGCGCGGCGTCGCAAGATGAAACGGCGCGCCGTCGACCTCGATCTTGACATGACCGAACAAGCGTATACCAAGGCGCGGATTACTAGCCGGCTTGCGGGGGGCTTCGCTACGGCTCATCTTTATGGAGTTCGAATTTCCGCACCGGCCAGCCGGCGCCTACTCGCGCCGCTTATGTTCCGCTAATTGTCACCCTGAGCCCGTCGAAGGGCGGCTGGGACGTACACCTCGCCGCCGAGTTCTTTGAACTCAGCAGCCTTTTCGGCCATGCCGCGCTCGGCGAACTCGCGGACCTCTTGCGTGATCTTCATCGAACAGAAGTGCGGGCCGCACATCGAGCAGAAATGCGCGACCTTCGCGCCGTCGGCGGGCAGCGTTTCGTCGTGGAAGGCGCGCGCGGTCTCGGGATCCAGCGAGAGATTGAACTGGTCTTCCCAACGGAACTCGAAGCGCGCGCGGGAGAGCACGTCGTCCCAGTGGCGAGCGTGCGGATGGCCTTTCGCCACGTCGGCCGCGTGCGCGGCAATTTTATATGCGATGACGCCGTCTTTGACGTCTTGCTTGTCGGGCAACCCGAGATGCTCTTTCGGCGTGACGTAGCAGAGCATTGCGGTGCCGTACCAGCCGATCATCGCCGCGCCGATGGCGCTGGTGATGTGATCGTAGCCGGGTGCGATGTCGGTCGTCAGCGGCCCGAGCGTGTAAAACGGGGCTTCCTTGCAGACCTCGAGCTGACGGTCCATGTTCTCTTTGATCAGGTGCATCGCGACGTGACCGGGGCCCTCGATCATCGTTTGTACGTCGTGCTTCCAAGCGATACCGGTCAGTTCTCCGAGCGTGTCGAGCTCGCCGAACTGCGCTTCGTCGTTGGCATCGGCAAGGCAGCCGGGGCGCAACCCGTCGCCGAGCGAGAAGGTGACGTCGTAGGTCTTCATGATCTCGCAGATCTCTTCGAAATGCGTGTAGAGAAAGTTTTCCGCGTGGTGCGCGAGGCACCACTTCGCCAGAATCGAACCACCGCGCGAAACGATGCCGGTGATGCGCTTCGCGGTGAGCGGAATGTAGCGCAACAGCACGCCCGCGTGAATCGTGAAGTAGTCGACGCCTTGCTCGGCCTGTTCGATCAGCGTGTCGCGATACAGCTCCCAGGTCAGCTCCTCGGCCTTGCCGTTCACCTTCTCGAGCGCCTGATAGATCGGCACCGTTCCGATCGGCACGGCCGCGTTGCGCAAGATCCACTCGCGCGTTTCGTGGATGTTCTTGCCGGTGGAAAGGTCCATGACGGTGTCGGCGCCCCAGCGCGTCGCCCACGTCATCTTTTCGACTTCTTCTTCGATCGTCGAGGCGACGGCCGAGTTGCCGATGTTCGCATTGATCTTAACGAGAAAATTGCGGCCGATGAGCGCGGGTTCGAGCTCGGGATGATTGACGTTGGTCGGCAGCACGGCGCGACCGCGTGCAATTTCGTCGCGCACGTACTCGGGTGCGACGCCTTCACGTATGGCGACGAACTCCATCTCGGGCGTAATCTCGCCGCGGCGCGCGTAGTGCATCTGCGTGACGTTCGCGCCCGGCTTCGCACGGCGCGGTTTGCGCGTGGCGGCAAAGCGGACGGCGTCGAGTTCGGGCATCGCCTCGCGCCCGAGCCGGTAGAGCGAGGAAGCCTTCTCGAGCTCGACCGTATCGCCGCGGCCTTCGATCCAATGCGAGCGCATCGGCGCGAGACCTCGGCGCACGTCGGTCCCGACGTCGGGATCGCTATACGGGCCGCTCGTATCGTAAACGACGTGCGTCTCGCCGTTCGTGAGCGCAATCTCGCGGACCGGGACCCGAATCGTCGGGTCGCTCCCGATGCGATACGCTTTGCGCGCGCTGCCGCGGGGCTTCGTGGTGTCGATGGTCGCGCTCATGGTACTCCAGCTCCAGCTCTGACATCGGGGCGGCTTGGCCCCCGGATCCCCCCCAACGCGGCCGTCTCTCCCTACGCCGGTGCTAGCCGGATCAGGTTCGGCGGTCGGCGACGAACATCGCCCTCTCAGCTCATCGTTGCGAGCTCCCGCGAGGATGGGCCGAGCATAGCCCCGCACCGCCCCTCTGTCAACCGCGCGGGGCGGGCGGACGAGCGGCAAGAAGCCTGCGCCATGTCCGCGCGCGCCATGCCTTACCTCGTGATCGGGGGCGCGCAAGTCGCCATCGGGGCCGCTCCGATCTTTGCGCGCTACGCGCTGGGCGGAGCGGGGCCCCTCGCGGTCTCCGCGCTGCGCCTCGCGCTCGCAGCGCTCGTCGTCGTGGTCATCGCCCGCCGCTTCGAGCGCCTGCCGGCTCGGCGCGAGCTCGCATTCGCTCTCGCCGGGATCGCGCTCGCGGCACACTTCGCGACGTGGATCGCGTCGCTTTCGTACGTCTCCGTTGCGATCTCGACGCTGCTCGTCACGACGACGCCGCTCTGGACGGAAACCTACGATGTCATCCGCGAACGGCGCTGGCCCACACGCAGTTTCGTCGCCGCGCTGATCCTGGGCATCGCGGGGGTTGCGCTCGTCGTCCAACAGCGCGGCGCCGGGCATCCGCCGGTCCCGGGCCACGAACTTGTCGGCGAAGCGCTCGCTCTTGCCGGCAGCATCGCGATCGGCGTGTATTTGCTGATCGTACGCGATGCCGCGAAGGACGCGCGCTGCAGCCGCCTCGCGACGCGCCAAATCGTCGCGCGCACCTATGGCTGGGCAGCCTTGAGTTTGGTCGTCGCGGCGGCAATCAGCCACGAAGCGCCGCCGGCCGCATCGAACCTGCCGGCGTGGGGCGGCATCCTCGCGATGGCGTTGATCTCGCAGCTTTTGGGACATACGGCGCTCAACGCTTCGCTTGCGACCTTTAGTCCGAGCGTCGTCGCTCTGTCGACGCTGTGCGAACCGGTCGTCGCGACCGTGCTGGCGGGATTCATCTTCCACGAAGCGCTCGGACCGGCGACGGCCGCCGGCGGAGCGCTCGTCCTGGTCGCCGTCGCGCTGACGCTACGGGCCGCGCAACCGGCGCGGGAGCAATCGGCCTCACTCTAGCGGCACGTAGGCGCCCGGGGGCGAGAAGCCGTAGTGCTCGATGGAGATGAAACGCGTGCACTTCATCGCTGCGACCGCTGCCATCGCAGCGACCCGTGGAACGGGCGCCTCCGCCGCAGCCGCGAGCACCGCGCGCTCGCTCTGGGTCTGGCAAACGTCGCTCGACGATGTGGCTGCGGTTGCCGCCTTTGCACGCGATCACGAGATCGAAACGGTATACTTCTCGCTGCCCAAGGACGACCGTGCCGCGGTTGCAGCGGGCGACGCGGCGCGCTTGCGCCGCTTGCAAACGCTCGCCGCAAGCGGCCTTGCGGTGTACGCCACGATCGGCGATCCCGAATGGGTAGAGAAATCCAGGACCAAGCTGCCGGCAACCGTCAACACGATCCTCGAGGCGCACGCCGCTCACGGCATCTTCAGCGGTATCGCCCTCGACCTCGAGCCGCACACGCTACCGGCGTGGAAAGACGGTAGCGCCAAAGACGAAATCGCCGCGAACTACGTCGCACTCCTCGGTTCGATTCATCGAGCCGCGGCGGCGCAGAGGCTTCCGCTGCTTGCGACCGTCCATCCGACGTATGCCAAATATTCGCCGCCGCGATCGGGAAGCGACACGCTGTTGCAGATCGCGGCGCGCGCTACCGATGCGACCGTTTTGATGGCGTATCGCAACGCCGAAGCGACGCTCGAAAGCTTCGGCGGCGCGGCGATGACCCAGCTCGCGGCCGCCGCTCACCCTTGGTGGCTCGGAGTGAGTACGCACACGGGCTCCCCCGCCGGCACGTCGTACGCGACGTTACCGCCGGCGTCGTTCTTCTCGTCGATCGACAAAACCGCGTCGGATCTTGCGACGCGCTACGGCGCCTCGTTTGCGGGCATTGCCGTAGAGGACTATCGCAACACCGTCGCGCTGCTCGCTTCATCCGCCCGCTAGCCAGGAGCCGTCTTGCCGATAACCGTTATCGATCCCACGAGCGCGCTCGTCGTCATCGACCTGCAACAAGGCATCGCCAGAATGGCGACGGTGCATCCTGCAGCTGACGTCATCGCCAACGCCGTACGTCTCGTCGACGCCTTTCGCGAGCGCGAGCGTCCCGTGGTGCTCGTGCACGTCGGCTGGAGACCGGACGGCGCGGACGCGATCAAGACGCGCGCACAAGTGCCGCGACCCGCAGGGGGCTTTCCGCCGGAATTCATGGAGTTCGTCCCCGAACTCAACGTCGATGCCGCGCGGGACATCCTGATCCAGAAACGTCAGTGGGGCGCGTTCTTCGGCACGGATCTGGACCTGCAATTGCGCCGCCGCGGCGTGACGAACATCGTCCTGTGCGGCATCGCGACCAGCATCGGCGTCGAATCGACCGCACGCGACGCGTGGGAGCGCTCCTACAATCTCACCTTCGCAACGGACGCGATGACCGACCGCGATGAAGGCGCTCACGCCCGATCGCTCGAGGTCATCTTCCCCCGCATCGGCGAGCTCGGCACGACGGGCGAGATTCTCGCAAAGCTGTAAACGGAGGCAGGCATGCAAACGCGCTCGTTAGTGGGCATAGGCATCCCCATCGCAATCGTTCTCGTCGTGGCCTTTGTCATCGGCGGAACGTACAACTCACTGGTAACGCTCGGGCAAGCCGTCGATTCGCAGTGGGCGCAAGTTCAAAACGTCTACCAGCGCCGAGCCGATCTCGTGCCGAATCTGGTCGCAACCGTCAAAGGCGCGGCCAATTTCGAGAAGAGCACCTACCTAGCGGTCACGGAAGCCCGCTCGAAAGTCGGCCAAGTCGCACCGCAAGCGGCGCAAAACGCGCCGAACGATCCGCAGGCGTTTGCCCAGTACGAACAGGCGCAAAATCAGCTTAGCTCTGCGCTTTCACGCCTCTTGGTCGTCGTTGAAAACTACCCCGATCTCAAGGCGACGAGCAACTTCGCCACGCTCCAAGCGCAGCTCGAAGGTACTGAGAACCGGATCGCGGTCGAGCGCATGCGCTACAATGAAGCGGCGCAAGCATTCAACACCAAGCGCGATACCATCCCCGCCGTATTCTTCGTTTCGATGTTCGGCTCGAAGTTCAACGAGAAGAATTACTTCAAGGCACAACCCGGCGCGGAGAGTGCACCGGCCGTCGATTTCAGCAAGTGACGTCCGGATGAGCTCGCGCGCGAGCTCTTGGGCCATGCTCGGCCTGATCCTCGCGCTCGGCTTGGCGCCGGCGGCTTGGGGCGCGATCGTTCCACCCAAGCCCACGCACTTCGTCACCGACGAGGCGGGCGCGTTAGAATCCGACACCGCGACCCAGCTCGAACGCGAGCTACGTGAATACGAGACTGCCACCGGTCACCAGATTATCGTGTACATCGGTGAGACCACCGGCAAGGAGCCCCTCGAGAACTACACCGTCAATGCGGCGCAGAGTTGGAAAGTCGGACGCAAGGGCAAAGACGACGGCGTCGTCTTGTTCCTGTTCATGCGCGACCGCCGCGTTCGGATCGAGGTCGGGTACGGACTCGAGGGCGATCTTCCCGACGCGCGCGCAAAGCAGATCGTCGACGAGACGATCGTACCGCGACTCAAAGACGACGACACGGACGGCGCCGTCGCTTCAGGCGTCGCTGCGATCCTGACCACGATCAGTCCTCACTTCCAGGCCTCGCAACCGGTGAGCGCGGCAGCGGCCCCGCAAAGTTCGAGCGACGGCGACGGATCCGACGATCAGCCCGCGTGGTTCGGCATCCTTCTCTTTGTCGGGTTCGTTCCGGTCGTCATGCTCGTCATGGGCGTGCTCCGTTGGCTGTTCACGCTGCCAAAGGGCTTGAAAGCGGCGGATACGGCGTTTATAACCACTCCACGTCTTTTCTTTTCCGGCTCCGGATCGTCGAGTTCTGACGGCGATGAAGGTGTCGGATCTTCCGATTTTAGCGGTGGCGGCGGAAGCTTCGGCGGCGGAGGCGCGTCGGGAAGCTGGTAGTTAGCCGAGGACGCTGCGGTCGAGGTTTGCGACCGACGTGGAGCCCGTGAGCGCCATCGTGATGTCGAGTTGATCGCGGATGATCTCGAGCGCCTTCGCGACGCCTTCTTGGCCGCCCGCGCCGAGACCGTAGACGTACGCCCTGCCGATCATGCACGCGCGCGCGCCGAGCGCGAGCGCGCGAAGCACGTCTTGACCCGAGCGCACGCCGCCGTCGAAGAGAAGCTCCAGCTCAGAGCCGACGGCGTCCGCGATCTTGGGAAGCATCGAGATCGACGACGGCGCGCCGTCGAGTTGCCGTCCGCCGTGGTTCGACACGACGATGCCTGTCGCGCCGGTCTTTGCGGCGATCTTCGCATCCTCGACGTCAAGGATGCCCTTGAGCACCAGCTTTCCCGGCCATTGCTCGCGAACCCACTCGATGTCTTTCCACGTGAGCGTCGGATCGAATTGCTTGGAAATCCAAGTGGAGAGCGAGTTCACGCCTTCCATGCCGCGCACGTGGCCCGCGAGGTTACCGAAGGTCTTGCGCTTCGCACGTGCGACGCCGGCGGCCCACTCGGGCTTCGTCGCGACGTCGATGAGGTTCGCTGCGGAAATGGAGATCGGTACCGTCAGCCCATTCTTTACGTCGGCATAGCGCACGCCGAGCACGTTGAGATCGAGCGTCGGTACGAGCACGCTGCACTTGGCCGCGAGCGCGCGCGCGATCAGGTCGCGCACGAACCCTCGATCGCGGATCATGTACAGCTGGAACCAGAACGGGCGCGTGACGGATGCCGCGACGTCTTCGATCGAAGCGATCGACATCGTGCTCAAGCAAAACGGCACCTCGGCTGCGTGCGCGGCCCGGCACGAGAGGATCTCGCCGTCGCCCTGCTGCATGCCGAGCATGCCGATCGGCGCGAGCACGAGCGGAAGCGCCGCCCGCTCTCCGGCGATCGTCGTCGAAAGGTCGCGCGTGCCGACGTCGATGCCGACGCGTTGGCGCAACTTGATCTTCTCGAGGTCCGCGCGATTTGCGCGCATCGTCGACTGCGTGTACGAGCCGTGATCCGCGTACTGAAAGAAGGCCCGCGGGACGCGGCGTTTCGCAATCTTACGAAGGTCTTCGATGGACGTCACGTTCCGCAGGACGTCGAAGGCATCGTATCTCGCCATCTCCGGGCGTCGCTTCGACTAGCGGGCGGCGGCGACCCGTTCTTCGTTCCGCTCAGAATGACAAGGTGTTAGGCGTATTGTGCCTCGCCGTTACCGAACGACCAGTTTTCTTTCTTAACCTCGACTAAATTGATGAACACGTCTCCGAGCTGCACGCCGATACGATCGTGCAAACCGTGCGCGATGGCATGGTAGAACGCGCGTTTCTGATCGGTGGTCCGCCCTTCGTTCAACGTCACTTGGATCACGATGCAATCCTGGGTTCGCTGGACACCCATGTAGGTGGGATCGATGATGAAGTCGCCGCTCGGATGCTCGGTCACGACCTGGAAACGATCGTCTTTGGGCACGTTGATCGTCGCGAGCATCGCGTCGTAAATAACCTCGCCGATCGCCGCACGATACTCCGCGGGCTTCCCGGCAACCAAATCTATCCGAACGAACGGCATGTGTGCACAACCTCTTTCGAGCGGTTCAACAGCGTAGGGTGAAGCGCGGTTTCGCCCTTGTCACGCTGAGCTTGTCGAAGCGCAGCCGGGGCGTGGATATACCTACCGTACCGCTCGTCTCGTCGGCGCTTCGACAGGCTCAGCGTGACAGTGTAAAGCCCTGCGTGACAGCTAGTCGGGCGACTTGAGTTCGTGGAGGGCGCGGAGGAGTTCGGCGACGGACCATGCTTGGGCGATCGTGCCTTTCCACGCAAACGGAGGTTCGGCGTCGGCGATCTCCGCGATCGATCCCAGGCCGTACGAACGCAGCGACTCGAGCAACGGCTCGAGAAACGTTCGCGCGGTCACGCGATCCCCGTAGACGCGCGCGTAGGCAAGGGAGAACGGCCCGAGCAGCCACGGCCAGACCGTACCTTGATGGTACGCGCCGTCGCGCGCTTCGCGCGAGCCTGCGTAGGCCGGGGTGTAGCGCGCATCGGTGCGCGCGAGGGTGCGGAGGCCGTGCGAGGTGACGAACTCGCGCGTGCAGACGTCGACGACGTCGCGCGCCGCAGCGGGCTCGAGCGGCGAGTACTCGAGCGCGGCGGCGAAGATCTGATTGGGCCGCAAGCTCGCATCGTCGCCGTCGGGACCGTCGAGGACGTCGGCCAATCCCTTACCGCCCGGCAGTATGAAGCGCGCAAAGCTCGTCTTCACGCGCTTCGCGAGCGCGTCGAATTCCCGCGCCGGAATTCCGCGGCGGCGCGAAAGGTCCGCGAGCGTTTGCAGGGCGGCGTACCAGAGCGCGTTGATCTCGACGGCTTTGCCGATGCGCGGGG
>Ga0302325_10021889_pt1 | contig 13379 bp, 13 predicted proteins | sample Palsa_T0_2_FD_201948 | JGI IMG/M metagenome (GOLD analysis project Ga0302325, IMG submission 201948) | Peat permafrost microbial communities from Stordalen Mire near Abisko, Sweden - Palsa_T0_2 | ecosystem: Environmental > Terrestrial > Soil > Palsa > Peat permafrost | place: Sweden: Abisko... | reverse complement strand
GCCTCTTCGGCGCGGATCGCGCTTTCCAGACGGCCGGCGTCTATGCCCTGCGCGACGCACGGGAGGCCGAGGGCGACAACAGCGAGCCAGACGGCAAAGACTTTCATCGTTCTCTTTCTCGCAGGCATAACCTTCCCATCGTCAGCGTCCGTGCGGCGTCCCAGGCGCTAGCAACAACACCCTTCCGCAGACGGCCCCACAGGCGATCCCGCCATAGGGCATCTCATGTTCGCAACAAAACACGATTGCGTCTGGCCCGAAAAAGCGAGCCCAGCGTTGAAAACCGGTTTTTCGTACACGAAAATACTTGACCGATCGCTCTTTTTCGTACACGAAAAATATTGTGCAAATCGTCTGGGACGACTTCAAGCGTCGCAAAAATCTCGCGAAACACGGGATGGATTTCGCGGAGCTAGATATCGCCTTCTTCGCCGAAGCGGTCGTTACTCGGTCGCGAGAACGTCGCTTCGTAGCCGTGGGCGTCTATCAAGCCGAGACGGCCATCGCGGTCGTTTTCCGTTCGTTGGGCGGCGAGGCAATATCAATCATCTCGATGCGACGGGCGAGCCGCAAGGAAAGGAAGCTATTGGCATGACGGGAAAGTTGTCGCCCTCAACTGACGCCGAGGAGGCGCGTATTCAGGCTGGGATCGCCGCCGATCCGGACAATCCCGAGCTCACCGATGAGCAAATGGCGAATGCGAGGCCTTTCGCGGACGTGTTCCCCGAACTCGCCAAGAGTATCGCCCGGGCGCGTGGCCGCCCTAGGGTTGAAGCGCCCAAACAGGCGGTGACCCTTCGACTTTCGCCGGAAACGATCTCCCGCTTCAAGGCTGCGGGCGGGCGGGGCTGGCGCGCGCGGATGAGCGAGGCGTTGGAAAAGGCTGAGGGGTAGCCGCGCCGCAGGTCGAAGAAGCGGGTCGCTTCAGCGCCAATCGCCGAACCGCGCCTGGATGAGCGCCAGCGCGGCGACCGCGGCGGTGTCGGCGCGCAGGATGCGTGGGCCAAGGTTGAGGCGCAACACCCTGGGAAGCCCCAGGATCGCGGCGCGCTCGGCGTCGTCGAATCCGCCCTCCGGGCCGATCAGCAGCCCGACGGCGGGGACGTCCGCGGCGGCGCGCAGCGCGGCGAGCGGGTCGGCGATTGGCGCCTCCTCGTCGCAAAAAACCAGCGGGCTTTCGGCCGGCCAACGCGCGAGGGCGGTCTCGAGCGTCTCGGGCGCGTGGATTTCCGGGCGCCAGATGACGCCGCATTGCTCGCAGGCTTCGCGCGCATTCGCTTCGAGCCGTTCGAGGTTGACACGGCTCGCCTGGGTGCGCCGGGTCAGTACCGGCCTCAGGGACCGCGCGCCCATCTCGACGGCCTTCTGCGCCATGTAATCAAGCCGGGCGTGTTTCAGCGGGGCGAACAGGTAATCGACCGGCGGCGGGGTCTCCTGTTCGCGGATTTTCTCGGCTATCGTCAGCGCCGCGCGCTTTCTCTGCGGCGGATCGAGCTTGGCGGCAAATTCGCCGTCGCGGCCATTGAAGACCAGCACTCGCCCGCCCGCAGTCAGCCGCAGAACGTTGACGAGGTAATTTGCGGCCTCCGGCGTCAACGGAATTGTCTGCCCGATCCGCAGATCGTCGTCGAGACAAAGACGCGGCGTGGTGAAATCGGTGCGGGCCATAAGCCCTACGCTGTAACATGGCGGGCACGGCGCGCGTAAGCGTGGCAGCCCAGGAGCTCCCATGCGCGCCGCACTCGCCATCGCCTTTGCCGCTCTCGCCGTCCCGGCCTTCGCCGCCGACGCCTCCCACCCGAATGTCGTCGAGCTTTTCCAGAGCCAGGGTTGCTCGTCCTGCCCGCCGGCCAACGCAAGCCTGGCGCGCTACGCCGATCGCGCCGACATGCTCGCGCTCACTTTTGCTGTAACCTATTGGGATCGGCTCGGTTGGAAAGATACGTTCGCGCGGCCAGAATATACTGAGCGACAGTACGCCTATGCGCGTTCTCTGGGCGATTCCGGCGTCTACACGCCGGAAGTCGTCGTCAACGGCCGCGCGGCCGGGGTCGGCGACGACGTCGCCGAGGTCGAGGCGCTCGCGCGCAAGACAGATCGAGGCAACTCGGGGCCTGAGGTGCGCATCGATGGCGAGGCGGTTTCGATCGGCGCGGGGACCGCGCCGGCCGGCGGCGCCGACGTATGGCTGGCGCTTTACGATCCGCGTACGCTCGAAGTGCCGGTCGCGCGCGGCGAAAACGCGGGGCGAACGCTGGGCCATCGTAACGTCGTCAAGCGGTTGGAGCGGCTCGGGGCCTGGAATGGGTCCGCGGTTCGGCTAACGCTGCCGGACGCGGGCGGCCTCGCGCGGGCTGTGCTGGTGCAACAGCGCGGGATCGGGCCTATACTCGGCGCGGCGCGAGGGTGACCCACCTCGCACGCGCCATTGGCGATAGTCGCGACCTCGCCCCGTCTCATTCGAAGGCGAGTTCCGGACATCTATTGTGGTGTGTACATTGGTCAGGAATGCCTTGAAACAGCGATCGAATTCTCATACCCAGGCGCGTTTCCATCTGGGAGGATCAATATGAGAAAGCACATCGCCTTATGCCTATCCGTCGGCGCATTGTTGGGTTTCGCGGCGCCGGCGTTCGCCGTGGATCAACCGCACATGGACGAGACTCTGCGGCACCTTGAGCAAGCTAGACACGAAATTGATATTGCCGACGCGGCCAAAGACCACGGCGGCCACGCGGGCGAAGCGACAAAGTTGATTGATGAAGCCATTCGCGAGGTCAAGGAAGGCATTCGCTGGCGCAACGAGCACAATAAGTAGCAATCAAGCTCGACCATTGAGTGCTCGCGTCGCGCCGGAAATGCGATCACGGCTGCGGCGAGTCGGCGATGGGCGCGAGGCGCCGAGGCGCGGCGGCGGCGAGCAGCCGCCGCCGCATCGGCTTCTCCAGGGCTTCATGCAACAGGAAGGCCAGCGAAAGTGAAATGGCGAGCGCCGAGAGGGCGCCCGGCCCGGGGCCGAGATAGAAGCGCAACGCGCGCATCGCGATCATGTGGACCATGTAGAAGGCGAAGCTCGCCTCGCCCAGCGCGACGAACGGCCGTAGCGCCAGCGCGCGCGAGAACGCACCGCGTCCGCCCGCCATAACCATGATGAGCATGGCGAACGCCCAGCACGAACCGGACGCTCGCAGCCAGACGAAAAGCGGGCCCTCGAAAGCGCCAACCAGCGCCGGCACGGCGAGGACAAGCCAAAGCGCGGTCGCGCCGAGCGCGGCGCCTTCGATTGCCGTCCATGCCCGCGGGGAGAGTTCGACGGGGACGATCCAGCGTTGCCAGAGGAGCGACGCCGCCATGCCGAGCGCAAATTCGAAGCCGCGCGCGAGCGGAAAACAGGAGCCCAAGTTGAACAGTGTCAGCGTCATCCGGTCGACCACGAACACCGGCGCACCGTAGGCGATCGCAGCCGCAAAGACGGCGGCGCATACCAGCGCTGCGGCGGCGAGCGTCCCGACGATGGTTTTCTTCATGGCGATGAGCAGTAGCGGGAAGGCGGCGTAGAACGCCATTTCCACGGAGATCGACCAGGAGACGTTGTTCCAGGACTGCAGGATCCCGCGAACGGGGATCCAGGCGTCGAGCATCAGCGCCTTGGCGATGAAGGAGACCAGCGTCATCGCCGGGTCGAGCGTCTGCCCGCGCGCCGCGGGCAACGGCAGGATGGCGATCAGCAGCGCCAGCGTCGTCAGATGCAGTGGGACGATGCGCGCGACGCGGGCCAGATAGAAGCGGCCGAGCGAGCTGGTCCGGCGCGAATAGACGTGCGTCAGCACGAAGCCCGACAGCACGAAGAAGAACGAGACGCCGTGGTACATCGCCGGCCCTAGGGCGATGATCAGCGGCGTTGACGCGAATTCGCGCAAGTGGAACACGAATATCATCGCCGCCGCGGCGAACCGCAGGCTCGTCAGCGCGGCAAGGTCTTCGGGTGCTGGAGTTTCGGGGCGCAAAGGGGTCTCGGTTTTGCGCTTACCCTGCGCCGGACGTGTTTCTGTCGTGTAAAGCGCCCGCGCCGCGGCGTGGCGAGTCGTTTCCCCTGTCGCGGCGCCGCCCTACCGCACCAACGTCGGATCGATGCCCGGCCGCAGGGTCCATACGCCGGCGGCGTTCTCGTCGGCGCGCTTCGGCATAGGCGCATCAAGCGCGGCGTCGATGAACGCGGCCTCGCCGATCGTCCATGCCGGATTGAAATGATTGGTGTCCTTGTAGATCGGTCGACCTGCGGACGTCGTGACCCGACACAAGCCGCCGGCGCACACGGCGCCGAACGGATCGATGATCGCGACGCCGATCTCATGGGCGAAACGGATGAGTTCGTCCCTGAGTTCGACCTGGCCGGCGTCGATCCGGACGACTCGATTGGGTTCGAAATGGACGAACGAGGCGTCGAGCCGGATCGGCCATTTGGCGGAGGAGAACGCATCGGATTCCGGGTTGTCCAATAACAAGACCACCTTTTTGCCCGAGCGGATCAGCGATTGCAGGCGTCGTGCGAGCCGATCCAGCGCCGCCCGCCTTCCCGCCGAAGAGGTGAGCGCGAGCGGCTCGCCGTCGGACACGTAGCGATAGTCCCCCGACCTGAAATACCAATTCCAGGCGCCGCCGACGATGATCGCGGCGAACTTGCCGTTCTCGGCCATGTCCCAGGCCGCGGAGCGCAGCGGCCCGCACCCGGCGCGGGTGTAGTCGGAGGTCGCCACGCCTTCGATCGGGATGCAGCCGCCGCCGACCGCCAGAACGACTCCGGGGCGGGTCTTGTCTTCGGCGATGAGTTCATCGAGCCGGGCGGCGTATTGGGCGACGTGGGAATCGCCGATGAAGAGAACGCGATCCCGCCGATCGGCGCCGAGCGCATAGACGCCGGTTCCGTTCTTGTCGAAATGCGTAGTCCTTGCCTTGAGGAAATCCCATTCGGTTTGGCCCGGAGCGTCGAAGGTTTTCAACCGGGGAGCGAGAAGTTGTGTCAGGGTTAATAGACCGCAGGCCGCCAATGCGCTCATCGCGCCGACAAGAAAGCGCATCTTGATGCGAGTACGAGCCGGCGCGCGCAGTGGGCGTTCAACGAAGCGATAGGAGAGCAGCGCGGCCAGGACGCTTACGCAGACGCAGGCAATCGCGGCCATCGTAGAAGGTTCGCCGAGGACAATGCGCGCGAAGCTGAGGAGCGGCCAGTGCCAGAGATAAAGCGGATAGCTTATCAGTCCGCACCCGACGAGCGGGCCAGCCGACAGCAGCCGTCGATTGATCCAAGCCTGTTCCCCGCCGGCGATGACCAAAGCCGCTCCAAGAGTAGGCAGAAGTGCGCAGGGCCCGGGAAAAGCCATGTTCGGCGTGACGAAGAGCAGTGCGAGCGCGATCAGCGTCGCGCCGGCGCCCGCGAGGATGTCAGCGTTCCCTGCAGGCGGGTCGGCGGCGTTGAGTTTCCAATCCGCCAATGCCGCGCCGATGATGAATTCCCACGCACGGGCCAGGGGGGAAAAATACGCCGCCGTCGGATTGGCGCGCACCTCGAGCAAATTTATCAGAAAGGACGTTGCCGCCAGCGATGCGAACCAAAGCGGGAGACCGATGCGGCGGCGATAGGCGAAGGACAACAATATCGGCCAGAAGGCGTAAAATTGCTCCTCGATGGCCAGGCTCCACAAATGCAGCGTGGGTTTGGAATAGGCTTGCACGTCGAAATAGCCGGTCTCGTGGGAAAGCCAGACATTCTCGGAAAACAGCGCGCTGGCGACGAGATGGCCGCCGAGGGCGGAAAATTCGGGCCGATACAGGCAAAACCAACCGGCCAACGCGACGAACAGCAACGTTGCAATCAATGCTGGGAAGATCCGGCGAATGCGCCGAGCGTAAAAATTCGATAGTGAAAAGCGATCTCCTCGAAGATCTCGCATCAAGATCGAAGATATCAAATAACCGGAAATGACAAAGAAGATGTCGACCCCGACAAAGCCGCCGGGTAGCATGTTAGGGAACGCATGACACAGAACAACTGCGCTAACGGCTACCGCGCGAACGCCGTCGATGTCCCGTCTGTAGTGTTCGAACGAAGGGGCTCTTTCGGAGGTCTCGAGGGCTGACATTCTCGATGGACCGCGGCCTGGCTGTCGCAAGCCTCGCGCCGGCTAGGTTTTTCGCGACGCGAAATCGGTAGAGGAAGGCGCCGCTTTGCCTAGTAGAACTGGAATAACGAAACGCGTCCACATCACGGCACAGGCTCCACGCGACTCAAAGTTCGAAGAGCGTCGGTGAAATCATCGCGACGATGACCTGAGTTCGAAAAGGACATTGCATGAAAATTGTTATTGAGACGTTGCGTCAGGCGTCGCGCTACGTGTTTACCTTCCGCTTTCAAACCCCCGATCTGTATGGAAGGCAGTCCAGGCGCGCCGAGATGGCTTGACGATCATCGCTGCGTTTCGCGCCGCCGCACACGGGGAGAGCGGCGCTCAAAATGACGCGACTATGGCGCTTAGCGTTATTAAGGTCCGCCCAAAGCCGCTATAACGGGATTGGCCCAGAAACCTTGCTCTTTCCCGGCGAATTGTTCATTAGGCGCAACACCTCGCGAATCCCCGAGCCCCTATGCGCCTTTCCCGCTATTTCCTGCCCATCCTCAAGGAGACGCCGAAAGAGGCGGAGATCGTTTCGCACCGGCTGATGCTGCGCGCCGGCATGATCCGACAGGAGGCCGCCGGCATCTATGCTTGGCTGCCGCTCGGCCTCAAGGTACTGAAGAAGATCGAACAGGTCGTGCGCGAAGAGCAGAACCGCGCCGGCGCACTCGAATTGTTGATGCCGACCATCCAATCCGCCGACCTCTGGCGCGAATCCGGCCGTTACGACGACTACGGCAAGGAAATGTTGCGCATTAGGGATCGCCACGACCGCGACATGCTGTTCGGGCCGACCAACGAGGAGATGATCACCGAGATTTTTCGGGCGAGCGTTCGATCCTACAAGGACCTGCCGCTCAATCTCTATCACATCCAGTGGAAGTTCCGCGACGAAGTTCGCCCGCGCTTCGGCGTGATGCGCTCGCGCGAATTCCTGATGAAGGACGCCTACTCCTTCGACCTGGACGCGGAGGGCGCGCGCCACAGCTACATGAAGATGTTCGCAGCATACCTGCGCACCTTCGCGCGCCTCGATTTGACCGCGATACCCATGGTCGCTGACACCGGCCCGATCGGCGGCGATCTGAGCCACGAATTCATCATCCTCGCCTCCACCGGGGAAAGTGAGGTGTTTTGCCATAAGGACTATCTGACCTTTTCCCCGCCGCCTGCCGACATCGACTTCGACGATCGCGCGGCGATGCAGGGCGTGTTCGACAAATGGACCTCGCTTTACGCTGCGACCTCGGAGAAGCACGACGCCGCAGCGTTTGCGGCGATTCCCGAGGCGTCCGGGATCTCCGCGCGCGGCATCGAGGTCGGCCACATTTTCTACTTCGGAACGAAATACTCCAAGCCGATGAAAGCCGTGGTCAACGGGCCGGACGGGCGAGAGCACTTGGTGCATTCGGGTTCCTATGGCATCGGGCCGAGCCGGCTCGCGGCGGCGCTGATCGAGGCCAATCACGATGACGCCGGCATGATCTGGCCGGAGGCCGCCGCGCCGTTCGACGTCGGCGTTATCAATCTCAAGGTTGGCGATGCGGGTTGCGATGGGGCCTGCCGGCAAATCATCGCCGCGCTCGGCAAAATGGGCCGGGAAGCGCTCTACGACGACCGCGACGAGCGGCCGGGCGCGAAATTCGCGACAATGGACCTGATCGGACTGCCATGGCAGGCGATCGTCGGGCCGAAAAGCGTCGCCGAGGGCAAGGTGGAGTTGAAGAACCGCCGCACCGGCGAGCGCGAGACGGTCGGCCTCGAGGCGGCCATCGCCAAACTCGGCGGGGCCGCGTGAGGAAGCGGGCCGCTCGCGGGAGGTCTACGGCCGCAAGGGTCAAGAACGGCGAAGCCGGGGCGTCATGCCCGGGCTTGTCCCGGGCATCCACGTCGAGTGGCGACGCGTCGCCGCTCATTTATTCCGCGGCCGCACGGAGCGCCCGCAGTCACCGTTCTGCAGTTGACGGGCTACCTCACGGCGTGGATGCCCGGGACAAGGCCGGCCATGACGCGCTATGCGCGGCGTATTCCTGGTGCGGCCTATGACCGCCTCCGCCCTGGAAGCCGCCACCGAGCCTGCGCGCCCTGCCGCCACGCGACCGTTCTCCGCTTTCGAATGGATGATCGCGCTGCGCTACCTGCGCGCCCGGCGCGCCCAGCGCTCGATTTCGGTCATCGCCGGGTTTTCGTTTCTCGGCATCGTGCTTGGCGTCGCGGCGCTGATCGTCGTCATGGCGGTCATGAACGGGTTTCGCCTGGACCTGATGGATAAGATCATCGGCCTCAACGGCCATATCTTTCTCCAAGCCGTCGAGACGCCGCTGACCGATTACGCAGCCGTCACCGACCGCGTGTCAAAGGTTCCGGGGGTGAAACTGGCGCTGCCGATCGTCGAGGGCCAGGTTTTCGCCTCCTCGCAGTTTGGGCAGTCAGGTGGTCTCGTGCGCGGCATTCGCGAGGCGGATCTCAAGCGGCTGCCGGGCGTCGCCAGCAATATCACGCAAGGTTCGCTCGACGGCTTCGACGCAGGGCAGGGCGTCGCGGTGGGCGCCAAACTCGCCGAGCATCTGAGCTTGCGCATCGGCGACACCATGACGCTCATCACCCCGCATGGCGCGCAAACGCCGTTCGGCGTTACGCCGCGGCTCAAATCCTACTCGGTGGCGGCGATCTTCAAGGTCGGCATGGCGAATTTCGACGGCGCTTTCATCTTCATGCCGCTGGCGGAGGCGCAGGCCTTCTTCAATCTCGACGGACAGGCCAACGTCATCGAGGTCTATGTCGACGATCCCGATCACATCGACGCGCTGAAGGGCCCGATCACCGACGCCGAACAGCGGCCGATGATCGACACCGACTGGCGCGAGACCAACCGCACCTTCTTCGACGTGCTGGCCGTCGAGGCCTCGGTGATGTTTGTCATTCTCTCGCTGATCGTGCTGGTGGCCGCGCTCAACATTATCTCCGGGCTTATCATGCTGGTGCAAGACAAGGCGCGGGCGGTTGCGGTGTTACGCACGATGGGCGCGACGCGCGGCGCCATCCTCCGCATTTTCCTCATCACCGGGGCGGCGATCGGTGTTTCAGGGACGTTTGTCGGCTTGCTGCTTGGGCTTCTCGTCGCCCACTACGTCGAAGCGCTGCGGCGCTTCCTGAGCTGGCTGCTCGGTGTCAATCTGTTCCCGGCGGAGATCTACAATCTGCCGGGATTGCCGAGCCGGATCGAAGCGCACGACGTCATGGCGGTGGTGGCGATGGCGCTGGTGCTTTCGCTGCTCGCCACTCTCTATCCCGCGTGGCGAGCAGCCAGGCTCGATCCGGTCGAAGCGCTTCGGTATGAGTGACACGCCGGCGCTGTATTTGCAGAACCTGTCGCGCCGTTACGGACGTGGCGATGGGGCGGTGGAGGTTCTCGCCGGCGCCGAGCTCGCGCTATGGCCCGGCGAGGCGGTCGCGCTGGTGGCGCCGTCGGGCGCCGGGAAATCGACGCTTCTGCACCTCGCGGGCCTGCTCGAGACCCCGGACGCAGGCGAAGTGTTCGTGGCCGGCAAGCCGACGTCGCGGATGAGCGACGACCAACGCACGGCGCTCAGGCGTTCGGAGATCGGCTTCGTCTATCAGTTTCATCACCTGTTGCCGGAATTCTCGGCTGAGGAAAACATCGCGCTGCCGCAGATGATTGCGGGTCTCGCACGGGCCGAAGCGTCCGCGCGCGCGCGGGAGCTGCTGACCTATCTCGGGTTGGAGGCGCGGCGAACGCACCGCCCCGCCGAGCTGTCGGGCGGCGAACAGCAGCGGGTGGCGATCGCGCGGGCGCTGGCGAATGCGCCGCGCCTGCTGCTCGCCGACGAGCCGACGGGCAATCTCGACCCTCGCACCGCGGATCACGTGTTCGCCACGCTCTCGTCGCTGGTGAAGGCGAGCCGCGTCGCCGCGCTCATCGCCACGCACAACATGGAGATCGCAGGCCGGATGGATCGCCGGGTTACGATCCGGGAGGGTAAAGTGGTGGAGGTCGGTTGACGGCGTCGGCGGGCGCGATAGGTTCGCCCCATGTCCGACGAGCCCGACCACGACCATTCCGAACTGTCCGAGGTCGCCGCTCGCGTCCGTGCGCTGGAAACGCTGCTGACCGAGAAGGGCTACATCGACACCGGCGCGCTCGATGCGATCGTCGAGACCTACGAGAGCAAGATCGGCCCGCGCAACGGCGCCCGGGTCGTCGCCCGCGCCTGGGCCGATCCTGCCTACCGCGAACGCCTGCGCACGGACGCGACGAAGGCCATCGCGGAGCTTGGCTACTCCGGCCGGCAGGGCGAGCACATGGTGGCTGTCGAGAACGGCGCTGGCGTGCATAACCTCATCGTCTGCACCCTCTGCTCCTGCTATCCCTGGCCAGTGCTGGGACTGCCGCCGGTCTGGTACAAGTCGCCGCCCTATCGTTCGCGCGCGGTGCTGGAGCCCCGCGCAGTGCTGAAGGAATTCGGCGTGACGCTGCCGTCCGACATGGAGATCCGCGTCTGGGACTCCACCGCCGAGACGCGCTATCTCGTCGTCCCCGAACGACCTCCGGGGACAGAGGGCTTCAGCGAGGAGCAGCTCGCGAGTCTCGTCACCCGTGACAGCATGATTGGGACCGGGCTTGCGCTCGCGCCCGCCGCATGAACGGGGCGCAGGATCTCGGCGGCATGATGGGCTTTGGGCCAATCGCGCCGGAGCCCAACGAGCCTGTGTTTCATGCGCAATGGGAGGGGCGGGCGCTTGCCGTGACGCTCGCCGTCGGCGCCCACCATCTTTGGTCGATCGACGAGGGTCGCCACGCCCGCGAAACCCTGGCGCCTGCGGAATATCTATCAAAGAGTTACTACGACATCTGGATTTCCGGCCTCGAGAAGCTCGTCATCGCACACGGGCTCGTCACCCCAGAAGAGCTTGCGACGGGCCGCGCCGCGACCCCGCCTCGCGCTCTTCCGCGAAAGCTAACCGTCGATCGGGTCGCGCCATCGCTCAGCGCCGGATCGCCCTGCGATCGTCCGGCGACTGCTTCCGCCGCCTTCCGCGTCGGAGACAAAGTGCGGGCGCGCGAGATGAATCCGAAAAGCCACACCCGCCTGCCACGTTATGCGCGCGGAAAAACCGGAGTCGTCGAGGCGGTGTGCGGCTCGTTCGTCTTTCCCGACACCTCCGCACATGGGCAGGGCGAAAGCCCGCAATGGCTGTACACCGTGCGTTTCACCGCCCGCGAGCTCTGGGGCGCGGATGGGGATCTCGGCTCCAGCGTGACGATCGACGCCTTCGAGCCGTATCTTGAGCGCTCCTGAGCCGAGGGCTTTCGAAGAGCCTTGGCAGGCGCAGGCCTTCGCCATCGCCGTGTCGCTCAGCGAGCGCGGCCTGTTCTCCTGGGGCGAGTGGACGGCCGCGCTCGGCGCCGAAATCGCGCGCGCGCCGCAGCGACCCTATTACAAGTGTTGGCTCGATACGCTGGAAGCTCTGCTGCTCGCAAAGGGCGTCGCCGCGCGGGGCGAACTTGCAGAGCTTGCCCAGGCCTGGATGGAAGCGGCGGAGGCCACCCCGCACGGTCAGCCGATCGTGCTCAACGCGCGGCGGTAGCCGACCCCCCTCACGACTCGCTCCGCTCGCGCCGTCGCCTGGCCTCGACCGCCAGCGCGGCGAGCGTGAACAGAACCTGCGCGCCGCACTGCGCGGTCACGTTGGTCGCGTCGTAGTTCGGCGCGACCTCGACGACATCGGCGCCGACGACGTCGATCCCGTCGCAGCCGCGAAGGATCGCCAACGCCTCGCGTGGCGTAAGGCCGCCGACCTCGGGCGTGCCCGTGCCCGGTGCAAAACCGGGATCGAGGCTGTCGACGTCGAAGGTCACGTAAGTGGGGCCGTCGCCGAGCACCGCGCGCGCCTTGGCGACCGCCGCGTCGATGCCCATCGCGGCGAATTCCTCGGCGTGGATGACGGTCATCCCCGCTTCGTAGGAGAATTCCCACAAATACTCGGCGCCGCCGCGGATGCCGATCTGGATCACGCGCTCCGGATCGAGCACGCCGTCGAGCACGGCCTGACGGAACGGGCCGCCGTGATGGAATTTCGAACCCTCATAGGGGCCGCCGGTGTCGCAGTGCGCGTCGATGTGCAGCATGCCCACCGGGCGCGACTTGCCGACCGCCTTCAGGATTGGCAGCGTGATCGAATGATCGCCGCCGACGCTCAGGGGTACGACGCCCGCGTCGACAACGCGGCTCATGAACAACTCGATGTCGTGGTGGCACGATTCCAGCGAGAAGCGCGAGCGCATCGGCACGTCGCCGACGTCGGCGAATTTAGCGAGCGCTAGCGGCGCGCGCTGTAGTACATGCTCATAGGGGCCGACGCGCTCGACCGCCCGCACCGCGCGTGGCCCGAAACGCGCGCCGGGGCGATTGGTGACGCCGAGGTCCATCGGGACGCCGATCAGCGCGAAATCGAGTCCGCCGAAATCGGCGAGGTCCGGCGCCTCCGGCCGGTATCGCGCGCCCAGTAAGGTCGCGACATCCGCGAACGGCCACTTGCGTCGGTCGCCCGAGGCGAACTGCTGCTCGGCCACCGCCTTGAATTTCGGATTGAACATTTCGCCGCCGAGCGCTTTTCCGTAGCGCTCTCGCAACGCGTTGAGCTTGTTGTCATCGACCATCGTTCACGCCCCATAGAGCCAATCAAAGCGCTTGAGCAGCCGCTCGGATCCCAACGCGCGCATACCGATGTCGCGCGCGACGGCGAAAGGACCGCTCATGTGATAGAGCCGCGCCTGCGCCAAGGCTTCGCGCTGCACGCGAGCCCCGCGCGGCGCCCGCGCGGCGGAGAAGGCGGCGAGCGCGGCGGGAATGTCGGCGCCCGCGGCGACGCTGTCGGCGAGCGCCCCCGCGTCCTCGATCGCCTGCGCCGCGCCTTGGGCGAGAAACGGGACCATAGGATGCGCGGCGTCGCCGACAAGCGCGACGCGGCCCGTGGCGTAGGTCGGCAGCGCCGGCCGCGTGTAAAGCGGCCACGCCCTCCAGGCCTGGGGAATGGAAATCACCTTGCGGGCCGCTTTCGACCAGCCGGCGAAGGCGCGCTCGAGCGCGGGCCTGTCCGCCTCGCCGTCCCAGGGATTTTCGGGAGGTTCGCCGCGCCAGGCGGATTCGATCACCGCAACGAGGTTCACGTAGACGCCCCGCC
>Ga0302325_10021888_pt1 | contig 13380 bp, 11 predicted proteins | sample Palsa_T0_2_FD_201948 | JGI IMG/M metagenome (GOLD analysis project Ga0302325, IMG submission 201948) | Peat permafrost microbial communities from Stordalen Mire near Abisko, Sweden - Palsa_T0_2 | ecosystem: Environmental > Terrestrial > Soil > Palsa > Peat permafrost | place: Sweden: Abisko... | reverse complement strand
GACGACGCTGTCGTTGTTAGCGCCGTACGTTCCGGTACTCGCCGTGTTGGCCGTGACGTCGGTCGAGCTTTTACGCGGCCGTCAGTTGGGGGGGGTCGACTGGATCATGGTGCTCGCCTTGGCCCTTCTCGTCCTCGGTCGCCATGTTCTCAACCTCTGGGGCCGGGCCGAAACCAGGCGGCTTGGTGATAACGGTGAGGGGTACGACGACTCGGTCCCGGTGACGGGAATCGACGCCGAGCCCGTGCCGTTGGGCCGCTGAGATGACACAACCCCAAGTGATCTCCGGGAAGCCACATGGCGCCACGGCGCGAGGACGAGGCCCGCCCGTCGTCGCCTTGGTGACCGCCAACGGGACAGCCTTGAACGGCAGACGCGTGGCGGCCACCGCTCATCGGGCATCAGCGTGGATCGTCCAAGTCGTGATCGTGGCCACCAGTGCGTTCGCATTTCTGGACCTTTATCTCTTGCTCACATCGGGGCACCACTGACGGGAACCAGGTGCCCAGAGCGTCCTCCTTCGGTCCCGACGGTCAGCGGCGGCGTCCGAACGGGGTCCGGCGCCGGGGGCGCTGGCGCTGCTCCATGCGCCGCCTGATCAGCTCGCGACGGTCCTGCAGCTCCCGGTAGGTCAGGTGGTCGACGGGCTCGGTGATCCCGAACGAGGCCCGGATGCCGTCGATGTCGAGGACGGGGACGGCCCCGTCGGCCAGGCCCATCTCCCGGGCGATGCGCTCGCCGTGGTGGACGTGGAAGTACATGACGACGGCCACGATCTCGGCCAGCACGTCGACGTTAGGGGCCATCTGGGCCATGGCCCCGTCGAGAAAGACCATGTCCTTCACGTAGAGCATGAGCTCCTTGGGCATCCGGGCCCCGTAGCCGAGCAGCGCCGTGGTGATGGTGCGGAGCTCGGCCGTGATCTCCTCGGCCGACAGGGTGGTGGGGTCGATGGGGGGTCGGTCGAGGCCGAGATCGCCGATCACGGCGCCGACGTCGATGTCGGCGGGCAAAGCCCCGAGGTCGCGTAGTGCCGTGATCTGTCCGGGGATGTCGGCGGCCGACGCCGTCATGACCAGACGGAGAAGGGCCACGCGCTGGACCTCGGTCAGTCGTCCGGTGATCCCGAAGTCGAGCAGGGCCACCCGGCCGTCGGACTGGACGAAGAGGTTGCCGCCGTGGAGGTCGCCGTGGAAGACCCCGTGGAGAAGTGCGCCTTCGAGGAAGGCGATGAGGGCGGCCCGCAGGACGGCCTCGGTGTCGATGCCGGCGTTGCGCATGGACTCGGCGTCGCCCCACCGGAAGCCGTCGAGCCTCTCCATGACGAGAACCCGGCGCGTCACCAGCCGGGGATGGGGACGGGGGACGACGAGGGCCTTCTGGCCGGCGTCGGCCAGCACCCGGGCCACGTCGAGCATGTTCTGGGCCTCGAGCCGGAAGTCGAGCTCCTCCACGATGGTCTCGGCGAAGAGCTCGACGAGGGCGGGGGGATTGGCCAGGGCGGCCACCGGGATCCGGCCCACGAGCAGGGGAGCCAGCCAGCTCATGGCGGCCAGGTCGCGCCGCACCACCTGGGCCACGGTCGGGCGCTGGACCTTGATGACCACGCTCTCGCCCGTGGTGAGCCGGGCCGCGTGGACCTGGGCGATGGAGGCGGCGGCCAGGGGGACGGGGTCCACCTCGGTGAACAGCTCTTCGAGGGGCCGGCCCAGATCCTCCTCGATGATCCGGCGGACGACGGCGAACGACTCGGCCGGCACCCGGTCCCGCAGCAGCCGGAACTCGCTCACCAGCTCCTCGGGGAAGAGCCCCTCGCCCGACGAGATGATCTGGCCCAGCTTGATGTACGAGGGGCCGAGCTCCTCGAAGGCCCGGCGCAGCCGGCGCGACAGCCCCGCCCGCGACTGCTCACGGCTCCGGCGCCGTTCGACGAGGGCCCAGCCGGCCACGGCCCGGCCGAGGACGGCACCCACGCGGGCCGTGCGCAGCCCCGGAGGCAGCCGTCGCCGCCGGGTGAGGGCGGGGGCGGTGGCGTTGGTCCGGGTCCGCAGGGCGTCGATGCCGACGTTCCAGGCCAGGTCGTCGGGATCGATGAGCCACGGCGGGTGCGACGAGAAGGCGCCGACGGAGAGATCGGCGGGCGGTGGCGGAGGGCTCCCGCTCACCCCTCCACGGGGCCGATGACCAGGGTGCCGTTGTGGCCGCCGAAACCGAAGGAGTTCGACAGCACGGGGGCCGGGTCCCACGACCGGGCCGTCCCGTGGACCACGTCGAGGGTGATGTCGGGGTCGGGGACCTCGTAGCCGGCCGTGGGGGGGATGAGCCGGCGGTCGATGGCCAGGGCCGTGGCCACGGCCTCGATGGCCCCGGCTCCGCCCAGGGCGTGGCCGGTGACGCCCTTGATCGAGGTCACCGGGGGCCCCGGCGTCCCGAACACCTTGGCGATGGCCTGGGACTCGGCCATGTCGTTCAGGGGGGTCGAGGTCCCGTGGGCGTTGATGTGGCCGATGGCGTCGGGGGTGATCCCGGCGTCGGCCAGAGCCAGCTCCATGCAGGCGGCGGCGCCGCTGCCCCCGGGGGCGGGGGCGGTGATGTCGTGGGCGTCGGCCGTGGAGGCGGCCCCCAGGATCTCTCCGTAGATCCTGGCCCCGCGGCGGCGGGCGTGGTCGAGGGTCTCGAGGATGAGAGCCCCCGCCCCCTCGGCCACCACGAAGCCGTCGCGCCGGGCGTCGAACGGCCGTGACATCCCCGAAGACGACAACGCCGTCATGTTGGTGAAGGCACCGACCCCGACCGGGGTCATGGCCGCCTCGGCGCCCCCGCCGATGGCCACTTCGGTCCGGCCACTGGACACGAGCCGGGCGGCGGCGGCCACCGAGTGGGTGCCCGCCGCGCAGGCCGTGGTGATGGTCTCGCAGGGCCCGTGCCAGCCGGCCCGCATAGAGACGTGGGCGGCCCCGGCGTTGGGCATGAGCATGGGGATGAGGAAGGGGGAGATCCGCCGGGCCCCCTTCTCGAGGTAGACGGCGATCTGCTGCTCGAGGGTGTCGAGTCCGCCGATGCCCGTCCCGAAGATAACCCCCGAGCGGTCGGGGTCGGCCCCGATCTCGCCGGCGTCTTCCAGGGCCAGGGCCGCGGCGGCCACGGCGAACTGGGCGAAGCGGTCGACCCGACGGACCTCCTTGGGGCCGAACCAGACGGCCGGGTCGAAGCCGGGGACGCGGTGCTCGCCCTCCATGCCGGGGCGGTTGAGCCCCTCCCAGAAGTCGTCGACGCCGATCCCGCAACAGGCCAGGACGCCCAGTCCGGTGATGACGACACGCCGCCCGTGGACGGGCCCGTCGGGCCCGGTGCCCAGGAGCATCAGAGCTTGTTGGCGATGAGCGTGTAGGCCTGGCCCACCGTCTCGATGTCCTCGAGCTCGGCTTCCTCCACGGTCACGTCGAACGCCTCTTCCAGGGCCATGACGAGCTCCACCAGATCGAGGCTGTCGGCGTCGAGGTCGTCGCCGAAGCGCGCCTCCAAGACCACCTTGTCCTCGGGGACCTGGAGCACCTCGACGGTGCAGGCCCTGAACTTGGCGAAGGTGGCATCGTCGCTCACCGCAGTCCTCCTTGCTCGCTGGTGTGTATTTGCTCGCTCGTGTTCGCTGTCACAATCCCATGGCCAGTCCACCGTCTACGGCGAGGACCGCACCGGTGATGTAGGCGGCGTCGTCGGAGGACAAAAAGACCACCGCCCCCGCCACCTCGTCCGGCGTGGCGGTACGCCCGAGCGGCACCATGGACCGGAGCTGCTCCGCCCGCTGGTCTCCCAGCGTGGCGATCATATCTGTGTCGACCATGCCGGGCGCCACCACGTTGACGGTGATCCCCCGGCTGCCCACCTCGCGGGCCAGGGACCGGGCCAGGCCCACGAGGCCGGCCTTGGCCGCCGCGTAGTTCACCTGCCCGGCCGAGCCCAGGAACCCGACCACCGAGGAGACGATGACGATCCGGCCCCGGTGGGCCCGGACCATGGGCCCGAGGGCCCGCTTGACCGTCCGGTAGACGCCGGTGAGGTTGGTGTCGATGACCTCGCTCCAGGCCTCCTCGCCCATCCGGAGCAGGAGCATGTCCTTGGTGATCCCGGCGTTGGCCACGAGGACCTCGACGGCCCCGAGCTCCACCTCGACCCGGCCGAAGGCGGTGTCCACCTGGCCGGGGTCGGTGACGTCGCAGGACAGGGCCACGAGATCCCGGTGGCCGGAGGCGCCGCCGAGGCTCTGCGGGGCGGCCGTCCGGTAGGTGACCGCCACCTTGTCCCCGAGAGCCTGGAAACGCCGGGCGCAGGCCAGGCCGATGCCACGCGAGCCCCCGGTCACGAGGACCACCCGACCCTTCTCCTCGTCGTCCGCCACGGGGTTTTCAGGACCCGGCCGTGGTCACCCGCAGCCACGCCAGCGGCTGCCCGGCGATCACCCGCTCGCCGGCGTGGGCCAGGAAGCCGACCACCGACCCGGCGAAGGGGGTGCGGACCTCGCTGTCACCCACGTGGCCGAGCAGGCTCCCGACGCCGACGTCCGACGAGGGGGCGTCGGGCCCCACCGGGGCCGACGCATGGCCGCCGGGGGCGGGGGCGGCCAACCCCGGGTCGGGGGTGAAGATGCCGGCGGCGGGGGAGACCACCACCCGCTCCGAGGCGTAGAGGTGCTCGCCCTGGTGGGCGGCGGCGTAGGTGTGCCAGGTCTCTGATCCCGAGAGGGTGTCGACGAGGACCCCGAGGTCGTCGGGGGAGGCCACGGCCAGGGCCTGGGCCTCGGGCAGGGTCCGTCGGGTGAGCCCGGTGAGCACCCCTCCGGGGCCCACCTCCACCACCTGAGTGGCCCCCATCTGGGCCAGGGTCTCCAGGCTCTGGCGCCAGCGCACGGGGCTGCAGAGCTGGGCCGAGAGCAGCGCGGGCCATTCGTCGCGCCCCGGGTGGACCCGGGCGTCGACGTTGGCCACCACCGGGATCTCGGGAGCGGCGAAGGGGGCGTCGGCCAGGGCCTTGCGGAGTCGGCCCCGGGCCGGGGCCATGAGGGCGGTGTGGAAGGCCCCGGCCACCGGGAAGGGCAGCACCCGGCGGGCCCCGAGCTGCTTGGCGATGGCCCCGGCGCTCGCCACCGCCTCGGTCGTCCCGGCGATCACCACCTGGGCGGGGGCGTTGTAGTTGGCCACCCAGACCTCGTCCTCGGCCCGTTGGCAGGCGGCCTCGACGGTGTCGTCGTCGGCCCCGAGCACGGCCGCCATGGTTCCCGGCCTCTCCTCGGCGGCGTGGTGCATGGCCTCGCCCCGCTCCACCACCAGCCGGACGCCGTCCTCGAAGCCGAGGGCCCCGCTGGCCGTGAGGGCGGTGTACTCGCCCAGGCTGTGCCCGGCGCAGGCGGTGGGCTCGATCCCCACCCGCTCGATGGCGTCCAGGACGACCAGCCCGAGCACGTAGGTGGCCAGCTGGGCGTTGGCCGTGAGGGTGAGTTCGTCCTGGTCGGCTTCGAGCAGGAGCCGGGCCAGGTCGCGGCCGGCCACGGCCGAGGCCTCGCCCACCACCTCCCAGGACGGGTGGTCCACCCAGGGCCGGCCCATGCCTTGGCGCTGCGACCCTTGGCCCGGGAACGTGAAAGCCAGCAACCCAGCTCCTCTCCGACCCGGCCCGTCGTCTGACGGACCCGAAACCCCAGGGTGGCACGCCTCACGGACCCCGTCACGTTACCGTCAGGTAAATCCCCTCCGGCCCTCGGATCGTCGCCACGGATAGTGAGATATTTCTGTCCCACGGTGCGGTTAACCATGCCCATTTCTCCCCCAACACGCACAAAAAGCGACATACTGTGAGGGTTTGGGCAATTGACTTCGCGCGTGGAGTGATAGAAGCTGACTCGACGACGGGTGGCCGCTGTGGCGGCGAGACGGGGTGCGGGAATGCAGGATGAGGCGGCCGAGGGGTCCTCGGCGGGCGCGGCGTCGACCGAAACGGTCCTCGTGGTGGACGACGACGTCTCCACCAGGGCTTCGCTCCTGGCCGTCCTGGCCGCCGCCGGCATCCCCGCCATCGGCGCCGCCAGCGCCGAGCAGGCCCTCGCCTTCCACGCCGACTACGCCCCGGCCCTGGTCGTCATCGATTTTCTCCTCCCCGACCGCAACGGCGTGGAACTGGCCGAGGACCTGAAGGAGCGGGAACCCACCCTCCCCGTCCTCCTCCTGGCCGGCCAGGCCTCCCTCGAGTCGGCCCTGGCCGCCGTCGGGCAGGTCGACGGATATCTCCTGAAGCCCATGGCCACCGAAGCCTTCGTCGAGGCCGTGCGCCGGGGGCTGGCCCACGGGGCCCTGGTGGCCGAGAACCGGAACCTCACCGCCCGCCTGGAGAGGCTCTCGCAGAACCAGGCCCTCTACGACCCGCTCACGGGCCTGCCCAACCGGGCCCTGCACGACGACCGGATCAACCAGGCCCTGGCCATCTGCCGCCGGAACCATTCGGCCCTGGCCATCCTCTTCATCGACATGGACGGGTTCAAGGCCGTGAACGACCTCTTCGGCCACCACGTGGGCGACCTGGCCCTGCGGGAGCTGGCCAACCGGCTGGCCGAGGCCCGTCGGCGCACCGACACCATCGCCCGCTTCGGCGGCGACGAATTCGTCGTGGTCTGCCCCGACGTCGAGTCGGTCGACGTGGCCTACCGGATGGCCGAGGTCATCCTGGCCGAGCTGTCGCGCCCGGTGGTGATCGGGGCCAATGAGCACCGGCTCACCGCCTCCATCGGCATCGTTCTCACCGCCCCCGGGGACCCCCACGCCACCGCCGACGCCCTGCTCCGTGACGCCGACCTGGCCATGTACGGGGCCAAGGACGAAGGCAAGGCGGCCTGGAAGCTCTTCGACGAGACCATGCGGGCCCGGGCCGCCTCCCGCCACGCCATCGAGCAGGGTCTCCGGGTGGCCATGGAGCAGGACGAGCTCGTCCTCGAGTACCAGCCCGTCATCGACCTGCTGTCGGGCGGCATCGTGGGGGCCGAAGCCCTGGTCCGCTGGAACCGCCCCGGCCACGGCATGGTGCCCCCGGCCGACTTCCTGGGCGTGGCCGACAAGGTGGGCCTCACCCGGCCCCTCGGCCACTGGATCCTCGACCACGCCCTGGCCGACCTGGCCCGGCTGCGGGACTCGGGGACCCTCCCGGTGGGCTTCCACCTGTGGGTGAACGTCTCGCCCCGCCAGATCGCCGACCTCCACTTCGCCGAGTTGGTGGTCGAGCTCACCACCGCCCACGGGGTCCCGCCCGTCCTGCTCGGCTTGGAGATCGCCGAGCACGCCGTGCGCGACGTGATGACGACCGAGAACGTCCTCGCCGCCCTCCACGACCTCGGCGTGGCCGTCCAGGTGGACGACTTCGGCAGCGGCGAGTCCAATCTGAGCTGGCTCCAGGAGCTCCCCATCTCGGGACTCAAGATCGACGGCGAGTTCGTCACCGCCCTCGACGCCGTCCGCCAGTACGACGGCGCCGCCATCGTCCGGGGCATGATCGGCCTCGGTCACGAGCTCCGGCTCACCATCGTGGGCGAGGGCGTCGAGACCCACGCCCAGGCCGTGGCCCTGCGGGCCATGGGCTGCGAGTTCGCCCAGGGCTTCTACTTCGGCCGTCCCGGTCCCTTCGAGCAGCTGGTCGAACCGGTTCCCTGAGGGGCCGTCCCCGAGCGCCGGTGGCGCCCTAGCGCCGGGCCCACACGACAAAGGCACAGGCCTTTCAGGGCTGGGCCACAGGCGCGTCGGCGCACTGTGGTGTCCATGACCATGCCGGGCGCGACGACGGTCTCCCCTCGCCGGCGTTGGGCGCCCGTTGTCGTCCGCTCTCCCCGGGCCCGCCCTCGTGGCGGCGGCTCAAGGCCGGTGGCCGCCGTGTCGATGCCGGTGGCCGGAGGAGAGCGTTGACGCGACACGGAATGAAGACATCACCGCGCCGCGTGCGCTGGTCGGCCGTCGGTGCTCTCGCCCTCGTCGTCGGCGCTGCCTGCGTCCTCGTCCCCCCCGTCCTGGCCGCGGCCCCGGTGTCGGCGGCGCCCACGGTGGCCTCGGCCTCGCTCACGCCCGTGGGACCGGGCCGGACCACCCTCACCTACTGCGACGAGGGCGGGGTGGCCGAGACCCTCGACGTCTACGAACCGACGCCCCTTCCCACCACCGCCGTCCCCGTCGTCGTCTACGTCCACGGTGGGGGCTGGACCGGGGGTGACGACGCCATCACCCCCGGTTCCCTCGTCGGCCAGGTGGCGTCGGACATCGGAGACAAGGGATGGGTCTTCGTCTCCATCGACTACCGCCTGGCGCCGAAGTACCGGTGGCCGGCCCCGATCGAGGACGCCACCTGCGCTGTCCGATTCCTGCGGGCCGAGGCGGCGGCGCTCCACATCGACCCCCGGCACATCGGGGCCATCGGTGACAGCGCCGGCGGGCAGATCGTCTCGTTGCTCGGCCTGGCCGGGACCTCGGCCGGCTTCGACACCGGTCCCGATCTCGACCGGTCGTCGGCTGTCCAGGCCGTCGTCGACCTCTACGGGCCCACCGACCTGACCACCACGGACTGGGCCCACTCCGTGCTCATCCAGGACGTTGCCGTCGAGGCCTTCGGGACGACCTTCGGCCCCGGCACCCCCGGGTCATCCACCACCGACGAGCTGGTGGCGGCCAGCCCCGTAACCTACGTGGGAGCCCACGATCCCCCCTTCCTCATCATCCAGGGGGCCGAGGACGAGGTGGTCCCGGCCGACCAGTCGACCGAGCTGGCCGACCGGCTCCGCGGCGCGGGCGATTCGGCCACGCTGGTGATGGTGCACAACGCCCAGCACGGCCTGCTGGCGGTGGCCGGGGGGCCGGTGACGCCGAGCGTCTCGCAGCTGTCGGCCACCACGGCGGCCTTCCTGATCAGACACCTCGGATCCTCGGCGACCCGTTCGACGCGCCCGGAGCGCTCGTCGCGGCGCTGAAGTCTCTCAGCGTCGGTCGTGCACGAGCGAGGCGTCGTGCACGGTGACGAAGGCGTCGTGGAACTCGTCCCAGCTGCGCTCTTCGGGCAGAGGCAGGCGGCGGTGGAGGTCCTCGGGGTCGTTCAGGAAATCGGGAAAGCGCAGGACGGTCATGGGCACGCGGTATTCGCTCACCGCCGCCATCACCAGACCGATGCCGTAGGCGAAACTGTTCTTGGCCCAGATGCCGCTCTCCTCGGGGATCATCCCGGCCCGGACGCGGCTCTCGACCATGGCATCAAGGGGTCGCAAGGCCAGCACCACGGCGCTGATCGACGCCCCGCCGGCCAGCCACGCCTGGAGCGTCCAGCAGAACCGGGGGTCCTTCACCACCTCCGTCTCCTGCGACAGGGACTTCAACCTCTCGCCGTATCGGGCGACGACGCCGTCGAGCTTGGTCCAGTCCATGAGGTCCAGCGTGTTCCGCCGATAGCGGACGCCCCGCAGAGCCGAGCTCACCCGGGGGCCGATGCCCGGGGGCAGCCGGCGTTCGCTGGCCCGACCCAGGCGTTCCAGGGACCGGAACGACCGCGCTCCCCCTCGGGGCGCCACCACCGTGCCCAGCTCCGACGCCATCTCCGTGTTGATCCGGGCATACTGCCCCGCTTCCAACCCGGCGTTCGTCTGGGCCATCCAGGTGCCCCCGGGATCGAATCCCAGCTCGCGGTAGAGCAAGGCCAAGAAGGACGTCCCGCTGCGCCCGGGACCGGTGATCACGATCACGGCGCGACGCCGTTGGCTGCCCTTTGCTGCATGGCCCCAGTCAAACACACGGCCATTTGGGGCCCCAGCGCCGGCTCGGGCCCGATCGACGGGCACCGGGCGGATCCCGCCGTCGGGGCCACTCAGGCCCCGGTTCGGGCCAGTCGGTTCAACCCCCCTGGCCGGCGGCGGAGAAGCTCGATCCCCAGTTGAAGTTGCCGGCCGTCTTCGGGGCGCTCAGGGAGATCGCGTAGTTGGCCGTGCACTCCGACGACGTGAACTTGCTGCCGCCGAGGGGCGTGCTCCCCACCGGTGTCTTGGCGTAGTAGGTGCCGGCGGTCAACACGGCCGTGTTCACCTGGGTCGACCCGACCACGGCCGGGTAGGACTGGAAGCCGGTCGTCCCCGCAGTGGAGGAGGCGGCGAAGGCGAGGTCGGACCCCGTCTCGCCCGAGGTGATGGCCGTGGGGGCGGCCTGGAGCTGGGCCACCCACCAGCACGTCCCCGTCTTGCTCATGGTGGCGATGACGACGCCCTGTTCGTCATTGGCCGTGGCCACGTCGATGGGCTCGATGCTCATGCAGTTGGGCTGGCTCGTGGTGCAGGCCGCGGCCGAGCTGGTCCAGGTGAACTCCGGTGCCGAGGCGGCCACCGCCGTGGCGATGCCCGAGTACGTCTGACCGGCGTTCTGGTACTGGGCCTGGACCTCGGTGAGGGCGTTGGTCAGGTTCGACTGGGCGGCGCGGTCGTTGGCCGAGCTCGTCACACCCAGGAATGTCGGGATGGCGATGGCCAGCAGGATGGCGATGATGAGCAGGACCACCATCAGCTCGATGAGGGTGAAACCCGCCTCCAGGGCCCGCGGCGCCTCAGGGGCTACGGGGCCGTCGGGGGCCTCGGTGGGTCGGCGGGACCGATCCCGGGCACCCCATAGACGTCTCGACCAGGCACCGGACATTGCTACCTCCCACCAGTAAATGCCGCTACCGAGATATCGGCAGCTCCGGGCCAGTTCTTGACAACACCGGGGGGGAAGCGTCGCACTCTCGACCGGCCACGGACGACCGGCCCACGGCTTGACCAGGGCCTTCAGGCGTCCACGCTGTGCCGCGCCATCAGTGCCCGGAGCGGGATTCGAACCCGCACGCCCCGAAGGACAGGGGCTTTTGAGGCCCCCGCGTCTACCATTCCGCCATCCGGGCGACAGGTCCGGCAGCCTACCGGCACCATCCGGCCAGCTCGGGAGCTGGCCCCCGGGGGGAGCCGGTGGGGGGCGAGGGGCGGCGGGGCGTAGAATTGCTCCGATGCGCCGGTCCCTCGTCGAACGGTCGTTGCGTGACGTGCACAACCGGCTCGTGCGCGCCCGCCAGGAGCTCGCCGTCCTCGACGAACAGCTCCTCGTCTTCACCGACACGGCCGACGACGCCCGCATCCGGTCGCTCGTCTCGGAGACCCCGCTGGCCGGCCACGAGTACACGAGCGCCCAGCGCCACGCCGATGCCGCCCTGGGCGAGCGGATCCGGCTACTGGCCATGATCGGCGATCTCGAGCGACGCCAGGACGAGCTCCTCGGCCAGCTGGTACCCGAGCCGAGATAGGACCGGTGGCGGCGCCCTTGCACCGGCCCGCCAGGCAGAACCCGACAACCACGGACGACAAGGCCGGTGACCCCGGCAACGAAGGAGAGGCACTCCAGAATGGGCGCACGTGTCGTCATAGCCGAGGACGAGGCCATCATCCGCCTCGACCTCAAGGAGATCCTCGAGTCCGAGGGTTACGAGGTGGTGGGGGAGACCGGTCGCGGCGATGAGGCCGTCGAGCTCGTCAACCTCCACGGGCCCGATCTGGCCATCCTCGACGTGAAGATGCCCGGCCTCGACGGCATCGAGGCGGCCCGGCGGATCACGGCCGACAAGCGGGTGGCCGTGCTCATCCTCACCGCCTTCAGCCAACGGAACCTCATCGAGGACGCCCGTGACGCCGGGGTGTCGGCCTACCTGGTGAAGCCCTTCCAGAGAAGCGAGCTGGTCCCGGCCATCGAGGTGGCCCTGGCCCGCTTCGAGGAGTTCCGGGCCATCGAGGAGGAGCACGCCCGGCTTTCGGGGGAGGTGGCCGGCCTGGAGGAGAAGCTCGAGACGACCCGGCTCGTCAACCGGGCCAAGGGAGTTCTCATGGACGAGCACGGCCTGGCCGAAGCCGACGCCTTCTCTTTCATCCAGAAAACGGCCATGAGCCGCCGGGCCCGGATGGGGGAGATCGCCCAGGAGGTCCTGGACGGGAAGCTGGCGCCCTGACGGCGGGGCCGCCGGTGGGCGGCGCCGCCGACACAGCCGTGCCGTAGAGTCGGCGGCGATGGCCGACGACGGGCCCCTGTTCCTCCTCGACGGCAACTCGCTCGTCTTCCGGGCGTTCTTCGCCCTCCCCATCGACCTCGCCACCCGGTCCGGTCTGGTGACCAACGCCGTCTACGGGTTCACCTCCATGCTCGTGAACCTGATCCGCGACATGAACCCGAGCGGCATCGGCGTGGCCTTCGACCGTCCCGAGCCCACCTTCCGCGACGAGGTGGTGGAGGACTACAAGGGCAACCGGCCCGAGACCCCCGACCTCCTGATCCCCCAGTTCGCGCTGGTGCGCGACGTGCTCGGCGCCCTCGGGCTCACCACCATCGAGGTGGCCGGCTACGAGGCCGACGACATCCTGGCCACCCTGGCCAGTCGGGCCCGCGACGAGAGTCGGAACGTGGTGGTGGTGACCGGCGACCGCGACGCCTTCCAACTGGTCGAGGACCCCCGTATCACGGTCATGTACACCCGCAAGGGCCTCTCCGACACCGTCGTCTACGACGAAGCCGGGATCGCCGAGCGCTACGGGGTGCCGGCCTCGTCCTACGCCGTCCTGGCCTCGCTGCGCGGCGACCCCTCCGACAACCTGGCCGGGGTGCCCGGGGTGGGGGAGAAGACCGCCGCCAAGCTGGTCTCGACCTACGGGGACCTCGACCAGATCTTCGCCCACCTCGACGAACTCACCCCGAAGCTCCGCCAGAACCTGGCCGAGAACGAGGACCGGGTCCGTCGTAACTTCAAGGTCATCCCCCTCGTGCGCGACGTCCCCCTGGCCCTCGGCCTCGACGACCTGGCCCTCGGCCACTGGGACACCGACGAGGTGAAAAGGGTCTTCGGCGAGCTGGAGATGCCCACCTTGTGGCAGCGGCTCGCCCCGCTCATGGGCGACGATGACACACCCCTGCCCCGGTCATCGCTCGGCGCCACCGTCCCCGCTCTCGACCTCTCGGGCGTGGAGGCGGAGATCCCCGACAGCGCCAAGGCCGCCGTGGCCGCCCTGAAGGCCCTCGGCACCGCCGCCGTAGTGGCCCTCGCCCCCCGGTGGACCGGCGACCCCGGTCGATCGGCCCTGGCCGGCCTGGCCCTGGCCGGCGTCGATGCCGATGCCGATGCCGGGGAGGCCGGCTCCGGGGCCGGGCTGTCGGCCGTGTGGCTCGGCCCCGACCTGGTGACGGCGCCTGCCGTCCTGAAGGCCCTCGGGGCCGTCGTCGGCCCGGCGGGCCGGCCCGTGGTGGGCCACGGGGCCAAGGAGCTGATGCGGGTCCTTCTCCCCGCGGGCGTCGACGTCACCGGCCTGGCCAT
>Ga0302325_10021887_pt1 | contig 13380 bp, 11 predicted proteins | sample Palsa_T0_2_FD_201948 | JGI IMG/M metagenome (GOLD analysis project Ga0302325, IMG submission 201948) | Peat permafrost microbial communities from Stordalen Mire near Abisko, Sweden - Palsa_T0_2 | ecosystem: Environmental > Terrestrial > Soil > Palsa > Peat permafrost | place: Sweden: Abisko... | reverse complement strand
GGCGGCCTGTTCCAAGGTATGCCCGGATTTCAGCCGGGCCACGTTTTCAAGAGATTGCGCAGTGCGCGAATGGCGCGCGGCCGGCTTTAGCGCCATAGGCGTCCAGACTTCCGCCGCCAGGGGAAAATCGAACTGGGGACCCATGACGCCGGTGACCATGTAATCTTGATCGTCCAGCCGGATGGTCGCGCCGATGATGTTGCGGTCACCGCCGAACCGCCGCTTCCAGAAGCGGTCGCTGAAGACCACCTCGCGCTCATTTCCCAACTCGTCTTCGCCGGGGCGGAACGCCCGGCCAAGCGCCGGCTGCACCCCCAGCACATCGAAGAAATTGACGCCCACCAACGCCTGATTGACGCGTTCCGGCTCGCCGCCCGAACCCGCGATATTGGCAAGGCCCTCTTGGTAGCTTGCCAGGCCTTCGTATGAAGAACTCTGCGCCCGAATGTCATCGGCATCGGCCGGGGTGGTGGCTCCAAAGCCGTTGGGATCGTCCGGATCGCGCTGCATCACCATCGCCAGCGATTCCATGTGCGGCAATGGAATAGGCTTCCACAACATCGCGTCGCACACGCTGAAAATGGCGGCAGTGGCGCCGATTCCCAGCGCGAGGGTGAGGACGGCCGTAGCCGCGAATCCCGGCGCCTTGCCCAGCGACCGAAGAGTATACCGGACGTTCCCCGCGATGCCCATGCAAGCTCCTTAAGGCACGTGGCGCACGCACTCGTGCGTGCAGCGTTCACACTCCTGTGAACGCGCCTGTCCCGCGCACCACTAAAGATTACGTCTGTTGTCCGCCATAAGTTCGCACAACATGCTGGGTCACGCCAGACCGCCTAATGCACTCCCAGCTCCGCCGCGCCCAGCACCGGGCCGCTATCGCCATCCTGCACGAAAACGATCACCCTCTGCCCGGCCGCCGAAGCCGGCAACGGAACCACTTGGCTGAATGCCGCGCCGCGCTTGACCGATCCGATCTTGCGCAAGCTGCGCAGCATGGCCACGTGGTGCAATTGACGGCCCTTATTCTCTCCGGAGCCCACTTGCGACGTGCCGCTCTCCAGGGCCAGGGCCAGAAAAACGCCGGCGGAACCGGGCGATCCATCCACATCTACTTGAATCCCAGAGCCGTGCCGTTCCACTCGCACCAACGCCTTCGCGCGTTCCGTGGCTTTAGTGATTTCCGCTACGGCGCGTTTGGCGTCGCTGCCTACGAACTGCGCCACGCCGTCCACTATCATTTGCGGCGTGAAGGGGTCGGCAATCTGGAATCTCCGGGCGTAGGCCTCCTGCCGAAGCGTGCTTTCATGAGAAGAATAGGGATCTTTCCAGCCTTCGTGGTCCCAGTAATCCACGTGTTCGCTGAGCACCACCACGCGCGGATCAAGCTGTTCCAGTAAGCGGTCGGCGGGAGGGCAATCGGAGCAACCTTCCGAAGTGAAGAGCTCCACCAGCACCGGCGCGCGATTCGGCCCCGCGGCGTTCTGCGCCCAGAGCGCACCCGTCGCCAGCGCTAGTAATGTATAGCGTTGAGCGTGACGGCGTCCGTAACCTTGTGTCGGCACCGCACCCTATTTGTGCTTGGCGTGCTTAACCTGAAGCTTCGACACCTTGCGCTTGGTGGCCCTGTATTTGGCCGCGTTCGCCTTGCGCGCCTTCTGCGCCTTGCTGTTATAAACCGGCCTCTTCTTCGCCTCGGCGACAGCCGTAAGCGCGAAACTAAGTGCCAATGCCAGTGCCAGACTGCGAATCTTCATGCTTCCTCTGTTATCCATTATTGCGCAAATTGCGAAAATGACAAGTACATCTCGAGGAAACAGGCGGCTGTTAACAAACCGCAGCAACCGGCCGCCACCTTCCACAGTTTCTCCACCGGCGAGCCTTCATACCTTTGCGTGCCGGCCAGATAAGCGATTCCGAAGCCCGACGCCAATCCACCCACGTGCGCCGCGTTATCCACGGCGAATCCCGGGAGCAGTCCGATGATCAACATCCAGATCACCCACCGGATGTACTGGCTGCGGATGGCGTCGCCAATCGCGCTGCGGTGGCCGGTCCCCCACGCGATCATGACGCCGATCAGGCCCATGATGCCGGCCGAGGCTCCGATGGAAGGCGTCATGGGCGCCCACAGATTGCTCAAATAGAAGCCGCAAATCGTGGCAACGGTGTAGAACACGAACATGCGGCCGGCGCCGTAAATCTCTTCTACCTGCCCGCCCACATCCAGCAAGACCCACATATTCATCAGGATGTGAAACAGCCCGCCATGCAGGTATCCGGCCGTTAGGTAACGCCACCACTGACCGAGTTGGATCGCCGGGCCGAACTTCGCTCCGAACATCACCAGCGTACGATTATCGAGGCTCATGATCGCGTCGCCGTTACCGGCGCGCATGCTGTAGAGCACGGTAATCAGGTACATGCCCACGTTGATCGTAGCCATCAAGATCGTCAAGAAGCGCGCGTTCGGAATCAAGCCGCCCAGGATAGGCGACGGATTGCGCCGGTCAACCGCACGCGGTGCCACCGGTTCATTACAATACGGGCAGACCTTGTCCTTGGTGGTGATGAAGGCACGGCACTGCGGGCACATCCGGCGCGAATCCATCCGATCATGATAACAACCGCGCACGCGCTGCCAGGGTCAGAAGAGCGCGTTAAGCGGGGCCGCAATATCTCCGTTATCGTTTGGGGCTGGTTTGCTCGAAAATATTTTGGCCGGCCAGGTCAGCCGTTGGAAGGGACACTCCCAAATACTGCGCTAGAGTTGGCGCAATGCTGCGCATGTCGATCTCCCCAAGATCGGCGTTCTGCCGTATGCCCGGTCCGGAAATCAGAAATGACGCCAGCATCTCCGCATGGGTCGGCGCGTATCCGTGCGTGCCGCCAGGCTTGATCGCGCGCACCATCGGGCCATCGAGAGCCGTGCCCAGCGAAAATCCGGGTTTCATGTCCACCGCGAATTCGGCGTTGTTGGCGCCGCCCAGCGCGGCCAGATCGCTGCGGTCCAGAATTCGGTCGATGCCGTTAGCGGGATCGGCCGCCAAATCGTGCAACAGCTTTGCCACGGCGTTCCGCACCTTCTGGTCTCCGGGATCTTTCATCACCACCATGGCCGCGCCGCCACTATTCCAGGGCGCCGCGGTCCAATCGCGAACCGTGGGAATTCCGTCCTTGTCGGTGGTGATGAATCCGGCTTGGATGAACGCCACGCCAAGGTTTATCTGGTGATCGATGGCCGCAAAGCCGTGGTCGGAGACGACACAGACCGCAGCATTTTGAGTTTCATCGTGCATCGCGCGATCTAAAGCGCCGACCATGCCGTCAATCTCTTCCAGCGTAGCGTTGGCCTGGGCGCTAAACGGGCCGAACTCATGCTCCAGATGGTCGAGCGCCGCAAGGTGAACCGTCAGAAAGCGCGCATGCTTTCGGCGGATGATCGCTTCGGCGTATCGCGTTCTGGCCCAATCGCCAGGTATCGCATTATTCAAGTCCGTTTCATATGGTCCGGTCTGCGGTTCGAACTCTTTTACCATGCCGGGGGTCGAAAGCGCGCGGATCAGCTTGAGGTCTTCTTTCGTCGACGCGCGCCAATATTCCGGGATCAGCCAGGAGATTCCGTGCGCGCCGACCGTCACGGGCCAACTCACGCTGCCCACGGCATATCCGGCGTTTGCCGCCGCGTCCCAGAGCGTCGGTACACGGATGTCCTCGCTATACCAATACCAGCCGCTTTGATTCTTGCCCATCGGGTCGAAAGTGATATTCGCGAAGATTCCGTGCTTGGCCGGCCAAACCCCGGTCATGATTGTCGTGTGGCTTGGATAGGTGACGGTCGGTAGGACTCCTCGCACGCCCCGCGCATGTGCGCCGTTATCCCGAATGCGCTGTAGATTGGGAATTCTCAGACCATGTTGGTCGGCCGCGCTCACATAATCCGGACGCATCCCGTCAATGGAAACGACCAGCAGCGCCCGATCCGGGGCCCTCTGTCCGACGAGCGAACCCGGAGAAAAGGCGGCTAAGAGTGCAACAAGAATGAGCGGACGCATCTCGCTGAATTATCTCCCATTGTCGTTACAGCCGGATGTACATGTTCCCGCTGCGATAGCCCGTTAATCGAAATCGCATCGCTCGTGGACTCGGCCACTTTGCCGGATAACAATCATCCGGACCCGCAGTCACGTGATCCTAAAAATCCCCAACATACTCATTCCAAACCGCTTAGACATCCCACGAAGGCCAATTCCAACATCGCGCCTGTTACGCTGAATTCGGGAGCCCTTCGAAGCCAGAATCATGCTCAAACACGAATCATATTCGTCAAGCAGGACCGGAGATCCGGCCCACTCCCTCCGCCAAACCACCCGGAACCCTCACCGCAAAGCGCTTTCTGCCAAGCCTCAACGAACACATTCCAAGCTGCTTACCGGCAAAATGGGTTCGTTTCTGCGAATCCGCGAATTCGCCGCCGCTGAATTTCGGATCCGGCTCACCTCATCCACCTTGATACACTGGGAATCCGTGGCCCGCCTCTACACTCGCGAGGAACTTCTCTCCCGGCGCGAGCGCTGGCGGCGCGAGGGCAAAACTGTCGTTTTCACCAACGGCTGCTACGACCTGCTGCATCCGGGCCACATCCGTCTGCTGGAACAGGCGCACTCCCTCGGCGATGTGCTCATTCTTGCTCTGAATTCCGATGCCGGCGTGCGCCGCTTCAAGGGCCCCGCCCGTCCCTTGGTTCCGGAGAACGAACGCGCCGCGCTGGCAGCCGCACTCGAAGCCGTGGACGCCGTCGCGCTCTTCGACGAGGATACCCCGCGCGAGTTAATTGCCGCCGTCCTGCCCGACATCCTCGTCAAGGGCGCCGATTGGTCGCATTTCATCGCCGGGCGCGAAGAGGTGGAAGCGTCGGGCGGAAAAGTCGTGGCGATTCCACTCGAGCCCGGCTATTCAACGACAAACATAGTGGAAAGAATTCTAGCCTAGCCTTGATTCATCCTGCCGTTCGCGACGTATTTCTCGATCTGGCTCGCCATCCGGCGTTCCAGCAGGCTCTCCGAACCCTAGCCTCAGGCGCCAATAGCTCCATTTCCGGACTCACTACCACCGCCAAGGCCGCCTATTCCGTTCTCCTTTGGCAGGCTACCGGCCGTCCTTTGATAATCGTAGTAGATGGCAACAAAGAGGCAGAGTCGCTTACCGAAACCGTCGAAACTTTCTTCAAATTGATGGTCGCGGAGGACGCCGGAACCCCGCAATTGCTCCCGGCGCTAGACGTGGTTCCTACGCAGAATCTTTCGCCTCACGCGGAGATATGTGAAGCCCGCGCTATCGGCCTGTGGCGGCTGGCGGCGAACCGCGTCCCGGTGACCATTCTTCCCGTGGCCTCGGCGCTTCTGCGCATTGAACCGGCGGAATATTATCGCCAGCTGGCTCTCCGTCTGCGCGTGGGCGATGAGCTCCCGCTCGAGGAGGTAGTATCCCACATCGAGAGTATCGGCTATGAGCGCCGCGAGCCGGTGGAAATGGTCGGCGAATACTCGGTCCGAGGCGGCATTCTGGACGTCTTTTCGCCCGAATCGCAGAAGCCCGTCCGCATCGATATGTTCGGCGACCTGGTCGAATCTATCCGCCGCTTCGATGTGGAATCCCAGCGCTCCATCCTAAAGGTAGACGACTGCACGCTGCTTCCGCTCACCGAGTACCAGAAATCGCGCGCGCTGCTTGCGCAACTGGGCGAGTTGCTGCGCGAAGCGGGCATCCCCGGCCGCGATCTTCCGGCGCCGGGTGAACCGTTCCCAGGCTGGGAATTGATTGAGCCTATGGTCCGGCCGCGCCACGCGTCGGTTTTCGGCCTGCTGCATAAGCCGGTGGTGGTCTGGGATGAACCGGAGCAGATCAAGTCCGCAGCGGAGCGGTTCTGGAAGCGCCTCGACCAAATTGAGCGTTCGCCGGCCTGCGATCCGGACCGTGTCTATTTCCGTTGGGAAGACCTGGAACGCCAGGCCGCCGCCGCGCCGCAACTCAGTCTAAAGGAATTAGAAATCGGCGTCGACCCCGCGGTTCTGCACATCGCCACGCGCCCTTCCCAAACCTTCCATGGAAACATGCAGGTCGCCATCGCCGAGGCGCGAACCCTGGTCGAAGCGGGTAACCGGGTCGCCTTCTTCGCATTTTCTACAGGTGAAGTAGAGCGCGTCGCCGATATCCTCAATGAGTACGGCATCGCATACCAGTTGGGACTGGAACAGGTTGAAAACACTCCCGCATACCTTGCCGAGCGTGCGTACATGGCAGGCTCGACCGCCAGCATTCACGTCATCAAAGGGCAGATTAGGCGCGGTTCCGTATTCGTCGAATCTAGTATTGTAGTATTTGGCGCGGAAGATCTTTTCGAAGCTTCCGAATTAGTGGCGCGTTCGTCGTCTTCCAAGTCCCGCCTGGCCACTTTCTCGGCCGATCTGATCGACCTTAAGCCCGGCGACTTCGTGGTTCACTCCGAACACGGCGTCGCACAGTACCTCGGACTGCGCGAGATTTCCCAAGGCGACGCGCAGGGCGATTACATGCTGCTGGAATATGCCGGAGGCGCCAAGCTTTATGTGCCGCTTACGCGCATGGATTTGGTAACCCGCTTCGGCGGGGCCGGTGATTCCAAACCCGCGCTCGACCGCATGGGCGGCGCCACATGGACCCGCACCAAGACGCGCATCAAAGCCAAAATGCGCGATATGGCCGACGAGCTTTTGAAGCTCTACGCCTCCCGCAAGATGGCGGAAGGATTCAACTTCTCCGCCGACAGCAATTGGCAACGCGAATTTGAAGACGCCTTCGAGTTCAACGAAACGCGCGATCAGCTCAACGCCGTGCAAGAGATCAAGCGCGATATGGAAAGTCCCCATCCCATGGACCGGCTACTCTGCGGCGATGTCGGTTTCGGCAAGACCGAGGTGGTAATGCGCGCGGCTTTCAAGGCGCTGGGGGATGGCAAACAGGTCGCGGTGCTGGCTCCAACTACGGTATTAGTATTTCAACATTTCGAGACCTTCAAGCGGCGTTTCCAGCCCTTTCCGGTCCGCGTCGAAATGTTCAGCCGCTTCCGTAGTCCCAAGGAACTCACGGCTGCTCTCGCCGACCTGGCCGAAGGCAAGGTGGATCTCGCCATCGGCACCCACCGCCTACTCTCCCAGGACGTGGAGTTTCGCGATCTGGGCCTGGTGATCGTTGACGAAGAGCAGCGCTTCGGCGTCAAGCACAAGGAACGGCTGAAGCAGTTGAAGAAATCGGTGGACGTAGTGACCATGAGCGCTACACCGATCCCCAGAACTCTACACATGTCGTTATTAGGCCTGCGGGATATGTCGGTGATCGAAACCCCGCCCAAGGATCGGCTTTCGATCCATACTGTAGTGGCGCCTTTTCAGCCCGAGTTGATCCGTTCCGCCATCGAGCTGGAACTGGGCCGCGGCGGCCAAGTCTATTTCCTGCATAATCGCGTCGATTCCATCTGGGAGCGCGCCCACATGATCCAGCAACTGGTCCCCGGCGCTCGGATCGGCGTCGGCCACGGCCAGATGGGCGAGGCGGAGCTGGAGAAAACCATGCTCGGGTTCATGCGCCGCGACTTTGATATCCTAGTTTGTACTACGATAATAGAAAACGGTCTTGATATCCCTTTGGCAAATACTATGTTGGTAGAACACGCGGAAAGGTATGGCCTCTCCGAGCTCTACCAGTTGCGCGGCAGAGTAGGCCGCTCCAACCGCCGCGCCTATGCTTACCTGCTGGTTCCGCCCGACACCGAACTCACCGAAATCGCCCGCAAGCGCTTGGCTGCGCTCAAAGAGTTCAGCGACTTGGGCGCGGGCTTCAAAATCGCCGCGCTCGACCTGGAACTGCGCGGGGCCGGAAACCTGTTGGGGGGTGAGCAGCACGGCCACATCAATTCGGTGGGGTTCGACACGTATGTCCGATTGCTGGAAGAGACCGTGCGCGAGCTCAAGGGCGAAGAGATCGTGCCCGAGATCCACTCCTCGCTCAACCTGAGTCTCGACATCCGCATCCCCGCCGACTACATCACCGACGAGAACCAGCGCTTGCGGGCCTATCGGCAAATCGCCAATGCCGCCGATGCCGCCGCGCGCGAGCGCGCCGAAAAGGAAATGGAAGACCGTTATGGACCCGTACCCGACGCCGTCCGCAACCTCTTGCAGTATTCCGCGCTCAAGACCCTGGCCGAACAGGTAGGCATAGAGGCCATCGACCGCCGCCACGCCCTGCTCAGCGTCAAATTCCATAAAGAGACGCGCGTCGATCCTTCGCGGCTAATGGATGTTGTCTCCAAAACCAAGGGAGCCCAGTTCACCCCGGCAGGCGTGCTGATTCTGCCACTGCCGGGCCAAATCGGCGCGCGCGACGTCCTGACCTTCCTGGAAGAAAAACTGGAACGCCTGAAGGTCTGAGAATTGCTAGAATAATTAATCATGTTTCGTTGGATTGTTGTAGTACTCGTGTCAAGTGCTGCGTTTGCGGCCGATGTGAGGGTTGTCGAAGAGATCGCCGTCAAAGTAAACGGCGATATCATCACGCGTGGCGATCTCTTGGAGCGCCAGCGCAAGATCGCGCAACAGATTCAGCAGGAGGAGCGCATCAGCGGTCCCGCCCTGCAGGCGGCCGTCGCCCAACAAGCGAAGGACATGCTGGAAACCATGATCGACGAGCGGCTCTTGGTGCATAAGGCCAAGGAACTCGATATCAAAGTGGATGCTGACGTAACCCGCAGCATATCCGCCATGCAGTTGCAGAGCGGTATCGCCGATCCGGATAAGTTCCACGAGTGGGTGCGTGAGCAAACCGGCATGGCTTTTGAAGAGTACAAGCAGCAGATGACCGACTTCTATCTGGAGCAGCAACTGGTACGCTCCGAGGTCACGCAGCATATCGTGATTCCCGACGAGGAGGCGCGCAAATATTACGAAGAGCACAAAGCGGAACTCGTCCGAAAAGACCAGGTGTTCCTGAGTCAGCTGTTTATCTCCACAGTAGGTAAAACTCCCGAACAAATCGCGGTCGCCGAAAAGAAGGCTCAGGACCTGGTGGCTCGCGCCCGCCATGGCGAAAAGTTCAGCGAACTGGTGATCGCCAATTCCGACGATCCGGAAACCTCGCGCACCGGCGGCCAGTTGCCGCCCGAGGAAAAGGGCCAAATGCGGAAGGAGATCGAAGCGATCGTCTTCGACCCCAAGAATCCCAAGGGATACGTCACTGATCCCATTAAGACCGATTCCGGCATCGTGATCCTCCGCATCGAGGACCGTACCGAAGCCGGCCAAGCCACGTTCGACGAAGCCAAGGAACAGATCCAGGAGTTCCTTGCCAAGCCGAGGATTCCGGTGAAACTGCGCGAATACGAAAACAAGCTGCGGCAAGAAGCATTTCTCGAGATCAAGGACGGATACGTGGATACCGGCGCCGTCCCCGGCAAGGATACGCGTTGGCATGAAGTGGTGGGCCTGAAACCCGAGACCACCACCAAGGAAGAAGTCGCCGCCCACCGCAAGCGCAAGAAGTTCCTGGGACTGATTGCGCATGGCAGCGTTGCGCCCGGCACCAAGGAAAACTCCTCCGCCAAAATGCCGGCGCCGCTACCGGGTTCCGGGGCAGCGAGCACCACCACTCCGGCAGCCGCGGCGGCTCCGGCGGGTCCCGTTCCGCCGCCGACGGCGCCGATCATCAAACAATGAAGTCGCCTTACGTAAGCGAGCTCGAGCCCAACCGCGTCATCACCAGCAGCTTCCTGGTGCATACCAAGGAAATCCGGCAAAAGAAGACCGGCGAGTTCTATCTTTCTCTGATGTTGGGTGACCGCACCGGCGAGTTGGACGCCAAGATGTGGGACAACGTCACCGAAGTGCTCGAGGCATTTGACCGCGATGACTTCGTCAAAATCAAGGGGCTGGTTCAGGTGTTTCACAACCGGCCCCAATTGACCGTGCATAAAGTGCGGCGGATGGACGACAGCGAGATCGATTTCGCCGACTACTTCCCATCGTCCAAGCGCGATTCCGACGAGATGTGGGCCGAGTTGCGCGGCATCGTGGCAGGCATGTCGAACGCGCATCTCAAGAGTTTGCTCCAAGCATTCCTCGACGACGGCGACATCGCTCAGCGTTTTCGCCGCGCGCCCGCCGCTAAGAGCATCCACCACGCATTTTTGGGTGGATTGATCGAACACGTTTTGTCCCTGTGCGCCCTGGCTAAGCTGGTGGCCCCGCATTATCCGCAAATCGATGCCGATCTGCTGCTCACCGGCGTACTGTTGCATGATATCGGCAAGATTTACGAGCTGAATTACGAACGCGGCTTCTCCTATTCCAACGATGGACAACTGCTCGGCCATATCGCGATCGCCATCCGCATGGTGGGCGACAAGCTTCGCGCGCTGCCCGATTTTCCACCACATTTGCGCGTGCTGGTGGAGCACATGATCCTCAGTCATCACGGCCGCATGGAATTCGGCTCGCCCAAGTTGCCGCAATTTCCCGAAGCGCTGCTGCTGCATTATCTCGACGACCTGGATTCGAAGATGGAGTGCATGCGCGCGCTAACCGAAAGCGATCGCCAGGTGGAAGGCTGCTTCACCAATTACAGCCCCACGCTGGAGCGCTCCGTCCTAAAGATGGATCGCTATGTGGGGCAGGTTGCCAACCTGCGGCCGATTGGGGCCGCCCCCGGGGCCCGGCCTGCCGGCGCCAAGCCAAAAGCCGACCCCGAGTTTGAAGCGCCGCAGGCCGTGTCGCCACCAGCCGCGCCCGCCCAATCACCGCTTTTCCCCTCTAAATCCGAAACCCTTTTCGCCGACAAGCTCAGGCAGGCGCTTAAACCAACCGCCGCCGAACAGGAGCGTTAATGCCTAGAACCGCGCGCGATGTACCGCCACCGCTCGAATTGCTTTGCCTGAAGTCCCTCTGGTCTTTGGGAGAAGGTAACGTCAGGGACGTGCAGCAGATTGTCACGCAGACCCGCCCCTTGGCTTACACCACCATCATGACCGTGCTCGACCGCCTGGTGCGCAAGGGCAAGGTCTCGCGCCGCAAGGCAGGCCGCGCGTTCATCTATACGCCGGAAGCTTCGCGCGACGCCATGCGCCGCACCGCCATTGCCGAATTGCTCGACGGATTCTTCGACGGATCGGAGAGCGCCTTGATCGAGTTTCTGACGCCGCCCGAGACGCGCGCGTCGGCGGTGGCCGCGGGCAGCGAAGAACGGGCGCGCATCGACACCGTTTTGCTGTAAATGCAAGGCGTGCTTCCAGTTCTTTGCTTCATCGCCGGCTTCGCCCTGGCATGGTTTGTTCTGCGATCCCGCAAGCACGAAACCCAGGCGGCGCTGCAAGCTCTTTCCGCCGACGCGCTGGCGAGCAACGCGCAGGCGATCGCGGGAGTGGTGGCGCCGGTACAGGCCTCGCTCGAAAAAGTGGACGCCAAAATCCACGAATTGGAAAAAACCCGCGCCGGCGCTTACGCCACGCTGCACGAACAGGTGCGCAGCCTGCTCGAAACCCAGGCGCTGCTCCGCTCGGAAACCGGCAAGCTGGTGACGGCGCTGCGCACTCCGCATGTCCGCGGCCACTGGGGCGAGATTCAGTTGCGCCGCGTGGTGGAAATGGCCGGCATGCTCGATCGCTGCGACTTCACTTCGCAAGCCACTTTATTCGGCGAGGAAGGCCGTCTGCGTCCGGACCTGCTGGTGCATCTTCCCGCCGGGAAGACCATCGTGGTGGATGCTAAGACGCCGCTCGGCGGCTATTTGAATGCGCTCGAAACCACCGATGAAGTAAAGCGGCAGGCCTCCATGGCCGATCACGCCCGCCAGGTACGCACGCACATTACCGCGCTCGGCCGGAAATCGTATTGGGAGCAATTCGACCACGCGCCCGAATTCGCGGTGCTCTTTCTTCCAGGCGAATGCTTCTTCAGCGCCGCGCTGGAAAGCGACCCGTCGCTGATCGAATTCGGCGTGGATCAGAATATAATTCTGGCCACTCCTACCACGCTGATCGCGCTCTTACGCGCCGTAGCTTATGGCTGGCGGCAGGAGAACCTGGCGCAGAACGCCGCGGAAATCAGCGCCTTGGGCAAAGATCTGTACAAGCGCCTTTCCGATATGGGCGACCACTGGAACCGGGCCGGCCGCGCGCTGGAACGCGCCGTGGAAGCGTACAACTCGGCCGTAGGATCGCTCGAATCCCGCGTGATGGTCAGCGCGCGCAAGTTCGCCGAGTTGAAGACGGCGCCGCTCGGAGTAGAGATTGCCCCGCTCGAGCCGGTAGATAAACGCGTGCGCGCAGTCGACGCGGAATGAGCCAGTCAATTCTCCACAGGCACTCTTTCCGCATGGTCAACCACAACCACATCGAACGGCGCCTTCCTATCCTCCAGCTTCAGCCCAAGCTGCTGCAGCAGCGCCTCTGCAAGACTCGGCAGCGGATCGTCGTCGGTGGTCAATCCCCGCGTGCTGAACTCTAACGTGAAGTCGTAGGTCCCGGTCAATCCGGTTTTGTCGAGAATTTGCCGGCCGGCCGTTTGACGCAGCATGCCGGCCAACGCCGAAAGCGGCTCCCGATGCGCGGCCAGACGAGCGCGGTTGTCCATGAAATTTACCGAGATGCCAGGGCGTCCGGCGGGCAAAGATGGAAATCCCTCCTTCCTTTCCGGAGCGCCGTCCCCCGATTCCTTTAGCTTCGGCCCGTTCTTCGCGGCCACCAATTCGTAAACCGGAAAGTCCTTCGTAAGGTGATGAACGGTCAGCTTGAAACGTTCCTCCAGCAGTGTTCGCATCATCATCCGGAACTGCTCCTTGGTGGTGTCCTTGGGGATTTTGGCAACCACGTCGTACCGTTCAGTAGCCAGCCAAGGCGGACCGGAGATTTGCTCGGAGTCGTCCAATCCGAAGGCCTGCGTCAGCAAGTCGTTCAGCGTGGCGCGGGAATAGGAGATCATCCCCGGGTCATGGGTTCCGGGACCGCCATCGAACATGCGGACGCTCTGCGGGGTCGATGGTTTGACGGACACGGCTTCAAACGCCGGCTGCGAGCTCTGCGCGAAAGCCGCGCAAAGAGCGAAGGCGAAGATGGGAGCCGAGCGATACATAACTACCCCAACTTATTCTTGACGCAACGCGATCGCCGGGTCAATCCGCATCGATTTCCTGGCCGGCAGATAGCAGGCCGCCAATGCCAGGCTGGCCAGCAACAGCGGCGCGCCAATCAATAGCGCCGGGTCGAAAGTTTTCACGCTCGCCACCGTGAAGAAGAAGCCCGCCATCAGGCGCACGCCGGCCCAGGTGAACGCCATGCCGATGAGCGTGCCAGCG
>Ga0302325_10021886_pt1 | contig 13381 bp, 12 predicted proteins | sample Palsa_T0_2_FD_201948 | JGI IMG/M metagenome (GOLD analysis project Ga0302325, IMG submission 201948) | Peat permafrost microbial communities from Stordalen Mire near Abisko, Sweden - Palsa_T0_2 | ecosystem: Environmental > Terrestrial > Soil > Palsa > Peat permafrost | place: Sweden: Abisko... | reverse complement strand
TGAAGTTGAGATGATGTTCGAGACCGAAAACCAACACGCCCTGCCACAGTGGATCGCCCCGCACTAAACTCTTTTCGGACTCGTCCTCCCAGATACAACAAGAAACCATACAAATACATCAATTACTCATTATATTCAAGACTTTATATTCCTATTTGAGTAACTATTCAAGCTACTTGCCTCAACTTTTAAGGTTATAGTAATTCGTAAGACATTCAGGGTCGAGGATCTGTAAGTGTACATAAACATCGCCTGATGATTGTCGAGTCTCACCTGCACTTTGGAAGCTCGGATTCTCAAGCAAATCTTGGATTCACTTCTCACTTCTTTTGAAACGACGACTTAGACGGAACATTGCATGAGGCTTAAAATGATCTACTTTACAAGAAAAACTTCATGCGTGAAGTGTCGTCTCACACCAGCTCTGATCCCTGCAAACCACCCCACTAGCTCTTCCCCGCATGTGTACTAACCTCATCCATCTCTCCCAATCAACTCTCCATCATTCCGCCATCACGCATGCACATGTAGCCAATGACCCGACACAGCTCAGATGGATATCCAAGATGGAGTTGGCCTTGGAGGGACATACGCAGCATTAGAGCAGCCTCAATCACTGCTGCAGAATGGAGAGGTGACAATGCCGTCTCCAGAAAGCAAGCCGCCGTCGAAGCTACAGCTGCCTATAAACTGTGATCCCCCAGGCCCTGGGAATCCAGCGAAGCAGCTAGTGTGGATTGTAGGTCCCCTTTTACCATACCTCCAGCTACAGCTGGGACAGTGGCAATGAGTCGGTATGGAAGGAGCTTCACTAACTACCCGTAGGTCTTCGGCAGCACGGGGCACATGGGGCGCTCCCTTGTGCGCTCCTGTCTCAATCAAGGCGACCTCGTCGTCGCCGTTGGCCGTGTCTTCGAAAACACGCTCGCGAGCATGCAAGGCTGGCATGAAAACTGCCTCGGTCTCCTCTGCGACGTGCGAGCCCGCGAGTCTGTCTCCGAAGTTATCACCACCTCGCTCTCGCACTTCGGACGCATAGACGTGATTGCCAACTGCTCTGGATACGGCGTAATTGGCGCGTGTGAAGATCAGGACGAACATGAGATCCGGAATCAGTTTGAGACGAACTTTATGGGGACTTTACATATCATCCAACTTAGTCTTCCCTACTTCAGGGAACAGGGTGCAGGACGGTATCTGATATTCAGCTCTACGTCCGGGGCGTTAGGTGTCCCAGGCCTGGGGCCATACTGTGCAACGAAGTATGCAGTGGAGGGATTGATCGAGGCGATGTTGTATGAGATCGATTCTTTCAATATTAAGGCTACGCTTGTGGAGCCTGGACTGGTGAGGAGGGACGAGCCGGACTGGGATTCCAACCCGTTGCCTACCTGGGGACACTTTTTGATTAAGCCGGCGAGTGAGCCCTATGCGCAAGCGACGAGCCCAGCGCTTCATGCAAAGAGGATGGTGCAGTGGTTGGGGGATAAGCAGCCGACGAGTGCGGTGAAGTGTGCGGAGTTGGTGTGGCAGCTAGGTCACTGCTCTTACCCCCCGCTTCGATTATTGCTGGGAAGTTATGCTATTGAAAGTATTCGGGACAGGTTGCGGTCTATTATTGAAGAACTGGAAGATTGGAAACACTTGCATTTCCCCGTTGCGCCAGATGCCAACCTCGGCGAAGACAAAGACGAAGACAACGAGGATGGACGAATGGACACAGGCTAGTAAAATAAATGAATGGTATCTTTGGTGAATCACCACAATCCTTTTCCCTTGTTGCTCTATCTAACCCAAGTTCAAGAGCGAGTTGGAACTGATCCCTCGTAAACGCCGCCAAACTCCACCCATGCCAGACCATGAATTCAATCCACTTTACAACTCCGCTTCACTGACTATCTCACTTCCGGCGCCGCCGCAACCGCGATCTCGTTGTTGATCACATCAGCGCTCTCCTCCCTCCTCACCGGCCCCTCAAAAATCCTCCTCCACCACATCGGAGGATCAAACGGCTTGCTCCCCCCATGCAACGGCGGATACACATCACTGAAGAAATACCACACATGACCAATCACGACCCCCATAATCTCATCCTTCGGCACCATTCCATGAACCACCAGACTAAAACCCATCAACACCCACGGTAAATACGGTGCCGTGAACACCAAGAGACCCAGGAAAGAGAGTCGGGTATCAGGGTTTCGACGGGACCAGATGTAGACGAGGGTGCTGGAGAGGGGGTGGCCGAGGAAGGGCATGGATACTAGGGGAGAGAGGAGGATGAGGCAGGTTGTTGCGTAGAGGAGGAGCCAGGAGAAGTGCGCGGGGGAGCGCCCGGAGGATTCTTCGAGGAGTCGGGAGTAGCGGGTTAGGAAGAAGACGTGGAAGACTAGGTCGAGGGAGAGGGGGCCGAAGTAGAGGAATGTGGTTAGGAGGCGCCAGTACTGTTCCCCTGTTAGCCTCTCATTCATCAAGGTTTTGGATTTTATGTTAGGTGAGAAATGGAGGGGAAGGGGGTGGAAATACCTGGTTCTTGTAGAACACTGCGCGGAAGGAGTAGAAGAGCTGAAACGGCGTGACAATCTGACATTGTACAAGCGCGGAGGTGAGGACTGTTGCTGTTGTCCACCAGCGGGTGCACAGAGGCATTTCCCAAAACCAAGTCTCGAGGGGGAAGCCGGCTTGCGCCCCCATTGCGCCCATTTGGTCCATGTCCATGTTGTCCTTCTTGTCCTTAATATGTATCTCCCTCTTTCTTCAATATCGTTCTTGGAATCGCAAAGTCGTTTAGGAAGTGGTTAGAAAGATGGTGAGGTGATTTGAGAAGATATCATGGGATGAAGTGGAGAAGAGAATGGTGACGCGGGTGGGTATGAATGAATGAATGCTGTTGAAGTGGCCTCTTCGATGAGGTGCTGAGTGATTGCTCAGATACGAAGGGTTGCGTGGCGTTATCGGTATTCCGGAGTAAGGCTGCACCGCCACAGGTCAGCCTCTCGCGCTAAAATGATATCCCTGCACCAACCGACAAGTAAACAATAAGGTAGGTACGCACGAAATCGCAACCTTGTTTGATATCTTGAACGGATCGTAAGAAACTCGGTTTCGTTTGAACTTAAACTGGATCTCGGATTCACTTTAAACTTTTGGGATATTTGTCAACTCGAGGAACCTCGAGTTGCTACTGCGCATAAGAAAACCCCCACGCGTGCAACGCGCGCCAGCGAAATCTCCCCCAGCCACCTCAATTACATCAATTGCAACCAAATCTCGAGTCGCATTCCTCTACAACCCCTCCTCGTTACATTCCACAGGCATAGCAACGCGCTTGCTCGCTGCCGCTCACGATGTCGCAAGCCCAGCGCATGCGACAGAGCCTAGGCGAAGCATCAACACCCGGCTCAGCGCGCAAGAGAGGACGACCTTCCGGCAAGAACGTAGCTGCTGATATGGGTCCTAAGAAGGCAGGAAAGGGAAAGGGGAAGAGGATTAGTACTGGAAGCGCAATTGAACGTACGTACCTCAACGCGCTCAACCAGAACACCTTGTATTGGAGCTCAGGGAAGTCGATTGAGATGGGAATCTGACGCTGAATTTTGGGATTCTGTAGCAGGCGACCCGCTCCCACATAAAAGAAAGTTTCGGTATAAGCCTGGTACTCGCGCGCTGCAGGAGATCCGGAAATACCAGCGCTCTACCGACTTGCTGTTGAGAAAACTACCATTTTCGCGACTCGTAAGTAGCTCTCAAGGGACACGGGAGATGCAAAGAGAGAGCGAAATGTTGATAATGGGGACAGATTAGAGAGATTGCGTTGACGTTGAGACCGGCGGGCGAGGGCTATAGATGGCAGAGTCAGGCTATTCAGGCGTTGCAGGAGGCTGCGGAGGCTTTCCTTGTCCATTTGTTCGAGGATACGAAGTACGTATTTGTGGAGTGGAACGTCTTTGAAGCTCTGCTTCATATCATTCCTGGAATCAGCACTTACTGACTGTTATTTCTTCTCAGCTTGTGTGCGATACATGCAAAGAGAGTGACGATCATGCAGAAGGATATCCAACTTGCGAGGAGAATTCGGGGTGCGTGGGGTGGTTTGGGTTGAGCAGAGAATCAGTCAATTTTGCACTTACTGTTTTGCTTGTACGAGTGTTTGCTCAACGGCGTTTAGGAGGTGGTTGATTGGAATGAACGAGCATGGAAACAACGTCCATTGAGCTTGTTAAGCTTTGTACAATGAAGATGAATCAAGTTAGTTACCGTGATTCAAGTTCCACCCCTTATCCATGTATTTCTCAATTCCATGAATATTCTTTATGGGTATGCCTCGTTTCTATCTAGCTATACGTAACCGTTGTCCCCTCTTCAGCAGGTTCCAACAGCTTCCATATACACTTTATCCCCGTCCTCGCAAACATCTCCAAGATAACGTTGGCAATGCCCTCAAAGTTATCCGTTGCAAGTGCCAAAATAGTTGGTCCAGCCCCTGACAAGCAGATCCCACAAAGCCCTGGATGACTCTTCGGCGTCACACTATGAAGTATCTCCGGCAAGCCAGGAATCAACCCCTTCCTGTACGGCTGATGCACCTTGTCCTGCATCGCTAAATAAATCTGTTCCGCATTTGGCGGACTTCTTCCCAAAGCACTTGGCAGCAACGCTATCCTCTGCAGATTAAACACCAGATCAGCTCGCGAATAAGAAGTGGGTAAAACTTCTCGTGCTTTGGCAGTCGAGACTTCGAATTGAGGGATTATGGCGATGGCTTTTATTTCCGGGGCCCAGGGGAACTTCATATAATGCCCAATGTCCTGCGGTGGTTTCGGTGGTGCCTCACCAGTGTCGACGCCGCCGGCTGGGGCGGGAAGCACTTCAGAGAGAGGAATTTCTTTACGGGAGGTGTCTTCAGGCGAAAGATCGTTGAGGTAGGTGCCGACGAAACCGCCGTAGAGTGCTGCTGCAACGTTGTCTGGATGGCGTTCTATTTTATTGTCAGTTGCTGTGTGAAAAAGGTGAGAGAGAGGAATACCAATCATTAAACAGTAATCCAGCATCCTAGCCTTACTCAATCCCAGCTTTCCTACTTCATTGCCAAGCACTACACCTGCTACTACCGCAGCTCCTGAAGAGCCCAACCCTCTTCCCAATGGAATTGGATTTATGATGTGTACTCTTGTTTCCACGGGAAACGCTCTCTGGCCATGACATCTGAGTACATACAGCGCCGTTCTTGTGATCAGGTTGCTGTCTGCACTCAATGGCACCTCGTCCGCCCCTTCTCCTTCATATGTAATCACACAGTTCAAAGGAGCTTCTGAAGACTCAGAATTCACGACTTCTACGCGGAGTTCCAGCCAAATAGAGAGAGCGAGGCCAATGACATCAAATCCAGGGCCAATGTTTGCAGAGGAGCAGGGTACTTCTGCTTGTTGTTAGCTGGGCGCCAATTGGGCGGGAGGAAGCTCACTTATGGTGATCATGGTGTTAAATGCCAATGGCCAAGAACTCCTGGGGCAACGGGAGAGAGGAACGGTGAGGAGAGAGTACGAGGAATTTTGGACTCCGTGTGAAGTTGTTTCTTCAGCCTCGTGCCCTGCGGTCATTTTTAGTGTGCCGATGACCGGGGTTGACCCCACCAAGCAAAAAATGATTGCCAAACATTCTGCTTGGAATGGAGTTTCTGGGTATGTAAAATATACAGAATGGCTTTTGAGAGGCTATTATATCTTCAATTCATCTTTTCATTTTGCTACACAATTTCTACGATTTTTTGGGCTACTTTTGTGAGCTCATATTACTTCTGACTGTCAAATGCAATGTGCCTGTGACCCCGCCAAACATTTCTGCGGGGCTGAAATTTTTGTCGTGAACTTTCATCCCTTCTTCCATTGACAACAATTTTCGCAAAGTGTCATTTTCGCAGAAATGGAGCCAATTCGGATTTTGCTTGTTGGTAACGGTGGTCGCGAGCACGCACTGGCCTGGAAATTGTCCCAGTCACCTTTGGTAGAATCTATCATCGCTGTCCCAGGCAATGGCGGTACATCTACCTGTCCGAAGGTCACCAACAACACCACTGTCAAAGAGGACGATTATCCGGGCCTCGTCGCCCTCGCACAGAAGCATAATATCAACTTGGTTGTCCCTGGCCCAGAGGCACCGCTAGTAGATGGAATTGAGGGATACTTTCGCACTGTGGGGATCCGATGTTTTGGACCTTCAAAACTCGCGGCGCGTATGGAGGGAAGCAAAACGTTCTCGAAAGATTTCATGAAGAGACACAATATCCCTACGGCTGCTTACGAAAACTTCTCGAACTACGAAGACGCGCGAAAATACTTGGATAGTATTGATCACAATGTGGTGATCAAGGCAAGCGGTTTGGCAGCTGGGAAGGGGGTTATAATTCCAACGACGAAGGAAGAAGCACATGCTGCGCTGAAGGAGATTATGCTGGACAAAGAGTTTGGCTCTGCGGGAGATGAGGTTGTTATTGAAGAGTTCTTGGAGGGTGACGAGCTCAGCATTCTCACCTTCAGCGACGGATACACTATTCGATCACTTCCTCCCGCTCAAGATCACAAGAGAATTTTTGACGGAGATCAAGGCCCCAATACTGGTGGGATGGGATGTTACGCTCCTACGAACATTGCAACCAAAGAACTGCTCGTCGAGGTTGAGCGCACGATTTTACAACCTACAGTTGACGGGATGAGAAACGAGGCCTTCCCTTTCATCGGAACTTTATTCACGGGTCTTATGATCACTAAGAACGGCCCCAAGGTCCTGGAATACAATGTTCGATTTGGCGATCCGGAAACTCAGACTCTTCTACCTTTGATGGAGTCCGATTTGGCAAAGGTCATGATTGCTTGCACAGATCATTACCTATCTGCAGTATCGGTCGATGTTAAACCAGGAGCTAGTGTGACTGTGGTGGTGGCTGCAGGAGGATATCCCGGATCTTATGCTAAGGGAACCCATATGGATGTCCAGACACCCCCTGAAGGCTCGAACACGAATATTTTCCATGCTGGGACGACGATCAAAGATGGACAGCTACAGACTTCTGGAGGTAGAGTCATTGCTGCACAGGCGACGGCGGAGAACTTAGAACAGGCCGTGAAGAAAGCGTACTCTGGTATCGAGTTCATCAAGTTTGACAAGATGTTCTACCGTAAGGATATCGCTCACCGTGCTTTCAAGCCAACAGCAGCAACTAGAGAGGCTCTCACATACGCCTCTGCCGGTGTCAGTATTGAAGCCGGAAACGAGTTTGTTACTCGGATCAAGAAGGTAAAGTCACTCAACCATAATTCGCTTCCGGCTTGTAGAACTGATTTTTTATCCAGGCCGTGGCATCAACTTGTCGCCCTGGAGCTGACGCTGAAATCGGTGGCTTCGGCGGTGAGGTTGACTTAGAGCAAGCTGGCTATGCCGGAGGACCTATTATGGTTGGTGCAATTGACGGTGTAGGCACAAAACTCGCAATCGCCCAAGCAATGGAGAAGCACGACACAGTCGGCATAGATTTGGTTGCTATGAACGTCAATGATCTCGTCGTACAAGGTGCCGAACCTCTAATGTTCCTCGATTACTACGGCTGCAGCAAACTCACTCAGAAGAACGCAACTGCTTTCGTCGAAGGTGTTGCAGCCGGATGCAGAGATGCCAACTGCGCTCTTGTTGGTGGCGAGACAGCTGAGATGCCAGGCATGTACCAAGGAGATGACTACGACGCCGCTGGAGCTGCGATTGGTACCATGTACAAAGAGTACAAACTTCCCCAAATGTCGAGCATGGTTGAAGGAGACGTGTTGCTCGGCCTGGCTTCCAATGGCGTCCACTCGAACGGCTTCTCTCTGGTCCGCAGAATCATTGCTAGAGAAGGACTGTCATACACAGATCCAGCACCCTGGGACCTATCAACTTCTGCTGGGCTGAGCTTGTTAACTCCCACGAGAATCTATGTTCGCTCCTTATTAAAAGTCACGAACAAGAAGCTCATCAAAGGTCTCTCACACATCACTGGCGGTGGACTGACAGAAAATATCCCTCGAATGCTACCTGAGCATTTGGCTGCAGAGTAAGTATACTTCTAATCTTCACCCTCAAGGAACCTTGGAGACTAATACATCTGCAGGGTTGATGTTGCAGCCTGGACTCTACCACCTGTCTTCAAATGGCTCAAGCAAGCAGGCAACGTCTCTACCTCGGAAATGGGTCGGACATTCAACACAGGCGTCGGCATGGTCGCCGTTGTTTCTAAAGAAAATGTGCACCAAGTCATCGCTGAGCTCGAAGCTGCGGGCGAGAATATTTACACTATTGGCAGGCTTGTTCCCAGATCACGGGAGGGCTGTGTGTTGAAGAATTTGCAGAGTTGGGAATAGATTTGGTTTGAGCTGGGTTTGATGGGTGGAGTTTGGGAGATACCAAAAGTCGTGCATTTTAAGGTGTGCATCTTGGGCGTTGTAGGACTTTTATTTGAGACGAAATATGCCTGAAATACTCCGATATCTGATTTCCAATTGAAATGTCATTGAACTATTTCCTCTCTTCATCTCGCCAGTGCGAGTGGGAGAAAATGAAAACGAGAAGGGGGAAGCTCGACCTCTCAGAAAACGGTAGGAATGCGTCCTTCTGTCCAAACCTATCAAAACTCGCAAAATGATTCTTTCAAAAGCACATGAGATGAAGTGAGGCTTCAGGATCGAACCACGTGATCAAGCTGGCCTCAGCTGATATGGAATTCGCGACCCCTCACAGCCTCACTTCTTAACACATGCAACATCAACACACAGAGGGTCTGCAGTCATCATGGATCCCGATAAAGCTAGCTCAGGAGATAAATCGCTTCGCAAACGCGGCAAGCGGATTCTCGGTGCCCCGTTCAATGCAATGGGAACCTTGCTGGGAACCAAGTCCAAGGAAGCAAGGAAATCATTGACGGCTCCGGCAGAGCTACCTGGTTATAGTGGTACATGGAGCTCAGGAGGGGTTGGAAGCTCTGCACCAGCTGAGTTCTTGACCAAGATGCCCGACCCCAGTTGGATCGATATCGAAATGATAGGGTACTGGCTGAAGAAATGCGACATGGAGCATGGGGAGAATTGTCGCAGGCCTTTTGGCTTGGACCCATTGGGGCTTGGAAAACCGCAATGGCTCATCGATGTGAGGAGGAAGTGTCTGACGTCCTCTAAAACCGAACTTCGTTATGCGTGTCTGAGCTACGTATGTAAGTGATTAGTTCCGCTAATTTCTAGATATATAGTGATTTGTTTACTCGCGGCACGAATCGAACAAGGCCAATGCTCACTTCTTGATATTCGCAGGGGGCGGCGCCAGTACTTTAAAGACTGGGAAAGACAATCTCAAGAGTTTACTTGAAGATAGATCGCTTGCAAATCACTGGGATGAAATCCCGAAGACAATTAGAAACACAATTGACTTGGTTGACCAACTTGGCATCCAATATTTGTGGGTTGATTGCTTGTGTATTATCCAAGACGATACAGATTCGAAGCACGACCAAATCCAAGCGATGTCAGGGATCTACGCCAATGCTTATGTGACTATTATTGCGGGCAACGGATGGGATGCAAATCACGGGCTACGAGGCATACAAGGAGTTACTGAGCCTCGTCAACTTTCCACTTTCTTGAAGTCTGATTTTCGGGAGAATCTTCAACCCTACTCCAGTATCTGGTACTCTCGTGGCTGGGTAATATTATTAGAGCTCTCGCTCGGAACAGGAGAAGTCTGCTGACTGATAAACCTCTAGACTTTCCAGGAGATGATCTTCTCACCTAGAAAGATCATGTTTCAATACCAACTTGCGTTTTGGGAATGCAATAACGATGCATGGCATGAATCATCGCTATCCGCCGTCTCGAGTCCGCTTAAAGCTTCGTACTTTAAGCCGAGCGTAAGTCCGTGGCAATCTCAAATCAAGCTTTCAGCATGGCCAGATGTCCAACAATATATCTCCCTGGTCCACGATTACGCCCAAAGAAAATTGACCTATGGCGATGATGCGTTGCATGCGATCACTAGCTTGCTTTCTGTCATGAGCACTTCATTCATGGGCGGATTCATAAGTGGTCTTCCCGAGATGTTCTTTGACGAGACCCTTCTTTGGCAGCCGGCCCAACCTATGCAAAAACGCCGGTCGTCTGGACGACTTGACATTCCTAGCTGGTCTTGGGCAGGTTGGGAAGGGGAGATCATGACAATAGATTGGAAACATCATTTTCGCCATCTATATGCGACTAACGACAGGCTTATAGGGTCAGCTGTGAGGAGATATCCCTCAGGACGGGAAGCAAAACTGCCAGGAACAAATGTAGCTCCAGTACTTCCAGTTTATCCAAAGGTAACATGGTTCTATGGGCAGAGTCTACTCGATAGGTTTCCCATCAGCATCTCTGGTCATACCTACATCAAATATCTGACTGATGTGTCACTACCACTTCCCCCTGGGTGGTCCTATGGGTTCGATCCTTCCGGGCTATCTTGTTATCGCTTCAATAACCAGGAAGGTACAGGAAGCTCTTTCCCTCTACCAATATCCGCCAATCAAGCCTCCCATACCGCTTCAGCTCGATATCTCTTTGGTCGTACTACACGAGCCTACCTTAGGAGCGCGAAGAGGACTTCGAGCAGGATGTTGTTCCAACATAGGAGGTACCAGCTCATCATCCAGCTCCAAGACACCAACGGATACTGTATAGGAGAGCTGAATCTCAATCTAGCTCAGACGAACTTCCAACAACCTAAGGAGCAAACCCAATTTGAGCTGGTAGTCATATCAGCTGGAGAAATATGTGGCCAGGTTCGAGGGCTGAAGAAGGCGGCGCACAACGAAGCCTCTGATCTGCATAGGATACTGCTTCCAGATGGATTTGGTTGGGGAGAAGTCGATTTCGACTTTCCGTTGGGCAACGACTTTCACTTAAGCGAAGACTTTTTTAAGTTTGTACCGGAACGTATCGGGTTATACCATGTTTTGTGGATCGAATGGGAAGATGGAATTGCTTATCGCAAAGGATTAGGCCGAGTGCTGAAGAAAGCATGGGATCAGATGGAAACAGAAGAGATTGACTTAGTTCTTGGCTAGTTGGATATATGTTCTGGCCCAACCACGAATTATCCCATTCACGAATGGCATATCCGACCGACGAATTAATTATTATTGCCGACTGGCATATACTAGCCAGGAATGAAGCTATTCCTAGTTAGCATATGCCAGTCAGGAATAACCCCGTAGTAGCGGTAAAACTTGTCAATACTCTACATCTCCCAAAGACGTAGAAAGATGAAAAGATGCCTGGCTTTTGAAAATAACGGCCAACCAGCCTATTTGGATATCCTCCGAAGAGGTACTGCCCAGGCGTCTTTTTAAATGTTAATTGTCACCCGATTCCAGGGGAATTTCTCCGCAGACCAGCTAGAATTACAAGGTGGCCTGGCCAATCACTTGCCTAGATTTCAGAATATTTTGCTATATGCAGTTAAATACTGGTCAATGCTCATTAACATTTAATGCGCCCTGTACATGGTAGTAAGATAACCTGTCACGGAACTTCCTAGTACGGGCCTGGCCAATCAAATAGTGCCAACATTCGCAATTCCGCGTAACGAATAGCCTGGGACAGCGCGCCACACTAACCGGACCGCGCCGCAGCGGCAAGGCTTTATCGGAACAGCACGTTGCAGCCTGTAGAACCGCCTTAAGGCTGCCGCAACGGGCGCCAAGTTGAATAGATTAATCACCCACAGACACACACAACGCTGTCCATTATTCTGGTCGTCGAACCTCACATCTAATAAGCTAGTGAGATCTGAAAGTCAAGATTTGAACATGAATGCAGCTAGTGATCCTCCACCGCCGTATCAAGCTCAAGATCCTGTGCCAAGCATAGCGCCCCCAGTTCAGAGGGCCCAGTCCACTTTCTACCATGTCTACCGCTCCTATTTTGGCGACTACAAGGTCCTCCTCGACGACAAGACCCCCTCATTTTATATTAAGATCCGGAAGCTCCGCACACCAGATCTGATTGTCCATCGAGGCAGTGGCGACTACGACCGAGAAGTGGCCAACTGCAAATTCCCCGAGTTCAGTAACCTTTACGAAATGAACCTTTTTCGAGAAGCGAATAATAAATCGTCTATAGTGCAGGCCAAGATGACCTTGGATGGTCACTTTACTGCCACCGTGCCCGTCACAGACATTACGGGGGCCACTATCAACGCACAACGACTGTTCACGTGGAAACATACATCGGGCCTGATGTTGATCGATGAAGAGACGAGCCAGACGGCTGCGGTCGTACATTGCATGGCGTTTGGATTGACGAAGTGTTTTGTGCTTGAGACTCAAGTGCCGTACGGAGATGGATTCCAGGTCCTGCTAGTGGCTAGCGCTATGGTCATATACGAGAACTTGAGGAGAGAGTACTCGAAGCCATCTGCGGCACGTCATGGTCCCAGAACGGGAGCACGAGCAGCAGCCGCGTCTCAGGCAGGATTTGTGGGCTTGGTGGGAGGATCAATCGGGGGAGGAGCTTCTTGCTAATACTCTTCGTCGAAAGACGGGACGGCGCAACTATTCTCTCGACTCGCTATATTTTCTTACGGTGTTGTCTATACTGTTTATTGTGGGTTGGAAACCCGCAGTTGTCGATCAGTGAGAGGTATATGTACTCGTGTTCATCGGTCTGTTGTCTCACACCTAAATTCTGCTGGCATTCTTTAATCTTTATGTCACTGTCACGAGCATCAAGAATTTCATGAAACTCTCGTGACTTCATTTCGGCGTTGTGTATCGTTGCTTCCAATGCTCTAATTAGGATGTCCGCTTCGTGAAATTGATCAAGTCTCCAGAGTCTTGCCGATGGACTAGAAACACGAGACTTAATAGATTAAGGGCCTTGCTAATGCCACAGTGGAATACCTAAAGCCGCAGTCGCTTAGCACCCAAATAGAATTCAACTCCATATACTTAGAAACTTCTCTTTCTCTTATTCCATCAGATGATGAATGCCTCGGGACTGTTCCAGTCATTGTTTTTTGCCCTTGTGGGATCGCTTTCCTAAAGGCACCTCAGGGCAGTCATTCGGACCCACACCAGATACTCAGTGGAGAAACAAACGGCAGCTCATGAAAAATTCATATGCACTTCCACTAAGACTGGCAGAGATATTGATCCATTGCATTGAACATACCCAGAAGACAGTGCCCTACGCTATACCGTCACAATTTATCCCAAAAGGCTTATATGCGCTGCGGCATATTTACCAAAAGCCATTGAATATCGCCTTCCTCTTCAACTACTCACAAAAGAACACCACTCGACTTCAAGAAGATTATTCTCATGGTCGAT
>Ga0302325_10021885_pt1 | contig 13381 bp, 13 predicted proteins | sample Palsa_T0_2_FD_201948 | JGI IMG/M metagenome (GOLD analysis project Ga0302325, IMG submission 201948) | Peat permafrost microbial communities from Stordalen Mire near Abisko, Sweden - Palsa_T0_2 | ecosystem: Environmental > Terrestrial > Soil > Palsa > Peat permafrost | place: Sweden: Abisko... | reverse complement strand
ACTGTGAGAGTGTCGTGGCGAAGCATGTATTGGAGAGTCAGATTCAGAATCTGACGTGACTTCTTGTCTTAATCTGCTGCTGCCACCTCGATCTCGGCCTCGATCACCAAATTGGAAAGTCGCGTCTCGAGGTAAAGGAGGGACGGTCTCTTGTCGAGGATAGTCTTGAGTTTTCGACCGACTAGGGATTGGCTTCGAGCGTCCGAACTCCGCAGCGGCAGGTGGCGCTGAACTGTATGTTTGCAGACTTGGCTTTCTTGTCTCAGAAGGCGAAGTCGGCGAAACGATGTACGGATCAACGACTGGTGATCTTCTGCTGGTCTTCTCTCTTTGAGGAGTATCTGATGATCTTCGAGTATCTTTGGGCCTAGCCGATGATCTTCGTGGAGCCTCGTCATCGCTGTATTGTCCAGCTGGCGGGGTAGCATGTCGAATATTGTACGCAGCGGTGAACGTCTCCGCTCTTCGCATGCCAGGATGAGGGAAATCGTCCTTCACGCCGACCTTCCTCCGCGCAGCTTGCATATACTCTGCAGCCCGGACTTGGTGTTCGTCCCATTTCTCGTGGAGAGGGATTTCCTTGATGCGAGGAACTTCAGCAGCACGGGCTCGCGCGGCTCGAGCCTCCTCTTCTCGCATCCTGAAATCCTCTTCCATCTTGCGTCTACTCGACTTCCTCTCTGAAGTGCGAGGCGGTGGAGCTCGATAATCGTCTTCCGAGTCATCTTCGACATATGCCCCGGTTGCTCGAGTCCGCTTCTCCTCCGCTCCTCTCCTCCTCTCCTTGTCTCTCAACTTTTCTTTTTTGCTATGTGCCGAGCGCTTGCTCTCCTTCTCCCGCTGTCTCAGTCTGTCCTCTTCGTCCCGAATCCGCTGCTCCTGCATCCGCTCGTCCTCTCTTCGTTTCCGGTCTGAGTTGTCATAACTCGATGACTTCTTTGGTGTATGTCGTAGCGGTTCTTCGTACAAATCTTCGTGTGATCTCGGTACGCCGGCGGGATAGGAGTAGACTTTGGGCGTCGCAGAGGGTCGACCGTACGAGCTAGGACGAGGCTCTGCAGTCCGAACTTGAAACTCGAATGGATTACTCCTGGGCGTCGGGTTTCCCCTGCCCATCTCTTTCCTCAGCTCAAACAACTTGACCTGATCATCGTATTGTATCCGCTGGGTGTCGTCACTGAGCAGTTCGTACGCCTGCTGCACCTTCTGGAACTCATCCTGCTTAATGGCCTTCAGAGCGGCGTCCTGCACCTTGTCCGGATGGCATTTCAGCACCAGCTTTCGATACACGCTCTTGATCTCTGGGAGCGTGGCATCCTTCGAGACTCCTAGCGCCTTGTATGGATCGGGGGGTAATGTCGTAGCCATGGTGTTGTGGGGAGATTAGTGAGCTGGGGAAGATGACTCCTGCTGAGTGGCGAGCAGAGGAGGGTGTAGTGGTGGTGGATGTCGTTGCTCGTCGTCTGCCAAGGCATTCAAGGGGCTCTATTGCATGGTAACGGCGACGTTGGTGAGCGGTCGGTTGGGGGGCCGCAACGCAGGAACGGGGCGGTTGCAGTTGGTTCTGTACAGAGGAATGGAGGTAGCCGCACCAGCAAGTATTTGAAGGCAGCGAGGACGCAAAGGAGGACGAGGAGGTTGACGTTGAGGTTGTGCTCTAAGGTTTTATCGCGCAAGGGCGATTGCGGGAGCGGCAATGATGGCGAGCGATGGACCGCGGAAGATGTACAATGTTCCTGGCTTCAGATGCCACTTCAACCTTGGATGGGGGTGGCCGGTTGGGAGTCCAATAGTAACGTCACGAGGCTTGAGCGCTAGGCCGAAAGGGGGATCGGCTCTTGTCGCTGCTTAAAGTTGTGGCTGGGCTGGGATCGGATCGGGCTTTGGTGCGTAAGAAATCCGTTGCGAGTCAGTTTATTCAGCAGGCCGCAGCGACTTCTTCGTCAGCAGTGGCAATGACAAATTTGCCTGCGAACTAACTGTCTGTATTTGTGTACTTGTCTAATTGCAATGAATTAAGTAGGATGTGCGGTCGCAAATAGCCAGTTGCGAAACGATAGGTAGGTGAGGTGAAGTGCGCCAAGGGGCTCAGGGGGCGACCGAAGAAGAGAATGGAAGCACTGTCAGATGAGTCGCTGTGAGTCGAGAGCCGAGTCTGGGGATCTGGGCGGTGGCTAGAGCAAGATAGCGGTCCCTGACCAGACGACGACGATGAGGCGGTGAATGAGATTTGAAGACGATTCGCGAGCAGCGCCGTGTTCCAGCAATGCCTGCTCTCAACAGCCTTGGAAACTCGGAGCCTTGGTGGTGGTGGGAAGCAGTGGCAGCAGCAGCCGGGCGAAATGTGAAGCAAAACGAGTGCCAGATCACAGCAGCGTCGTCTGAAGGTAAGGTAATAAGGACTCGGGCCCGAGAAGTGAAGAATGAATTAATAGAATCAACACGGCTGAGCGGAGAGGCTGAGAGCGAAGGATGCCGAAGATAGAGAAGAAATGGCGAGATGTCTTCCAGAAGAGATGTTGCTGTTTCTGCGCGGGCTCCGGGTAGCCTGACCTGAGAGAGAAGAATTGATGGAAAAGGTAATATTGAAGCCGCAGGCTCGCAGTAGTGAAAACCAGCTCCGGGAAGTCTCGTCTCAGCAACGCCCGCCTCGGAGGGATCGATGGAGTAAGAAGCAATCTGAGCTGGACCCGAAAGCGATTGATGTCAGCACGCAGCTGGAAGGGAAGGATGTACAGTATGGAGGCCAGTGAAGGTATCGAGAGAGTTCGTAGCGAAGTGAGGAGCAAGAACCAGCACTCAAAGCTGAGCTGGCTGGCAACTACTGGATGCAAGTCCACTTTTCAACGAGCACACTTGCTATTTGAACATCGTGCCATCGAAACACAAGTAAACAAGCCACGGCATCTGCCCGTCCCATATCATTGATCCCCCCAGAGCCGTCCTGAATGGACGCGCTCCTGACGGCCTCCTCTATTGGAGGCGCTGGACCAGTAGGAAGTCATCGTCACTGGCCCAGGAAGGGCCTCGAGCGCATGGGGCCATCACATCCTGCACGCTCGACAGAGCCAAGTCAAAAGGCCTCTGTAGCTCACTTTCTATTTTGCACTGCCATGATCATCACTCTAGTGCTCTCTTGCAAGAGTCTACGACTATCTGAGCGTATAGGCGCCCATGCCAGCCATGGATGGTACGAACCTCATATATATCCCACGAAAAGATGTGACGAGATGTGATAATGCCAGTCACGGTGAGCAGTCAGCGAGAATTCAGGGAATGGGGGCCGGAGCAGGTACACCCTCTTCCACTGGGCGCCTCTGGTTCAAGAGCCAGGCCGCGATCCCGCGGGCCTTACCACCACCACCAGCTGGCATCTTCACCCCGAATCCTGGCTGCAGTCAGGCCCGAATGCATGTCCTGAGCACCAGCGTTTGGCAAATGGCGACCCTCCTGGTTCCTGATCCAATCGGCAGCTGTCACCACCGCCAGACTGCACCGGTTTCAGCGGTGAACCTGTCGATTGTGCTGCTGATCCCGGCCGCCAGTCCGTCCCACCAAAAATCGCTCTCTGGCTATCGCGGGAACGCAGGCTTAAGGTTGTGTGAGTCTTCTGTAAGCTTCTTTCAGCATCACTTGCAGCAAGTGGCGGCGGGTCTAGAGGGTACTGCCGGAGTCGCACTGCCAATCGGTTGCTCGCTGGACGAGTACCCTTCCGTCCTATGAGATCCACTACTTCCCAGGTGGTGGAAGGAGGGGTCGAATCTGCCTCATCACAGCTTGCTCTGAATGGCTCTCCCTCCACCAACCAGTAACACCTGCAGCTACAACGTGGATGGAGGGCCGTAAGCTAAACTTGCGGAACGGGAGATCAGTGGAGGAGGATTGATGGGGTATGGCACGAGGCTCTCATTGTATGGCTTCGTCTACCTCTCAGTTCCTCATTCCTTCACAAACCTGCCCCGCCAGGTATCAGAGGCTGCAGAATGTATGCAAGCAAGTGGACCAGTCTCAGCGGTAACGAATAGATGAGACATATCTCGAGTATCGTGAGCTCCCCCTCACGGGGAACTGAACTCTCAACCACAAGCTGAAGGTTCCCCCACTATCGATTCCGGACCCTCTTCTGCGGCCACAAAGGTACGTAAGGTAGGTACTGTACAACGAAGCGGTCAAGGAACCGGCCTGCCCTCGTTCCGGACGGCCTCGCATCAATGACAACAACAACAATAACAACCTCCTGGTCCTCCTCCTTCATTCCTTCTCACATCATATCCTCAGCCAAACTCTCTTCTACAAATCCCTCCCTTCGACCCCATATGCCTTCTCCACCCGCATCCATATCACAAACCCCTCCCCCCACCCCCTCGTAGAAGCAGGGTCCATTGGCTGACAGCTCAGCGTTAAAAAGTGGCGCAACGGTGATTGGCAGGGGGTCGGTGCGGGGTTCCCACCGTTCCACGAGACGAGGCTCTGCTTTCCAATTGCCATGGGCACCTCGATGAATGTGATTTGAGAGGTTACGGACGCTCGCTATACTGAGTAGATATGAAATGGTAGGGCGGAAGAGAGGGGAGGAAATTTGGGGGCTGGGGAGTTGGGTCGAAAATGAGGCTGAGATCAAGTGATGCGGGTCACGAAGTCGGTCTGGGCGAGGTTACTGTAAGTAACAGCCTTGCCCTGTATGTCGGCATCCTTCAATCATGCATTCCCCATTCAAGAAACTCCATCTCTCTTGCTTTTCTTTCGTAAAGAAGCACAGAGATTTCGTTCAAGACATCAAAAGCACGTGATCGCACGCTTTAAGACCAATGCATGTGGAGCAGGCAGCAACTCTCAACAATTTAATGCTTACGCCTCAAAAAGCCATTTTCAGTTCCAACGGGGCTTTTATTGATGCCCAATGCCCAATCCATCCCGCCCCGCCTTGTCACTTGTACCGCCGCCCTGCTCAGCCTGAAGAACCTACCTAAGTTACGAGCTATTGCCCGATCTCCAGCCTCACTTACGAGGCCTCGCTAGGGCGTGAATGAGACCAAAAATACATTGCACCAAAAGCATTAGGGCTATCTCGATGTTTCTGTTGCCTGGTCTTGCTTTCGTAGAAGACTTGAACAGAGAAGATTAGAGGTTGAGTATGAGGTTGACACGTGACTTCGATTGAACCCCTTTTGTACCTAGGTACCTACTCCTTTAACTTCGGTATGAGAGCTTATGCAATACGTTCTTCGTATGTCCTTTCATAAGGTAGCTAAGCTATTCTTTTGCTTTTTGACATCCTTCGACTCGCCCCCCACAAAGCAAGAGGCGAAAGGAAGTGGAAGGGTTAAGCAGCTGCCCTCGCCCTCCCACGATTTATTCCAAAGGACTGCGAAGATGCCACTAGGACCAGGTAAACATGTCCTTGCCTGTTGAAATTTAGAAGCCCAGTCTCAATTTCGCCCGTCCAAATTGATCAGTAATCTACGGAATGTGGAGGCGGTGCTTCAAATTCCAGTACTCGGCGCTTTGAGAGCCTCGTTGCAAACACGACACAGCCCACAGATAGAAAGCCAAAATTAGTTGAATCTCATATTATATTACATTTATTGACTATTCTCCAAGTAGAGCTCCACTGGTCAAGATCCAATGAAGTGAAAAACACACACATCCGGTTCAGGGGCTTTAGCGAGAAACCCCCACTTTGTTCTGACGGCAGGACAGGAGACCACAAAAGCAATGACCAACCTCAATCACCACTTAATATCCCAAACACTAGTGACATTCTTGAATTCCTTCTTATGCTCACCCAACCACTTCTTGTACCGCCACCTATGGTTGTGGCCCAACCATGGACTGTCTTCAATTGAATTGAGGACTCTCCTAGCGTCTTTGATCTCTTCATCCATGACCTTCTTGACGAGTCTTGAATTCTTGCAGAACACCCAGTTGCCTTGTGCCTCAATCATCTCTTCCACGCTTTTTAGTAGTGCGTCGCAATATTCGCTGGGGCCGTTTTCGAGCTTGTGGTAGAAATCAGCTAGAAACCTCCCTGAGAAATCTTTTCTTGGATATTGGACTCCCCAGCGGCAGGTTAAGAAGTAATGGGTAGCAGATGCCTCTTTCCGCGCATCAAATGGGGCTGAGATACTATATAGAGACGCATCCACCAACCGCGTACGCAATATCCAGCATTTAATTCACCAGTGGAATTCTGTTTTGCTTTCTCCCACTCTTCGTCTTCATCCAGCTGTTGCTGCAGTACTGTCATTTCAACTTCCCACTGGATCATCGCGAAGTAGGTTTACAAGAGCGGTCCCTGCCGCTGAGGATGCACCATCTGTCCGGACGAAGCCCCCGGCAAAACAGGCCAAATTTTCGACGAACCCCACACTCAAAGCAAGTGTCTTTCCTTAAGCTTGCAGTATTCCTCAGACTGTCTTTTCTTCTAAGTTGCAAACCATTGGATAATCCAACCACTCAGTTGACTTTCATTTTTCTGAACGACTTTGAACAACTCCTGCACACTGCTAGTATTGTAGGAAACAGAAGCGTACGACTTTCGCTTACATAAACTGCATTATGAATTCTACTTATTCTGACTATTAAGTCAAGTGCAAATTTGACCTCTAGAGCCTCTTCCATCAATTCTTTGGGCGCGTACTCAGGAGAAATTAATTGAGGGTGATGGATAATTCTTCTCGGGTTGGCCTCTCCATTGCAAAGCGGATTCAGAATGTTGCATTCGAAAGCACCATCGTTTGAAAAATGCCTCGAAATCACTTGTACCTCAGTTAGGTTCTGAGACAAATAAAGGTTGTTGCGCGGGTCTTCGTATATTTGGGTGATCAGATTCAAATACCAACCACCTAACCGAAGCGTGCTCAACCTTTCAAGATTTATGTCGAAGTAGGAGACGTGATATCAATCTGCGCAGTTCAGATGGAAGTAGTGTGCGGTCTTCCAACCGAGTAATTGGTCTAATTCTTGACAAAGTGACCTCTCCCGTAGAGCAGAAGTATTAGACAAGCCTGGTATGGTTGAAAAGAGAAGGAGCCATACCAAGCCAGCCTGAGTGGTGTGAAGCATGGCTATAAGGTAGTGTTGTATCTAAAAGCTTGGTTCCTGATTTCCCAGAAAAATGCTCTTTACAAGAAAGAGAAAACGAGACGGGAAACAATCTCAAAGTCAGGAGGAAATCGCCTGTAGTATGTGCAATTGCGCATGATTCAGACGACGCAGAGAAATTCCACAGAGCAAGACGTCAGAGTTGTTGTTTTCAATACCAATAAGAGCTGATGCTAGGTTCAACGAATGAATCTCGGAGGAAAAGGAGAGAAGTACTCCTAGTCACGAGTACACGCTGAAGGGATTGGGGTGGGTCCCGCCTTCCCGCTGTCAACTAATGTAGCCTCGCACTTAAACATCATCCGATGTTCAATGGTGGCTCGCTAGTACATTAGTGGTGGACTGATTACTGGAACAATAAGAGCTTCAAACCCGTCTCCACACGAGCGAGGCGGTCAACGGGAAATGGATCACCAATCTGAAAGTCCCCCTTTTCTCTTACAAAACAGGAACGAAGATACATGTGGAGTTTCTCAAGTGTGCTTGGCTGGACTCGAAATATCCACTGCCGACTGCCAACTGCCAGCCAACTCTAGTTCCCGCCGAGCCTAAGGAGCTCCCCAACACTTGTTTGAGAACCCCCGATACCTTATTTCTTCATTTTTGCATCAATTAATATGACTCACTGCCGCGGTTGCTAAAAGTCACGTTTTTTTGTTGCAAGTCGCATATTTCATTCATTTTACCTCTACGGGAAGAAAGTCGCAACCTGTAAAGCGAAGACGAATAGGTAAAGCGAATCGATTTGAGTGCCTTGATCTAAACTTGCGAGGACTTACTCAGCTCTCCCGCTGTTTCTTGGCACATTATTGCCTCCATTCTCTAATTTATTCGTAACATCTATCGATTTTAGCAAGATGAAATCGACTTTGCTTGAAGATAAGGGTATTCTCATGAGCTCCAATATATTTTGAGCGAGCACGGATTATCTACCACAGATAATGTGCACTCCGCTGTTGACAAATGAAAACGATTAGACGCCAAAACGTGACTAATAGTAAAAGTGAAAAAGCCCACTAAGTGCTCCAAGTCCAGGAGACCTAAGATTCAAGCTGCTCACTAGTACTTAGAGTGACTTCACTCATCATCATTATATGCCGGGCTCTCAATAACTCTAACAAGCCACGAGATTACATTGACGAATGCAATGCAAAACCATGGCCTATGAGCGTGAAATTTGATCACAATGAGGCTCATTGACATGACGCAGATCCAGAAATTTGTATCCAGTTCACCAACCAAACCTGACGCAAGATCTCATCCCACTCAAGTCCCGCCATCACAAGTTTTCCATGACTACCTTATGGAACGAAAGGGCTGTCGCTAGCAGAATGCTCTCCGCGTATCCAGGACAGAAACCTACACCCACTCATCTCCAAATCCAGAATAAGGGCACCAACAACTTAATAGCCGGTACACTTCTTATTTCGTCAGCCCAATATCCGCTCAATATCGAAGCTGCCACGCAGAAAGGAGCTCTTCTCGTAACCCAAAGAGACAGCAGAACAACAATGACCTGGTAAATTTTCGTTGACAGAACGTGAGAATTTGGGAGGTTAGCATACCGTAACAGAGGACAAGAGATCCGCTAGGTCCCTTCAATTCCCTTGAAACGCATGAAGTGCAAGGTTGAGAGGACAACGGAGTCAAAAATCTCACCAGCACATGCGCAATGATAGTTTGTCAACATGTCCTCTTTCATGGTCTCTCTGGCAAGGTGCATGATCTCATGCATACATGAATCATCTTATCCCCTTAGACTTCCAATTCACGCATTTCCATGGAAATCGCTGGTTGGGAACCCCTATACATCCCCTGTCTTTTGAATGTTGTTAAAGTCTGTAAAAACGGTCTTCAAAATATAAGTCGGCAACATCAGCATGTCAGCATGGTGCGATTATCCAGGAGCTTGTGCTCCAGGGACGAGATGTCCAACCCTACATCTTCAGTTGGCGCAGTAAAGCTATTTCACTGCTTCAGGAATTCTCATTAGTTATCTACATGGCAACTTCCATAATAGGCGCCCGGTTTCCAAACTTGCATATTCCACTGAGGATCCTATCGTGATCTCATGTGGTCTTCAACGTGAAGGGTTGCCCTTGTACCCTCGGATAGGTGTATCCTCGGGCCGGTACCGAGGCTCCCTATTTCGGACAGGTTCTGTTATCTGTATCTGAAATGTAACCCAACTCGGAGGATTCCATGCGCGATGTTGCACGCGAAGTTAAATTGCCCGGCTGCGACGTCTACAAAAAACACTGTTTCGCCCCGCTTTTCGTCTGCATTGGGAGAGAAGTCCGATGCTTTTGGTATTTGCGTCATATTTGCTCGAAAAATTCGGATTGGCAATCACCGGTTGCGCACTAAATTGAGCGGCTGCTGCTGGATTCATCCCTGCCTCCTCAACAAATTGCATGGTATGTAAAATCCCTAACCTCCGAAGAAGAACAGGTGGGTGACACGAGGGCGGCAATAATGCTCGCCAGCAGCGCCCAAATTACAAACGTGCATGTTGATATGCATGGCTGGCACAGTTGCCTCTCAAATTCGTTTCTCAGTCGGGGAATGGCGAACTATGATTGGAGGTGGTTTATGTGGTAGTATATTCCTTGGCAATAAGGGAAGTTGAACCGAAGATGCTCATCCCACGAGGAGCGAGACTGACAGGTAATAGAGGTGGTGGATGGTAAGCAGTAAGATGGACATCCTTCAGGATTCGTGCAATCATAGAATGAGGCAAATTCATCACATGTTGCGTTAGTCAGTTTTAAGGATACGGAAGATGTACCAGTGGCCGAGCCCGAGAGATGACATAGATGATAGAGACACTTATATTTGGCGCAATTGTGACAGCTGTGTAGTGAACTCTCCAGCGTACCGAGCCAAGCTTCGGCATAAACGAAACTCAACGAAGTAGAGACCGGTATTCATAAAGTCATGTAGCTATCATCTGAATACGAAGGACAGAATGCCGGCTCGAAAGCCGATGAGCATGGTTGACAGAGACTGGGGCACGCTTGTGTCAACCTTTCTTCCAAACTGGTAAGTCGATATCGATCACAATGGGCTTGTTGAACTTCTTGGCTTCGGATCGGGGCCAACTTGCAGCCATAATGGCTGCATTTACGATACACGTCTCTTGACGCCCCATCCTGCCGGACAAAGCCTCTAGGTCGCATCTCTCTGATGGAGGTACTCCTCCCAGGCCGTGCGTGCCCGGTGGTAGGCTTGGAGTTGGGATGGCAAGCAACTGTGTAGCGACCTGTGAGACTCCCACTTTGGCTGAGGGCTCTGAGCTTTTTGAAAGAGATTCGCCGTCATTGAGAGATAAGAAGACCGGGTCCCGTACAATGTTATTCCTGTCCGTCACCTCACTGGGAATGTCGCCAACAGAGCCATCATTCTCCAAGGGAGTCCCACCCTTGGTTGTAAGATCAATAATTGATAACTTCTTATTATTCCGGCCCGGATCTTCCCATGGAACTGTTTTGCTCTCTCTGTACTTGAGATTCGAAGTACCAAGATCCCACCATACACGTTCAGCTCCTCGGCTCTCGTGAACATGTCCAGAAATGGCAAGTCGAGGCCTCACTCTCCAGAGAACCTCCCTGAGACCTTCACAGCCCACAGCTCGGCGATCGCTCCGCTCGTCGCAGTGATATTTTGGAGGTGTATGCGTGACGACAATGTCGGTATCTAGTGGTATCCGGTCCCATAGTTGCGCTGCCTCGTCCGGACCATACCCAAATGCCCACCTGCCTTGGGCAGGCGAGAATGGGGAACCAAAAATCTTGAACGTCGTTTGAGGGCCAGTTGGGGATACGAGGTCGATGATTGCATGCTCGTGTTTCAACCAAAGAATCGATGGCGCCTCCTCGAGCAGTTCTTGACACTTAGCGGGGTCTTGGGGGTTTTGGTTGTGGAAGTACAGTCCGTGTTGAGCGTAGAAGTCGGAGTCGAGCGTAATATCATGGTTGCCTTTCACGGGTCAGTCTCTGCCTTCTGCGGGACTTAGTTACTCACCAGCAATAACGATCTTGGCCTCGAAATCTGCCTCCTCTATCCATTTGATCGCCTTCTTCAATTCTGAGAGAGTCCCTTGGTTCGTCATATCCCCAGCATGGATGAGTACATCACCCTTTGGGAGCTTGAAAGAGCCATTGGGAGTTGCATTGTGGGTATCGGACACGCACACGAAGCGCGTCTTGCGCATTACTGGCGGAGAGTCTGCCATTGCTGTAGATGTTGATTGAGAGGAGAGCGAAGGCCGAGGAAGATGAGATGTAGTCATTATCTGGGAGAAGTGACGCCTGCCTACCTGCTCGTGACTCTTACCTCAGTCAGCCTTCGGTCCTCGACCAGAGCGCCATCCCCGCAGAACAAGAAGGCACTCTTGTTCGTCCGAGAATAGGGGTCCTGCCCCTCTGAACTGTGTTTGGCCACCCCGTAGAAAGTCGGTGCGTCTGGATATATAAGAGGAGTATATCTGGATATTTGCAGGTTGAAAGGCTGAATGCCGCTCGAGGCTGCACCAAGCTGTGATTCGTCTCCTTTTGCTCGGCTTCAGCCCCCCGTTTTAATCATCTCCGTCGCTTATTGGTGCACCACCCAACAGCCCTCGAGCTCCCCTTTTCCAGTAGCAACAACGACGAGAAATACAACAACGACGAGAAATACAACAACAACCTCCCTCGACGCCGGAATACCGTCGCTCTTTTCTTGATCTGCATCTAGGTGGTCCATCCAAGGCAGCCGCGCCATCAGCCTCCGTCCTTCCTGCCAATTGCCTTCCCGTCGCGTCTGCTTAGGACCCGCAGCGCACGTCCATTCGTTCTACCGCTAGCCACCAGCCATCTTGCCAATTGCTCGTCTACGGCCTTGGAGAACGGCCTGTGCTTCAACCGCGACTTGAGGATACAGGAGACCTCAATCGCCACGCTCTGCCTGTCTGCCAGGACTCGAGGACGGTTGGAAGCGTGTAAGACATTCTGAACCACCGATCGCCGAGTGCAAGACACACCGACACTCCTTTGCAGCAGGCCTCGCTATTTTCCTACTTTCCAGAACGTCAGCAACATCACCACTCCTCCTGCATTGAGATCGAGAACCAGAGGACAAGATGGCTGCGGTCTCCGCGCCGCAAGCCCCCACTGCTCTGACCCCTCCGAGCAGTTCCCATGGGACGTCAAATACATGGAATTATTCCGTACCCACACAAACAGAGGTGAGATATCAGCAGAATTCGTGCAACCTCCCCCCTGGATAACACTACTGACCTCTCCTCGTAGAACGGCTCCCAGACGAAACTAAACAATTCGAGCAAACCTCCCCTATCTCATACCAACGGCCACACGCTGGGTCACCAAAATTCCCGTCCCGATTTATCACAGCGACGAAACGACACATACAATTCTACACGCTCTGCAGACTCTGGCTATCTAGCACCGGCCCGGGTAAATGCGCTAACTCGCAAGGACAGCAGTATCAGCGAAACGGGAAGTGCACCGGACAGTTTACTGGATTTGTATGGGCCAAATAGGAGTGGAATTAGCAGCATGGATTATGGAGAGCGGAAAGCACCGAACGGCGACGTATTTGATGACGACGAGGACCCTGAACATTCAAGGTGGATTCACAGGGACAAACTTGCGCGCATAGAGAGCCAGGAGCTTCAAGCTGCGGGAATCATATTGCCAAGGGCACGAGCAGCGAGCAAATCGAGCCGTCGAGAGCATAGTCGAGATCAGCAAGGCAATGGTACAAGGAGTGAACAAGCACAAAAGCGACAGCTTGTAGAGTCTTTTCCAACAGAGGAAGAGGAATCTCCGGAGAGTAATGAGTGGGATCTGCGAACACCGGAGGAAGCTGCGGAAGACCAGGGTGATTTCTACCGTGATATCAGTGGAGGAGTGAAAGGAGTTTCAAGAATACCAGTCTGCAAAACGAGTCCTCTCCCTATACCAATCGAACACCTGGAGCGAGATACGCCAATGTTAAGAAAGCAAAGTGGAGGATGGACTGGGGAGGATGAAGCGATATCATATCCCAAATCACGAGGGCGAAGCCAGAGTATCAAGGTTCTTGAGGATGCAACCGCGACTCCGACGCCAGCGAAACGGCTGGTCTCGGACAATTCTCCTACGAAGAAAATCCCAGCAAAGAAAGGCACTCGCGCAGCATCAACACCACAAAGACCGAAGACAAGATCCGGCTCAAACAGAGATAACTCCTCGGCTCAACGACCATCCACCCGGTCCGGCGAGCTGGGTCAGATCAA
>Ga0302325_10021884_pt1 | contig 13381 bp, 13 predicted proteins | sample Palsa_T0_2_FD_201948 | JGI IMG/M metagenome (GOLD analysis project Ga0302325, IMG submission 201948) | Peat permafrost microbial communities from Stordalen Mire near Abisko, Sweden - Palsa_T0_2 | ecosystem: Environmental > Terrestrial > Soil > Palsa > Peat permafrost | place: Sweden: Abisko... | reverse complement strand
CCCCCATAAACGGCATAAATAAACCTATGAAGTCCGGCGGTCCGCCCTTCTTCCATCACCCCCCTTTTCTCTTTTAACCCAAACCCAGGCTATCAAGATTCTGGTACCGACATCGCTTACACCCTCTCAAAACTCACCTCTCTCCAAATCCTCACACCACACTCCTCACCCTCCCCACCCATTACATCGGACTGGGTCCTCCTAGACACAGAAACAGGAATCTTCTCCGCCCTCTCACAAAGCGCAACCCACCTCTGGGCCAACACAATCCTCTTCTCATCTCATTCCCTCCAAACCTCTCCTCTACTTGACCCCTACCAAGATGACATCCAGATAATCAGACAGCCCCCAAACCTAGTTGAAAATTTCGATGACAAAGAATGCGTCAACAACCTCTTGCGAAAATGGGGAGGGTTTACTCTACCTCGTAGATAGAGCATCAGCAGATCCTCCCCGGACACCCAGGGTTTGACGCCAAGAGAAGAGTTAGAGAAACTTCAGCTCCCGTACCCAGTCGTAGGAAAACCAGTTCATGGAAGAGGGAGTCATGGCGTCTGCGTCTGCGTCTGCTCTTCGCTCCCCGAGCTCGAAAGCCACATCCAAGTTCTCTTCGAAGAAAGTCCCGCAGTGATGATCGAGGAATTCCTTTCCGGTGAAGAAGCAACTGTGACCGTTATGCCGCCGAGCAAGGGATGGGATGAGTACTGGGATCTTCTGATTGTGATGAGATTTAATCACGAGGAGGGGGTTGCGCCTTACAATGGCGTTGTGGCTGACTGCTAATTCGAGGGTTGTTTCTAGGGAGGAGGAGGAGAGGGATGGGAGGTATGGGGAGGCAGCGATGAAGTGTGTAGGCGTGGCCAGGTTGTTGGGTGTTACGGCTCCGATTAGGATTGATGTTAGGAGGTTTGCGTTGTTTGATGTTAATATGAAACCGGTGAGTTGAGAATCTTGGGTGAGGACAGGGACTAATGGGAATAGAATATGACGGGTCCAGGGAGGCGAGGGGGGGGAAGATCAGGATAGTTTGACGGTGGTGGCAGCTAGAGGTTTGGGGAGTGCTTATTCGTTGAGGCATTTGAGGAATTTTAATTTTGACAAAGAGGGCCAGCTATGAAGTAGTTTCGAGACGAGGGAGAACTTTAGAATTGAAGCAGAAAATTTCCACCGAGGTAAGAAGAGATTTTGTAAGATTAAATTTTTATGAAAAGCTCATCTATCACTAGCTCAGTGTAGATTTGCGAAGCATTCCTTTTTGAGAAATATAGAAGACCAAATGTTTTCAATTTCTGGGGTCAAATCTCGAAACTCTCTGTAAAGTATGGTATAACCTAGCTAGATTGTCAAGCCCAGCGAGTTGGCATGGAAACAGCTTGATCCCATCATCGTGTAACTTTCTGCTGATATCTTTCCTAGTTCCATGCCATGTTCCTCCATTCCACTCGAAGCCCAGAAGAAAATCCAATGAGTTTATGGTGTCATCTTTGCCATGAACCGAGATATTTAGGCCCGGATATGTCATCGAGAGACACGGAGTTCCAACTGAGCGGAACCAGGTTCATGGTTCGTAGTCATACAGCTAATTCTTCTATGTGTTTTGCTGCTAAGATCCATTCGCCCAAAGCTTATGAACTTGCTTCGGCATGCGGTAATTGACGGGGAGATCCCCTATTGGCGGCGCGAGGCTGATGAGGCTTGGGAGAGTGGGCAAGCTTTTAATGACTCGCCGGACCTGCTAGTCATTAATCTTCAATCTCGCAATATCTCTTGAAATCATCTGGCGAATAATGCCGATTCAAGGACAATAAGATCGCAAACATACCTCTTTCTTATGCTCATCCCACTTGGGCTTCTTTTACTGCAGTTTTTGGTCAACCAAGTAGAGGTAAGTCGCAACAACTAGTAGAAGACGCTCTTCGAAGAGGTTGGTCGACGTGGTTTTCAAGTTTTGCTTTGCGGAGTCCGAGAGGGTATGTCGTTGAGAGATCCATTCTACTCTGAGTATTAATAGAATATATTTGTATAGCCATTAAGGAACGATCCAAGGTTCTTCGCTTAATTAATGTCGGAAATATTGGATCCTATCTGCCTGATGGAAGATTCGTGGAAGATGTCCTTGTGCATCGGCAGTGACCCATGCAGAGTTCGTTAGGAAGTGCCTAAATTACATCTGAAAGTTTAGTTTAACCTTTCTGGTATCATTGGAGAGTTTATTTCTTACGAACTTATCAATCAATGCAAGGGAAACAGGTAATTCGTCCTAGAGACGCAATTTATTTCGAAAAGGGGACTAGCAGGTAGGAAGTGGAGCAATTGGGCGCGAGAATTGTGGGGGACTGGAGGTGAGAGGAGGTTATCGAAGTAGACGAAGAAGAAGGGGGTTGACTGAGTTGAGGATAGACGTTCCTAGCACCTCTGACAAGCTTTGTTAGGAATCCAAAGGTGAGTCAGATCCCCAACTTCAAGTAATTCGACTTGAGTCTCACTATTAGGCAAGTTGAACTGATGCATTTGCCAGGAAGGCGATCAAAGGTGAAGGGAAGGAGCGCAGGAGAGCTTTCTCTATACCGCGAACAGATATTGTCTAAAAAAGCATTTTCACAACTTTCGCACAAGTTTTCAAAGCACTTAGATCGAGGCTGCATTTGAGACAAGTAATTATCGTGAATATACCTACTTAGCAACAAGAATTAAAATAAAATCTCGATGTCTACAATAATCCTGCACACTTGAGACGCGCAAAATAACGCAAGATATTTTCATGCTTATGAGCGAAGAGGTCAAATTAGCCATCTACGAAGTGTCATATTTCCGGGTTTTCAGCTGCTTACGATGGCTCAAAAAACAAAGCTCAATCGAAACATGAATTTTGCCACCACCAAAGCGAAAGACAATTTAGAACTAAGATTTATGGAGCACCACGTTTTCTATTATAATAAACAGCAGACAAATCAAGAACCGCAAAGCAAGATCACTGGTCTCTATCTGAATCAGGATCCCAGTTGAGGCGGAGCTGAAGAAACAAGATGGGTCGCGTGTTCTGATTGGCTGTCGGGATTGAAATTGGAGACCCTGGCCTGGTACGAGTACCCCAGGATTTCCAGCTCGGAGAAGAACACTTCTCCTTGCGGCAGTCGGTCAAAAGCCACATTCGCGCAATGCGATGGCCTCGACTTGATAGGACATGAGAAGGAGCTGGCCTCCGGCTTGCGCGACATGTTATTTTTGTCGACGACGGCGGAGAGTCAAGAATACTCAAGATCTGGTAAAGTTCCGGGTAGATTGTCCGCACTGCAAAAGGCCCCTAGCCTCGTATCCAAAAATTGACCTCGCCAGAGTCCCTTCGTGCAACAGTCCTGGACAATATGTACTTCGTACTATAAGATATATTTGATCCCGAGCAATAGCATCTAGAAGAGACGAAGAACACAACACGCATTATCCCATGCTCTATCCCTTTGAGAAGACTCAGAAAAGGCCGGAATGAGGTACCCAAAGTAGCTAGAGTAGCGCGCTGCCCCTAATGCACGCCCAGGCACGGAAAAGTGCGAAGGGGTGGTGGATTTCCCCAGTTTTCAGGGGCCAGCGAATAACGGCACAGGACGAGGATATTTTAAGATCCAGAGATTCCAGTCGTAATAGCCGGCGCCCAACGTTATTCGCTGCGAGCGAAATTCTCGTGAGTCGTGATGGTCAGTCGAAACTTAGCAGAAGTACATTCTCCCTCCTTTTTCTTTCTTTTGCTTTCGGAGTCTTGAAATCTTGATTCTCGCAGTGCCAGTGTCAGGCCCGGGATCAATCTCCATCATTCATTCCTGTTGACGCTGCCAGGCCCGGCGAGGCACCAGAGGCGCAAAAACAAGTGCGAGTTGTGGATACAGGTGCCGGTGCAGGTGCAGACCAATCCAACCCCAAACCTATGTAACGGTCCACTCAGACGACATTTCATCCTCACAAATCCCAGCTCTGTCCGCCGTCAAGACTCGAAACAAACACTTTCGTACTCCGTACCTCGTACAGTATTAATCACCCACCCCAACGGTCACTCTTTGCTTGTGCTCCTCAATTGCAGACGTCGCATCCAGAGCGACCTTGCGGTCGTCGCCACCACACTTCGCCACTCCTTTCAGTATTTCAATACAATCCTTCCAATTCCTTCACTCCCACACAGCCGCCGCTCGGCCGCCGAATCGACCTCCAAACACTGCACGTCAAAACACAGTCATTTTCTGCAGCCACAACGCCCGAGCATCCTAGCCAACCTGTAACTAATATTTCCTTCCGCAACAAACCGTTCGATCTTTCCAATCCGCCTTTCAACGCGATTCACAATTGATAGGCATACATGCGCGGGGATACGAGCTTGGAGTAGGGAGCAAAATAAGTGGGATTTCGCTGTGGTTAACGGTCTTACACTATGGCTGGCAGACCGAACTTCATCGACCTACGATCACAATCGCATGGGCCGTTGGGAAATGGTTTGCAATCACCACGAGGACTTCCGTCGCCGCGTCTTCATGTCGCGGGAGAGATACCGCCAGAACTCTCGCCCCTCGATGCGTTTGCAGCACAAAGTCGACTGCTGGCGAAGCAGCTGGAGGAGAGTGCCAATGGAGGGAAGCGCATGAGCAGATTACCACCTCTCACCATCGCGAGTTCTTTGAGTCAAGGCAGACCTGGATATTTTCGTTCCGTATCAGCTGAGGCATCGACTCCCCTATCACCTACGAGCCCTGGTTCGGGTTTGAAGACCGAGGTGGAGACGCCAGGATGCCGACCTGTTTCCGTGTATCCCACCGTGAGCGATGTACAACCTTCAGAACCTCCGGTCCCGCTACCTCCACCATTCCGCCCTCATGATGAAGAAGAATTCCGAGGAAGGAAGCCACCGACAGACGTACCTGGATTCTTTGGCGCGAGGAGGGAACAATCTCCTCCCTCATTGGAGAGCGATCAACAAGTACGAAGGACAGACAGCCTGTCCTCGCATGTACAACCCCGACCCAGCTTTGAATCCATGCGCCAGCGCGGACACACATCTCTCCGACCTCATGATGGGCCTTTGGGAACGAGTGGCTACGATTCTAGAGCATTAGCACCCCCTCGATCACCTTTCGTCCAGCGGAACTCAAGTCCTAGATCTATGTCCATGGATAGCTCGGATGATGATTTAAGTAATACATCCAATCCTCACCCCAGTATGTCACCACATCGAAAATTCTCCGCTGGAAGCGGATTCTCAACGTCCCCAATATCACCTCAAATGTACGCTGCAAGATCACCATCGATAAGCTCAGAGATATCTGCTGGTGGCACTCGATTGCCAAGACCTGCTTTCAATTTCTCTAGGCCATTGAGTCGAGCGAGTCTGAATGGACTGCCAGTTGAGATTCCTTCACGGCAGGCGTCAGGGGATAGCCAACCATCATTCATTCTAGCAGACGATACTGCCCATACACCTGTCAGCATGCATAGCGAAGGCTTTCTGGACAACTGTGCTGAGACTGGGGCTGCACCTTCTTATGTTTATTCAAAATTTTCGTTGCCAAGGGGCAAGATGCTGCAGAGGAATTCCATGATTTTCCAGGAAGGGCAACCGCAAGCACAGTACTCTTGGGAACAACCAGTGCCATTCAGTAACGTTCAGACTTTCCACGGCGGAGCACCACCCTCACCTCCTTCCAGACCATCGACTTCTTCGTTGAGACCAGACACCCTTCACTCCCGTCCTTTATTCGATCCAGAGAGGCCCTCGCTCGACCCAGGCAGACCTTCACTTGACCCTGGACGGCCCTCTTTTGATCCAGGCAGACCGTCGCTGGACCCCGGCCGACCTTCAACTGATACAGGAAGATCACTCTATGAGAGAGGCCGGAATTTGACAGACCCACCCCGCTCTTCCAGTGAACGTCCACTATATGGAGGGGGTCATACATCAACAGACCCATCACAATCTTCCAGAGAAAGAGCTTCATCTCCCTCCGCGGCATCTTCATCTACCCTGAAAGCGAGATCTCAATATTCCTTAGCTCCGTCAGCAGATTTGTCGGCGGAAGAGCACGTTACTAAAGCGATAGAGTACCATGAAGCCGGCGCCTTGAACAAATCAACTTACCACCTTCGTCTCGCAGCAAGACAAAACCATCCAACCGGAATGCTCCTGTATGCACTCGCCTGTCGACACGGGTGGGGTATGCGACCTAATCAACGAGAAGGTGTAGCATGGCTCAGAAAAGCCGCAGATAGTGCTAGCCTTGAAGTTGCAGATGATGAAGATTTAATGAAGGAGGGGAAGACTGTTGACTTAATAGAGCTGAAAGCGAGGAAGGCACAGTTTGCATTGAGCATTTATGAGTTGGGGGTCAGTCACATGAATGGTTGGGGTATCGAGCAGGACAAGGTTCTTGCTTTGAGGTGTTTTGAGATCGCTGGCTGTCAGTTTATATACTTATCCTGTATATTGAATCTTTACTGACTGAAAATAGCCTGGGGAGATGCCGACGCCCTAGCCGAGGCAGGCTTTTGTTATGCCCAAGGCGTGGGCTGCAAAAAGAACCTCATGAAGAGCGCCAAGTTCTACCGCCAAGCTGAAGCCAAAGGCATAAGCATGATTGGCAACAGTTGGTCTGTCTCCCTTTCCTCATCAATTCATTCTTCGCTAACCCAAACCAGGATCTACAAAGCCAAATACAACGACGACTCAGAAGACAAGAAATCCTCTTCTGAAAAGGCGCGCTCATCTCCCGAAAAAGAAAAGGAGAAAAACTCACGCAACAAATCCCGAACAAGAACCATGTTCGGGAGGAAGAAATCTACAAACTCCTAATTACCATCCTATTTCACCTTTCTCCATGTTTCATATCTACACAACAAGCCTGGGAGACAGCTCGAAGAGCGGAGATAATAAAAACAACCCAATGACGACGACGACGACGACGACGAAAGAATCTGTATATTTGGCGTTTTCTAGCGAGGCGAGCTGCCAAAATTCATGTAATGATTTGGGACGTGCATTTTGGGCTGCATTATCGATGGGCTTTAGGGCATATTGAGTACTTAGCTACTTCTTCATCCACGGCATGCGTGAGTTTTCGTCCGCTGGGACAGTGATGTGTTTGATGTGTTGTAAGGATTATGTATAGCTGCTAGCTAGATAGCGAATAGCGAAGCAAGCATACTGTTGATGCCCGATTTAAACCCTGAGTCTTGCGTGTGAGTGAATTTTTGAAAGTAGTGTCCGTGACCAATTGAGTGAAGATTTATAGGAATTACTGTCCAAATTATCCGATATCGACGAATAACAAGCCAAACGTCACAGAGGCAGATGCACATGCACATATTCGCATCCCAATCATGATCTTATGTACTACGAACCCTATTCATCTGTCTATATGTAACGCACAATACCGTGACGTAACCTAATACAAATCTACCCCTAATTGTGCTTTCAGAAGAGGCGCCACCCAAATTTTGTTATCAGAAGTACCGCCCTGGAAAAGTGTCGCAGCAAGGGAATAATAAACCCCAGAAAGAAACCCAAAACAATCAACAAGTACTCCACAAATATAACTCCTTCAACGATTCTCAAGATAGCCGCCCGCTGCAAAACAACTTCAGTTCATGTCCACACTGTCTGGATTGGCAGGAGCGGAGAGGTCAGGCGATCCTTAGCTGTCTTCTAGTGTTGGTTCGCTATTGATTTTTGTGCGGACTCCTCAATAGAGGTCTCCATGTGTCCGTTGCCGTTGAAGCTTGCAGTATCAGCATTCGACGATTGCTCAGCAGCAGGATCTGCCAGAAGCTCCTGCTCAACAGCCACCTTAGCAGCTTCTGCAGCTTCCTTCTCAAAATCCTCAATGGTTTGGGCGACGTCAGATCTCATCTTCCGTTCCTGCTTTGGCATCATTTGACCTTGGGGCAACTGAGTTCCTGAAACTACTTCCATGTAATCTCGTTGCATCTTCATGAAGATCTCGTCCGTCTGGAGTCCCATGCTCTGCTCCACTTGCTTGCACATAGCTACCAATCGATTTCGAACTTCATCACAGCTCTCCTGAAACATAGTCGAACGAGCAGTATCAACATGAGTGGCCATGTAGTTCTTCATTCTTACGTATTGACCTGGACCTGCAAGGGTTGTTAATGACTATCGACGAAAAAGGACCAGTGATCATACCAGATTCATTTGCACACCAGTCATACGCCGTTGAAAGACTACGAGCAATGACGGGTGTGAATTCTCGGTTTGCTTCCCGTTGCAGATTGTTGATGACCTCCATCATTTGAGTCGTTAATTGTCTGAAAATTCCTTCATAATTTCGAAGTTGGTGACCAAGCAGTGCGATCCCAGCAGATCCAGCCCCAGCTTTCATGCTTCGTGCTTCGACTTCCTTGTGGAAAGCTGTCAAGAGGTTCTTAGACGATCTGGTAAATGACTGGAGTACTCGAGGCATCCTCTGGGCGAAGACTCTCTCCCAGTGACCAGCTAGGTGCTTGATGATAGGCTCAGTCCTGATAAAACGTTCTTAGCTGGACTCTTTTAATCGGCAGAAGTTGAGAACATACAACTGAAGATTGAGATCATGTGGGCCTTGGGAGTTTGAGAAGACTCCATCACGTCGCACGATGGCTGTTGAATTAGCTAGAGTCCTTAGGGAGAGGAGAATACAATTTTACCTTTGTATGTAGCCCAATAGAATCCACCAAGTGCTCGATTGTCCTAGACGGCCAGTCAGATCGTACCCAACCACACTGAAACAAGATACTTACACGATTAACTGGGCGGTGCCATTTACTTACCGTTGTATTTGCCTCGGAAATGGCGGCCTCAATCAGTTGATCGTAATTTTCAAAGATGTTTTCGGCTAATGCCTCGTTCATCTCCTTTAGACAGTCTTTGACAGCACCGTCGAGAGATTTCTCGAGAGCCGTGAGTCTCAGCTTGAAGAAACGCGTCTCAGCTGCTAATCGGGCGTCTGTCAAATTTACTCCTGTGCCATCGTTGGATGCCCAGAGTCTCAAGGAGTTCAGCAGTTGGCTGAGATTGGTCAGGAAGGCTCGGCAATTCGAAGCCCGTCCCGCTTCTGTCAGCTTCTTGCAATGTGCCTGGAGTTGTGGGATCTCGGTCTCCTCTGCAGAACGGAACCCAGGAACCTTGTTGTCTCGCTGCAAACGGCCACGAAGCTTTTGGTAAGCACGGGAGCTGACACAGAAGACTGGCAACGAGCGTGCTACTTCAACATAGTCCCTCAAGTCTTCCTCCGGGTTAAATTGATCCGGATCCTCTTCTTGGGCGGACTCCATGTCAAGCTCACGGATACCATCAGCGAAGTCTCGTCGGATAGCGCCCTTAGAATACTTATTTCTGCCCTCGATACATAGCGCACTCTGTAGGAAAAAGAGAGTCAGTAAATGCCATTAACAAATATGCGCTGGAAGTTGTATCCTCAACAACTCCGTAAACAGATGGGTTCTTCTGATTACTTACCATTGCGGTTTCAATCTCTGCCTGGACCTTTTCTGAAGCCTTCAATTCTCGGCTGGCTTGCTTGATTTTGGTGTCGATCTCGGTCTTTTCTTGTCGTGCCCGTTTCTTATCATCCTTGAATTGGGCAAGCTTGGCTTCGATAGTATCCATTGTCAGGGGGTCTCCTTTCTCCAACTCGGCATCTGATGAATTGCTTTCGGCGTCCGAGACAGTAGCATCTTCGTCCTCCTCATCATCAATGAAATCATCGTCGTCCGAAGTGGCTTTGGAATTTGTGGACTTCTTGCGGGACTTCGACGGTTCAGCAGTCCGCTTCCTCTTTTTAGATTCATTCAAAGGAGCAAACACCGTATTCCCATCCTCCAACTCGTTCTTCAACTTATCCCAGATATCCATGTTATCATCAGCATCATTGATCACTGCTGTATAGACCGCTTTTGATTCTCTCAGATCCTTGACTGACTGCTTCAGAGCTCTCTGCTCCCGCTCAAGCTCGTCAATCTTTTGCCAGTCAGCCGCCATCTCTTCTTCAAGGCCAAGACTGTCAGATGCTTCTATGATAGAGATATCATCGGTCTTAGAACAGATGAATGTAATCCGTGAATAAATGCCATCGAACTTCAATTGACGCTTAAAAGACTCCCCAAGTAGAGACTTCGCAGCCTTGTCATCGACAGCCTGCCTCATAAATTAGCGCTGTAAATTCCAGGAAAACGTGAAGGAGCTGAGAGCTTAGGAGCTGTCTTAGCTCCTAAGACACAAGGATAAATGGATCATGACGGCTCCTGAGACAGCTCCTAGGCTCTCTGCCCCCACTAGAAAAAACAGCAAATTACTAAGAGAATAAGCCTTACGCGATTTATGGGCGCAACAACAAACAGGCCAGTGCATTGCTTCATGTAACCTGGACCCAAGTCAGCATTGAGAGGATTTCTTGGAGCAAGAAAACGGTCAGTGAAGAATGTTCAAAGCCCACACTGCCTGGGGACACAGGTATCTGATTTGGAAAGAGGATCGGGTCCATTTCTGAAGAGTCAACATGTAAATGTAAATTTTTCTTACCTGCCGCTACAGCCGCTCTTGCTGCATTCGAATCGTGCACACCAGGCAGGTCAACAATAACTGCTCCCGTGCTGAGAGCTTCGGCTTTGGTGTAGATCCGAACTACTTTGATCAGCGGCCAGAATTCCATCTGCTTTTTTTCTTTCTTCTTTTTAGAATCCTCTGTGACTTTCTCCTTACTATAACTAGACATCAGCATGAAGTTCTCGAGTATGATTTGCCAGCCCTGTGTGACCAATATTCGAGGCCCAACGGAGGAAGATTGCTTGGTAGAAGACGAACCTGTCGACATAAGTCTGTAACGCGCGATAGAAGGCATCAGGATAGCCCTTCGCGATCTTCTTGACAGTGCCTAATACTTCTTTGATGCCAGGTTCGTTCATGAGATCCTCGACTGTACTTGATGCAAGGTCTTCTTTCGTCTTCTGTGGATAAACAGCTTTAATTTTTGCGTACGCAATACCGGCTTCCGACTCTGCGTTCGTACAATCACGAGAAACCTGGAGTGGTTAGCGTGTCCCAGGGATAAATCTACCATAAACATACCTGACCATTGTTGTCAATCAGCTCAGTGAGCAAGATTCTCAGGTCTTTCTCCCAATCAGCTGCCTGGATAAACTCGATATTTGCACGATACTTGGCATTCTCATCTTCGCTCGAGTTCCACGACATTTCAGTAACTACAGCTGTGCAGGCACCTGTGATCTCGGAGTCAGTATTGCCTAACGAAGAGAAAATTCGGGACTTGAGACGACTTTTCATGAGTTATTTACTCTAAAGACATGCCTCAAGAGTAGAAACAACTCGCAAAACATTTGAAAGGGGGAATGAGTGCTCTGAGAAAACCACTCACGCATGCAATTGGTAGGGACTAGCCGTTCCTCTTCAAGCATTGCATTAATCACTGAACTCTTTCCAGCTCCAGTATTACCCACAACACCTATGATTGTTGGAGTGTCGACTTTGTGGCTCAGCAAGCTGTCTACTGAAAGTTAGCATAAAGTCCCAGCCCCGTTGTGGACTAGAAAAGCAGCACTAATATTCATTGTCCCACACCAAGTTGGAACACTGAAATCTAGAACAATGAGTGCCGCCTTTTGTGTCCTTCGCGAGCCAGCAAGAACAAAGATCCTTACCAATTTGCTGAACCCAATGTTGAGCATCTCTGTTGAACGATACCATGCCCGCCATTGGTGTCTTCAAATTAGCCAGGAACTGTTGACTGCTTCTGACTTCAGCCTCCAATTCTTCAGGAGATCCTTTCTCGATAATATTCTGGACACGTTCATTGTGGGAGGGTTGCTTAGAAGGAGAGGCCGTTGCAGAAGCCTCAGATCCAGCCATCAATTTCTCTTCATCATTATCATTCTCGGTCGTCACGCGGCTTGTCTCGAAAAGGGTGGTGGAAGTGACTTGGGTGGCAGAGGGGAGACTGTTTCCAATTCCTGTTGACTTGTTTCCTACAACATGGCAGTCAGCTAATGAACAAACAGCATTGTCTCAAACCCCGACGCAGAAAGATGCTTTGTGACTTACTATTCTTTTCAATTCTTGGACTAGCTGGGGTTCCAGTCTGAGAAACCACTCTCCCGTTCTCATCCTTTAGTGGCACTGACGAAGATTGGATCAGACCTGGTCCAGCATTTGCACTAAGTTGCGGACTTGCAGTCGTCGCAGCTGGTGAAAACTGGTTTACTACGTAAGGAGACGTGTAAGAATTCTCTGTCTTTATGGGATGATCGTTGGTAGGATTCGATGGAATCGAATTCGCAGGGAGTTGAGTATTAACCCGTTGTAGAGGGTTCCTGGTAACACCAGGTGATGGTGGTGATGGTGGTGATTGGTCATGGCCCTCTTGGTACGCGGTAAAGACAATAATATTGTCTTTCAAAAGGTTCAAGGATCGCACTTGCACTGTATCGCCAATTGGTCTGTTCGCGAAATTGAAATTGACCTTGATATCGGTCCTCTTCTGGTAGGCGCTCTTCAACTTAGCAACAGAATGTTTCTAAAGACGATCAGCTGAGACTTCAGTTATGGAAGATGCATTTTAAACTTACATTTTTCACCTTGAACCAGAGAAAGTCCCCAGGTTCGCAAGACGAGGGGCTTTTGTCATGTTGTAACACAGCTACGGCAAACTCCTCGTTCCCCAGGTTGACTGGGGGCTTGTTCAAAAGGGAGAGGGCATGTAGACGCTTATAATCTTCGCCGACCCCGAAGAGGCTGCTCGGGGACGGCGCGATCTGACCCGCCATCGAGAAGGTAAAATGCGAGGGGGGAGATACTCAATAGCAGTTGATGGATTCAAGAGTGTATTGACGAATCGTTGGTCTGCGTGCAGGCCCCTTCTCATTGAGGCTCAACTTCCTTGTACTGTCTAAAAATGTGTGCTCGGTCGACGCGTTCGCATTTCGGTTGGGTAACCTTAGTCGCGTTGAATACGCGCTAGAAGAGGCCCACACGTGAACTCGGGGAAAGCCACCGGAGCCGGCTTGTGACTGTCAAGAAAGATTACGAGCTTGTGGAAGGATAGAAGAATAACGTACTGTAGATCTCAATGGAAAAGCACTAAATAATTAGAGCAATTGATGGAATTATATTGAGGGTAAAATAGCTAAGGTTATATAGTGTGCCCGGTACGCTGAAGTGTAGATATAGTGATCCTGGCTTACGTAGCATAGGGATACGATTTTTGTAATTATTATATTATTTTATTGTTGGTACAGTTACCTAGGTAGGTAGGTACCTACCTAGGTAAGGATGCCACCCTTTGGTCACGTGTACGCTAGTCCCAATTAGGTTGGCAGATAAAGGAAGGTCGACCACACC
>Ga0302325_10021882_pt1 | contig 13381 bp, 8 predicted proteins | sample Palsa_T0_2_FD_201948 | JGI IMG/M metagenome (GOLD analysis project Ga0302325, IMG submission 201948) | Peat permafrost microbial communities from Stordalen Mire near Abisko, Sweden - Palsa_T0_2 | ecosystem: Environmental > Terrestrial > Soil > Palsa > Peat permafrost | place: Sweden: Abisko... | reverse complement strand
GCAGGCCGGGCATTCCTGGGCCTCGACGACGGCCGTCTACACGACCGTGGGCCAGGACGCGCGGAACCGGATGCTGCGGTCCGCGCTGGACCGCGCGTTCAGGGAAGGAGAGCAACAGTGAACAGCAAGACCGTCTCCTACCGGTGGCACCTGCGGCGGCTGATGGCCGAGGCGGGGATGTTCGCCACGACCGACATGGTCCCGCCGCTGGCCAACCGCGGGATCACGCTGTCGCGCGAGCAGGTCTACCGGCTGGTCACGGGCGTGCCGGAGCGGCTGAGCCTGCCCGTCCTCGCGGCGCTGTGCGACATCCTGGACTGCGGTCCCGGCGACCTGATCGAGCCGGTGCGCAAGCCGGCCCGCAAGCCGGAGCTGGCCGCGGAGCCTGCGCAGCGGCCCAGGCCGGTGCGCGCGCGGGTCATCCCCGGGCCCGGCGCACGGTGACGGCCCGCTGCCCGGCCGGCCACGAGCTGCCCGGTGGCCGCCGGCAGGCGGCGGCATGCCCGAAATGCCGGCGGGACGCGCTGATCAGGCACGTCATCTCAGTGGACGGGACACTGCCCGCCAGCGCGGCCGCTGCCGCAGTGGACGCGGCCGCCGCCACCCCGGCCGCGCTGCGGGAGCTGGCCGCGGCGCTGGCCACCGGCCCTGACATGCTCCGGCACGGGGCGCCCCCCGTGGCCGGCAGGCTGGCCGCCGAGCTTATCGCCCGCGGCTCGGTCTCCTTCACGATGCCCGCCTGCGCGCGCTGCGGCCGGGACGGGATACCGCTCTACCGGACGGCGGGCGGAGGCATGTGCAAGCCGTGCACCGCCCGCGTGCGCACCGCCTCCTGCGCTCATTGCGCCGAGATCAAGGCAATCGCCGGCCGTGACGCCTCCGGGCAGTGCATCTGCGAGCGGTGCCGACGCCGCGACCGCGGGCACCGCCAGTGCGGGCGATGCGGGCGGGAAGCCCCGATCGCGGTGCGGGCACGCGACGGCGCGCCGGACATCTGCGTCAACTGCTACCGGATGCCCGGCGCCGTCTGCAACGGCTGCGGCAAGTACCGGCCCTGCAACTTCGCCGGCAGTTCCCGCCCGGTCTGCCCGTCGTGCTCGCCGAAGGCGACCGCCCGGTGCGCCCGCTGCGGGCAGGACCGGCCCCCGCAGGCACGATGGCCGGAAGGCCCGGTCTGCGACCCCTGCTACACAGCCGCGCTCCGCCACCGGGCCCGGTGCGCGGGCTGCGGCCAGGACCGGCGCCTGGTCTTCCCGCCGGGACCAGAGGCCGTCACCTGCGCGGACTGCGCCGGCCTGCCCGCCATGTCCGCCTGCACCAGCTGCGGCATCGAGGACAAGCTCTACGAAAAGGGACTGTGCGCCCGGTGCAGCCTGCGGCAGCACGCCGCTGGGCTCCTGTCGGGCGGGACCGGGGACGTCCCCGCGCCGATGAGCGCCGTGCTCGAGGCGATCTGCGCGGCCCGCAACCCGCACACCGCGCTGAACTGGCTGCGCAGCGGGGCCAGCGCCGTCATCCTCGCCGACATCGCGGCCGGCCGGACCGCCGCCACCCACCAGGCACTCGACGCGCACCCGCGGCCCCGCGCCGCCGGGTTCCTCCGGCAGATGCTCACCGCCGACGGCGTCCTCCCTCCCCGCGACGAGGAACTCACCCGCGCCGAGCAATGGCTCGCCGGCCTGCTGGAATCCCTGGCCGTCCCGGAACACCGGCGTCTCATCCGCGCGTTCGCCACCTGGCAGGTCATGCGCCGGCTCCGGCAAAACTCCCAGGCCAGGCCACGTCACCAGACGCGCACCGCCAGCGCACGGAACTCGATCAGCGCAGCCGCCCGGCTCCTGGCCTGGCTCGACGGACGCGGGACAACGCTGCGGCAATGCCGCCAGGCCGACATCGACGAATGGCTCACCACCGCCGGCGCAGGCGACGGCACCCGCGACTTCCTGGCCTGGGCCGCCCGCCACGGCCACTGCCAGCCCTTCGCCTTCCCGGGACGGCAGCGGCCCACCGGAACCGCGATCAGCGACACCCAGCGCTGGGAACAGGCCACCCGGCTGCTCCGCGATGACACCATCGAGCCGGCCGACCGGGCCGCCGGCTGCCTGGTCCTGCTCTACGGCCAGAACGTCACCCGCATCGCCGCGCTCACCGTCAGCCAGGTCACCTGCCACGGCGACGACGTGCACATCCGGCTCGGAAAGCACGACATCCCCGTCCCGCCCGCCCTCGGAACGCTCCTGCTCACCCTCATCACCGACGGAAAGCCCTACACCGGCACCGGCTCGCCCGCGCCGGGCAAGTGGCTGTTTCCCGGGCTGCTGCCCGGCCAGCCGATCACGCCCGCACGCCTGTCCGCACGGCTCAACACCATCGGCATCCCGGTCAGGGCCGCACGCCGGGCCGCCCTCACCGATCTCGCAGCCCAGGTCCCCGCCGCCGTGCTCGCCGACGCCCTCGGCATCCACCCCACCACGGCAGTCAACTGGACACGCGACGCCGGAGCCGACTGGAACCGCTACGCAGCCGAGCTAGCCAGGACCCGAAATCACAAGCGAGGGGAATAGCAGCCCCGGACGCTCGCCCAGACAGGGCATTCAGCACGCGAGTAACAATGCTCTCTACCAGTTTCGCCTCCGGCGGATCCGAAGGCGACCTCATGCGCCTCAACGGCTGGAAGACCCGGGCCATGGTCGACCGCTACGCCGAGGACCTAGCCGACCAGCGCGCCCTAGAGGCCAAGCGCCGGAAAGGCGATCTCTTCTGATGCGGCCAGCAAGCGAGCCGGTCATGCCGGGCACCGTCCCGAACCCCACAACCGATACTGACCAGGATCGGCCAAGCGACGCAGCAGCCGACCATGGCGGGAAGCGGCCCCGTCTAGCCAGCGGTCCGGGCGGGTCTGCTCGGTCCGCGGGCCGACACGGACCACCTCCGGACAACGGATCACCGCCGGAGACGAACGGGGGCCGGTCCGCCACCGTCTCCGGGCGTCGGAAGCCGGTCCGGTCATGGCCCCTACTGGTCCTGGCCGCCCCGGCTGCGGTGGCCGTGTGGTCCGGATGGGTCGGGATCGGGCAGATGACTGGGTTCGGTGAGATCCGTCCACTGCCTGGCATCTGGGACTCCTTGCACGTCGACACAGCCGTCACCCTGCCAATCGGTGTCGAGGCTTACGCCGCATTCGCGCTGCACGTTTGGCTGACCAGCAATCCTGTCGTCAGTGACCGAACTCGGGGATTCGCGCGCTGGTCTGCCATCGTCGCGCTAGCCCTCGGCATGGCCGGGCAGGTCGCCTACCATCTGCTCGCTCAGGCGGGAGTTATCAGGGCACCGTGGGACGCAACCACGCTAGTGTCCTGCCTGCCGGTCCTGGTCCTCGGCATGGGGTCCGCGCTGGCACACCTGCTGCGCAGCGACGCGTGGGCCGCTGGTTGGGCTGACGACAACACGGAACACGTCGGCAGTGCCACTGGGCTGAACGAGATCGTGGCACCCGGAACACGGGAACTTCGCGATCAGGATGCGGACCAGCGGCGCAGGCACCCGCTACGGGAGCCCGCCCGTCTGCGGCTGGCCGAGGCTCATGCGGCTGCGGAGCGCCTCATCGGGTCGGGGCAGCGGGTATCCCGACGTTCTCTGCGATCTGCCGGGCTGCGCGGCTCAAATGCAGATCTCGGCCTGCTGGCACACATGATCCGTTCAGGCGGCGATCTCCAAGCGACGGGACCGGCTCCGCGCACGAGCAGGACCTGAACCCTCACGCCCGCGTTTGTCAGTGGGGTGCGCAAGACTTGTCACCGCCCCCAGCAAGAGCAAACGTCGGAGCGGAGTCACCGGTTGCCAAACCGTGACAACATTCAGGTAATCGTGCCGGCACTCCGTGGCGTCTAGTTGTTAGGTGCACTCGTCAATCGTGCACGGAGGTTCCCCTTGAGTTTGGCTCCCCATGCAACGCGGTCCCCTCTGCTCATGGAATCAGGGACCAGGGAGCCGAGGCCATCGCGGTCCGTTCCTGGTACTGGTGTGCCTGTGCAGCGCGGACCCGGTTCAGCCCGGTGACGGCCGACGTTACGGTCCGGCCGCGTGCGGTCCGGCTACTGGAATACCTGGAAGCTGTTCGGGGACTTCGTGAGCAGCCGGTCCGCGATGTCGCTGAGTACCAGGACCGGCACTGGTGGGCGGGGGACCTCCCGGACCACCCTTCCTGCGTGCTTACGGCGACGGGAGCGGAGCCCTGGCTGACGGTGTCGAAGGCACAGGTCCCTCCAGCTCCTCCGGTACCTGAAGACATCGCGGCCCATTTGAGGACAGCGGTAACAGATCCCAATCGCGAACCCGCATTCGCCGCTAATTTCGATCACTGGTTCGCTGATGACCCAGCGGAGGCCACCCGGCTCAGGGAGGTTCTCCGGGAGTATGTGGAGGGACCATGGCGTGCCTGGGTACCACAGGCGCGTACAGCGCTCAGAGCGCGCAAGCTGTATGAGGATCTTTACGATCTGCGCCTCCGGCTTCAGCGTGAATCCTCCGTGTTCGAGCTGGTATGGGGCCACGGCATCCTGAGCTGGTCTACCGATGAGGCCCTCATCGTTCACCCCATGGTGACAACGCAGGTCCAACTGTCGTTCGATCCCGACACCGGCGCCATCTCCGTCGAGCCGGAAGCCCTCGTTCCCCACATGGAGATCGACCTACTGCAGGGCCTCGGCCTGAAGGGGTTCGACCTGCTCGTAGATATCCGTGAAAGATTCCGCACAGACCCGGTCGGCCCTTTCGATGAACGATGCCGCAACCTCTACGACCAGCTCCTGGCACCACTTGGGCTGGACGGCCAAGTGGCCGAGGGCAGCCGGCCTGCTGCGGCGACGTCGGCGCCTACGATCACGGACACCTGGGTTCTGCTGGTCCGCCGTCGTAACACTCTTTTCCGTCGTTTTTTCGCCAACCTTCGTGACGCTCTGGTATCGGAGCAGATCGACGTGGCCGGGCCGTTGGCTGCCGTGGTGGCTGATGAACCGAGCCGACTTGATCTGGATTACGGATCGAACGAGGACGGTTCCTGGCAGCAGACGGCCGAACGGCTGCTGATGCCGCTGCCGACCAACCCTGAGCAGGAAGCCGTCGCCCGCCGGCTCGCGGAACATCGCGGAGTGACCGTGCAGGGGCCACCAGGGACCGGTAAGACGCACACCATCGCCAACCTGATCAGTCACCTGGTCGGCCACGGCAAGCGGGTCCTGGTCACCAGCCAGAAAGAGCAGGCCCTTGCAGTCCTCCGCGACAAGATCCCGGAAACGATCCGGGATCTGTCGGTTGCCGTGCTCGGCAGTTCCGCCGCCTCGATAGCCCAGCTTGATAGATCCGTACAGGCGATCTACGAGCATGCCGTCGCACTCGACCGGGCCCCGGCGCGCAACCGGATTACCGGGCTGGATGCTCACCTCAGCGAGCTTCACCGCGACATCGGCACGCTTCGGAGCCGCATCAGCGCCTCGATTGCCCGCGAAAGAGATAATTATCTCCTCGGCGGCGCGACCCATACCCCCTCCACGCTCGGTCAGTGGCTGGCCGCCAATGCCGCCGACCTCGGCTACATCCCTGATGAGATCGGCCCGTCTGTTTCCTGCCCGCTGGCCGGGGCCGAGATCGCGAACTTGTACAGGCTGGCAAGAGTGCTTGATCCCGCTGACTGTGGCGAGGCGCGCCTGCGCCTGCCCGCCCCAGAGCAGCTCGCGTCCCCGGCTGACCTGGCCTTCGCTGCCGCCGATTTGCGCGACATACGTGACCGCGTAGCCACAACCGAGGCCATCGTTGACAACCGCATCGCGCTGGAGCGCCTTGGCCCGGAGGGTCTTTCTGCTCTGATCAGCGCGGTCGAGCGAGCCGCCCGCCAACTCCAGCAACTGGAACAACCCTGGCTGGCGGCGATACGCGCCGAGCTACAGACCGCCGTGTTCGCCGCCACCTGGCGGGATCAGCTGAAAGCGCTGCGGGAGGGGATCGAGGAACTCGCGGCCTGGCGAGGCCGTCTGCTAGGACACGCCGTGGTCCTACCCGACGATGGCCTTCCTTCGAAGGAACTCATAGAGCAGCTTGAGCGGCTACGGGACCGGCTGGCCGCAGGAAAAGGCGTGTCCAAAACGTTCCAGAAGGACCTGCACCGGGTCCGCGAAGCATGCACGGTGGACGAGGAACCGCCGCGCAGCGCGGAAGACGCTGAGCTATGCATCATCGAGGCACGATCACGGCGCCGCCGCTACGAGCTCATCCGCCGTTGGAACGACGCCGTCGCCCGTATCGGCGGGCCGTGGCTCGACCCGGCGGCCGGCCACCCTGAATACGTCCTCGATCAGCACATGCGCGGTCTCGGCGATGCCTTCGCCTGGGAGGACGGAGCGTGGGAAGCCATCCGTGACCGGCTCCGGGCCGCTGGTGTCCGCGTCCCCGAGCAAGTGGCCTCCACAGACCTGACCGCCCTGGCGGACACGCTCAGGACCGCAGCCCTCTACGTCACCGAGAAGGAGCTGACTGCACGACTGGACACGGTCCGCAAGCACCTCGCAGACGGTGAATCCCAGCCACAGGCAAGTGGCCTGTGGCGGATGCTACTCGACGCGTTCGACGCCTCAGCCTGGGATCAGTGGGGGAAGCTCGTCGGAGAAGTCCGGCGTATCCGCGCCCTTGCCAGCGACGTCGCCCGGCTCGATGAGCTCACCCGATCGCTGGGGGCGACGGCACCGACCTGGACCAGCCGGATCGCCGGTTCCCGCGGCGATGAAGATGTCGCCGGGCCCGCAGCCAACGCGTTGCGGGCCTGGGAGTGGCGGCAGGCCGACACGTGGCTCAGCGCCATCACAGGCGCCGACGACCCAGCCGTCCTGCAGCGTCAGCTCGAAGGCAGACTGCGTTCGGCTGCGACCGCCACCGCCGACCTGGCGTCCGAATCCGCCTGGCTAGCCGTGGCAGAGCGGCTCACCGACACCGAACGCCGGGCGCTGACCGCCTGGGTGCAGGCCCTCCGCAAGATCGGGAAGGGCACGGGCAAGTACGCGCACCACTGGCGGGCTATCGCCCAGCAGGCCATGAAAGAAGCCGAAAGTGCCGTACCGGTATGGATCATGCCGACCTACCGGGTCGTGGAGTCCTTCGACCCGGCCACCACGATGTTCGACGTTGTCATCGTCGACGAGAGTTCCCAATGTGACCTCTTCGGCCTTGCTGCGCTCGGCATCGCCCGCAAGGCCGTCGTCGTTGGGGACGACAAGCAGATCAGCCCCCAGGCTGTCGGCACCGACGAGTCAGCTGTGCACGAGCTGATCCGCCAGCACATTCCCGACCTGCCCCAAGCCCAGCTGCTCGACATCAAGACCAGCCTGTACGACCTGTCGAAAATGCGCTTCCCGGGCGTCATCATGCTCCGCGAGCACTTCCGCTGCCTGCCGGAGATAATCGAATTCTCTAACCAATTGGCCTACGGCAATGCCATCCTCCCCCTGCGTGAACAGCCCGCCGACGCCACCTGGCGAAGCGTCATCGACATTCACATCCCGGATGGCTACCGGCAACCAGGAACCGACACCAACCCCCCAGAAGCCGACTACATCGTCGGCAAGATCGTCGAATTGTGTGCCGATCCGCGCTATGACGGCAAGACATTCGGTGTCATCTCGCTCCTCGGCGACGCCCAAGCGCAGCTGATTCAGGGAGAGCTCATCGATCGTCTCGGTGAGCAGGAAGTGGAACGGCGACGGATCCGGTGTGGTAACGCCTATCACTTCCAGGGCGACGAACGGCACATCATGTTCCTGTCCCTCGTCGTCGCCGCCGGCGAAGGCCGGCGCATCGGGGCGATGACCAAAGACGCGGACCGGCAGCGGATCAACGTCGCAGCCAGCCGCGCCCAGGATCAGATGTGGTGCATCCGCTCCATCTCCCCCGGCGAACTGCACCCCGACGACGTCCGTGGGCGATTTATCCGCTACTGCCAGAACCCCGCACGGGTCGACGACGCCACCAGCCAGGCGGACGACTGTTTCGATTCCGACTTCGAACGCGACGTCTACCGTCATCTCATCGCCCGCGGATACCGCGTTAAAGTCCAGCACAAGGTAGGCCGCTTCCGCATCGACCTCGTCGTCGAAGGCCGACGCGGACGCCTGGCCGTCGAACTCGACGGGGACGCCTACCACGGCCCCGACCGATGGGAAGCCGACCGGAACCGCCAGGCCATCCTCGAACGGCTCGGCTGGACCTTCCATCGCATCCGCGGCAGCGCCTACTACCGCGACCCCGATGCTGCCCTCACTAGCCTCTGGGACCGCCTTGACGGCCTCGGCATCCAGCCCAGCGACAACTCACCAGACACCGCGTCATCCCCCGTGCCCATCGGCACCGAAACTTCCGAGCACGAGTACCCAGACACACTTAGCGCTGAGATTGGGCCCGCGGAAGGCGCAGACCCAGACTACGGCTATGTCCCACGTCATGGCGGCAGTCACCTCACCTCTCCCGTCGCGGCTTCCAGCACTGGTGGGGACAGCGAACCGCAGCGTCAGCCACACGGCAGCACGCTGGCGGATGCCGAAGCCCCGGTCGAAGCAGCCACCGTTCCCCATCCCGCCGAAGTCGCCGATCCCGCCGCGCCCGCCGACGCGCGTCTCCCCGTGCTTGCACCTCACCACGCCTGGCAACCGCATCACCTGCCCGACGTCAACAGCGCCCTGCAGTGGACCCTCGTCGAGGGCATCGTCGACATCGTCACGGGTGAAGGCCCTGTCGTGACTGACCGCGTGTATGACCTTTACCTCCGAGCCAGCGGCGGTCATCGCATCAGCAAAAACATGCGACAGGCCCTCGACCAGGCAACCACCGCGGCTATCCGGAGAGGATTGCTACAACGGATCAGCGACGGCGAGATCAGCCGGTCCACGAAAACCCTCTACCTGCCTGGAACCGCACCTGTCGTCCCGCGCCGCCGCGGTGACCGAGAACTTGAACACATCCCGCCCACCGAAGTAGCCACCGTCGCACGTCACATCCTCGACCAGGACCCCAGGATCAGCGACAACGAGCTTAAACGGCTTCTCCTCACCGCCTACGAACGCATCCGCCTGACCAGCAACGCCTCCACCTTCCTCGATGAGTGCATCAAAGCCGCGCGCAGGTAATCGGCGGCAGGTAGGCGGCCAAGAGGGCCCGCAGGTCAGAGGGGGCCTCGCTCAGCTCCGTGCGACACCGCCCCAAGGGGCGTGTCCAAGGGCGTTTTTGAACATGCGGCCGAACTGACAGCGTCGGCCCCCTCCAGCGGTTTGAAATTCTGCTCAGCCGTACTGTCCCGCCGTGGGTGAAAGGGTCATGCAAGCGACAGGGAAGTGGCTCACCTTGACGGCGGAGTTGTATGAATTGCCCGTGTGCCGCCTGACCGGGCGCCCACTCGCAATATTGTGAGACTTTGCTCAATCTCAGGCTATCGCGCGTGGCCTTATGTCGTATATGTTTGTCAATGCTTGATGGCATCGGCAGGTGCCGTGATAAACGAGAACCTGCGGCGCGTGAAAGAGCGACGTAGGCGAGTGCAGGAAGAACTCGGGAGTTGCGCCGCGCGGTGCCGCCATTGATGCTCGCGGCTAAACCCTGCCAGGTACCCTCTGCTGATTCTGAGGTCAACGATCCTTCTCCCCCTTACCCTGGCTCGCCCGCCGTTAAAGCGCTCGATGACAGGGTCGATGCGACTCAGGGAACAGAATTTCTTGAGCTTGTCGATTACATATCGTCACAACTTGGTCACGTGACAGGAACTCAAGCGAATAACCTGGGCGGACTTGCTGATGATCTACGCAGGGCTTGCGACGAGCTCGTTGAGCGCCTGTATACATTCCTTAACGCGACGCACACTCCCGCAGATCAATGAGTCAAGATGATTTCTTTACAGGGATGCTAAGGCCCGAGCGATGGCGCAATCGGAGTTCAGCCGGGTAAGCCAGGCTATTCCCGATAACTCTGCTGACTTCAACAATAAGCTGAGTCAGTTTAGTGCGACGCAGGTGGTAAATTCATCATCACCTGACGACGCACAAAAGCCCAGCGAACCACTTCGTGAATGGCTAAAATCGGTTGATTCCGCCGTCAAGGCGTGTGGAAGATATCTCGATAAGAGAAATGGGGCAGAGCTAGGGCTAGAAGATGCGAAGGATCTGCGAGATATACTCCAAAGACTTCGTGAAGAACTTAATCGTAACTTGCTTGATGATAACTCACCCTTCGCCCTCTCCTGGTCTGACGAGCATGTAGGCCTACGCTCAGCAACCGGCGACCTTAACGAACGATGGAATAACGTTATCGACGCCGTGAATCCGTATCTCTTGCTACTCCGCTTCAAAAAAGAGAACCCCGGCGTCGGGATGGACGATCTTTCGAAGGTCCGGCAGCATTTCTTGGAGATCCAGGATGACACGCGCAAAATTATCGAGCGCTTCGCGGGGTATAGCGAGGTATTGCTCCCTCTGATCACCGAGGCAGCCAGGAAACTCCCTAAATAAAGCGTCGGCCGGTCAAATGGGGAAGTTTCTGGCTAGGCCCGTGGATCACGAGAGGGTGGGCTGGCAGGCTCCGCCAATCACTCATCTGCGTTCCCAAATCGGCAATGCCGGGCGTTACTCTTAGTCCCTTGCTAATCGCGCCTGTGCACCAAGGAGTGCAGGCAAACAGACCAGGACGATCTGTGTGCGGTTTGTCGTTGGCAGAGGATAAGAGATGGGCGCATATCCGGCAGGGAGACTGCGCGGCTGGCGGTGTCGGCACTAAACCGAAGCCAGCGAACACTCTCTCATCGGCATGAGCGGAAGTTCCGAGCCGCGTTCCAGAATGTAGCGCGCCAGATCGATCAGACGCCGGACAGATAGGCGGTGGTCCCCGGACCACCGTGGACCAAGGGAGTGCGGTCCCCTCAGCCGACTGGCGGTTGGCTCCCGGGCACGGTCAGCCTGCGCCATGTGGGCGTGCCCGCAACCGGCGCGGCTGTTCCGGTCGGCCAGAGATCTTTTGCTTCTTCCTACGCACTCGTAATGTGTTGGGTCCGTCGCTGTGACTCCGGCAAAACATCTTGGCCGGCCGGGCCGCCCGGTGGCCGGGCACTGGTGCCCGCATGGCGCTGCCGTCTGACCGCCGGGAGGCCATCCGCCGCCCGGTCGGCCCTATTGGTCCTTCGGAAGGACGGCAGTCATGTCCCTTGATACTTCCGCAGCGCCGCTCGGCGCACGGAACGCGACGCTGACCGATCTGGCGGTGCTGCTGCGGGAACAGCAGGCCCGAAAGGTCGACGTCGTCGCCTCGTCGGCCGCGATCCGTGCCCGGTATGGGCAGCTGGTCGTGGATGGCACCGCACCGGTGCTCGGCGAGGACGGCGTCACGCTGACGACCGGCACCTACACCCCGACCAACGTCTGCGACCAGGGCGTCGCGGACAAGCTCGGGATCCCCGTCGCTTACCTGCGGCGGACCCGTGAGGAGCGCCCGGACCTGTACGACGCGAACGTGAACGGCTGGCTGGACGGCGACGAGCGCCGGTTCCTGCTCCGTTGCCTGCGCGGAGAGAACGGTTCGGGCGTGGCGCGGGCGTTCCTGTCGGATGGGTACAAGTTCATCGACAACCTGGACGTGCTGATGGCGGTCCTGGACGGGGTCCGCCAGTCCGGCGCCCCGGTCCAGGTCGATGGCTGTGACCTGACCGAGCGGCGGATGTATGTCCGGGTGGTCTGTGAGCAGGTCCGGGTGCTGGCCCCGGCGCTGCTGGCCGGGTACCGCAGCCCGTTCACCGGCGCGTCCGGGGCCGACAATCCGGTGGTGTTCGCCGGGTTCGTCATCACCAACAGTGAGACCGGGTGCGGGGCGTTCAGTCTGACACCGCGGCTGGTCGTTCAGGTCTGCCGGAACGGGATGACGATCACCCGGGACGCGATGCGGGTCGTCCACCTCGGTGAGCGGCTCGACCAGGGGCTGGTGACCTGGTCGGACAACACCCGGGACAAAACGCTCGCGCTGATCACCGCCAAAACGACCGACGCGGTGGGTACCTTTCTCGACTCCGGCTACGTGCAGCGCACCGTCCGGGCGATGGAAAAGGACGCCGGGCACCCGGTCGGCGACCCCGAAGAGGCCGTCCGGACGGTCAGTCAGCGGCTCCGGTTCACCGACGCTCAGCAGAAGGACATCCTGAATCACTTCATCCGCGGCGGCGACGTCACCGCGGGCGGAGTCATGCACGCGGTCACCAGCGTGGCCGGCACGCTCGATGACGCTGATACCGCGCACGAGATGGAGTCCCAGGCGCTGCGCGCCCTCGAGGCCGCCGTCGCGCTCTGAGCCCACGCCCGCACGCCCCTGCCACACGCCCTGGCGGGGGCTTCGTCATTTCCTGCCCCTGGAGGTTGCCATGCCCGATGCAACGGTCACACCGCTGCGGCCACGTGCCCCAGCTGGCTACACCGACACCGCCGCTCTCAACGACATCCACACGCTGCTCACCAGCAGCGATCCCGGCGATGGAGCCCTGGCCGACATCGCGGAGATCCTGGCTCGCACCGGCCGCCCGATGATCCAGGCCCGCGACATCGAGATCAGTACCACCGAGACGGCGCTGGGCTGGCCGGTGGCCTGCGTCGACGCCGGGGACACCTGCGTGTTCGTCCGGCAGTCCCCCGCCGGGTCCGGGCTGGTGGTGGAAATCTGCACCAAGACCGACACCGAGCAGGCCGCTCTGGCCGTCACGCTCGACGGCCGCCCCCTCCACCCGGACCGGCCCACCGCGGTCCCGACCGCCTGATCCGGGCGATCTCGGGCCGAGTCTCCCCCGGTCCGCATCTCACTCACATCGGTAATTCACGGAAGGATCGAACTCCCATGACCAGCTCTGACAACGTTATCCACAACGACATGCCTGTCGGCTACCTGCCGCCCGCAGATGACGCCGACTCGAGCGAAGTTCCGTTCGGTGAAACGGAGACGCCCCTGCTTGTTGTCCCCCGCGCGATGATCGCGGTCGAGCGGCTCGCGGCCCATCCGGCTAATGTCCGCCGTGACCTGGACCTCAGCCCTGAGTTCGTGGATTCCATTGCGGTCAACGGCGTGCTGGTGGCGCTGCGGATCACCCCTGATGGGGACGGGTTCCGGGTGATCGATGGTGGCCGCCGGCTGGCCGCGGCGCTGAAGGCCGGGGTGACCGAGGTGCCTTATGACCTGGTGAGCGACCGCGCCGGTGATGAGGCCGGCCAGTACCTGGACATGATCAACATGAACCGGCACCGCAACCCACTGACCCCGCTGGAAGAGGCCGGCGCGCTGTTCGCCGCGCGGGAGGCCGGCGCGACCAAGACGCGGCTGCGCA
>Ga0302325_10021881_pt1 | contig 13381 bp, 10 predicted proteins | sample Palsa_T0_2_FD_201948 | JGI IMG/M metagenome (GOLD analysis project Ga0302325, IMG submission 201948) | Peat permafrost microbial communities from Stordalen Mire near Abisko, Sweden - Palsa_T0_2 | ecosystem: Environmental > Terrestrial > Soil > Palsa > Peat permafrost | place: Sweden: Abisko... | reverse complement strand
TAAGATATCGCTCGTTTACCTGCCGGCGGCTGCGCGATGGACGCGCCGGAGCGCTGGTGGAGGGCTGGCGGCGGCCCATCCGCGACGACATCAAAGACAATCCGCACGGCACGCTGCAGATGGAGCGCGCTATACAGGTTTCCTGCAACGCTTATTTCGCGCAGCTGGGAACCTACGTGGTGGGAGCGAAGGCCCTGAAAGAGACCGCCGAACTGCTGGATATTCCCTCGGGCGACCTGCCGGAACTGACTGCGGCGATGCCCTTCGCCTCATATGGCCAGGGTCCGCTGCTGATCACACCATTCAAGATGGCGCGAGTGGCGGCCACCATCGCCGCGGGGGGCGGGATGCCCGAAGGCCGCTGGATTCTGGACGAAGGCAATCCGCGCCAGGACGCGCCTCGTCCGGTCGTGCCCGCCGAGCCCGCCGCGTTCATCGCCGGCGCGATGCGCCTGGTGGTGACGGATGGCACGGCCCGCCGCGCCATGGCGGGAACTTCCGTGAATCTGGCAGGCAAGACGGGCACCGCGCAAATCGGTGAAGGCCAGCCGCACGCCTGGTTTGCGGGCTTCGCGCCCTATGACGGCGATGCGGCCCACCGTATCGCGTTCGCGGTATTAGTGGAGCACGGCGGCTATGGCGGGCAGGTGGCGGCGCCCATCGCCCGCGAGATAATGGAAGCTGCACGCGACCTGGGATTAGTGCCATGAAGACAACTCTCGCGGATTTCTTTGAAAAGTTCGGGCGCACCGTCTTTGAAAGTCCGTTCGCGCAAGGCCAGGGCGACGAGCCGCCCGAAGTGGCCGAAATCCGCTTCGCCATTCTGGATGAGATCCGCGACAAGAGTTACCGCGCCGCCGGCAAGAAAGTGTTCCCGTTCAACGTGGTCCACATACACCTGCGCGGAATAGAGGACAGCCGCGCGCCTGTCTTCACCGGTAAGTTCTTCCGTAAGTACTTCGAGCAGGAGCTTCGCGATAACCTGGATAAGACCGAGTGCCGCTATCCGGAAGACCTGCGGGTGGATGTACACGTAACGCGCGAGTTGCCCGTTGCCGGCGAAGCGTGGCTCTGGGTGGAACTGGAGTCACACGATCGGGCCGCCCCGGCGGCGCGCCGCAGCGCCAGGCTGGTGGTGCTCGAAGGCCAGGCCAACGAAGCGGAGATCGCTCTTTCGAAAGCCCGCATCAACATCGGCCGCGCAGTGGATGTCTATCGCGCGGAGGGCCTGCTCCGCCGCAACGATCTCGCCTTTACCGAAGATACCGAGATCAACCGTACAGTCTCACGCGAGCACGCCCACATTATTTACGACAGAACCACCGGCGAGTACCGCCTGTTTAACGACCGCTGGTATAAGCGCGACGAAGCCGGCGCGCCCGCCTCCTCGACCTGCTCTACATGGATCGTGCGGGACGGGCTAAGTCAGGAAGTGCATCGAACGGCGCGCGGCACCAAGCTGCAATCCGGAGATGAGATCCATTTCGGGAAAGCGGTCGTGCGTTTTCAGATGAAATAAGTCGTTATAATGACTTACTCCCTGTCGCAGGACCTTGGTTATGCTTTCCGTAGTTATCGGAAGAGCCCGACGTTCGTGGCGGTGGCGATCGCCTCGCTGGCGTTGGGAATCGGCGCAAACACGGCCATATTCAACTTGGTGAACACGGTGCTGCTACGGCCCCTGCCCGTGCCCGATCCGGAGCAGTTGGTCTCGCTGTATACACTCGACCGCTCAAACCCCGGATTCCTCTCCTGCTCGTATCCGAATTACAGAGACTACCGCGATCGCAACACGGTATTCTCGGGGCTGCTCTTGTTCTCGAGCGTCCCGGTCAGTCATACAGGACAGGGCGACTCCCGGGACCTCATAGCGCAGATCGTATCGGGTAACTACTTCGAGGTACTTGGAGTGACAGCGGTTTTGGGCCGGACATTCACTCCGGAGGAGGACCAGACGCCCAGTGCGCGGGCGGTGGCTGTGATTAGTTATGGGTACTGGAGGCGCACGTTTGGCTCCGGCCGACAAGCGATCGGAACGACCATCGGTTTGAACAACCATCCTTTTACGATCATCGGGGTAGCGCCAAAGAGCTTTCACGGCGTCAACGCGCTGGTGAATCCAGACCTGTGGACGCCGTTGATGATGTACCAGGAGATTTTCCCCATGGCCGATTGGGTCCAACGTCGCAGAGCACTTTTGTTCACTCCCATCGGCCGCCTGAAAAGGGGCGTCACGCGGCAAGCGGCCGAGGCCGAGGTCAGGGCGCTGGCGGCCCAACTCGCGCAAGCGTATCCGGAAGACAACCAAGGCCGCACTGCGGTTTTGATTCCGCTTGCCGAAGCGATGATTCACCCAAACTACCGCGGCGGCATGGTGCTGGCTGGAGGCATGGCCTTGGGGGTGAGCGGCCTGGTGCTATTGATCGCGTGCGCCAATGTCGGCAATCTGTTGCTGGTGCGCGCGGCCAGCCGGCGAAAAGAACTGGCTCTGCGCCTGGCGCTCGGGGTGGGCACCGGGCGCTTGATCGCGCAACTGATTACCGAGAGCGTTCTTCTGTCGGTGATGGGCGGCGCGGCCGGTCTGGTGCTGGCGCGTTGGGCGCGGGATCTGTTGTGGACGGCGAGGCCGCCCTGGATGATGAGCGGCGACGCGGGTCCCAGCCTGAATGGCCCGGTATTAGGCTTTACGCTGATCGTTTCGGTGCTGACCGGCGTGATTTTCGGATTAGCGCCGGCGCTGAGCGCTACACACACCAACCTGGCCACCGACCTGCGCGAACGCAGCGGCCTGGGGACCAGTCCGGGCCGGCGTGTGAGTCTGCGCACCCTATTGGTTATGGGTCAGGTAGCTTTATCGGTGATCGCGCTTACGGGCGCCGGTCTCTTCATTCGCAGCTTGCATTACGCCGAGCAGACCGACCCGGGATTCGACACTGAGCACCTGGCCACGCTGGAGCTGAACGTCGGACCGCGCGGGTTCAGCGACTCGGCAGGCCGCGAGTTTTACGCGCGGGTATTGGAACGCGCCCGAAGCTTGCCCGGAGTCGATGCGGCGAGCCTGGCCAGCAACTCTCCGTTCAGCGTCCTGCGAGCGCGGAGCGTCTCAGCGGAGGGACAGGTTACGGCAGCGGGGCCGAGTACGGTAGCGCTGATCGACGCCGTCGAGCCAGGGTATTTTCAAACAGTCCGTATTCCGGTACTGCGCGGCCGGACCTTCAACGATGCGGATTCGCCCGTCGCGCCGCGCGTGGCGGTGATCAACGAAACCATGGCGCGGCTGTTTTGGACCGGGAAAGATCCCATAGGCCAGCGCCTGCGCTTCTTCGGCGAAAGCTCTCCCGTGGAGGTTGTAGGGCTGGTCAAAGACAGCACTTATCTCAGTCTGGGCGAGCCTCCCCGATTGATGGTCTATTTGTGCCTGCGGCAGAACTATTCGCCCGCCGTAACTCTCTATGTGCGGACCTACGGAGACCTGGAAGCGGCGATTGCTCCGGTGCGGCGGGAGCTGCAAAAGCTGGATTCCGCCATTCTGGTGGCGCCCCCTGAAACCGTGCACCAGGTTCTTCGTAACTCGCTCTGGGAGCCACGCTTGGGGGCAACCTTGTTCGGGGCGTTCGGCGTGCTGGCCGGGGTGCTCACTGTGTTCGGCATTTATGGCGTGATTTCCTACTCGGTAGGCCAGCGCACGCGAGAAATGGGGATCCGCATGGCGTTGGGGGCGCAGGCGCGCGATGTATTGCGCCAAGTGGTCGGGGAGGGGATGATCCTGGTAGCCAGCGGACTGGCGCTGGGGGTGCTGCTCACGATCCCGCTCAGCAGTATATCATCCAGTCTGTTGTTTGGCGTAAGTGCCCACGATCCACTCACGCTGGCAATGGTCGCCACGATTTTGCTGGTGACGGCACTGGCGGCGTGTTACGTGCCGGCGCGCCGTGCGACGCGCATCGATCCGCTGGTAGCGCTACGGGACGAGTAGGCGCGCGGAGCGCACCAACATCGACAAGAGGCGTCGATGTTCGAGGGGGCGAGGGGGCGACGCGGCGAGGGGGCGAACCGGATGGCCGTTAGTGGGCGGACGGCGGCAGATTGGAATTCGCGGCGGTCTCGGGCTTCGCGAATTTCGCATCGTCGATCGGTACGTTCTGTTGCACCTCTTTGATCTGAATGGTGAAGTGGCCTCCGGTTCTCGCCAGCGTCCATCGGAACGGTACCTTGACGCCGTCCACCTCGCGATAGTCCGCGTAATCGATTTGAGTGGGGTTGCGGCCGATGGGCGTTTCGGCATAGCGGGCCAGCCGCAAGAGAAGTCCGGAGGATTGATCGAAATACAATCTCACCGGAGGTTGACCCTGGCGCACGCCGACGACGGTATAGACTTTCCGGTCGCCCACCATATCGGGCCGGTCCGGACGGCCCGCGCGAAACTGGCTGAAAATTTCCTTGACGTCCGTGGCGAAATGGAAATCGGCGTCTAGCCTGGCGGCGTCGATTTCGGAGCCCACCATATCGCGCGGCGCGCGGCCCGTATTGCCGAGCCAACCAGCCGTGCCATCGAATGCGGTGATGCTGTCGCCGCCGGACGCGTGCATTACGGACATTCGTTTATTCGGAGCTTTCGCAAAAACTTCGATGGGCGTCTCGTGGCCTCCGGCATCGATGCTGCCCTTCTCGATGCGGCTGGAAATCTTCCCGATGGCTTCGGCGCCGCCCAAGGCAGCCACATATTTATCGAGAATCTGGTCCACGGTGGGCGCGGCGCCGGGAGGAGCGGCCGCTGGCTCGGACCGTTCAGGCTTAGCGTCCGCGGTCTCGACCGGCGGCGTTCCAACCGGATCGTTGGCCCCGCGATGGCAGGAATAACAGGTCACTTCATGGCGGCCGTTGAAGCTGTCTTTGTTGATCGCCAGTGTCATGACAATCATTTTGCGAGCAATTTGTTTGGGGCCCTTGTCGTCGGAGTCGAACTTGCCGGGAACGTGGCAGAAGTCGCATTCGACGCCGAGCGACGCGGATATGAACTGCATCGCAGGCATGAACTGATCGGCGGGAGTGCCCTGCAGCGCCTGAATATTTTTGAACTGTTGCTCGGCCGTCTTCACCTGGGGCGCGGCCGGAATAGCCGCGGCCAACAGCGCGCCTACAAACAGGCCCGACGATTTCAGATGCATTTGCCCTCCTCCTTTGGTCACCAGCCCTTGAACCGCACCTCGAAATCGGTCTCCATGGTGGTGGGCTGATATTCGCACATGGCCGGATGGTAAGTCCATTGCGAGACTACACGAACGGCCTCGTCCGCCAGGTCCGAGCGCGCCGGGTCGAGGGCCCTCAGCGCAGCGAGCTTTCCATCGGTGCCGATCCTACCGTGGACGCGGACGACGATTACCTCGTTCGATTGTGTCTTCGGTTCCGGCTGCGGAGTATTTTCCGCAAAGGCTCGGTGGAACTCGCGGCATGCATGCCGGATGGACGCTTGCTCAGGATAGTTGAAATACTCCGGCGGATACTCGGTACGGACAACTATTTTCGAGTCGATTTCAAGCAGCTTTTCGCTGCTCACCCAGCGTTCGATGTGGCCTGGCAAAGACGCGTTATTGAAAGCGAAGAAGGCCGACTGGCGGATGGTCTCGTCGCCCTGCCGGACCGACAGCAGGAACCCGCTTCGGATATCTACGCAGATCTGGCCGGACTGCTGCAGGTCGCCCTTGATCGTGTCGAAATCCACGCAGCGCGCGGCGCGGCCATCCACTTCAGCGCCGGTAATCCGGCGAATCACATCGGTGCGGTCGAATTGGCCCTGGAAGGCGGGGACTAACTTGCGGGCAGTTGTCAGAGAGGCGGGCTCGGCTGACTCGGAGCGATAAGTGGCGTACTCGGGGCCATTCTGCACCTGGAAGAACTTGTAAGTGCCGTAAGTGAACTCCCAACGTTTGGTGGCGGGCCTGGCTACCCCGATTTTCATGTCACCCTCGGAAGCCTCGCCGGGAGCGGGATGCAACACGCGAAAGTGGAAGAACTCCTCGTTGGCCGGCCACACGGGTGAGGTCACCATCACGGCGCGCTCCATCAGGCGCACGGCTTCGGCGCGCAACTGTGGATCTTCGACGGGGGCGGCGTCAGGCCGTAGCGTAGTGGTCTGGGCGATGCACGCTGACACCAGAGCGAGCGGGAGGATGAGAACCCTCAAAGATCGCATAGGGTCGAGTATATCCCAAGCGGGGCGTCGAGAATTTCTCGCATGCGGTCCAGGAAGGAGGCTTCGGAAAATTGCGCGGACCAGGCCTGCAATTCGCGCGGGCGTACCTGCGCCTCGACGCGCTCGAATCTCTCGACCGCACGGACCAGTTCGTTCTCGTCCGGCTCATCGTAAAACACTCCGCCCAACGGATCGGCGAGCGGCACGCTCTCGATGGTTCCCCCGCGTCCCAGAGCCACGACTGGCTTGCCGCTGGCCAGCGCTTCCACGGGCGTGAGCCCGAAATCTTCCTCGCCGGGCACGATCAGCGCGCGGCAGCGGGCCAACAGCTCGCGCAATTCGGCATCGCCGACGCGCCCGCAGAACTTGATATTACCAGTGGCCATGGACTTCAGGCTCTTGAACTCCGGCCCGTCACCCACCACCAGCAGCGGACGGCCGAGGCGGGAGAAGGCGCGTACGGCCATGTCGACCCGTTTATAAGCCACCAGTTCGGAGACCACCAGGTAGTAATCTTCGGACTCATGCCAGTAGAAATTCTCGACCGCCACGGGCGGATACACCACTTGCGACTCACGCCGCCAGGCCTTTCGGATGCGGCGGCGCACATTTTCGCTATTGGCGATGAACTCATCCACGCGGGCAGCGGAGGCAAAATCCCAAAGCCGCAGATAGTTGCTGAGTGGAGCGAGCAGGGCGCGCTTCCATACCGGACACCATTCGTTCAGATAGGCGGGATAAAGATCCCAAAGGTAGCGCATGGGCGTGTGACAGTAACAAATATGCCGCGCGGAGGAAGACGTCAGCACGCCTTTGGCCGGACCCGATTCGCTGCTGACGACCAAATCGTACTCGCGCAAATCGAACTGCTCGAGCGCCAACGGCATAAGCGGAAGGAGCTGGCGGTAGCACCGGCGCAGCGGATTGAGAAAAGAGGCGGTGACTTTGTGCCGCCGGATCTCGGGGCTGACGGCGGCCGGATCGTAAAACAGCGTGAAAATGTCGGCATCGGGAAGAAGCCTGCACAGCGATTCGAGGACCTTTTCGCCGCCCCGCCAGTTCAATAACCAATAGTGGACGATGGCCGCGCGCATGTTACTTAGATTACCCGCTCCAGGACCGCCCGGCGAGGTCCGGCGCATGTGTTTACGCTTATTACCCTAATATTCATGCTATTACTGGTCTTACGTGACAGTATCCAACACAGTTGAAACTCCCGTGAACGATATCCTCCGCTACGGCGCGGCACTGCCTTACACAGGCCGCTATTACCCGTACGGGTTCCCGGTGGAGATTGCCGCGGATTCGCGCGAGGTGCTGGAGGCGGCTAATGAAAGCTGGGGGCTGCATCAGCCGAGGTTCTCCAAGCCGCCCATTCGGATACACGTGATGACCGGCGAAGGCAGCCGCGAGTTACCGCCGGCGCCGGCATTTCGCGCGCAACGGCATCTGCTAACGATCATTTCCGACCAGTACAATTTCGCTGTCTGCGACCGCCTGCAGGCGTTCGGCTATTGCTGGGTGACCCGCGCTACCCTGGCCGACCCGGTCTTTTTCCGTTGGCACTTCTTAGACGCGGCCGTTTACATCCTGCTGGAACAGACCTCTTGCACCGGAGTGCATGCCGCTTGCGTGGTGCGGGAAGGCTCCGGCGTGCTGCTGATCGGTGCATCGGGGATGGGCAAGAGCACACTGGCCTATGCCTGCGCCCGGCAAGGCTGGACCTTCGTCACTGACGATGGCAGCACACTGTTGTGGGACCGCCGCGACCGTGCCGTGGCCGGAGAACCACACCGGTTTCGTTTTCGCGAGGGAGCCGCCGAGATCTTTCCGGAGCTGCGCGGCTTGACGGTGGGCCGCCAGTTGGATCACAAGCCGACCATCGAGGTGCGCACAGCCGGCCTGCCGATTCGCACCGCGCCGGAATGCACGGTCGAGAGGATCGTATTCTTAGACCGCTGTCCCGGTCGGAGCGCGCGCATGGCGCCGGTCGGGATGGAAGAGGCTCGGGAGCGCCTGATGGGGGATACGACATTGTGGGAGCCGGAGGTGCAGGCGCGGCGCATCGAAGTTCTAGAGTCACTCCTCGAAGCGCCCGCTTTCGAATTGCGATATAGCAGCCATGAGGACGCCGTGCCGCTGCTCGAAAGGCTGGTGCGCGAAGGAAACGCCGAGTGATACGGGGGTTGTCGGTGGTGGCGTCGCGGTTCCGTTTTCTTGCTCCATTTTGGCTGCTGTTGGTTCCGGGTTGGGGAGCGTCTCTTGGAGAAGCGGGCTTCTATCTAAAGGACGGGGACGGCGTGGTCTTCTACGGCGACAGCATCACAGACCAGCGACTTTACACGGCCTTCATCGAGACCTATGTGATGACGAGGTTCCCGGAGATGAAGGTGACTTTCATCAACTCCGGTGTGAGCGGCGATCGTGTCACTGGGGGCGAGGGCGGTTCGATCCACGAGCGCCTGCAGCGCGATGTCTTCGCGTATAAGCCGACCGCCATGACGATTATGCTCGGTATGAACGATGGGGGCTACCGGGCATTCGACCAAGAGACCTTCGATGTCTACGCGGCTGGCTACCGGCACATACTTCAGATGGTGAAGCAGGCTGCGCCGGGCATCCGGCTCACGCTGATCCGTCCTTCGCCGTATGACGATGTCACTCGCCCGGTCACTTTCGCGGGTGGTTACAACAAGGTGCTGGCGCGCTACGGCGCGTTCATCGAAGAGCTGGGGCAGCGCGAGGGGCTGACGGTGGCCAGCCTGAATACTTCCGTGGTCGCGGCGCTTGAAGCAGCCAACAGCGTAAGCGCCGAACGAGCGCAGAAAATCGTGCCCAACCGCGTACACCCTGCCCCGGGCGGCCATCTGTTAATGGCGGAAGCCCTGCTGAAGGCCTGGAAGGCGTCTGCCACGGTTACGGCGGTGGAGATCGACGTCTCGGGCGCGCGCGCGGTTCGCGCGGATAATACGCGTGTCACGGACCTGGAAACGGGCGACCGGCTCGCACGGACCCAGGTTGACAGAGCTCTTCCCATGCCGCTCGATTCCGAAAACGAATCCGTGGCGGTGGCCTTGCGCGCTTCGGATTTTGTGGATGCCCTGGATCAGGAACCCCTGAAGATGGAAGGTTTAGGATGAGAGCGGGCGAACGGGAGAGGGGGCGAGCGGGCGAAACCGCCGCGCAACACTGTAGGTTTTTCGCACCAGGCCGCCGGCGTGTAAGACTTGACTCTTAGACACGACGCCCTTCACTTCGCCCGCTGGCGCCTGGTGCAGTTGAACCTGCGGAACGTTCCAACGGTACACACGCAGGCGGCTACGGATGCGCTCGACGCTTTGGAAGAAGAGGTGATCCAGCAGCAGCGGGCGGCGGCGCATCCGAAGCCCCACAGGTATGAGTTGGTCGCGGAGTAAAGCGGCTTGCCCGGTTCGGCTTACGGTACGATTTCAAGATGGTTCCCAGGGTTCCCAAAGGCGTAGCGGCGGCGATGGCGGCGTTGCGATTTGGGCGCGTCGAGACCAGTGCGGAGATGCCGGCACTGGACTTCTGCGATCGCACCCAGCTCACCCTGGTGCTGGGCGCCGCGCTGGGCGACGCGCTTCCGCAACAGGCAGGTGAACGCATCGCGCGCAACCTGGCGGATAATACCGGACGCCTCGCTCGCATTCGGGAGCTCCAGGCGACGGTGGGCGACTGGTTATCAGCGGCCGGCATCGAATTCGTCTTTCTGAAGGGCACTACACAATGGCCTCATTATGTTGCGGACCCGAGCTTCCGCGTACAGTACGACCTGGATGTGCTCTGCCCGGCTGACGACGTACGGCGCGGGTGGGAACTGCTCCTCAAAAAAGGCTACGAGCCACTGCCGGGACCCGACCTGCCGACGGATCATCTACCCACCCTGATCCGCAAAACCGGATGGCGGTGGCGCGGCGATTACTACGATCCCGACAGTCCCCTTTCGATCGAGCTGCATTTCCGCTTTTGGGACGAGGACACAGAGCGGCTAAGGGCGCCGGGTGTAGACCAGTTTTGGGAGCGGCGGAGCGGGCATCTTCTGGACATCGCGGATGCTCTGGGCTATACCTGTTTGCACCTGCTGCGCCACCTGCTGCGCGGCAGCCCGCGTCCGTATCATGTCTACGAGCTGGCCTGGTTTTTGGAGCACCATGCGGACGACCTGGAATTCTGGAGCCGGTGGCGAGGGCTCCACGCGCCGGAATTGCGGAAGCTGGAGGCGGTTTCGTTCCGCCTGGCGCAAGAGTGGTTCGGCTGCCGGCTGGGGACGGTCGCGCGGGAGGAAACCGAGCGCCTGCCGGAAGCGGTGCGCGAGTGGTTCGAGGTGTTCGGCGCCTCGCCGCTCGAGGGTTTATTTCGTCCCAACAAAGACGAATTGTGGCTACACCTGGCCCTGCTCGATTCGGCGCGCGATAAGGCGGCCGTTGCGCGCCGCAAGCTGCTGCCCATGCAGCTTCCGGGCTCCGTGGACGACACAGTATTGCTACGCGAAGAACAAATCACCTGGGCCATGCGCGTCCGCAAGTACGCAGGATACGCGCGGCTTTTGGCGGTGCGAGCGGTGCACCATGCCCGCTCTCTTGGAGCGCTCGCGGTTAGCGGTGTTCGATGGCGATTCCGGTCGAGCGGGATGAGCGCGGGATATTGGACGTTTATCGGTGCCAACTCGCTTTTCAACCTGGGCATGTTCATCTACGTGCTGCTTTACAACCTCTACTTGTTCGACCTGGGATTTCGCGAGGACTTTGTGGGACAAGTGACCAGTGCATCGACAGCCGGGACGGTTGCGGGAGTGCTGCCGGCCGCCGTGCTGGCGCGCCGGTTGGGACTGGGCAAGCTACTGGTGGGATGCTTCGCGGCTTTGGGCGCGATCTCGGTTCTGCGCGTGCTGTTCGCCGGTAGAGCGCCCCTACTAGGTCTCGCGTTCCTGAACGGCGCGGCGTTTTCAGTCTTCGCCGTTTCGATCGCGCCGGCCATCGCACGGCTGACAACCGAGAAAGCCAGGCCCGCCGGGTTCAGCATCTCGACCGCCTCCTCCATCGCGCTGGGCATTCTGGGGGGATGGCTGGGAGGTCAACTGCCCAGTTGGTTGGGAGGCAAGCGGCCCGCCATGCTGGCCGGATGCGCCCTGGTGGGCCTGGCGGTGTGGCCTGCCACGCGGCTCAGAATCGGACCCGCTCCAGCGGAAGGCGCCAGGCTTTATCCGCGGAGCCGGTTCGTGACGCAATTTCTGATCGTGTTCGCAATCTGGAATCTGGCCACGGGCTCCTTCAATCCATTCTTCAACACCTACTTCGCCGGCCACCTGCATATGCCGGTGCAGCGCATTGGATTGATCTTTTCAGGCTCACAACTGGCGCAGGTAGCCGCCCTCATGCTGGCGCCGCTGGTGCTGCGAGGATTGGGAATCGTGACCGGAACGGCCGCCATGCTGCTGGCGACCGCGGTGGCATTGGCCGGCCTGGCCGCCGGTCCCGCCGGATGGGCCGCGGTGGGCATGTTCGCGGCTTACACGGCTTTTCAATGGATGAGCGAGCCCGGCATGAATACGCTGCTGATGGATCGCGTGCGAGAACCGGAACGAGGCGGCGCATCCGCATTGATGATGCTGGTGATGTTCGCGGCGCAGTTTGCAGCTTCGTTCGCGGGCGGCGCCTCCATTGCCAGGTTCGGATACCCGGTGGTGCTGGCTTGCGCGGCGGCCCTGGCGGCGGTAGCTGCGCTGGCATTCCGGTGGCTGCCGGCGAAAGGCGTCAGGATTTCACAGCCGACTGCATTGCCTCGAGCATCTGTTGCCGATACCGCTCCAGACTGAATTCGCTCTTGGTCCTTAAGCGGGCGCAGGCGGCCACCTCCCGCAAGCGGTCCGGCTCGCGCAGCAACAAATGACGCATGGCGGCTGCCAGAGCCTGGTGCGAGCGCTGTTCGACGAGGAACCCGGTCACGTTGTGTTCTACGATCTCCGGAATTCCGCCAGAGGCGAAGGCGATGACGGGCACGCCCGCGGCGAATGCTTCCAGGATCACGCGGGGCGTGGCATCGATGGGCGCGGACGGAACCACCAACAGGTCCAGGGTGGAAAGGACGCTATCGATATTCTGCTGCCAGCCGGTGAATTCGACAGGCAAGTCTTTGGCGAGCGCTTCCAACTCGGCGCCGTAGCGCAATGCCGACGCACTCGAAAATAGCGGACCGCCGCAAATCAGAAATTGGCCGTGCGGAAGATGCGGATAGAGCAGGCGGACGGCGCGCAAGAACTCCGCCTGACCCTTTTCCGGCGAGATGCGGCCGATCACACCGATGCGAACAGTGGATGTATTGCCGGATGTATCGCGGCGGGGACTGCCGTTTTGCCGCACGCCGTTGTAGACCACCCGAATGCGGCTTTGGCCCGCATACCGCGCCAGCGGTCGGCCTACGAAACGGCAGGATGCTACCACTGCGGCGCGCGCCAGATGGAGGGACCATCCTGCCAGGCGCAGCGGATATCCATCGAGAAGGCTGTGCGCGTGGAACAGGACAGGCGGACCTTTGCGCACGGCCAGAGCGGCTGCGGGCGCCAGGCGGGGGCCATTGACATAGACCAGATCGGCATCGTAGCGCCGGATCAGCGAGCGTATTTCGCGTGCCAGGCGAGGCGTTTGCACCGCGAAACGCGCTACGTCACAGGGGGTCTTATAGCCCGAAGCGTACGGCCCGCACGGGATGCGGTCGGCAGTAGCGTTCAAAGCAATAGCCCGCGCGGCCAGTTCGCCATCGCCGGGCGCCGCCACATGGGCGCTCCAGCCGGGGCCGGCCAGCGCGGGCAGCAGATCCAGCAGGCATCGCTGGGCGCCGCCTAACTCTGAGAACTGATCAAGAAGCAGGACGTTCATTGCGAACCGCGACCGCCAGCACCCAAAAATAAAGCGGCATCACGCGCCAGTAAGTCAGTAAGTCGCCTGAAAACATCTGGACCATCTGGCCAGCCCAGAATGCGAAGATCCAGGTTCCGAAGAACGATCGCCGCGAGTCGGCGGACCGCGCCGCCCGTCGTGCCGTCCGCAGGATCTCCAGGCTGAGCCACAGCATCGCGCCGAGGCCCACGATGCCCGTTTCGGCCAGCAGGCTGAGATACATGTTGTCGGTGATCACCGTGTGTCCGAGGTAATCGGAATATGGCAAGGT
>Ga0302325_10021880_pt1 | contig 13382 bp, 11 predicted proteins | sample Palsa_T0_2_FD_201948 | JGI IMG/M metagenome (GOLD analysis project Ga0302325, IMG submission 201948) | Peat permafrost microbial communities from Stordalen Mire near Abisko, Sweden - Palsa_T0_2 | ecosystem: Environmental > Terrestrial > Soil > Palsa > Peat permafrost | place: Sweden: Abisko... | reverse complement strand
AGCCGGTGCCGCAGGCGCTGAGCCTGCTTGACCAGTTCGGGCTCTGGGGCAACCTCGGGGTGAGCCTGCTCGGCTTCACCGGGGCGATCTTCGTGCTGCAGCCGGACGGCACCGGCACCCCTGACCTCTCGCTGGCCGCCGCGCTGACCGCGATCGTCGTCGGCACCGCCCTCGGCACGGTGCCGCTCGCCCTGGCCGGCCTGCCCGGCGCGCAGACTGGCGCTCCCGCCATGGTCCTGCTGCGCGGGCTATTCGGCGCCCGGTTGTCCTACCTGCCGACCGTGCTGAACATCCTGCAGTGCCTTGGCTGGGGCGTCTTTGAGCTGGTGACGATCGCAACGGCCGCGCACACGGTGGCCCCGGCCCTGCCCAAGTGGGGGTACGTGCTGATCGCCGGGCTGGCCACCGCGTTGCTGACGATCCGGCCGCTGGGTGCGATCCGGGTGCTGCGCAAGTACGCGACGGGGGCGGTGCTCATCGTCCTGTGTTACCTGTTCGTGCAGCTCATCAGGCACCCTCTGCCCGGGTTTACGCACGGCACCTGGTCCGGCTACTGGGCCGCGACCGACACGGTGGTCGCGGCGGCCATCTCGTTCGCCCCGCTGGCCGCCGACTACACCAGGCACTCCCGCAGCCCGCGCGCCGCCTTCGGAGGCACGCTGGCCGGCTACAGCGTCACCCAGGTCCTCTGCTACGTCATCGGGCTGCTCGCGCTTGTCACCGTCGCGAACCGCAACCCGGACGACATCTACGGCGCGTTCATCGCGCTGCCCGTCGGCTCGCTCGGCTTCGCCGTTTTGGCCGCGCGTGAGCTCGACCAGTCCTTCGCCAACGTCTACTCCACCGCGGTCTCGACCCAGAACCTGCGCCCGCTGTGGGATCGCCGGGTCCTGGCGGGCGTGATCGCCGCGGCGACGACGGCGGGCGCGCTCTGGCTCAACATCGCCGACTACGAGAATTTCCTGGACTTGATCGGCTCGGTGTTCGTGCCGATGGCGGCGGTCCTGATCACGGACTACTTCATCGTGTCCGGCCGGCGCTGGGACCTGTCGGTAACCGCCCGCTCCCGCTGGCCGATGCTGCTGCCCTGGGCCGCGGGCTTCGTCACCTACCAGCTCATCAACCCCGGTTACGTGCCGGCGTGGGTGTCGGCGTGGACGTCCTTCGGGCGCCTCATCGGCTTCACGCCGGCCAGCTGGATGTCGGCCTCGATCTTGTCCTTCGCCGTCGCCGCGGTGATAACGTTGCTGGTCGGCGGCCTGGTCCGCTGGCTCATCCGGTGACCAGCCGGCCGCACCTCGTCCACGGCATGGGCAAGGAACTTGTCGAACCCGACTGGCCCCCGCTGACGGACGACGAGGTGAGCGAGGTCCTCGGCGGCTGGCGGACTCCGGACTCTGCGGCCCAGCCGGTGGTGACCTGGCGCAGCCCGCGGCCGATGTCGGCTGCGGCGCTGGTCCGCCAGGGGACCGTGACGGTCTTCCTCAAGCGCCATCACGTGCTCGTCAGGAACCCGGCCCAACTCGCGGCCGAGCATGCCTTCGCCGCGCACCTGCGCCGCCGGGGACAGCCGGTGCCCCTCGTCCTGCACCGTGCGAACGGCGAGTCGGTGCTGCGCCGGGGAGAGTTCTGCTACGAGGCGCATCGGCTGGCGGAGGGCGTCGACCTCTACCGCGACGCGGTTAGCTGGTCGCCGTACAACAGCCGCGGTCACGCGTTCGCGGCCGGCCAGGCGCTGGCGGCCCTGCACCTGGCCGCGGCAGACTTCCCCGCGCCGGCCCGCCCGTTCACGGTGCTGATGAACTCTTGCCGCCTCATGTGCGCGGCCGATCCGCGAGCCGAAGCGGACCGGCTGGCCGGCGAGCGCCCCGACCTCGCCGCCTACCTGGCGGGACGCCGCTGGCCGGAGGACTTCGAGGCCTACCTGCTGCCGCTGATCCGCCGCGCCGCCCCGCTGGCCAGGGCGCTGCCAGGGCAGTGGGGGCACGGCGACTGGCACCCGTCCAACCTGACCTGGACCTCGGCTGAGCCCGGTGCGCAGGTTTCCGGGATCTTCGACTTCGGGCTGGCCAACCGGACGTTCGCCGTGCACGACCTGGCCATCGCGCTCGAGCGCAGCGTGGTGCCCTGGCTCGACCTTGATCCGGTGACAATCGGGATCGGGGCCGGCACGGCCGACGCCGACCTCGATGCCGCGGCCGCCCTGCTGGATGGATATCAGCAGGTGCGCCCGCTGACCGGGATCGAAGCTGCCGCGCTGCCCCGTGTCCTGCCCGTGGTCCACCTGGAGTACGCGCTGTCTGAGGCCGGCTATTTCACCAGCGTGACGCGCTCGCCGGCCGACGCCGATCTCGCGTATGAGTACCTGATCGGCCATGCCCGCTGGTTCGGCCAGCCGCAGGGCGCTGCCCTGCTCGAGTTCCTCGGTCAGCACCTGGGCCGCGGCTTACGACCGGCCGGTGTGACTTACGACCGGCCGGTGTGACTTACGACCGGCCGGTGTGACTTACGGCTGGTCGGCGGGACGGTAGGCCGGGCCGTGCGCGTCGTCGCAGTGCTGCACGGGGTCGGGGCCGTCTGGCCCAGGCGGATGACCGACGCGCAGCGCGGCGTGGTCGACCTGCAAGGTGGCGTGGCTGATGCCGTACTGACTGCTCAGGAAGGCCTCCAGGTCGGCGCGGACGGCATGGCAGTCCTCGCCGGGCGCGACCAGCACGTGCGCGGAGGCGGCGGGCAGGCCCGAAGTGATCTCCCAGATGTGCAGGTCGTGGACCTCGGTGACGTTTCGGCGGGCCGCCATGGCGGCGCCAACCGCCGCCGGGTTGAGCCCGGCGGGCGCGGCTTCCAGGAAGATCCGCCCCGAGTCCCTGATCAGCCCGGCCCCCGCGTGCAGCATCAGCACCACCACGACCAGCGTGGCGATGGCGTCGGCCCGGACGAATCCGGTCAGCAGGATGATCAGGCCCGCCACCGCGGTCGCGGCGAACGCGTAGAGGTCGGTGAGGATGTGCTTGACCGCCCCCGCGACGTTCAGGCTCTGCGCTTGGCTTTCGCCGCTGTGGCCGCTGTGGCCGCTGTGGCCGCTCGCCCGGGCGATCAGCAGCGTCGCCGCGACGTTGACCACCACCCCCGCCAATGCGACGCCGAGAACCGTCCCGCCGGCGACCGCGTGCGGCGAGAGCAGCCGCCGGGTCGCCGTGTAGCACAGCCAGACCGCGAGCAGGACCAAGGTGATGCCGTTGGCCTGGGCCGACATGATCTCGGTGCGCTTGAGCCCGTACGTGTAGCCGCCGGTCGGCGGCCGGGCGGCCAGCCGCGCGGTGACCAGCACCAGCACGATAGAGGCGGCATCGGTCAGCATGTGCGCGGCGTCGGAGATCAACGCGAGCGAGTGCGCGGCCAGGCCGGCCACGACCTCGCCGGCCATGAAGGCCAAGATCAGCGCGAGCGCAGCCGAAAGCCACCTGGCGTCCGACCCGGAAACACCCGGCGCCCGGCCATGCGCATGCCGCTGCGTTGCTGCCACGATCTGACGATATCTTCCTTGATCAAGGACCGGTAAGACCCGGCGACCGTACCGGAGGCGTGACCCTAGGCTAAGTCCATGAACACCCTGGAGGAGTGGACGGCCGCGGTCTGCGCGAAGCTCGGGCTCGACCCTACTTGCGCGGACACCACCATCGTGCTTGACGTGGCTCGCGACGTCGCCCACGGCGTCGCCAGGCCCGCCGCGCCGCTGACCGCCTACCTGCTCGGGGTGGCGGTGGGCCAGGGCCTGACCCTGCCGGACGCGGCCGGGCGGATCTCCGCGCTCGCGGTCAGCTGGCCGGCCCTCGATCAGCCAGGGGGAGCGATTACCGGACTCTTACGGCCTCTGTCATCGTCCGGCGGGTGAGGGGCGGTCTCACGTAAGACGGAGTCGCGGAGCGAACGCCGGACGAGCAAAGGATGGTCAATGACGGCCGGAACTGAGAGCCTCGGCGAGCCAGGCAAGAAGTCGCGGCCGACCAGGCGCGGAGTGCTGCTGGGGGCCGGGCTGGCCGGACTAGGCGGAGCGCTGGCGGGATGCAGTACCGCCGCGGTTCCCTATGACGCCAACGAGGCCGGAGTCGTCGAACAGGACAGTCCCGCCAGGTCTGCCACGGCGGGCTCCGGCGCCACGGCGGGTGCCGGCGGCATGCCGGCTAGCCCCATGCCGGCTAGCCCCATGCCGGCCAGCACCGCCGAGGGCAGCAAGCCGAAGAAGGGCGCCATGGGCCCGAAGGTCAGCGGCGCCGTGCTCGGCACGGCCAGCGAGATCCCCGTCGGTGGCGGCAAGATCTACGCCGCCGCGAAAGTCGTGGTGACCCAGCCGGTCCGCGGCCAGTACAAGGGGTTCAGCGCGGTGTGCACGCACGTGGGCTGCATCCTGAGCGAGGTCGCCGACGGCACCATCGACTGCCCGTGCCACGGCAGCGAGTTCAAGATCACGAACGGCGCCGTGGTCACCGGCCCGGCCCCCAGGCCCCTGCCGACGAAGCAGATCGAGGTCATGGACGGCAAAGTCGTACTGCTGTGATCTTCGGGGGGACGACACCCCGGGGCCACCCTGCGAGTGGCAGGATGGCGGGGTGGGCTCGCTGATGCTGCTGGATACCGCGTCGCTATACTACCGGGCGTTCTTCGGGGTACCGGATACCGTCCGGGCGCCGGACGGCACGCCCGTGAACGCGGTGCGCGGGCTGCTCGACACCATCGGGCGGCTGGTCCGGGCCCGGCAGCCCGCCCGGCTGGTCGCCTGCCTGGACGCGGACTGGCGGCCGGCCTTCCGGGTGGCGGCCATTCCCTCCTACAAGGCGCACCGCCTCGCCGCTGACGGTACTTCGGAGGAGACGCCGCCCGCGCTGGCCGCCCAGATCCCGGTGATCGAAGAGGTGCTGCACGTATCGGGGATGGCGGTGGCCGGGCAGCCCGGGTTCGAGGCGGATGATGTCATGGCTACCCTCGCCGCCCGCTCCGCCGACCCGGTGGATGTGGTGACCGGCGACCGGGACCTGTTCCAGCTCGTCGACGATGCCCGGGGCGTCCGCATCATCTACACCGTGCGCGGCCTGCTGAACATGGACGTGATCGACGAGGCGGGGGTGACGGCTAAGTACGACATCCCGGGCCGTGCCTACGCCGACTTCGCCGCGCTGCGCGGCGACCCGAGCGACGGGCTGCCCGGTGTGCCGGGCGTCGGGGAGAAGACCGCAGCCGCGCTGATCGGGACGTTCGGGAGCATCGAGGGGATCATCACCGCGCTGGACGCGGGCCACGGCGGATTCCCGCGCGGCAGCCGGGACAAGCTCGAGAAGGCCAGGGACTACCTCGACGTGGCCCTGTCGGTGGTCCGGGTCATCCAGGACGTTCCGCTGCCCGAGATCGGGGGCCAGCTGCCCGTCACGCCCGCCGATGCCGACCGGCTGAAAGAGCTCGGCGAACGATGGGGACTGGGATCTTCGCTTAGCCGGTTCGTCACCGCGGTGTCGCAGGCCTAGCATCTATCTCGTGACGACGGACGAACTTTATCCCCCGGGCCGGCTAGCCCAGGTACGCGCGGCTGCGGCCGCGGCCGGGCTGGATGCCGTGCTGCTGACCCCAGGCCCGGACCTGAGATATGTGATCGGCTACGACGCCAAGCAACTCGAGCGGCTGACCTGCCTGGCGGTCCCGGCGCACGGCGACCCGGCCCTGTTCGTACCGCGCCTGGAGCTGGCCGCGGCGCAGGCCTCCCCGGCCGGCTCGTTTGGCCTGGAGATGATTCCCTGGGAAGAGACCGCTGATCCGTTCCGGCTGGTGGCGAGCAAGCTCGCGAACGCCGAGACGGTCGGGGTGTCAGACCGGATGTGGGCGCTGTCCGTGCTGAAATTCCGTGACGGGCTGCCCGCGGCGCGGCTGGCGCTGGCCGGGGCCGCGCTGCGCCCGCTGCGGATCAGGAAGACCCCGGCCGAGGTCGCGGCGCTGCGCGAGGCCGGCGCCGCGATCGACCGCGTGCAGGCCCAGGTCCCCGGCTGGCTGCGGCCCGGGCTGACCGAGCGGGCCGTGGGCGCGCTCATCGGCGAGGCGATACTGGCCGAAGGCCATGCGAGCGTCGACTTCACCATCGTCGCGTCGGGCCCGAACGCCGCCAGCCCCCACCACGAGGTATCGGACCGAGTCCTGACCGCCGGGGACGCGGTGGTGGTGGACATCGGCGGCACGATGCCCTCTGGCTACTGCTCGGACAGCACCCGCACCTATGCGATCGGCGAGCCGCCGGCCGAGTTCACCGCGTACTACAAGGTCCTGTTCGACGCCCAGGAGGCCGCCTGCGCCGCGGTCCGGCCCGGGGTAACGGCCGAGTCGGTCGACGCGGCCGCGCGCGAGCCGATCACTAGGGCCGGCTTCGGGGACGCCTTCTTTCACCGGACTGGCCACGGCATCGGGCTCGAGGCGCACGAGGACCCCTACATCGTGGCCGGCAACGGCGAGCCGATCGAGCCCGGCATGGCGTTCTCAGTAGAGCCCGGCATCTACCCGGGGCCGCATGGCGCGCGGATCGAGGACATCGTGGTTTGCACCGAGGACGGCGTTGAGCGCCTGAACCATACGCCCAGGGAGCTGGTCATCGCCGGCTAGCTCCAGTTACGAAGGGACGTGCATTGGTGGCGACGACGGCAGGACCAGTGCTCCGCCGGTCCCGTCAGTGCTCCGCCGATCCTGGGGGATCGGTGCGGTCCTGATTGTCGGCCAGGAAACGCTCAAACTGGGCGGCGAGCTCGTCGGCGGTAGGCATCGCCTCGCCCTCGGCGAGCAGTCCGGTCACCGGGTTCTCCGCGGCTTCGGCGGTGGCCGTGTCGTACTGCTGCTCAAGCGCGCGCACCAGTTCCGCGACCTCGGCAGAGTCCGCGACCTGGCGTTCGATCGCCATGTTGGTCCGTTCGGAGGCCTCGCGCAGCTCGGTGTCCGGCAGGTCGAGCCCGGTGGACGTGGTCACCGAGCCGAGCAGAGCCAGCGCGGCCGGGGGATAGACGGCCTGGGACAGGTAGTGCGGAACCTGCACGGCGAACCCGAGCGCGTCCCGGCCCGCCTCACCGAACCGCAGCTCAATCAGGGCGGGTGCGCTGCCAGGCACCTGGATCCGGCTCGGCAGCCGCTGGTAGCCGGTCATCAGTTCCTCGCGGGTGGCGTGCGCGATCACCCCGAGTGGCCGCGTATGCGGCATCCCGGCCGGGATGCCGAGGAAGCTGATCGCCGGGCCGACTTGGAGCCGGGTGGAGATCGCCAGCACCGCCTCAGTGAACAAGTTCCACTCGTGATCGGGCTCCGGTCCGGTCAGCAGCAGGAAGGGCCGCTCGGCCGCGTCGCGCAGCAGGTGCAGCGTCAGCTCGGGAGGGTCGTAGCTCTCCCAGTGGCTGTTGTCGTAGGTCATCAGAGGACGCCGTGACCGGTAGTCGATCAGCCGGTCCACATCGAACTGCGCAACCGCTTCATGGGAGAAGTTGCGCAGCAGGTGCTCGGCTAGCAGGCGGCCGGCGTTACCCGCATCGATGAAGCCCTCCAGGTAGAGCAAGATCGGTGCGTCTGCGATGTCGGGCGCGGCCGGACTCAGGTCGAAGAGTTCTTCCGGATTCCGCTGCATCTCAATAGTTTCGCACGGGCCGCCGAATGCTGCGGCCCGTGCTGACGGCTCTGCCCTTGTCCGCTGACGGCTCTGCCCTTGTCCGCGCGAACGGTTATGTTACATTAGCGTTAACGTCGTTATCGTTTCGTTATATTGGGATGTTGTCGCCGTGTGCAATCGATGGCGCTAACGTGACCACGTGGAAGAGATAGATCGCAAGATCGTGTCGCTGCTGACCCGCAACGGACGGATGAGCTTTACCGAGCTAGCCAGGCAGGCGGGCCTGTCGGTGTCGGCGGTCCACCAGCGTGTGCGCAGGCTCGAGCAGGATGGCGTGATCAAGGGCTATGTCGCGGTGTTCGACCCGGATGACGTCGGCCTGCCGCTGACGGCCTTCGTATCGATCAAGCCGTTTGACGCCGCCGCCCCCGATGACCTGCCCCAGCGGCTGGAGCACCTGGTCGCGATCGAGGCCTGTTACAGCGTCGCAGGAGATGAGAACTACATTCTTAAGCTGCGGGTGCCTTCTCCCGCAGTGCTCGAGGACCTGCTGCAGCAGATCCGCACCGTCGGCGGCGTCTCGACCCGCACCACCGTCGTGCTCAGCACCCCGTACGAGAACCGCCCGCCCGACCTATGACGCGCCCCTGACCCCTACTCCCCTACCCCGCTACCCCCGTCTCCTTGCCTGTCCAGTCCCACCAGACCCCTCAGCCTCACCCGTCGCCGACACAAACGGTATGGTTGTGACAGCCTGCACAAAAGAGTGTTCAGAGTGTCACAACCATACAAATCGGATACGGTCAGGGTCTGACCCTGAGGCCGTCGAGCATGATGGATAGCAGCGCGTCGGCCCGGTCCGGCGCTCGCTCCGTGCTCAACGCCACCCCGTGTACCAGCCGCATCACGTCCGTAGCACTGACGTCCGAACGGATGACGCCGGCCTGTTGCCCGCTCCTCAGCAGTCGGTCGGTGGTTTCGCGCATCGCAACCCAGCACGATGAGATGAGCTCGGATTCGATCCCGACCGCCTCGATTAGCGCGTGCGAGAGCCCGCGCTTGGTCACCAGGTAGGCGTTCAGCGAGCGCATCCAGGCGGTAAAGGCCTGCTCGGGAGTCGCGGTCTCCAGCAGCGCGTCCCCTTCTCCGCAGACGCTGACGACCTGGTTGCGGAAGACGGCCGCCTGCAGGTCGAGTCGGGTGGGGAAGTGCCGGTAGAGGGTGCCGATGCCGACTCCGGCGCGCCGGGCGATGTCTTCGAGCGGCGCGTCGGCACCCTTTTCCGCGAACGCCTGCGTGGCGGCGGTGATCAGCCGGATATGGTTCTGCCGGGCGTCAGCACGCTGGTGGTCGGCGGGTCGCTGCTCCGCGGCACGCTGCTGCTCCGCGGCACGCTGCTGCTCCGCGGCACGCTGCTGCTCCGCGGCACGCTGCTGCTCCGCGGCACGCTGCTGCTCCGCGGCACGCTGCTGCTCCGCGGCACGCCTCTGGTCCGCGGGTCGCTGTGGTACCTGGTCAGGTGTTCTGGTCATCGCTTTGAGACTAATACCGAAGCCCGCGCCCGCTTCGGTGTCCGTTCAGAGAGCACAGCAGGAAGCGTCTACCTCTGGACTTGGGTAACCGGACCTGGGTAAGGCGACGGTGAAGATCCGGTCCGGCGAAAGGCCGGGGACGGTGGTGCCGCCGGGAACGATCGCTGCGGTGCCCTTGTAGACCCGCATCGCGGCGGTCACCAGCGGGACCGGCGCCGCGACAATCGTGGCGCCGGTCAGCAAGGTGAGATCGAGCAGGGAGGTGTATGCGTGCCCGCCGCCGCACGGCGGTCCCGCGACCACCACGTCCCGGTGGCTCAGCCCGGCCCGGCCGTCCAGCGAGGTCAGCTCACCCGCGGCACCTTCCGCCGCTCCCGTCATGTCGCCCGGCCCGGCACCGCCCGGCCCGGTACTGCCTGGCCCGGCACCGCCCGGCCCGGTACTGCCTGGCCCGGCACCGCCCGGCTGGCCGCCTGTATCGGCACCGTGCGGACCTGCCCCGTGCTCCGCCACGGCAAGCAGCGAGCGGAACGGAGTCGTTCCGGCGGCCTCGCCGAACGCGAATACCTGCCGCACCCGGGACCGGTCCGCGGCCTCCGCTGCGAGCCCGGCCAGCGGGGCTGAGGTGATGAGCAGCCGCGCGCCGCCGGCGTTGAGCTGGACGGCGACGTTCGCCACGCTGGCGTCGGGCCGGATAGGCAGGGCGGTGGCACCGGCCGCGCGGATCGCGTTCACCGCTATCACGAAACTGGCCGCGTCCTGGACGAAGACGCCGACCGTATCCCCGGCGGCAAGTCCGCGTCGGCTGAGTCCGCGTGCGGCTGCGCGGATGGTCCAGCCGAGCCGCGGCCACGCGGTCACGGTGCCATCCACGGCGTCGATGACGGCGGCCTTGGAGCCCGACTGGTCGGCCAGCGCCAGAATGCGTTCGGTAACCGTGCGGTGCGACATGCCCGCGCTCAGTATGAGCGGGTCTGCCTCGATGGGTGTCCCCATGCTGACGCCGCGTTCCACCAGAACCTCCCCGGCCGAAGTGCGATAACAGGCGGGTCCTGGCATGGCGCCGGGACCCGCCCGGCCACTGCCGCCGGCCCCGGACGGTGCCCACCCCCCCTTGGGTACCAGCCTGGCGGGTCTTGCGGCCCGCTGCCGTGCGTTAGCGACACTTGAACGCTATGCCGGGGGAACAGGGGAGCACATGAGCAGAACTATGTATCCCGGTGTGCATATTGACCGGCTGACGATCCCCGGCCACGTGTACATCCGCGCGATAACGTTCAGTCCCGCGCCTCGTGGCGGGTGGCCCATGAGGCAACCTGTGTACGCGAGGTGAAGCCCAGCTTGGCGAGGATGTTCGCCACGTGACGGGCCGCGGTCGCCGGGCTGATCACCAGTTCGTCGGCGATTTCCCGGTTGGACAGGCCCTGGGTGATCAGGAGCACGATCTCGTGCTCACGCGGGGTGAGCAGCGAAGGTGCCCGGCGGACGGCGCCCTCGTCGTGACGCGGTCCACCCACGGTGTCCGGCCGTGCCTGATCGGCCCATCCCGTCGCCCCCAGTGCCTCGGCGCCCCTGGAGGCTGGCATGGGCAGTGGCGGCTGCGGTCCGAGCGCGTACCGGGTGGCGTCTTCCACCGTCATCTCGCGCCCTTCGGCGAACAGGGCGGCGGCCGTCGCTGCGCTGAGGCGTTCCCGGGTAAATTCAAGTACCTGTTCGACTTTAGGTCCTACACCAGTAGGGAGGCCGAGAGAATCACGCAGCTGGCATGCTGCGCCTGCCAGCTGCGCCGCCTGTTCGGGCTGTTGCCTGGCCACGGCCAGAGCCGCGAACGCTTCAAGTCCGCGGGCGATGCCCAGACGCTGCCCGCACATCTGGTTCAGCCGCAAGCTTTCGGCCAGGCTCTCCTGGGCCAGGTCAAGCTCGCCGCCGGCGATCGCGATCCACCCGATCCCAGCCTGGCAGCGGGCTATCTCGGGCCAGGCGTCGAGCTCACGGAAGATCTCCACCGCGTCCTCGAAGTACCGCATCGCCATCTCGTCGTCGCCGCGCGCTCGCGCGAGCGTCCCCATGCCGTACTCCACCGTGGCGATGCCCCAGTGGTTGTTGTCGCTCAGCACCTCAAGCGCCGCCTCGTAGGCCCGCTGAGCCGACTTCAGCTTGCCCTGCCGGACCGCGATGGCGGCCCTGACCGCGAGCGTGATCCCGCTTTCCCAGTCGTTGCCTGACATCTCGGCGGCGGTGATGGCCTCATCGAGGTAGGCGGCGGCGTCGCCGAGCCGCCCGACCCGCGCCGCGGCCTGGCCAAGCACCCGCAGCGCGGCCGGCACCGTGAAGTCGTCATCGTGGGCCCGGCTCAGCGCCAGGCTGTCCTCGGCGCTGCGCACCAGCGTGTCGTAGTCCTGCAGGTCGAAGGCGATTTCCGCGCGGCAGGCGAGCGCGCGTCCGCGCACCCGCGGGGACACCTCGCTCTCCTGCGTCCCGAACCGGTCGAACCAGATGGCCGCCTCACGGGCGTCGCCGTGCGGTACCCACATGTTGCGCAGCCCCGTGCACAGTCGCAGTCCCTCCTCCGCGTGAGCGTGAGCCAGGGAAGTGGCCAGCGCGATGCGGAAGTTCCCGTATTCGGCGATGCCGCGGCGGAAGGTGGCCCGGCGCACCGGCCAGGACGGTGCGCCGCGGTTGAACATCCCGCGGGTCGTGTCTTCCACCAGCGCGAGGATGAAGTCGCGGTGCCGCAGCGCCAGCTGCGACTGTTCGCCCGCGGCGGCGAGCCGCTCGGCGGCGTACTCCCGGATCGTGTCGAGCAGCCGGTACCTGGCGTCGCCGGCCGCTTCGCCGTCCAGGACGACCAGCGACTTGTCGATGAGGGAGATGAGCAGGCCGATCACCGCGTCGGCCGGGATGCTTCCGGCCGAGGACACCGTGTCGGAGCACACCTGCTCGGCCATGTCCAGGTTCCAGCCGGAAAACACCGCCAGCCGGCGCAGCAGTACCTGCTCCGGCTCATCGAGCAGCTCGTAGCTCCAGTCAACGGTGGCCCGCAGCGTCTGCTGGCGCAGTGGCGCGGTTCGATCCCCCGAGTCGAGCAGCTGGAATCGGCCTCGCAGCCGGTCGGCGATCTGCTCGACAGACAGGGCCCGCACCCGGGCCGCGGCCAGTTCGATGCCGAGTGGTATGCCGTCGAGCGTGCGGCACAGCCTGGCCACCGGCGCCAGGTTGTCCTCGGTCAGGACGAAGCCAGGCCGAGCGCCCGCGGCCCGGGCCGCGAACAGCCGGACCGCTTCGTGGGTGTCGAGACCGGCGCCGTCCGCCCCTTCTGGCGGCAGCTCAAGGGGCGGCACCCGCCAGACGGTCTCGCCCCGTACCCGCAGCGGCTCGCGGCTGGTGGCGACGATCCGCAGCCAGGGACACCGGGCCAGCAGGACCTGGACGAGGGTGGCGCAGTCGCCGACCTGATGCTCGCAGGTGTCGAGGATGAGAAGCATGTGCCGCGAGCGCAGCGCCTCGGCCAGCGTCTGCGCGAGCGGAACGCCCGGCTCCTCGCGCACCCCGATCGTGGCCGCGACATGCTGGGCAGTCTGGCCGTGCCAGTCGGCCAGCTCGACCAGCCAGGCCTCATCGAGATCACCCCGAGCACCCCGAGCACCGGGAGCCCCGGAAACCTCAGCCGCCTCAGTCTCCTCGCTCGTTCCAGCGCCGTCGGCGATCACGTGACGGGCGAGCCGTATCGCCAGGCGCGTTTTGCCGATGCCGCCGGGACCGCTCAGGGTCAGGGCACGCACATCGCCGAGCAGCCGGGCAAGTTCGGCGAGATCACGCTCACGGCCGATGAAGCTGTTCGGTTCCGCTGGCAGGTTGCCGCGCAGGAGAGCGGTGGCGGACTGCATTGGCCCTCTGGGGATCTGACGCTTGAAAGGGGGAATAACTGTAAGTGTCTCACCGTACCCGTTCGCTTGAAGCGTAGGTGCTCAGTTGCCGGGCTCGACGACGACCGGGACGGCCTCGGTGTACCTCACTCGCCCGAAGTACATCACCTTCACCAGAGCCCACCACTGGGACCCAGGACGTTCCGTCACCGGCACGCTGACGGGGAACCGCAACGTCACGCTCTCTTGGGGGGCGGCGCCGAAACCCTGCGTCCACGGTCCGAGCATCTGCCAGGTACCGAACGGCGACACGAGCTGAGCCTCGCCGTGCAGCTCAGACGCCAGCCTGTTGGTCACGCG
>Ga0302325_10021875_pt1 | contig 13386 bp, 10 predicted proteins | sample Palsa_T0_2_FD_201948 | JGI IMG/M metagenome (GOLD analysis project Ga0302325, IMG submission 201948) | Peat permafrost microbial communities from Stordalen Mire near Abisko, Sweden - Palsa_T0_2 | ecosystem: Environmental > Terrestrial > Soil > Palsa > Peat permafrost | place: Sweden: Abisko... | reverse complement strand
GGTATGACCATGCAACTCTGGAACCAGCGCCGCTTGCCGGAGATCGCGACAGACGCCAAGACGGGCCGGTGTTGCTCGCTCGATGACGTCTACGATGCGCGCCATGTGGCCGAGCAGATCGGCATCCCCTTTTACGTCGTCAATTTCGAGAAGCAATTTGAAGAGAACGTTGTCGCGCCGTTCGTTGCGGACTACCTCGCAGGCCGCACGCCCATTCCCTGCACGCTTTGCAACAATTTCATCAAGTTCGATAAGTTCCTCGAAATGGCCGATTCCGTTGGCGCGGAGAAGATCGCGACCGGCCATTACGCGCGTGTGGAATTCAACGAAGCTACAGGCCGCTACGAGATGCGCACCGGCGCAGATCTCGGCAAGGACCAGACTTATTTCCTCTTCGGCTTGACTCAGGCGCAGCTCGCGCGCTGCTGGTTCCCCATCGGACATAAGAGCAAGAAGGAAGTGCGCGAAATGGCTCGCGAGATGGGGCTCGCCGTGGCCGAGAAGGCCGAAAGCTACGAAATCTGTTTCGTCCCGAATGGCGATTACGCCGCGTTCATGGACGCATACCTTCGCGAGCAGGGCGTCACTCCCTCGCAGACGGCGGGTGAGATTGTCGATACGTCGGGCCGAGCACTCGGCCAACACGAAGGTGTTCACCATTTCACCGTGGGTCAGCGCAGGGGCTTGGGCGTTGCAGTGGGCGAGCCGCTCTACGTGATCGAGACCAATCCCGCTTCACACAAAGTAACTGTTGGCGGTAGCGAATCTCTGCTGCGCAAATCTTTGATTGCACGCGATGTGAACTGGGTTGCATGGCCGGGTATCCGTGGTCACGAGCGCGTGCAGGTCAAGATTCGGAACCGGCATGTCGCAGCGGCTGCGACGATATCCCCCATTGAAGACGGCCGCGTCGAGGTTGAGTTCGACCAAGCGCAGCGCGCCGTGACTCCGGGCCAGGCCGCGGTGTTCTACGACGGCGATCTGGTCCTGGGCGGCGGGTGGATCGAGTAGGCAAGTCAGCGCTCCAGATCAACCTGGAGTACTGGCTGGCGCGGTTCGTCGTAGCGACGCTGGAGTGGACCCCGCGCCCTATCGCCCATGTTCTGGGTCACGGTTATGCGCGCCTTCTCGATCTCGCACTGCCACGATTGCGCCGCGTCGCCATGCGCAATCTCGAGATGGTTTTCCCGGAAAAGACGCCCGCTGAACGGAAGCACATCGCCGACGGCGTTTATCGTTCGATCGGCCGCATCCTGGTAGCATTCGCGCGCTTCCCCTCCATCGACGAAGATTCCGTTCGCGAGTGGATCCGCTACGAAGGCTATGAACACTTCGAAGAAGCCCGTCAGCGCGGTAAGGGCGTCTTATTCGCAACGGCGCACCTGGGGAACTGGGAGCTGAGCGCGTTTTCGCATGCATTGATGGCTCGCCCGATGCATGTCGTCGTAAGGCCGCTCGATAACCCGAAGATCGATGCGATGGTGGAGCAGCGGCGGGGCATGAGCGGCAACTTCGTGATCACCAAGCGCGACTTCGTCCGCCCCATGATGCGGGCCTTGCGCGATAACGAAGCGGTCGGCGTACTGGTTGATCAAAACTCCACTCTCGATAACGGTGTCTTTGTGAACTTCTTCGGAATCCCCGCCTGTGTCGCGACCGGCTTTGCGAAGCTGGCAGCCAGAAGCGGCGCGGCAGTAATCCCCGGTTTCGCGCTTTGGAACGAGCGGGACCAGCGGTACATCCTGAAGTTTTATCCGATTGTCGAAATGACGGGTGATGAAGTAGAGGATACGAAGGCGGTGCAGCGCAGCCTCGAAGCCGCGATCGCCGCACATCCGGATCAATGGTTGTGGGTTCACCGCAGGTGGAAAACCAGGCCCGCGGGCGAGCCCGGAATTTATTAGCGCACTACAATTGAGGTTGGTCTTTTCCAATCGCCCTTACTTGCGCTATGCGGTAGTAGTTGCGATGGCCGCCTGTGCGGCGGCAGCGGTACGGATGTTGCCCGCCTTTTTCGACCCTAACTACCTGGTTCCTTTCCTGACTGTCGTTCTTGCGAGCGCCTGGTTCGGCGGCCGCGCCGCAGGCGTTCTCGCAGCAGCTCTGACTGCCGGAGCTCTTCTGTTGCCGCAAATGGGAGCCGTTTCCGTATCCCGCGTGGCCACCTACCTGCTCTCCGCCGCGACCATTGCCTATCTCGCCGGCGAGTTGCGCCGGATGAGCGCGCGATGGGAAGCTACCCTCTGCAGCATTGGCGACGGTGTTGTGGTTATTGACCGGCGCGGATGCGTGAAGTTCCTCAATCCGGCGGCTGAGGCGATGACGGGTTGGACGACGAGCGCGGCAAGAACCAGGAAGCTGGAAGAGATCCTGAAGCTGGTTGCCGAGAATACGCGCGAGCCTATCGACGCGCCCGTGAAGGCTCTCCTGGAAGAGGGAAAGACTGTACGGGCCACCCGGCCGAAGATCCTGATCTCTCGCGACGGACATGAAGTCTGCGTGGAAGAGAGCAGTGCTCCCGTGCGCGACCAGAGAGGAAAGGTGATCGGCGCGGTTCTGGTTTTCCGCGACGTTACAGCCCGCCGCGAGTTGCAAGATCACGTGAACCAGTCTCAAAGGATGGACGCGGTCGGAAGGCTGGCCAATGGCGTTGCCGGAGATTTTAACGACCTGCTCACCGTGATGACCGGCTACAGCGAGATGCTCCGCATGGACCTGGAACCCGCCGATCACCGACAAAAGTTTGCTGAAGAGATCTACGTTGCCGCCGATCGTGCCGCGGGCTTGACCAGGCAACTCACTGCGCTCGGCAGGAAGCAGCCGGGTCCCATGAAGGTGCTGGATCTGACCGCAATGGTGGTGTCGATGGAAACCATGCTGCGCCGGCTCCTCGGCAACCAGATCGAACTCTTGGTCATTCCCGGTAGCGGAAAGGTGAAGGCTGATGCAGCCCAACTGGAGCAGGTGATTGTGAATCTCGCAATGAACTCTCGCGATGCCATGCCTGGCGGCGGAAAGTTCGTCATCGAGATCTCGAACATGGAGATCGATGAGAGCCACGCCGATAAATGGCCCGGAGTAAAGCCGGGCGCCTACGTTTCCATGGCCGTCAGCGACACCGGCACAGGCATGGACGCTGAGACGCGGGCGCACCTGTTCGAACCCTTCTTTACGACAAAGTCCAAGGAGAAAGGAACGGGACTGGGGCTTTCGATTGTCTACGGCATCATCCAGCAAAGCCGCGGGTACATCAACGTCTATAGCCAGCTAGGCGCCGGAACCATATTCGAAATTTTCCTGCCCCGCGAGAGAGGCACCGGAGAGGTCATGCTGGCGCCCGCGTCGCATCGCACCAGGCGCGGCTCGGAGACGGTGTTGATCGCCGACGATGAAGAAGGCGTCCGGAAGCTGATCCACGCAGTGCTGGCAACCAACGGTTACAAGGTTCTGGAGGCATGCGATGGAGTGGAGGCGCTCTCGGTTTACGAAGCCAACCACGCCAAAGTAAGCATCGTGTTGACCGACATCGTGATGCCCAACATGACCGGCACCGAGTTCGCCGCGCGCGCCAGGCGAATCAATCCCGCAGTGCCGATCATGTTTATGTCCGGGTATCAGGACGATTCGCTGGGAGACGCGGCGGACCCCGGCCGCGAGGAGATGGCGCGGTCATTCCTGCACAAGCCCTTCAGGCCGGCTGCGCTGTTGTCGCAGTTGCGCCAGGTTTTGGACCAGTCGGCGGCATCGTCTATTCCCGGTGGTATCGATCAACCGTGAAGGTAAGGTTGCTGCTGCTGGCGGTTCTTGCAGTAGCTGGAACCTTGCTTGCCGCCCGCGGCCTGTTCGGACCGTTGAGCTATCCGTTTCGGGTGAATTCCCCAATGAATCTGGAGGGCGTCTTTGCTCTCGGGTTTCTCGGGCTTCTGTTCACCAAACAAACCTTCGGACCTGTTGCAGGGGGCCGCGGGTGGGACCCGATCCTCGCCTTTGGATTAGCCGCAATCGTGATCTTGGCTTTCGCGGGCTACCTGAAATTCCCGTTTCTCGCGGACGATTACATCCACATCTGGAACGCTCGCCACGCGGATGCGCACGCGTTATGGGCGCACCTCACCATACCTGAGACCGACCATTTTTTCCGCCCAGCCGTCTACTGGTCCTACGCGTTTGACGCACTTTGGGCTGGCCTTTCGCCCACCCTCTGGCGCGCCGGCAATTTGGCCATCCACCTGGTCAACTCGCTGCTGGTCTATTGGCTCTGCCGCGATTTGCGCTATGGACGGGCGGGAGCGTTTATCGGCGCGCTCATCTTTGGCTTGCATGGTTCACGGCCCGAAGCAGTGACGTGGGTTGCCGCCCGCTTTGATCTTTTGGCGGTGATGTTCAGCATGGCATCCATCCTCGCGGTCCTGCATAGCGCCAGGTGGTGGGTCTCGAGCGGCTTTCTGGCATTGGCCCTGATGAGCAAGGAATCCGCGTATGTGACGCCTATTCTGGCGGCCATAGCGTTGAGCTACCTGGGGCTGCGTTGGCGCGAAATCCGGAAGCCGGTGGCGCCGTTGGTAGCCACGGCCGCAATCGCCTTCGCGTACCGCTTATGGCTTCTGCACGGCGTCGGTGGATATCGCGACCCCATGACCGGTTCCGCCATCGCCTTCCACTTCGGCTTGGTCTCCACCCTGAACGCACTGTTCCCGAGATTCTGGGGGGCGCTCATGTTTCCCTTGAATTGGACAGGCGGCATCGGCAAGGTGACCGCGATTTTCCTCGCTCTTGCCATCGTTGCGCTCGCATACATCGCCCGCCGCGGCACGGACCAAAGGAAAGCGGCGCTTGGCGTCGGGTTTGCGGCAATCTGTTCTCTTCCCGTGCATCAATTTCTTTCGATCGGAATGGATCTGGAGAAATCCCGGGTCCTTTATTTCGCCTCTGTCGGATTAGCGATCCTGTTTGCTGCGATCTTCGAGCAGATGGATTGGAAGTTGCTGGTATGCGCGATAGCGATTGCCGGGTTTCAGTGGTGCGCGTTGCGAAACAACCTCGGCCACTGGAAGCAAGTCGGGGAACTGGCCGGACGCACTTGCGCGGCTCAGGCCAAGCTTGGGTTGCCCGCGTCTTCGAACCAACCAAACGTGGTGGATGGAGTTTATTTCCTGAAGATGGGTTTTCCCGAGTGCGTGAAGTTTCTCAATGAGAAGTAGGGTAGGGCTCCAAAGCCGGTGGATTGGCGTCCGGCTCACCGATCCATACCTTCCGTCCCGGAAACTGCGCGATGAGTTTTACGATAGAGTCCGAATCGATCTGCCGGGCCCAGATGACCGGCGACTTGGGGATGTCGGGATCGTTGTAGACCCATTCGGTATCGACCACGTGATCCGGCCTGTAACGAACAATCACCAGGTGGCGCCCTCCCTGAGCAAGAAGCACTTTCAGAAGACGCGCCCGATATAATTCACTACCGAACTCGCTCGCCCAAATCTTCGAAACGCGCGCGGGGAGGGCAGGTTCAAGGAAGCGGCCAGCCGTCGGAATCAACACGCTCGCCACCAACAGCAAAGGTAACGCGCGGGAGAGAAACAACCCTGCAGGAGTAGAGCGCATCTGGCGTATGCACTGCAGCACTACGAGTAAGATCACGCCCGTAATCGGCGCCGCGTACTGCGGAAGGAATGCGAAGAAGGTCAAGTACTCCAACCCAAAGACGATGCTCATCGCCATCACAATGCCCATCCCCCGCGCGCGCCAGATCCGCGGAAGGAAAATCAGCGGAAGCGTAAGTATCGGCGTCAGAAAGAAACCCCAGAAGGTCCGGAGCCGGCCAAAAGTTCCCGCGACAAGGGCCTTGATCGAATGCCTCCGCTCATGCAGCTTTAGCTGGGCAAGGTATTCGTACCGCAATTGCCTGTTCGGCAAGCTGGCGACGGTAATCGGAGCCTGCCAATAAAAGCCCTGCGGCGTTCCGTAGAGTTTCTGGTTCACGCGGTAAGGAAGCTCCCAAGTGCTGCCGGTAACTTTCCAATTGTAAAAGCCCATGAACGCCGCCGATGCGAGAAGGACGGTCATCAGCGGCGCGAGTACTGCAACCGGGGCCCTCAGTTCACGCGTAATGAAAACCCAATAGGCCAAGACTCCCAGCGATATCGCGAACAGGATCAAGGCTTCGAGCGGGCGGCTGTGCATAAGAATAGCCAAGCCCGAACTGAGCACGAATGAATGCGCCACAGGCCGCCGGCCCAGCAGTCGCGGGAGCGATCCGAGAACCAGCGTGCCGCCGATACACGGAACTGTCCCTCCGAAATAACTGTTCATCCAGTAGCTCAACACGCCGAATTGAAATACGGCGATCAATCCTCCGGCGAGCGCCCAGACCGCCGGCAGCCACGCCTCCAGCATCCACACGAGAAGGCCGCACGCCAGCCCCATGCCGAGATAAACACCGAGCCAGGGTATGCCCGTCAATATCTTCGCAGCCGCAAGAACCACGCCCTGGGCGATCTGATATTGAGCGGTGTAGGTAGGACGCATCAGGATATAGATCGATTCAAAGTTTTCCGGCAAAGGAGGAGTTGGATTCGTCCAACGGCCCGAAGCGAAGGTGTTCGCCTGGAGTAAGAAGCCATATTCATCGTGAACGCCCGGTTCCGGGACACCGTAAACCGGAAGCAGGATCGCCCGCAAGATGAGCGGCAAAAGCGCGACTGCCAGGCAGGAGAGAAGAGGACGTGCCGCGAGCTTCCGGAGCCAGGCTTCAACCAGAGAGAAGAAGTACCCGAATGCCCTGGGCCGGATCCACGCCACCGCCAACGCCAGGCATACAAGGCCACCTTGGAAAACTTCAAACGGAGTGAGGGAGTTCCCCGACAGGAATTTCACGGTTTAGCTGGGTTCGGCACACTTATTCTCACATCGAAGACGCCAAAGGAAAAGTCGTTCTTTGTCGGGTTATACTCAAAAAGCATAGTTTGATTGTTTTGCGGTATTCGATTTCAAGATTCTGGAAGAGGGCTGCGTGGCCGCAATATGCCACCGCAGCCCTTTGCCGTTTAAACGCCAGCCTTGAAACCCGGCCCGTGGTGCAGTCAATCGCATCAAATTAACACAAGGAAGTAGCATGAGAGAAAAAGGTACAGTCAAGTGGTTTAACGCAGCCAAGGGCTTTGGATTCATTCAGCGTGAAAATGGAGAGGACGTTTTCGTTCATTTCTCCGCCATCCAGTCGCAGGGTTACCGGAGTTTGGATGAAGGCGCCTCGGTAGAGTTCGAGGTGACCAAAGGGCCTAAGGGTCTGCAAGCGGCCGATGTATCGCTCGCATAATCTCAGGGAACAAGAATAGTTTCAAAGAAGCATGGCGGGCCGGTCCACAAACCGGCTCGCTCATGGCATGGGAAGTAAATTCAGAGAGAAAGGAATTTGATTGAGCAAAGAAGACAGCATTGAGGTAACAGGCACCGTGCTCGAGAAGTTTCCGAGCGGATTGTTCAGCGTACAGCTCGAACACGAAAAAGTTGTTTTGGCCCACTTGGCTGGGCGTTTACGCCGGAACCGCATACGCGTTCTAGCAGGTGACCGGGTCACCATGGAACTTTCGCCCTACGACCTGACGAAAGGCCGGATCACATTCCGCCACCGGTAGTTTCCCTCCTGAAATGATAAAGACGCTTTTCGTTTTCGGCACGCGGCCGGAAGCGATCAAGCTCTGCCCCATCGTCCTTCACCTCCTTTCCCGGCCGGAAGAATTCCAGGTCACGGTGTGTGTGACCGCGCAACATCGCGCAATGCTCGACCAGGTTTTGAAAGTCTTCAGCGTCGTGCCGGATTACGATCTGGACCTGATGCAACCCGGCCAGACACTCAGCCAATCCACATCGCGAATCGTCGCCGCGCTGGAACCGGTCATTTTGGAAGCGCGGCCTGACATCGTGCTGGTCCAAGGCGATACTACAACGACATTTTGCGGCGCTCTGGCGGCGTTTTACCAGCATGTGCCGGTTGGCCACGTAGAAGCCGGCCTGCGAACGCACGATCTAGCGCAACCTTTTCCAGAGGAACTGAACCGCGTGTTGACAGGCCGGATCGCCAGCCTGCACTTTGCGGCAACCAAGGGTGCGGCGTCTAATCTCACGGCGGAAGGTGTGGATCCCCGCGCCATTTTCATCACCGGGAATTCCGGCATTGACGCGGTGCTCCAGATCCGCGACCGTCTCGATTTGGGCGACTTGCCCCAAACCGCTTACCCATGGCGCGACCCCCGGAAGAAGCTGATTCTGGTCACGGCGCACCGCCGGGAGAGCTTCGGATCGGGCATTGAGAGCATTTGCCGGGGCATCCGCCGGCTGGCTGTACGGGGCGACGTACAGATTGTTTACCCGGTGCATCGCAATCCGAAGGTAGCGGGACCCGTTCAACAATTGCTCGAAAACCACGCGAATATTTATTTGATCGAACCACTGGAATATGTTCCCTTTGTGGAATTGATGCGTGCCTCGCATATCTTAATTACGGATTCCGGCGGCGTTCAGGAAGAAGGGCCATCGCTGGGCAAGCCGGTTCTGGTGACGCGGGAGAAAACAGAGCGGCCGGAAGCGGTGAAAGCGGGAACCGCGGTGCTCGTAGGGCCCGACGAGCACCGCATTTTCGAACAGGCGTCTCTTTTGCTGGATGATCCCCTAGAACATACCCGCCGTTCACTCGTTCACAACCCTTACGGAGATGGCCATGCCAGCGAGCGCATTGCCGCCGCAATGTGTTCATTTTTAAGGTGATAAAGATTCCTGAGGTACCTGACTTTCGAGTAATAATTGGGGTGCAGGGGGATAAGCTTTAGTAGGCCCGAAGCTATACTGAAGCCAAACGATATGGTGGATCGCACGAAGAACCCCACAACCTCTAGCCGCGCTAAGAAGGCGGCACCGGAGGCAACCGAGAACCTGGCGACCGTTTTGTCGCAAAAGGTGGTCGGACAGCCAGCGGCAACCAGCCTGATTGTCCCTTACGTTCAGATGTTTCAAGCGGGGCTTTCGCCGGAAGGGCGTCCCGTCGGGGTATTTCTGCTTCTGGGTCCTACGGGAACCGGGAAAACCAAGACGGTCGAAGCCTTGGCCGAAATCCTGCACGGCAGTGCCAAGAATGTGCTGAAGATCGATTGCGGCGAGTTCCAAATGGAGCACGAGGTTGCCAAGTTGATTGGCGCGCCGCCCGGATATCTGGGCCATCGCGAGACTCAGCCCATGCTTTCGCAGCAAAAACTCACGGCGGTGACGACTGATCAGTGCGCGCTGTCGCTGGTATTATTCGACGAAATTGAAAAGGCGGCGCCTTCGCTGACTCGCCTCTTGCTCGGTGTGCTCGACAAGGGCATCCTGCGCCTGGGTGACAATTCGTCGGTCAACTTCGAAAAGTGCCTGATTTTCCTGACGAGCAACCTCGGCGCCCGCGAAATGATGAAAGAGATCAACCCGGATTTCGGATTTCAGGCCGGTACCCGGTCGATGACGGAAGACCTGACCGGGAAGCTCAAGAATATCGGCCTTTCGGCGGTGCGGAAGAAGTTCTCGCCCGAGTTCGTCAATCGAATCGATAGCGTCATCACCTACCAGCCGCTGACGGCGGAATCGCTCTCCGCGATTGTGGACCATCAGATTACGGATCTTCAGGCGCATGTGAACACCCGGCTTGGAAATCGCTGCTTCACGATCGAAGTGCCGTTTGAGACTCGCCAATGGCTGATTGAAAAAGGTACGAGCCAGGAATATGGCGCCCGCGAACTGAACCGCACGATTCACCGCCATCTCACCCAGCCTCTCGCCACAATGGTGGCTACGGGCGGAATAGACGCCGGCGCCCGAGTGCGCGTCGATATTGCGCCGGATCGCGATAAGCTGCTGCTGCGTTCCACCGGCCAAGGTGAAGCCGAAGCGCCATCGCATCCGACAGTGCTGTTGGTAGATGACAATCGCGACCTGCTCCACTTCCTGGAGCGCCTGATGGCGGAAGCCGGCTGGAAGCTCGTAACCGCGGAATCGGCCGCCGAGGCGCGCAAGGTCTTGTTACATACGAAGCCCAACGCGGCGCTGCTCGACTACATGCTGCCGGACGGAAATGGCGCGGAACTTGGCGTGCTTTTACGCCAGAGCGCGCCGAAAATGCAGATCATTCTGATGACGGGCTCTGTGTTGCCGCCCGAAGACGAAGCGGCCTGCGAAGAGCACGATTTCCCGGTCTTGAGAAAGCCCTTCCTCGCAACTGAGGTAATGGGGCAGATCCGCAACCAGTTGGCGAAGAACGCGATTGGCCGGTAATTTGACGTCAAGCCGTAAAGAACGGTAATATTGGAGTGCGGGGTGGAGCAGTCTGGTAGCTCGTTGGGCTCATAACCCAAAGGTCGCAAGTTCAAATCTTGCCCCCGCAACCAATCAAATCAATCAGTTGCACGGAGTACTGAGCGAACCACAAACTCCCGTTAACTCCCAATAGCAGAAATCAGCGTTTTTTCGCTGGGTTTGCTGCCTTTCAGGACCATCTCTACTACCTTGCTGTGAGCCTGACGCTTACTATCCGTCATGGCCTTCCCATAAATATTCATCGTGGTCTGGATGCTGGCGTGTCGCATCAACTCCTTTTGGACGGTGAGAGGAGTTCCCGTGTCATCCAGCCAAGACCGATAGCTGTGCCGAAAAGTGTGCCAACCGATGTCGCCATCGATTTCAGCTTCAACACCAGCAGGACGAATGTGGTTCTTTTGGATCTCCTCCTGGTGGTAAGGCCTGCCCGTTACCGGATTGGCGAATAGCCACCCCTCCGGCGTTGGAATGCACCCTTTCTGGTGAAGCATCAGGGCCGCGACAACCGCAGTATCCAGCGGAACGCTATCCCGCGAATACTCGGTTTTCACGTCACCGACCCTGCCATGAACCACGCTCCGCTGAATGAGAAGCGTGCCTCCAGCGAAATCAAAATCGCGCCACTGAAGTGCAGCGATCTCGCTGACACGCAGGCCCAGGCACCCGGCGATCAGCACCATCGTCCGGTACGGCTCCCGGATAAATGGCAGCAAGGAATGAAACTGCTCGGGAGCGATCACCCTCGGCGTTTTGAGCCGCTTGCTTCCGCCCCGAACCCGAACCAGTTTGATCGGGTTCTTCTCGATCAGTTCCCAACGCTCAGCACACTGAAAAATCGTGTGCATCAGACTTCGGACATGACTCTTGGTTTTCGGAGCAAGAGTCATGTTTTTCAGCCAATCTTCGACTGCCATCGGTTTGATCGCACTCATCTGCGTGCCAGCCCACCGCGGCCTGATCTGGTTCTTGATGTACGACTGATACGCCGATTTTGTTGAATACCGTTCCGGCATTTCTTCTTGTTCGTATCGTGCGATTACCGCGCCAAAGTTGCCGGCACCGACGGCGCTCGGTTGTTCTGCGTTGAGCCGCAACAAAATCGCCTGAACAACCGGAGATTTTCTTGCGGCGGATTCGGTCGGATAATCCTCTCGGCTCCCGATCGTTATTGCCCGACGCTGACGTTCGCCTTGAGCGTCAGGTTCGTAGTAGCGAAACTCCCAGACCTCCTTTCCTTTCTTGCGTTCTTTCGTTTCGAGACTTCCATATTGATATCGTGTGCGCGTGAACAACGAAAACCTCTTTCGCGTTAGCGGCACGAGTGGCTCTTTGAGCATAATCCAGACCGCAGCCACTGATCCAAAGAGGAAGCCCGGAACCGCCATAGGTCTCCAATTCGGAAAGCTGGGACAATGCCCTTGCGAGCCATTCGCTGAAGAGTCTTTGGATGAATTTGTAGCAGCGCGGCAGCTTCCTCGGTGTTCAGCATCCGTTCGAAATGCTCCGCCAGTTGCTCGGATTCTCTTGGCCCCCGGTCAGCCGGAGGAACCGCTTGGATTGGCACATTCTGAAGGTTAGAGTCGAGCATAGAGGATTCTCAGGCGACGGAAGGTTCCTTCGGCCGCTGCACAACGGAAGGCGTACGCCGTCCTCGCAATTGGTCATTCCAATCTTTGAAACCCGACGGCTCGTGAACATGAAAACGCAGGTCACTACGACCTGACATCTCAACAGAGCGCTTGTCGACCTCGGCGAGCTTGCGGCCGTCAGCATCCGCATCCATGGCGGCAGTGATTTCAGAAGCAGCTCGCATACGCGCCGCAGCAGCTCGGATTAGTTCCGGTTGCGCTGGGCTCGGTTTACCTCCAATCGATGCATAGCGGGTGTGATCGTCGGGAAATAATACCGCATGGCTCAACGCATCAATGGCGCTTTCGCAAAAGACTAGGCAATCATCATCGTTCTTGGTGTTGCTGATCCACAACGCTTTGGCGCCACCAGTGGCGAAGCCCGTGAAGTCGCGATTCTTGATCTCGTATCCAGATAGACCATCAGCATCGAAATGCGGGAAGACCGCGTTGCCGCGGGCATCGATTTTAATCCGCCCCATGAAGCGTTCACTTGCGAGTAACTCGTCATCAAGGGCGAAGCCGTTCTTCAGCAGCAATACTAAGCGCTCTTCGCCGTCAATTTGAAATCGCGACACAGTTATCCGGTCATTAGCGAAAAGCTTAATCTGCGCCCCAGTCCCTCATCGCCACCGTCAGTCCGTTCCGTATGATTGAGGCGGCAGCGGGCGCATTTGACAGATCCTGTCCGAATTGCGGGGTGGACGGTGCGACAAGCGCCGGTTTATCTGCTCGTCCTACGGAGTAGTTGGAATACCAGAAAAACGGCCAGCCCCGGTCTCCCAGAAAGGGCTGCGTATTTCCCCGGCTCCTTCAATTCGGCACTCGCGAACTTGTTCCAGGCCTTGCGGCTAAGAATCCGGTCTTGGATGAAGTACCCAAGTGGCTCACCAGCCGTCTTGATCTCATAATTCATTGGTTTGCTGAACTCCGCGGTGTGCTGTCCGGATTCCCCATTCTCAGAGGCAACTTACAGAGGCCCAAAAAGTGGCCGGCCAGTTTGAAAAGCCACCCTGCCCACCTTAGAGGCGGACCAAGTCACCACGATATTTTTACAAGACGGTAAGTTCAACTCCCACTGCTTGGGGCGAAAACCCAAAGGTCGATTTCCACTCCCAACCAACTCCCATTACCCGTTCCTGAGGGTTCCTGAAGGCTCTTTCGAGTGCCACTCGTGCCTTGTTATGAACCATTTAGCCAAAGACCGGCGCGCTCATAACCCAAAGGTCGCAAGTTCAAATCTTGCCCCGCAACCAATCAAATCAATCAGTTGCACGGATTACTCGTAGTGTTTCTTTCTATTCTTGCTAACAAATTGCTAACACCAGCTTGCTTCTTAACGGTCAGGGGTGAGCGGTTCGCGATTTGAAATCCGCGTAAGAACAAGATGCTAAATCAGTTACGGGCATCCGGTTTT
>Ga0302325_10021874_pt1 | contig 13386 bp, 12 predicted proteins | sample Palsa_T0_2_FD_201948 | JGI IMG/M metagenome (GOLD analysis project Ga0302325, IMG submission 201948) | Peat permafrost microbial communities from Stordalen Mire near Abisko, Sweden - Palsa_T0_2 | ecosystem: Environmental > Terrestrial > Soil > Palsa > Peat permafrost | place: Sweden: Abisko... | reverse complement strand
ATTGTACTATAACTTATAGCTTCCGTTATTTAGCCATTTGCTACGTGTATAACTTCAAGTTCCGACTAATGCTTTAGCTAAGTGAAATCTGATTTTATGCTACTAAAGTGTCGCGTAGCCCCTAAATTAAGGTACGACTAAACCTTATTTATAATATGTAGTGCATATTTATAACTAGTCACCGATAGCATAGCATGTGAAATATACGGAACAGTAAAGTATAAGAAACTTGCATCCTTAATTTAATTATACGACATGCGGGTAGCAATAGCTACATTTGCTTGGGCCTTCCCCTAAGCTTAAGCCTTACTATCGCCCTTATCTTCTTGCTCCTTTATATATTAGGCTTAAAGCCTCTTATACACATAACAATTAGCTTGATAGTGGCCCTTCTTGCAGCAAAAGGCACACTAATTAGCTAATAACTTGTCTTTAGTATAGTCCTTTTAGACCTTTAAGTCCTTATAGTCCTCACGTGACTCGTTTTGGCCCTTATAGCCACGTCCTTTGCCTTTGCTACCTCGATTTCTACCCCCTTTACCTCTTAATCGACCCCCTCGTTAATTGTTCCGAGCGTTCCGGTTGCCTTAAGCCTTATTAGTGTTATCTTTGCTACTAGTAAAAGCACTAGCCGCAATAGGAATAGGCTTCGGGCGTTAATACGCCATTAATAAGGTAATCGTAGCCTGTAAATCCTTTAATCCTCTGTTGCTTTAACCTTTACTCCGTGCTAGTAATTAGTATTAGGCAATGCCGATAAAAGCTTCGATTTTAGCTCCTTATCAGTTACCTTCTTAGTAGACCGTGAGAGTAGTATTTGCAATCGTTAGAGTTCTAAGACTCCATCTATGATTTTGACCTTTAACTTATCGAACGAGAAGTTGTCGAATTCTGTATGTAAATTGTTAACTAATATAGGGTTTATTGTAGTATTATATGACTTGAGATAATCCCATAAACCAATCGGATTTATCCTTAGAATCAGGAATAGCTAAAATGTTAAACGAATAGCAGAAATAACGCAATTGTTAAGTAATCCTATTGCTTTGCCGGCTTCTTAATCCCACAAATCCTGATTTTCGTCTATACAAGTCTACTAGCCAGTAAAGATCCTCCACTAACCTCTTGCCATAAGAGCTAGAATAACTGTAACTTTAAACTAAGGATAATTATCTAAAGTCAAAATAGTAATAGTTCCTTGCTTGCTCTAATAGTAAGTGATTTTAGCCTTAGCTGTGGTGGAATCGTTTAATAAGGCCATTGCAATAGTGAGGTGTGCGTTAGTGAGGTGTGTCTAAGCTTTAGATGGATTGTACGATTTATAGTTTTGCGTTCGATTCCGGGCTTATAACCTATCAAGTTATAAGCTTAATCGGCAGCGGAATAATCGTATAAATGGATGCAATTGTAGAGGGATTGCAGTGATGTTTGTATAATGTAAATTTCGTGCAGATGATAAAGTTAAGTAGGGTGCAAACACCATATATATACAGGATTACCTAGCGGGCCTTAGCGGCAATTCACGTGCCACCATACCATTATTTCTAACAACGTCAAAATAGTCAATCTAAATATATTGTCCCACGGTCGGGCCATACGAAATACCATACTAGTAGAGGATGCAAATTTGTGAAGATTCTAATGCACCAAGCTTTTTGAAGCCTACAGCTGTGAGTACAAAATCGACATAGTTATTGGAAACTCTCTGCCAGCCAACCCGGGTTTCCGTCTCCCTCTCCATCTTCCTCTACAACCTTAATGATCAACTCTCCAAATAACCCATTCGCCCAGCCAAACCAAGGTCTCGTCCACTCATGCTTGTTCCAAGAATTCACACCCTCATGAATCATTAAATCACAATATTAGCATCTTTACTTGTGGTTAAACGGAAAGAGTGAAAACTGACCTCCTGTTCCTGCTATCGAATTCAGCACCATCATTATCTAACCCTTAATTTCAGCCTCGATTTCCTTTTTCTGCGATTTCTCCACACTCCCAGCAGCTGACGGAAATAGACGAAACGCAGTAAGAGCCCTGACAATCGCTGCCATCGGCCAGGCCTTCCCAGGTCCAACATGCGGGCCCCCAGTTGCTGAGATTACCGGTCCGTGCATGTAATAAGGATTGTTATCACTGAGAATGAAACTCCTAGTATTGGTGTAGATCTTCCCATAATCTTTTGGTTTCTCCCCTTCTAATGGAGGTGGAAGCTTAAAGGCTGATTGTGAATACTTTCACAGTGGCATGGCGAGCAAGGAGGGGATATTTGCATTGTCCATCAAGTTCACACCTCCATATCCGTCGATTTCGTAGGCAAAGATGTCTCCGAAGTCTCGATGATGAATGATGGCATCTCTGTCTATCCCTTTCCTGATTCCGTACGCTAGCTTCCGCATTTCGGAAGTGAGGTTCTTTGCATATTCTCCGTTCAGTTTCTCCATGATCAGAGAGGCGTCTTCGAGGTACTTTACCCACATCATGCTAGCTGGTACTAATTGATAGATATACGCATCGTCCGAAGGCCAGAAAGCTGTTCGTATCATTCCATTCTCCTTAGTAGGATTTCCGAGGCCGTCATTGGTTAGAGTTTCGCTGTCACGGTTCGTATATCCCGTGAATGTCTACGCAGAATCTTCGACCTTGCCATTTTTGGAATAGGTCTCCAATCTCATTGCTCCTGCAGCATCAAGCGCTGCCTTGACAGCAGGAATCCAATTATACTTCTAAAAGAACTCCAGATCTTCTATTCGTTGTTAGTAAGCACTTGAGACCTGCATGAACGAGGCGAGAGAATCCGGTTCCCATTTGCAATCAAAGACTTTGATGGGGTCATAGGGCGGATTTGGATGATTCCGAGAGTACGCTTCGTTCTGCGAGAGCTCCACACCGGATTCTGGTGGAGGCTGGAAACTATGGCAGTAGGGTGAGATGATGTTATAGTGTGAATGGATATTGATTAATCCGCGCCACAGACTTGCAAGAGAATCCAGCTCTTTTAATGCCTCGAGAAGGGTTAGGTAAGAATAAATTTATGAGACTGAGTCTCGCAACCACATCACATCGATCTAATCAGTTTAGCTCACGACTAGCTTAGAAGGTGAAGAAAAGAAGTTCCATATATCAACAGTAATCACATAAGTCAATTCTTCATCAGAAGTCGTCTCATTCCTTGAAATGGGATCAGGCTTTTTCGCATAACCCCTCCACTTAATCATTGTATCCAGCGTATTCGGATAGCTGTTCTCAAAGAGCCGAAACAAATCAGGATCCTTGATAATGTCCTTCATCTTATCAATCAGCTTCTCCATAGCTAGTAAGTTGAATGTTCCACATTCAGGAGACGGCCGATTGCAAGGGAATTGACGGCGCCCTTCTGAGAGCGGTTCTTGCCGTAAGTGTTGAAGTTCCTGGTAGTTGATACATTCTTTCTTGGGCGTTGCTGCTGAAGAAGCAGGAGAGGAGAGGGGTTTTGACTCCGACTCCGATTGTCGAGAACCCTCATCTCCTGGCCGCACATGGATGGGAATGCCAGCGTGTAGCTCAGAGATGAACGTTAACTGCGCCTTGACCGTTGAACTGGTCAAGAGTACCTTCGCCTGAGCTTACGTTGGTGTATGTATTGATGTGATAGAGGAAATAAGGGAGGATTTGGGCGATTTAATAGGTACGTGCCAATTGACGGGGTCATCCCTTTTGAAAGATATTTGTGTGAAAACAAAAGTGAAGAGAAGAGCAACCACAGCGACTTTTAGGCGCCGTTGCTGCAAGCGCGCCATACTGACAGGCTCAGAGCTCAAGGCATAGCTGAAATGTGCTGTTTGTAAGAGGGGATACCATAGAGAGGAAGAAGAGATATAGTGAAGTCCAACGCTTGGCGGTGTCCCATCACGCGTCCAGCGGATATTCTTGGCACACCACTTCTATGGCTAAAATGGATTGGACTTCCTATACTTATTCTTGGGATACATTCACTTCGTGGACTTGATCGTGAAATCGAAACGAAAACATTGAGAAGATGAGCCAGATGAAAAGTTGGAACTACGCCGTTCGAATACTGTAGAGATGGTGGTCCGGAGGACGAGAACTACCTTACTGCAAGTTCGATTTTTTGGAAAATCGAAAATCGCGGAAAATCAAAAACCCGATATTTCCTAAAATCAAAAACACCTAATTTTAGTATTTTTAGTGTTTTTAACTTCGTATAATGCCAAACCTACCTCTTCCGCTCGATCAATTTAAGGATGAAGTTAAGAACTGGGTTTATAATGATCAGGTTACAGCTTAAGAGATTGCTAGCCGTCTAGCTACTCGTTTGGGGAGGCCTTATTCTACTCGTACGGTCTCAAACCAGGGTGATCAATAAGCCAGCTAGCTGATCAGCCGACTGATCAGCTAAATATATCAGTTAGCCAGTTAATAATTAATATTAAATAAGTTAGCCAGCTAAATAAGGAATAGCTGATCAGTCGCTAATTAGCTAATATATTTTTAATTATTCTAGAGTCTTTTAGTGATATTAATAATACTTAATTGGTATGTGACGTGTGTTTCTAGGTCTTAATTGCCTAATATTCTAGGCTTATTATGCATTAGAAAACTCTTCATTTCGCCCCACTATAAACTTAAACTTATTATCTTATCTACAATATGGCATCTACACCTTTTGCTACTATCGATTTGACGTCTCGTGCATTTGATACTTTATTTGAATTGCCTTTTACCCTTCTTGATGCTTTTGGTCAAATGATGCACCCGCAACTTATTCTATAAAAGGAGGAGATCTGCGACTAATGCCAAAGACTTAGCCTAATTTACAATTCTAATTATAATCTTAACCGGCCTCCCCCCGATAATTTACTTGGCGGCTATTCGCCTTATATGTTTAGAGAGCCTTTATACGATAATCGAGAAGCTATTGTGTTAAGACTTTTGCACTAGTATATCCTTTGCTTTGCTTAAAAGAGACGGAGAACGCAATGGGTTTAGAAGCTTGGCTATGCACTTATAGACAAAAGCTAAGCCAAAAAGCTTATAATATAAGCATGCAAGCTTTATAAGTTTTTTTTTTGTTAAATAATAATTAAAGCTAATTCGATTTCTAGGCTATTATAATCTTAAGTTTTTTATAAACAAAGACTAGCATTATAATAGCAATTCCCTTAAAAATGCCAAAAAGCACTTGTAAGATATACACTTTTTAGATAAGGGGGGAGATATATAGAGGGTAAAGCCTAGTAGAGTAGCTTAAGCTTTAAGGCTTATATATAAAGGCTATAAACGCGTTATCCCGTTTCGTTAACAAGAGTTTATTAATGCCTTTGTAAAATGGGTAGTTATAGACAATATTAAGCACTAAAAAGCAACTTCTAATTACTTGCGAAGAGCATTCAAAATTGCTAATATGCAAGCTACTAATGCTTTGCCTTAACATAGTAGCACTATTACTTTATAGATTTATAAGATGTTTGAGTATTTTGAGCTTAAAATCTAAGAGGAGATTAAAATAGCAAAGTCTAAAATACATGTTTCTTTTAATAGCTAGGGTTTTAAGCATAAGAAGCTAAGTGTTATTAGCGTTATTATACACTTTATTAACAAGCATAATAATATAGTAACTCGTTTAATTAGTTTGCTAGAGCTTCCAAATTATAAAAAAGCTAATGTTAGTAAGTAGTTTATTTCTTTTGCAATATGCATATAGCTATACTTTTTTTCTTAGTAGTGTTATTTTAACAAATCGGGTAATTTATTTACTTTAGCGCGGCAAAATAGTAAATCCGGAGCTTTTTAGCCAATTAAAATGCAGCGGCTAACCTTATTTTAGATTAAGCGGCAGTAATTTAACCTCTTCTTAAGCATTTTAGCATTAATAAAGACAATTTGGGCTATTTTGTGCTTAATAATGCTTTAAATAATAACATTACACTTATTAAGCTAAGCAAAATTATAAGATTTGAGCTTATATAAAAGCGGCTATATTATATAAGTTATATCTTGAATTTGATTGCTAAATCGTATATATTCGGGCAAGATGCATTTACATTTAAGGAGGATTATAAAAAGGCATTACTTAGAGAGCGGCGAAAGCTTTAGAGATAACGTGGAAAGCTTGAGAAGCTTTACAATTTAGTTGCGCATGTTATAGCATCTAGCAAAAGAATTGACTTATTCTTAGTATTACAAGTTAATGCAAATATTAGTTATATAAAAGGAAAGAAATAGAAGCTTCTTGTAGATAGTACTATATGCTAGAATGCTACATATTTGATAATTACTCGAGCATTGCACTTGCGAGAGGCCCTCGACTTATATGCTAACAAATTGCGCATTTCTATAAAAGAGCTTAATTAAGAGACCTTTAAGTACGACTATTTGACTCCTTAGGAATAGAAGGCCTTAAAACTTATTAAGGATTAATTAGAACCTCTTTTCCGATTAACTAAGGACTTAGAAGGCAATTATAATCTTAAAGACGGGGCATAAAAGGCCTCTTATAAAGCTTTATAGGAAGTACTTCTTGTTTTTGAGTTTATTTTAACGCACTTTAAGAAGCTAGAAAGAGAAGCAAAAGCAGGGGCATTTAATAGTTATCTTAGCATTTAAAACTTTATTACTTTTGCTTAGAATATTACGCAAAAGTGGTATAAGAAGACTAACTAATTAATAGCTTAAGCAGCAGCTATAGTCTTATATCTTAGATATAAGTTCAAGTGGTTTAAGGAACACTAGACTTTAGCTAGTAAAGCATGTGCTTTATTATTAACAAGAACAAAGCTACGCCGAATATGAGAGGGCACGTATAAGAAAGATGATGTCCTAGGGAGTGCTAAAAACCCTTAATCACTTAAAAAGCAATGCTTATACTTAGAAAGTGTTTTAGATGGAATAGCCCCCTTAAACCGATTACAAGTTGCAAAGCTTACGCGTGGAAAGGACGAGTTATTTTTGTATTTGGCTAAGCCTTTAACTAATTATTTGGGCTTAATAGAGTATTGGAAGTCTCGGGAAGCTTAATGGCCTCATCTTGCACAAATGGCTTACGATTTCCTTTTAATCCTAGCTATAAGCTTTAAATGCGAGCGGGTCTTTTCGTCATGTGCTAAGCAGACTACCCCTAAGAACTCTAGATTATCCGGGGAGATGCTATAGCATCAAGAATGCATAAAAAACTAGCAGAGGAGGGGGGCAATTAGGATGGAATCATTTAAGTGTGCAGCTAAATTAGATTTATTATAATTAATCTTTTTTAAAAAAAAATCACCAACTAATCAGCCGCTGATCAGCTAATCAAATCAGTCAGCCAGGAACTGCCCCGCATTAGTCAGCTAGTGGCTAATCAGCTTCGGCTAATGGCTGGCTTAGCTGGCTTATTGATCACCCTGTCTCAAACCGCCTTCTACTATGGGGGTTCTCTCAAAGGAATCGAGTACACGATTCTACAGAGCTTCGATTACAAATTGCAATCTTGTTTTAGCAATCATATAGTAATAAGAACATCGTATAGCAGCTTCTAAGGGGTAGTTATATCACGATATCTGAGAGACAAGTTGCCCAGATTCGAAAGAGGATTAGCTTCGTATAGCGAATGATAGTCTAGGAGCGCTAACAAGCCGACGAACAATTAATTAATCTTGTTAGAATAGAGCTTGATTTAGGAGCAATTGAGGGATATGGAAGAGGTCTATTAGACAGCTGGTTTCGAAGGAAAGGGATCTCAACAACAAGGTCTACCTTACCCGACCCGTACAATTCAAACTTTGAATTATAGCTAACTTCTCTTTAGGGATAGCTTGTTTTCTATTGTTAAACGGCTCGATCCAAAGGGGTTAGAGCTTCGTACGGCAGATAAAAATCGAAGGAAGGGCGAGTATATTGTTCCTGGTCCTGATTATATTTGGTCAATTGACGGCCACGAGAAGCTTTCTCCTTTTGGTGCTAGCTGCTGGCCAGCGACCCTAAGGACCGGGTCCTGGTGGGCGGGAGCGGCGGCGAGGGCAGCATTGTAAAGAACAAGAGCCCTATTAATGTGAATGTCATTGAAAGCTTCGTACGAATAATCGCAGGACTTACATTGTGGTAGTGTTGTGGTATTGGTGGTATTGTAATATTGGTGGTGTTGCCTGTCTGTACAATACATTAGCAACAACTGATTACCTGTAAATTGCTGTATTGCATACAGGTTTAATATATAACTCAAGGGAATACGTACTGTTATTGTTATTATTGTTATTGTTATTATTGTTATTGTTGTTATTGTTATTAGGAGGAAAGAGAAGGAGAGGGAGGGGAAGATTAAAATTTAAGGTTTGGGGGCCAAGCTTTGTACGACGCTAAAAACTAAGCTAGAGCAATTGTAGCCTAAGGCATTCACATACAAATTCACCTACAAATTCACCTTATAAAATCTACCGTACGACCTTTCCACCAATTTAGCTTAATTTAAAAATCTAATTTGTACATTTTTTACATTTATATAATATTATTAATTTTACCTATACGGAAGCTATATTAAGGCGTTATATGGCCTTATTGTATTCTAATTTTTGATTTTTGATGATTTCTGATTTTCTCAAAAATCTAACTTGCAGTAAGGTAGTTCTCGTCGCCCGTAGGTGGGGCCGAGGTGCAATTGGTCCGGACTCCGAACGTGGTGACTAGTGCCTTTGGATTCGAGGGCCAACCACTTCAACGCTCTCGATATTGTGGCGTTCTAGATTGAGACCCGCCTTCTCGTACGGCCTTCTGGAATGAGCACGCCTGCGCTCTTGGATATTGGTTCGCAGCTCGCGATGACAGGAACTTGCGCTCCGCGAGGGAACGTCGAAGTTGGAGGCCCGGTGCTAGCAACTTTTTCCTTTATAGATAAGTATCAAGGGAGTATATCTCCCTTTCCCCTCATTCCAAAGTCTCTTCATCTCTTCCCTTGCTTTCCCCACCCTCCGCAACATGGCAAAACGCATCCGCCTCGGAGTTCTCACTCCCTCCTCCAACACCGCTCTCGAACCCCTCACCTCCCTCAACGCCCAGCAATCCACCTACCATATCACCGCACACTTTTCACGCTTCCCGGTAACAACAATATCCCTCTCTCCCTCCGGCCTCGCTCAGTTCGACTTGGAACCGATCCTCGCAGCCGCCGAACTTCTCGCACACGCTGAAGTCGATATCATAGGTTGGTCTGGGACTTCTGCTGGATGGTTGGGATTTGATAAGGATGTTGTGCTTTGCGAAGAGATTGAGAAGAATACGGGGATTAGGGCTACGACGAGTATACTGGCGTTGAATAGGGTGTTGGAGTTCTGGGATGTTAAGAAGTTGGGGTTGGTTACGCCGTATCAAGACGATGTGCAGAGAAATATTGTGGGGAATTATGGGGGAATTGGGGTAGAGATCGGGGAGGGAATGGAGAGGCATTTGGGGGTTGTGAAGAATACTGATATTGCAGAGATTGGGGTGGATGTTTTAGATGGGTTGGTGGAAGACGTGGTGGAATCTGGGGTGGATGCTGTAACTACGTTTTGTACGAATCTGGTAGCAGCACAGAGGGTGGAGTTTTGGGAGAAGAAATATGGAGTGCCGGCTTTTGATACGGTGACCACTGTTATTTGGGATATGTTGCGGGAATGTGGGGTTAGTGCTAAAAACCTTGAGGGCTGGGGAATGATCTTTAAGAAGGGTTAATGGCCCACAAATGGATTGGATCTTCATTGACCAAATATTGATGCCTTCAGACCATGCATACCTTTATAGCCCGGTCTTTCGCTCTCTTTCCACCCCTTCAGGACCTCGTCTTTCTCCAATATATCATACACTGCAACCCCAAGTGGTCTACATGTATCCAACATTCTCTGAGCGGCATCTTCCCCCCAGCCATACACAGAGAGATCACCACCTGGACATGTTGACATAGCACATAGCAGATCAGTCTCAGCAAAGAAGGAGAAATAATCCCCTGGTTTTGATGGAGAAGTCTCCCTGTTTCTCGGTCAGATATCAACCCATCCTCATGATAGAGACTTACATAAAATATTTCCCATCCTTGTTGAGTCCTGTGACTTGAAAGACATTCAAAACATCATGGACATCCGCTTCAGTGAGTCCGTATGCAAGCACAGCTCGCACCAGGTTGGAGTGACATTGATAGTCGAAGTCATCTCCGCTTAACAGCTTGTTCACTTCGCTCATTAGAAGGCTGTCCTCTTTTAACTGGCTCCCTATAGTACGGAACACATACCATAAGGATCGCATCTACGCACTATCAGACGGGAATCTTTAATAGCATCTAAGTACTTACCTAGTCCCTAGCAAATCATGACACCGCCCACCTACTTCATCAACTCCGTAATTCTTTAGACTATCCGCCACAATCGTGACCAAAGGCCTCAAATATGGCAGGTTCGACCACAATCTATCGCCAACAGAGACATGCGAAGCGTGCAACTGCCTTGTTCTTGCGGCCCAGAAGCGTTCTCTGGGATTGTGAAGAGAGAATATATTCAAGTCTCCGACTTGAGGGCCGTGAGGCGTCGAGAGGGTGCAGAGCTGGCCTGCTAGAACGTCAGACGCAAGACTCAATAGAAACACAAAGAGCAAAAAGAGAAAGACATTGGAAAAGGCGTTAAAAATGTCCATGAATCGCATTCTCCCCTACTCAAGAGCCTCTGAATATTTAGATTCAGGTCCCCACTCGCCATATAGTACGACTCGGCTCAAGTTCACCTTTTTTAAGAACCCAAGCCTTCCCACTCCTAATCGGAATCTCAAAATTGTCAACTAAGTCCTTTCCACCCTCTTGTTCAGCAATTTTGCCAATTCTTGCATAGAGCTCTTTATCTCCGTAGAGAACCGCGCTGTCTTTGGCGGGGTATGCGGGTTTAGGGACTCGGGTTGTCATTTTAGCGATTTGATCCCGTTAAGTGGTTTATCTCAATGGCCTTAGAACACGAGTAGAAGGGTGGAGAAAACTAGCTTGGCTATTGACGGAAGAGGAAAAGGCGCCGGAAGTTGGGTGGGATTTCATCACTTCATCAGAATCATCACGTGGAGGATCATAGATTGTTGAAATATGAAGCTTGGCTTAAACTGAAGAAAGTAGCTCAGGAATAAGATGAGGCTCTGAGAGAGTCCAACCTGCGTGATCTCACTAAGGAAAACAACGTTCTCAAAATACTAGGACAACGATCGCACACGGAGCTCTCTTGGGCCTCAGCACGCTTCTGCAGCTTCTCGCCCGAAAGCTATGGAACCAAGCAACGGGGATACCGAAACGACATATCACATCTCCCTCTCTTCCTATTTCATTGTTCCGGCACCATGCATCACCTTGTCCTAGTTCCCCAAAAAGCAAAATGACTTTCATTCAAAGCCCCTCGTCAGATCGACGATCACTTCCGAATCAAGCAGAGGAACCTGAAACTCCGAATGAGATGATCACCTGATCTGCTGCGCCACACTCACTCGCCACACCGCGGGGAAATAAAAGCTTTGATCCTGCCTGCTTCCTTCTGAATTTCTTTCAGTTCTTCCTCATCAACAGTTTTACAAGAAATTTGAGGAGATAGAAGTTCTTTAACAAGCAAGATGCCCATACCAATGGCCGGCGAGAAGCCCCCCACCTCGAACATCGAGCCCAACCCTGCCACCGACTCCTCGGTCTCAGGCTCTGCGGCTGCGCAAGCAAACACAGATACGAGTACCTCGCAGCAGACGAAGACAGAGGCCGAGGAGGCGGCGGATAGGTTGTATGAGGAGCGTATTGAGGAGGAATATGCCAAGCGGGAAGGTGGTGCTTGATGTTACAAAGTTAGAGGACAGAGGGACATGTACGAGTATGTTGGATAATGGGTTCGGGTAGATGAGGAGTTGAGTCAAGAAGGACATCAGAGAGGATCATTATGATAGGCTTGATACCTCTCCGTTCTTGTGTTAGATAAATATATGATAATTCTACTCAAATGTGTAACCCTGTGGTATTTTCTGGGAGTGACTCTATCTCACATGTGAAACAAAACTGGTTGAACACAAAGATGACTCGTAACTTATTGATTTGATCTCCAATAATTCAATAATTTATTCTATGGTTCTAGACATTTGACTCGTGTTTTCTTGGATACATGACTTCATCACTGTAATAACAGAGCCTGCTTAAAGTGTGTTTAAAAACCTACTCTCATTTCTGCTGAAAACCCACTTTCATTTCTGCATCAAAAATGCTTGCTTGACAGGCACAGCGCTATAGTGAAAGCAATCCGTGAGTACAAGTAAATCCGATCCTAAGATAGACGTTGCGAGAAGATCCTGGGGATTGAACAGAGAACAAAGTTCGGGCCCGTCGGCTTTTCTTTTGTGTGCTTTGTTCACATGATCCCAAAGTTGGGATATGCGCTTCATGCAAGCCATCAACTCACCGAGCAGAATTAGTAAGATCTGCGATAGTATGCAAGAAGTAACAAGGAGTAATCAAGAACTCGGTCCGACCTTCAAATCAGGCACAACGTATTATAAAAAGCAAAGTGTGGAGGTCAGAAGGGGAAGCTCTGAACTTTCGAAGCATGCACGCTTATGTAGTGCAACAAGGGGAGCTTATCGACTGGACTCCGTATCCAAAATGAGGTAGTGGACGAATGAGAGAGGAGGCATTATTCATCTAAAAGGAACCTTCTGTACTTCGTCGCAAGGATCTCCTTGGGTGGCTAAGACAAAGTCTCTTCCACAAAAAATAGCGCGAAAGGTCACTGCCAAATTCTGGTGGGTTGCCTCGGGGGTGCCAAGATGCCATCCAAAACAGCTCCCAACTTTCGCTTTCGGATTTCAGAGCTTGGGCCAATCAGCCCCCTTCATTCGAACACAAGCTCCAAGGTCTGGGCGAATCAGACTAACGATAATTGCTGCTGACCGTGCCTAGACTACTCTGCAACTGCAATGGAAACACTAATTGCTTGGAACGAGCGACACAAAGAATACAGCGCCATATATGAGGATGCCATCGCCTCTAAGAAAAGAGCCAGTGAAGCTACTGTATACACCAGGGTGCATGATCATGATATAGACGGCGATAGCGACCATTCGCAGAACCAGGCCTCCTCTACAGACACTGAAGGCCATTGCTCTCGAACTAATACAGCCTCACGCCCTATTGTTCGAAGACGACGTCAAGAACCAAGGCCGTCGCCAATCAAAGCCATGTCTTTGGTCGGTTTAAAAAATCTCTTCTTCCAACAAACAGTCACTGCTATCCCAAAACGCACGAAAACGAGTCGCGAATGTGGTATGGACCGAGCTTTTCTTTTCCCGACTTTCCTAGAGCTTTGGCTTGAATTTGTGTCTTGCGGAGCCACTACTTCGATTGAATGACCATGCAATCCCATTGCTAACACCTGGCTGTTA
>Ga0302325_10021873_pt1 | contig 13386 bp, 8 predicted proteins | sample Palsa_T0_2_FD_201948 | JGI IMG/M metagenome (GOLD analysis project Ga0302325, IMG submission 201948) | Peat permafrost microbial communities from Stordalen Mire near Abisko, Sweden - Palsa_T0_2 | ecosystem: Environmental > Terrestrial > Soil > Palsa > Peat permafrost | place: Sweden: Abisko... | reverse complement strand
CCGGAACCACGCTGGGCCTCTTCAAATCGCCCGATGGCGGCAAAACCTGGCGGCATTTGAGCTTCGAGCAAGTGAACTGGATGGTGTTTGATCCCGGCGAACCGCGCACGCTCTATTTGGCCACAGTATATTCGGGCATCCTGAAAAGCATGGACTCGGGCGAGACCTTCCGGCCCGTCAACGCCGGCTTCTCCAACCACCGGCTCTCGCAGATTACTTCGGACGGAAAGCGGCTGTACGCCAGCAGCACGTACGAAGGTCTGTACGGCGGCGTTTTTGTCAGCAACAACGGCGGTCTGGAATGGTCTTTGCGCGCTAATGAAGAAGCGCTGCTGGGTCGAAACCTTCACAGCCTGACAGCGTCTCCAGGAAGCACACAACTTTTTGGGGCGAGTGAGGATGGGATTTTGAAATCTGCGGACGGCGGCAAGACCTGGTCGGCCTTGCCCCCACCCCGGCTTCTGCCCAGCAGCCGGCTTCTGCAAAATCAAGGACGCGCAGAGGTGGCAAGCAGCGGGCGTCTGCGCATCCACGCGCTTCGCGCTGTCCAATTAGACAAGCTGGTGTTATTCGCGGGAACGGACGCCGGCTTGTTCCGCAGCGCGAACCTGGGGACCACCTGGGAACAAGTGAAAGCGGCCGGCCTGACCGGAATCCCGGTGCTCTCTCTGGATGCGCCCTCGAGCGGCGCCTCGCGTCTGGCCGCGCGAACCAGTTCAGCCCTGTTTATTTCCATTGACGAGGGCCGCACCTGGCAACCCGCCATGCTGCCCGACAACAGCTATTATCTGTACGATCTGGCGCTGCCGGCCAGCCGCGACGTCGCGATTCTGGCGGCAACTTCACGTGGCCTGCTGCGTTCTACCGACGAGGGCGCACATTGGAATCTGGTGACGAAGGGCGTGCCGGCGGCCACGGTGGATTCAGTGCGGTTCACTTCTGCACAAGAGCAGCCGGCCCAGAAGCTGGAGGCGTTCCTGGTTCAGTTCGGTACCGTGTACCGTACCGTAGACGGTGGCGAGTCGTGGCAGTCCTTTTCCAACGAGGGACTCCGGGACGCCGCCATTCGTACATTGTGGTTCGCACCCGATCTTCCCCGGCGGATGTTTGCACTTACCACCGCGCGGGGCGCATTAGTTTTCGATCTGCCTCAGGCCGAAGTGGCCAACCAAGGGGATCATGCCGTTATCTCGAGCAGTAATTGAAAACAAGCGGTACTTGAAAATCAGAGGAAAGGTGAACAACATGCGAGCAGTATGGAGGTATCCGGTTCTGGCGCTGATTGCATTGGGCGTCTTAGGAATTCCGAATCCGGCGCGCGCGCAAAGCGCCCCGGCAAAGTCTACGGCCCAGTCAGACGATTTCAACAACTTCTTTGAATTAAATATCTACGCGGGATGGTCCGACTACGCGAGAATCTTTGCAGGCCTAGGCACCAAGATCGAGGGAGGCACCATCCTGGGCGGACGCGTCACGGAGAATTTCTGGAATTACGTGAGTATCGAAGAATCTTTCAACGCGTATTCGTGGAACAAATTTAACTTCTCGTCAAATCCGGCGGACGGAGTGGTGCTACAGCCGCCGTTCCCGATTAATACGCTGCAGCCTGCCGGGGATGTCGTATGGAATTTTACGTCGCGTAGCCACAGGTTCCGGCCGTTCATTCTAGCTGGCGCGGGCGCGTCGTTCGACCGGCCCGGAAAGAACGCGAAACAGTTCGCCGATTCACTGCCGCCCTCCGCTGGATTCAGCAACTTTAAAACCGATGAGCGCTTCCAAGGCAACTACGGCGGCGGAATCAAATACCAGGTGAGCAAGTGGGTCGGCCTTCGCGTGGATATCCGGGGCCTCTACGGACTCGGTCCAAGCTTCGGGCTTATCAGCGGCCCTCCCAGCCTCGGCATTGCTTATATACCGAGGGGCCAACTTCTAACCGGTCTGCAGGCCACCGCCGGCCTCACCTTGTACCTTGGACATCGCGGTGAGCTTCCACCGCCACCGCCACCGCCGCCACCACCGCCCGCGCCACGCGTTATCGGGGGAATCAATCCGGGAACCATTACGGCCAGCGCAACGACGGTTTGTCCGGGCGATGCAGTGCGATTGAGTTCGAACGCCTCCGATCCGGAGGGTCACCAACTGACCTATCAATGGTCGGTGAGCCCGGGAAACCAGACCGGCAGTGGCGCGCAGTACACCTTCACGCCCAGCGCAGCCGGCAACTACCAGATTGGTCTGCATGTAGCCGACTCGACCGATGCTTCGCGGTCCGGAAACGCAACTGCCGTATCGATCCACGCCAACTCCTACAGCACGCCGGCGGTGAGCGGCGTTACCGCCAACCCATCCACGCTGGATCGCGGCCAGACCGCAGCGCTGCACGTTACCGCCGCGGGCTCCGATTGCAGCGGCACGTTGACGTATAGTTGGGCGGCGGCCGAAGGCACCGTATCCGGGACCGGGCCCAACGCTCAATTCGATTCCACCTCAGTTGCCTTCAATGAAGGCGACCGCACCCGCCCGCAAACCAAGCAAGTGAGAGTGACCGCGACGGTAACCGACAGCAAGGGCGGATCCGGCAGCGCGTCCACGAACATCACGGTGAATCTCGCCGCCACCATCCGGCATTTCGGCGATATCCTGTTCCCGAAGGACAGCGCGCGGGTCAACAATTGCGGCAAGCGCGTGCTGATCGAGCAGTTGTATCCGCTGCTCACCGCCAACCCGAACTTCGATGTCGTCCTGGTGGGTCACATCGATTCCAGCGAAGCGCCCAGCGGGAGATCGCCGCGGGGCCGTAATCTGGATCGGAATCGCGTGCTCCAAACCGCTGCGGTATTGAGCGGCGGCGGCGGCACCTGCAGTTTACTGGATCCATCCCGCATCAAGGGAAGCTGGATAGGTGCGACGCAGGAAACGCCGTCCGTGCCGACTTCCTGCGCCGTCTCCACCACCGCGCCCACGGAGCGCAGGGGAGCGGCCATCGAAGACAGCGACGCAGCCAAGAACCGCCGGGTGGAAATCTGGCTGGTTCCGAAAGGCTTGACGCTGCCGCCCGCGGCTCGCGATGCCAAGGAACTGCCGGATGCCGACCTGAAGAAGATCGGCTGCCCGAAATAAGCGGCAGTTTCAACTAGCAGTTGTTTTCCAGCGCCGGGTGCTTAATCGCACTCGGCGCTTTTTATTTGGGCCAGATGGCCGCGATATCGACGGATGCTTCCGGGAAGCGAGGGCCTGAGCTCGCCTTCGCGCAGCAGTGAGGTTGTGGCCAGGCGCCGGTTTTCATTGAGACGCAGGACTTCAACTGTTTGCGCTTCGGGCGAGACCACCCACACTTCGGGAACACCGAGGCTCTCATAATCCTGCAATTTCGCGGCGCGCTCAGAGCGCGTGTTGGCGGGGGAAAGCACTTCCACCACCAGCTCCGGCGCGGAGTGAATGTAGCCGTCTTGCTCGACGACGCGATCGGCATGAAAGACCGCCAAATCCGGCACCCGCAGAGCCAGCGGTTCGCTCCGGACAACCAGTCCGAAGACCGAAGTCACTACGTACGTTGTCTCAGGATTCAATTGGGCTATGAACTGGCGCGCTAATTTCTCGACAACGCGAGTATGGGTCCATTTATTCGGCGCATCTTGACGATCTCGCCATTGACAACCTCCTCCCCGCCTTCCACCTCCGGAAGCGTGAGCCATTCTTCGTATGTAAGCGTTTTGGAACTTGTCGCCATACTGGGAACCCTTTGCCTTTAGTGTACGATGAGCGATGAACTACTCCGAATCAGTCCAATATCTGTACTCGCTCGGCAACGAGGTGCTGACCGCCAAGCTGGGACTCGATCGGATCGGCGCGCTGCTCGAGGCTCTCGGCAATCCACATCGCGCGTGCCGCTGGATTCATGTCGCCGGTACCAACGGCAAAGGTTCCACCAGCGCCATGATCGAGGCCGGACTGCGCGCCGCCGGAATTCGAACGGGCCTCTACATTTCACCGCACTTGATCGAGCCAACCGAGCGAATTCAAATCGCCGGACACCCTGTCAGCCAGGAGCAGTTCGCCGGCGCATTCCAACGCGTGCACGAAACCGCGACGCGCATGGTCGACTCAGGCGCGCTCGACATGCATCCGACGTACTTTGAAACGGTCACCGCGATGGCGTTCCTAACCTTCGCGGCTGAAAAAGCACACACGGTGGTTCTTGAAGTAGGGCTGGGCGGACGTTTGGACGCCACCAATGTCGTCATGCCGGAGCTCTGTGCGATTACGCCGATCGATTTCGATCACCAGATGTTTCTCGGCGACACAATTGAACAGATTGCCGCCGAAAAAGCTGGAATCCTGAAGCCGGGCGTGCCTGCTGTCTTTGCCGAGCAGCGGCCGGAAGCCGAAGCTGTGTTGCGAGCGCACGCGGGAGGGCCGTACACGTTGTCGCGCGACTGGGCCATCACGGATCTTGCGATGGACTCTCGCGGCAGCCGTTTTTGTTGGCGCGGCCTGCCGATCGCCTGCCCCCTGGCCGGGGAACATCAAGTGGAAAACGCGCGTGTGGCTGCGATTGCGCTTACGGAGCTGGGCGTGTCGCCCCAGGGAATCGCGACCACGCGCTGGCCAGCCCGGCTGGAACATGTTTCCGAGCAGCCAGAGATCCTGATCGATGGCGCCCATAACCCGGCGGGGATTCGCGCGCTGGTCAACTATATCCGCCGCTTTTACCTAGGACGCCGCCGCATCTGGATTTTGTATGGCGCGCTGCGCGACAAAGCCGTCGGCGAGATGGCGTCGATTCTATTTCCGCTGGCCGATCGCCTGATCCTGACAGCGCCGGACAATGCGCGTGCGATGCCGCCGGAAGACATTGTGGCGCCGGGCGCTGAAATCACACACTCCGTCGCGGAGGCCATTACGCTGCTTGCGGGCGCCGCCCCCGACGACGTTATTTTCATCACCGGGTCGCTCTATTTGGCCGGCGAAGCGCGGGCGGTGCTCGTAAAATAGAAGCAGTGTCATTTCTTCGAGCGTACGTCATCACCGCCCCGCTGATTGTCCTCGCCACGATCGGCTACGGTCTGGTGAGCCTCGCGATTTCGCTATTTGAATCGAGCGGGCGCAGGCAAATCGGGGTGGCGCGCGCTTGGGCGCGATGTTTGCTGTGGGGCAGCGGCGTGAAGGTGAAAGTGAAAGGCTTGGAAAAAATCGCGCCCGGCGGAAGCTACGTGTTCGTCTCGAATCATCTGAGTTACATGGACACGCCGGTGGTTCTCGCAAACATTCCCGTGCAGTTCCGTTTTCTCGCCAAGAGTGGCCTGTTTCAGATTCCATTGCTCGGAACGCACCTGGCTCGAGCGGGCCACATTCCGGTTCCGCGGGATGACGCCCGAGCGGCTGTCAAAACCATGACCACGGCCGCGCATGCGATTCGCGAACGCGGAATTTCGTTGCTCATTTTTCCCGAGGGCGGCCGATCGCAAACCGGCGAGCTGGCTGATTTCAAGGAAGGAGCGGCTTACATCGCGATTCGCGCCGGAGTTCCGCTGGTTCCGGTAGCGTTGAAGGGCACCCGCGAAATTTTGCCGTTCGGTTCCGCGCACGTGCGCAGTGGATCGGTAACCATGCGCATCGGCGACCCGGTGTCCACTGAGCAAATGCAAGTGCGAGACCGCGTGCGGCTGAGCGCGGAGTTGCACGACCGTATCGCCACTTTGCTGGCGGATCAGCCGATTCACGCCTGACTATTTCTTGGATTGGATCCACGCCACCGCGGCGTCCAACGCGCGATCCTTGCCGGCGAGCAACGCCTCTCGCGTGATCGGCGTCTCCACATCGGGTGTAACGCCCAGGCCCTCCAACGGCTGGCCGCCTTCCGAAATATAGTTAGCGATGGCGAACTGAAATCCGTCGCCGTCGGGTAGCTTTTCGAATACCGATGGCAGTGCCGCGCCGGCCGTGTGAGTACCGAAGATGCGCGCGCGCCCCAGGTCCTTCAACCCTTCCGCCATGATTTCCGAAGTGGACGCTGACGCGCCGTCCACCAAGATCGCGAGCGGCCCGGAAAACGTGGTGAGCCGGGGATTCACGACGAACTTGAGGGTGTCGTTGCGCATATATAGCGTGCCGAGCTCCTGGTTCGGCTGCGCGATAAACCAGCCCGCCATGCCCATGGCCATGAGTCCGATGCCGCCCGGATTTCCACGCAAATCCACGATGAAGCCGTCGCATTTTTGACAGGACTGGACGGCGTCGCCGAACGAGGTCATAAGCCGCTGCGGGTCTAAGAAAGCATTGAAAGCCACGTAGCCGATTCGTCCGCCTCCAATCTGAGAGGAGTTGAACCAAACGCGCATCGGCTTCAGGTATCCGAACTGCACCAGATCACCCCGCGGGTCGGCTTGCGCCAGCGTCTTGCTCACATGCCGGCCGGCGCCATCTAGAAATTCGACGGCGATCGATTCCGCGGCATCGTCACCCAGACGCGTCAAGATCGCCCGGCGCAGCATGAGATCGCGCAGCGTGGAGCCGGCATATGTCTCGTTCAGCGTAACGATAATAGGGGCGAGATCGACACCCGCGATCTTCAGGATCTGCCAGCCCGGGCGCACGCCTTGCGCCGCCGCGGAAGAACCAGGCTCCACGGAGGTGACCAGCACTTGAGTGCCGATCACACGGACATCGATTCCGGTGGTTGCTTCGCCTGGGTGAGCTGGATCCACACTCGAATACAAATCGCCGGGGACAATGCCGAAATGGGTTTGATGCAAGCGCGCGAGCATCTCGCTCATCACTGCGCGCACGGCGTCCATGCTGTCGGCGGCTTCGATCTTCGGCTTAAACTCGTCGTGAATCGCTTGCCAATCCAGGCCGCCGGGCTTGGTCTGCCAGTGCCGGTCGTGGATTGCCGTCCACACGTACTCGAAGGATTGCAGGCTGAGCTGGCGCTGTTCGGCGGTGAGCGCGGCACGCATTGAACCTGCGGTCAGGAGAGCGAGCGCGAGAGCCGCGACCGCGCGAATCATTGTTTCTCGAGAACCTTGGCGCCCAGCGCGCCACCAATGATGGGCAGCGCCGTGAAGACCACGAAGAACAGCATCAAATAGAACACCACTACTCCGGCAATCATGCCTGGGCTGCTCAAGTACTGCTGGATCATGTCCGCGCGAGCGTCATTGGCGGGAAACTGGTTGCGAAATTGTTGGACCAGCCCTCCCTGGCTGGCGAGCGCCACCATCGCGACCGTGAAAAGTACGGTGACGAGCGTGAACGAGAAAATACCGGTGATCCAGCCCATGCGCACGCCACTGCGAATGGTGAGCGTCTGACCGGTGCGGCGGCTATAAAGAAACACCGCCAAAAATCCTGCGGCGAGAAAAGCGAGTGGCAGGCGCACAAACGGCAACGGAATGGGAAACAGGGAGATCATGACCGCGCCCATGGCCGCGATGAATCCGATGCGCACCGCCAGGCCATTGTGAAAACTGATGTCGGCCGAAATCCGAACAGGCTGCAACTCCGGGATGGCTGCCGGCGGGTGCGGCGCCGGCACGGCCTCCGCCTCTTCTGCCACGGGCATGTAATCGTATTGCGGCTTCGCGCACTTGTGGCAGAAGCGGGCATCCGGCGGTAATTGCGCGCCACAGGTGCAAAATTCAGGCACGATTTAAGTTTGACACACGCCGCTTCATTGAGTGCGTTCCCGGCCGTTGGAAGTGCGATCGCGTATGATTTTCAAGATGGCCGCTTCCACTTCGTCGATGCTGAGGCCGGTGGTATCGACGTAAACGGCGTCGGGGGCTTGGACCAGCGGCGACTCAGAGCGCCCGCGGTCCCGCTGATCGCGCTCGCGAATCTGCCGCTCCACAATCTCGGGCGGCAGCGCAACTTCATTGGCCCGGCGCGTGGCGCGCTCCTCTGGAACGGCGTCCAGAAAAATCTTGACCGTGGCGTCGGGAAACACGACGGTGCCGATATCGCGGCCTTCCATCACGATAGAGACTTGTTCGCCGATCTCGCGCTGCTTCTGTACCAGCGCTCGGCGCACCGCGGGCACCAGCGACACTTCGGACGCAGCCTGGCTGATTTCGGGCGTACGAATGGCGCTAGTGACGTCTTCGTCGTTCAGCAACACCCGGCCGCCACCGGGCGCGAACTCGATGTGGGCGGCGTTGGCGAGCTGTTCCAGCCGGTGCATATCCGAGAGAGCGACGTTTGCGCGGAGCGCCCACAAGGCCACGGCGCGATACATGGCGCCCGAGTCGACATAAACATATCCCAACTTGGCCGCGATGCGGCGGGCCAGCGTGCTCTTGCCGGCGCCGGCTGGGCCATCGATCGCAATCGTGATTCGTTTGGTCAAATTATCATGAAAGCACATGCACGAAGAGGTTTTCCGGGCGCTCGCAAATGGCGCGACGGTTATCACGGCTAGCCGCCGCCTGGCGCGAGTTCTGGCGCGCGAGTTTCACGGCATCCAAACGGATCGCGGACACAGGGTTTGGAACCGCCCGGACATTCTGCCGCTGGAAGGATTTCTGGATCGCTGCTGGCGCGATTGGTTGTGGCGCGGCCCGAATGGCGATGCTCCCGTATTGCTGAACGCTCTGCAAGAACAAGCCCTCTGGGAGCGCATCATCCGCGAATCTCCGGCCGGCGCGTCGCTGCTGCAAATTCCCGAGACCGCCCGGCAGGCGGCGCAAACCTGGGAGCTGTTGGCTGCGTATCATCTAGCGGTAGATGGAAGCTTCGAAGCGTCCGAGGACTCGGCGGCGTTTGCGGCTTGGTCCCGAGAGTTTCGAGAGTCGTGCCTCACGAATGGTTGGCTGGAGCGCGCGCGCTTGAGCGATTTTCTGCGGGAAAGAATTACTGTGGGTGAGATTTACGTCGCGGGATTCGATGAGATGACGCCGCAACAGCAAGCGTTTTTCGACGCGCTCGACTGTCGGGGCGTCGGGTTTCCCGATTGTGGGGCCGCGGTCGAACGCAGGCGAATGCGCGACTCTTCCGACGAGATTCGCAACGCGGCGGCGTGGGCGCGGCGTGTGTTGGAATCGAACCCCAAAGCGCAAATCGGCGTGATCGTTGTGCCGGACCTGGCGCGCGCGCGCGCCGCGGTAGGCCGGATTTTCCAGCCAGCGCTCGATCGCGCATTTCACCTCTCCGTGGGACCGCCGCTCGGCGACTATCCGTTGGTTCGCGCTGCTCTGCTCATGCTCGAATTCGCGCTCGGCGCTCTCCCGTTACCGCGCGTGGGAATGCTGCTGCGCTCGCCATTTCTGGGCGGAGCGGAAGCGGAAGGGAGCCGGCGCGCGCTGCTCGACGCGAAGCTGCGAAAACAAAGTCTCTGGGACATCGGCATTCCGATGCTGCGCGACGCCGCGGGAAGTTGTCCGCAACTACTACGCGTGTTGCAGCGCGTCGAGAAAAAACTTCCGGCTTTGAAGGAGCAGGCGCCAAGCGACTGGAGCCGCGACATTACCGGCCTGCTCGAGGCTTTCGGCTGGCCCGGCGATCGATCGCCCAGCAGCGAAGAATTCCAAACTATCGAAGCCTGGCGCGAGCTGCTCTCGAAGTTTGCGTCGCTCGATCTCACGGCGCCGCGGTTCAATCTTGCGCAGGTGATCGACTGGCTTTCGCAAGCCGCCGCGAAGAGTCGGTTCCAAGTGGAAGACGAAGGCGCGCCCGTGCAGGTGATGGGAATGCTCGAAGCCGCCGGCTTATCTTTCGATCATCTATGGATCATGGGTCTCCATGATGAAGCTCTTCCGGCAGCGGCCAATCCCAATCCGTTCATTCCGGTTGCATTGCAGCGCCGGGCCAACCTGCCGCACAGCTCGGCCTCGCGCGAGCTCGATTTCGCGAGCACCTTGATGCGACGGCTGCTTCGAAGCGCGCCAAATATAGTGCTGAGTTTTCCGGAACGCGAGGGCGATCGCACGTTGGCTCCGAGTCCGCTTATTGCGGAAGGCACGTGGCTGCGCGCCGAGGAGGAACGTAAAACGGACAGCTGGGCATCCGTTCTCGAAACGTTGACCGATGAGAGCGCTCCAGAGCTCGTGCAGAGTGGCTCAACCGGCGGGGCGTCGCTGTTCAAGGACATGGCAGCCTGCCCCTTTCGTGCCTTCGCTAAGCACCGGCTGGGGGCCCGGCCGCTGGAGGATCCCGACTTCGGATTGAATTACCGCGATCGCGGAACAACGGTACACAAGGCGCTCGAAGTAATCTGGCGCGAGCTTGGATCGCAGGCCCGGTTGATTGAGATGAGTTCGCTCGAATTGGAAGCGCTCATCGCTCAGGGCGCTGACGCGGCGGTCGCCAAGCTCGGGCCAGGCATCGGGCGGAAACTCGAGAAACGGCGTTTGCGGAGGTTGCTGGAAGAGTGGTTGCAGATCGAGAAATCGCGCCCTGCCTTCACCATCGCCGGGATAGAGGCGGAGCGCGTGGCTACCGTTTCCGGCGTGCAGGTGAAGATGCGAGCCGATCGAGTGGATGAGATTGCAGGCGGGCGCGAGATCATTCTCGATTACAAGACCGGACAACTGAAATCGAACGGGTGGAATGGCGATCGTCCCGATGAACCGCAGCTTCCGTTGTACTGCATCACAAACGATCAACCCGTAGCTGGAGCCGCTTTCGCTGTAATTCGTGTCGGCGAGCTTCGGTTTCGCGGACTCACTGGCCCTGGGGACAGCTTGCCCAAAATGGCGAAGATGAATAGCGATCCGCCGCTTCCGTTTGAAGCGCAGTTGGAAGAGTGGCGGCGCGTGCTCGAGCAGTTGGCGGCAGACTACCGGAACGGACGCGCGGAAGTGGACCCCAAATCCGGCGCTTGCGACAACTGCGGATTACGTGCGCTGTGCCGCATTCGGGAGGTCCAAATTGGGGATCGGCATGATCGCGGATAGTGCCGCCCGGCTCCGCGCGCTGGATGTCTCGCAGTCTTTGATCGTGCAGGCCCCGGCGGGATCGGGCAAGACGGAGTTGCTGATCCAGCGCTACCTGAAGCTGCTTGAAACCGTGGAAACGCCCGACGCAGTGTTGGCGATCACGTTCACGCGCAAAGCCGCCGGCGAGATGCGCTCGCGAGTGATGTCAGCTTTACGAAACGCGCGCAGCGGTGTTGAGCCGATGGCCGAGCACGAACGGGTGACGTTTCAGATTGCGCGCGATGTTCTGGAACACGAGCGCCGCCTGGATTGGAATCTGCTGCAAAATCCCGCGCGCCTCCGTATCGAAACCATCGATGCGTTGTGCGCGGCCATTACCCGCCGCATGCCCTGGCTCGCGCGCTTCGGCGCCATGCCGGAAATCGTGGAGAAGGCGCAGGGCTTGTATCGCGAAGCGGCTCAGAACACACTCCGGCACCTGGAAGAGGGAAGTGAGGCGCTGGCCGATTTGCTGCTGCATCTGGACAACGATTTTCAAAGGGCGGCGCAGCTCATCAGCCAGATGCTGGAACGGCGCGATCAATGGCTGCGGCACGCCGGCGCGAGTCTTCGGAAGGACGTGGAAGCGGCGCTGGAGCGGCTGGTTCTCGATGAGCTCGCGCAATTACGAGGCACGCTTCATGACGGGGAGATCCCCGGCGTGCTCTTGGAGGGTCTCGATAGCTGGCGGAAGGTGGCCGATTTGATGCTGACCAAAGACGGAGATCTTCGCAAGCGAGTGGATCCGCGTTTCGCCCACCTGCACGGTAACGACGCCTTCATCAAACGCCTGGCGCGAGTCCGCACGCTGCCACCGCCTGCATTCACCGAGTCGCAGTGGCGCACCGTGGAGGCTGCCGTTTCCGTGCTGAAGCTGGCAGTGGCCGAATTGCAACTGGTGTTTCGCGAACACGGCTGCGTGGATTTCGCGGAGCTTTCCATCCGCGCTTCGGCGGCTCTGGGGCAGGTGGGCGCGCCCGAAGATCTCGCGCTTTCGCTAGGCCATCGCATCCAGCACATTCTGGTGGATGAGTTTCAAGACACCTCCCACACCCAATTTGAGCTGATCGAAAAGCTCACTTCCGGGTGGGAGCCGGGCGATGGCCGTACGTTGTTCCTGGTAGGCGATCCGATGCAATCCATTTATCGTTTTCGCCAGGCCGACGTCAGCCTGTTCCTGAAAGCGCGCGTGGAAGGCATCGGCGCCATCCAGTTGGAGCCTCTTGCGCTCAGCGTGAATTTTCGTTCGCACCCCGAGATCGTGGAGTGGGTGAATCGGACGTTTGAGTCGATTCTGCCGTCGAGCGATGACATCGAATCGGGCGCGGTAGCGTATTCTCGCGGCGTTGCAGGCTCCAGCGCCTCGGGCGGACAGATTGCTGTACACGCGTTTGTCGACGGACCGGAAGAGGCCGATCGAGTGATCGAGCTGATCCGCACGCATAGCGATGGCAGCGTCGCGGTTCTGGTTCGATCGCGCGCGCATCTGATCGAAATTGTGCGGGCGCTGGAGCGCCATGGCATCGCGTTCCAGGCGATTGAGATCGATCAACTCGGCGAACGGCAGGTGGTGGAGGACCTGATGGCGCTGACTTTCGCGCTGCTGCATGCGGCCGACCGGGTCTCGTGGCTGGCCATCCTTCGCGCGCCCTGGTGCGGTCTCACGCTCTCGGATTTGCACGCACTCGCGGGCCTCAATCGCGACTCCACCGTCTGGGATTTGCTGCATTCGCCTGCTCCGGTAAGCGGCGACGGGCGCGCGCGCATTGAACGTATTCTTCCGGTGCTCCAGCAGACGCTCTCCGAGCGCGGACGGCGGCCGCTGCGCGATTGGGTGGAAGCGGCCTGGCTTCGGTTGGGCGGTCCGGCGTGCGTGGAAAATGAAGCGGCGCTGGAAGACGCCGCGGCGTATTTCGATTTGCTGGATGGTCTGGCGGAGGGCGCGGATCTGGCGGACTTTGAATGGTTCCGCGAGCAAGTGAATGGGCTGTTCGCCCCGCCGGACGCGGCTGCGGGCGACCGCTTGCAGCTCATGACGATTCACAAGGCCAAGGGCCTGGAGTTTGATACCGTGATTTTGCCGGGCCTGGGCGCGATTCCGCGTTCGGACGACCAGAGTTTGCTGCTTTGCGTCGAACATGGCGGCGAATTGCTGCTCGCGCCGATTTCGGAATCGGGCCGCGACGACGATCCCATCTATCGGTATCTGGCGAGCATTGAGCGCCGCAGGGCCGAACAGGAAGTGGCGCGATTGTTGTATGTGGCCGCAACCCGGGCGCGCCGCAATCTCCATCTGTTGGGGTCGATCGGCGAAAAGAACGACGGAACCTGGGCCGAACCCAAATCGAACTCGTTTTTGAAACTGCTCTGGACGGCCATCGGAGAGCAGTTCGCAAATCCGGTGCGCCCTGGGAACGCCCGCGAAGTTGCAATCATCCGGACCATTCGCCGGTTACCGGCCCAGTGGCGCGTT
>Ga0302325_10021872_pt1 | contig 13386 bp, 7 predicted proteins | sample Palsa_T0_2_FD_201948 | JGI IMG/M metagenome (GOLD analysis project Ga0302325, IMG submission 201948) | Peat permafrost microbial communities from Stordalen Mire near Abisko, Sweden - Palsa_T0_2 | ecosystem: Environmental > Terrestrial > Soil > Palsa > Peat permafrost | place: Sweden: Abisko... | reverse complement strand
GCGACCTCTACTCGAGCTACTTGAACGAGGCGCGCGTGGAGCGGCTGGGAATCAGACCGCTGCACGCTGAACTTCAGCTTGTCGCGGGCCTCAAGCGTGCGCGCGACATTGGGGCATTGATGGGGCGCTTGGATCGCATCGGCATTGCCTCGCCTCTCGCCACTCGGGTGTGGCCCGATTCCAAGAACTCCACGCAATACGCGTTTTGGGTCATGCAAAGCGGCTTGGGATTGCCCGACCGCGATTATTTCTTGAGCGACGAGGCGCGCCTGGCCGAGTTTCGAACCAAGTATCGCGAGCACATTGAAAAGATGCTGCGCTTGTTGGGCAACGCCGCCCCGGGGAAAGAGGCCGATAAAATCATCGCCCTCGAGACGGCCCTGGCCAAACTGCAGTGGACCCGGGTGGCGAATCGCGACCCGCAGAAGACCTACAACCCGAAGACCTTGGCTCAACTTGCGAAGGAAGCGCCGGCGATCGACTGGAATGGATACTTCACCGAAGCCGGCCTTACGAGCCCCTTGCCGATGCTGGTGGTACGTCAACCGGATTATCTGCAAGGTTTGTCGGGTCTGATTGAGTCCACACCGCTGGCAACTTGGTCTGCATACTTTCGCTACCGAGTGCTCTCGAGCCGCGCGCCGTATCTTTCGCGCGCCTTTGTCGAGGAAGACTTCGCTTTCAACCAGGGTGTTCTGCACGGGACGCAGCAAGCTCCGGATCGTTGGAAGCGCGGCACGCAGCTGGTCGACCGGCTGATCGGCGAGGCATCGGGAAAATTGTACGTCGAGAAGTACTTCCCGCCGGCGACCAAGGCCCGCATCGATGAACTGGTGCGCAATCTGCTCAAGGCCTATGCGGCCAGCATCGATCAATTGCCGTGGATGAGCGCCGCCACCAAAGTGGAAGCGCAGGCGAAGCTGCGCAAGATCAACGTGAAAATCGGCTATCCGGAGCACTGGCGCGATTACAGCGCTTTGAAGATTTTGCCGGATGATTTGCTCGGCAATGTCCGACGTGCACAGGAGTTCGAAAGGAATCGCAGGCTGTCGCAGCTGGGCGGTCCGGTCGATCGCACCGAGTGGACCATGACCGCGCCGACGGTGAACGCGTATTACAACCCGTCGGTGAATGAGATCGTTTTTCCGGCGGGCATCCTGCAGCGGCCGGCATTTGATCCTGACGCGGATGACGCCTTTAACTACGGATCGGCCGGCGCGACCATAGGACACGAAATCAGCCACGGGTTTGACGATCAAGGCAGCCAATATGACAGCGACGGCAATCTACGCGACTGGTGGACGCCCGAAGATCACGCCAAATTCAAGGCTAAGACCGAGCAGCTGATCAAGGAGTATGACGCCTTCGAACCGGTGCCCGGCTTTCATGTCAACGGCGCACTGACCCTCGGCGAGAACATCGCGGACATCGCCGGCATCGAAATCGCCCACAAGGCTTACCTAGCATCGCTCAACGGCCGCGCGCCGCCCATCATCGACGGCATGACGGCGGAGCAGCGCTTCTACATTGGATTTGCACAAAGCTGGTTGGGCAAGGAGCGCGACGAAAGCACGATCGCACAGTTGAAGTCAGACCCGCATTCACCCGAGAAATACCGCACCAACGGCGTGGTCGTGCATATGCCGAGTTTCTACAGCGCGTTTTCGGTCGCAGCGGGAGATAAAATGTATTTGGCGCCGGAGCAGCGCGTAACGCTGTGGTAGCCGGCCCTAGCCCTCGCACCTACTTCAGCGCTTCGCCACCTGAAACTCTTTGAGCTGATCCAAGAGATCGCGCGGCTCCATGTAGCCGGAAATATAGTCGCCGTTTTCGGTAATGATCGCCGGCGTACCGCGAACGCCGATGTTTTCGCCCAGCTCATATTCGCGCTTCACCGGCGTCGGCGCGCAGACCTTGTTCATGTCCAGCGTGGCGCCGGCCTTCGCCCGGGTCAGCGCTTCGTTGCGGTTGGCTGAGCACCAAACCACTTCGGCTTTCTTCCAGCTTTCGGTCCCCGGACCGGTTCGCGGAAAGAACATGTAGCGAACGCGAATTCCCAAGCGGTTGAGTTCTGCTATTTGGCTGTGCAGTTTGCGGCAATACGCGCAGTCGACGTCGGTGAACACCGTGATGGTGTACTTCGGATTCGGCGGCGAGAAGATCAGCATCTCGGATTCCGGCACGGCATTGATCAGCGCCAGGCGCGCATGCGTGCGCAGGGCCTCGGTCAGGTTGTCGCGCGACTTCATGTCGTACAGATTGCCGTCGATGAAATACTTGCCGTCAGCGGTTATGTAGCTGATCTCGGCGCCTTGCATGAATTCGTAAATGCCGGCGATCGGCGAAGGCCGCAAGTCTTCCAGCTTGGATCCCGCGGGCAGCAGCTTGAGCAGCGCCACGCGCGGGTCGGCGGCAGCCGGCTGTTCGACTGGGGCTGCGCGCACGCTCGAAACCGCGGCGCAAAACAGCAAGGTTAATACAGCGGCGAATCGCAGCATGCTAAAGCTCCACGGACCTATTTGATACGACCCCTCAAGCGCAAGGAGGTTCAGCCAAATTCTACCAGACCCGGGACTTGAAGCCTGCTTGGCTTAAGGTCAGCCGCGCGGATGATGCTGGGAGTGCAGGTCCTTGAGGCGTTCGCGGGCAACGTGCGTGTAGATCTGGGTCGTCGACAGATCGCTATGACCCAGCAGCATCTGAACCACGCGCAAATCCGCGCCGTGATTCAACAGGTGCGTTGCGAAGGCGTGACGCAAGGTATGCGGCGATAATTCCTTGTCGACGCCGGCCTTCTTCGAGTAGCGCTTGATGATGTGCCAAAACGCCTGGCGCGTCATGCGATCGCCGCGGCGCGTGGGAAACAGATAGTCCGTCTGGCGTTCCAATAGTATTTCAACGCGCGGTCCCTGCATGAACTGCTGCAGCCACTTCACCGCCTCCTCGCCTAACGGGATCAAGCGTTCGCGGTTGCCTTTGCCGACAACGCGCATCACGCCTTGATTCAAGTTCACTTGATTGTGCTTGAGGCTCACGAGTTCGGAGACTCGCAGACCCGTGGCGTACAGCACTTCGAGCATTGTGCGATCGCGATGTCCCAAAGGCTCCGACACCGTGGGCGCTTCCAGCAGCGAATCCACCTCGGCCTCGGTCAGGGATTTAGGCAGTGAGCGGCCGATTTTCGGCATGGCGATCTGCGCCGTAGGATCAAGAGAAATCAATCCCTCGCGCATCATGAAGCGGAAGAATCGGCGGAAGCTCGACAACTGCCGGGCGGTCGATCGAGGCCGGGATCCACCCTCGACGCGGGCAGCAATGAAGCCCAATAATTCAATGCGCGTGGCTTTGAGCAGTGCGCTGTCGCGCTCCTCCAGCCATCGGGCCAAGGCGGTCAGGTCGGCGCGGTACGCCGCCAACGTATTGGCTGAAAGGCCGCGTTCCATCCACACGGCATCAAGGAATCGTTGCAGGGCCGGATCCGCCGCCTCGCGTACAGCGGGTACCGCTGCGCCTGAGGTGCGTGTATAAACCGTCCGTTTAAGAGCCGTCGCCATAGTTGCTCGCGAAGGTTACGCACGAAATAGTGCTGTCCGCGCTATCAGCCATCAGTATGCGAGGGGTGCTTGGGAGTCGGCGTGACCAGTCTCACAGTACGGTTAAGTATTAACATAAGGAGAACCAGATCACAGAAGTGAAGCAATCATGGGCATCCGCAGTATTGAATTTGCCTTACCTCGCTTACTGCCTGGTGTCCTTCACGGTCTTGGGATTGGCCGTTCTGGCGATCAATCTGTTTCTTCCCAGCTTGCGCCAGCGCCGCGTGGTGGCCGGCACGGTCGGGCGCGCCTTTCTCTGGCTCGCCGGCATACCCTTTGCGGTGGAGGGCTTGGAACGCCTGCCGAAGACGCCCTGCGTGGTGGTGGCCAATCATGCCAGCTATATCGACGCCATCGCCATCGTCGCGGCATTGCCTCCGGATTTTGCCTTTGTCATTAAGAAGGAGATGGTGAGGGTGCCCCTGGCCGGTCTGTTGTTGCGCCGCTTAGGTTCACAGTTCGTCGAGCGATTTAATCGCCACAAGGGCGCGACGGATGCTCGGCGCGTGTTGAAGCTGGCGGCCACCGGTCAGTCCTTGATGTTTTTCCCCGAGGGGACCTTTGATGAAACCCGCCAAATCGGCAAATTCCTCGGCGGCGCATTCACGACCGCCGCGCGGGCCGAGATGCCCGTGGTGGCTGTCGCCATTCACGGCACCCGCGCCGTCATGCCTCCTGGCGGCCTGTTCGTACACCGGCTGCCCATCCGCGTCGAAATCCTCGCCGTGTTGCCCGCCGACGAGGCGCGGCTCAAGAGCCGCGAGCTGATTGCACTGGCCGTCGGCGACCCGCTGGCGCCTTGAAGAAGCCCCGGGCGGCTATAATATTGAATTAACAGCATTACGGACCCAACACAATGAAATCGGATCCTGTCGTCATTTTGAGCGCCCGGCGAACGCCGGTAGGCGCGTTTCAAGGTGCGTTTGCCACGGTCACCGCGCCGCAGTTAGGCGCAGTCGCCATCAAGGCGGCTGTGGCGGACGCGGGCGTTAAGCCCTCGGAAGTCGACGAGGTGATCATGGGCTGCGTCCTGTCGGCGGGCATTGGCCAAGCTCCGGCCCGCCAGGCAGCCTTGGCCGCGGGACTACCCACGAGCACGCCCAGCACCACCGTGAACAAAATGTGCGGCTCCGCCATGCGCGCCGTCATGCAGGGTGCCGATCAGATTCTTGCCGGCAATGCCCAAGTCGTCGTGGCGGGCGGCATCGAATCGATGACCAATGCGCCGTATCTGCTTCCCAAAGCACGCGCCGGCTATCGCATGGGGCACCAGGAGGTGCTGGACCACATGTTCTTCGATGGTTTGCAAAGTCCCTGGGATGGACAGCTCATGGGCTGCTTCGCGGATGCGACCTCCGAGAAATATGCGTTTACTCGGCAAGCCCAGGATGAGTTCGCCGCCGAATCGGTGCGTCGTGCGCTCGCCGCCGTCAACCAGGGCGATTTCAAAGCCGAGATTGCGCCGGTGACGGCGAAGACCCGCAAGGGTGAGGTTGTCGTTGACAAGGACGAGACACCTTTCACGCTGGATGTCGCCAAGATTCCCACGCTTAAGCCCGCCTTCAAGAAGGACGGCACCGTGACGGCGGCGAGTTCCTCATCGATCTCAGACGGCGCCGCGGCGGTGGTGTTGACGCGAGAATCATTCGCCGCGGCCAGGAACTTAAAACCCTTGGCCCGGATTCTGGGGTACGCCAGTTTTGCGCGCGAGCCGGAATGGTTCACCTTGGCGCCCGTCGGTGCGATTCAAAAATTGCTCACACAATTGAATTGGCAGGCCAAGGACGTCGACTTGTACGAAATCAACGAAGCTTTTGCCGTCGTGTCGATGGCGGCGATGAAAGATCTGTCTCTGGAGCGCGCCAAGGTGAACGTCAACGGCGGCGCGTGTGCGCTCGGGCACCCGATCGGCGCGACCGGAGCACGCATCCTGACCACGTTGCTGTATGCGCTGAAAGCTCGCGGCAAAAAGCGCGGCATCGCCAGCCTATGCATCGGCGGCGGTGAAGCGACGGCAATCGCCGTTGAGCTCATGTGACAAGCGGCTCGCCGGTCACGACCGCGGTTTCCGGCGGCGTCGCGCAGGTTGCGCTCAATCGTCCTGAAAAACGCAACGCGCTCGACGTTGCGACGCTCAGCGCGTTGGGCGCAGCGCTCGCGCAGTGCGCCGCTGATGTCGAGGTGCGCGTGGTGCAGCTGACGGGCGCCGGCAATGTATTCTGCGCGGGCGCAGACCTGACCGAGATGCAGGCGCAGGCACAGGCCTCCGAGGAAGAGAACCTGGCGCATGCGCGCAACCTGGCAAAGGTCTTGATCGCTTTGGATTCATTTCCGAAGCCCACGTTGGCGAGGGTCAATGGAGATGGCTACGGCGGCGCGCTCGGATTGATTGCCGCTTGCGACATCGTGGTCGCGGTAGAAAGCGCAAAATTCGCTTTTACCGAAGTGCGCTTGGGGATAATCCCCGCCGTCGTTTCCCCGTTTGTGCTGGGCAAGATTGGCGAGAGCGCGGCGTTGCGCTACTTTCTGACGGCGGAAACGATGAGCGCGGCGACCTTGAAGCAAATTGGCTTGGCGCACGAGACGGTGCCCGCCGAACAGCTCGACGCAACCTGTGGCGGCATCATCGAGGCGATTCTAAAAGGCGCCCCCGGCGCGCAAGCGGCGGCCAAGGCCCTCGTCCGCGACGCGCAGCAGGCCCCGGGCCAACGCGGCGTTGCCGCCATTGACATGGCTACCCGACTGGCCAAATTGAGGGTGCAAGCGGAAGCCCAGGAAGGATTTGCGGCATTCTTTGCCAAGCGCAAAGCCCGCTGGCGTCTAGACTAGGCCGCGGTCAAAAAGAGGGGTGGGCATCCTTGCCCGTGCCATGCCCAAATCCCTTGGCCATCCTGGAAGACGGCGTCCGTGGCCTGTCAACATGGTAGTCCCCACTCAGTAAGGCGACAGCCCGAGGCAAATACCCTCATGCGTTGTCCGCCTGGCGAACGACTCCCTGGTCGGGAGAGTTTGTGATCTACTAAGCCGCCTATTTTTAGGCGCTTTTACGTTAGCGGTTTCAGGTGTCAGTTTGATGAGCGAAAGCCGGGATGTCATGGAGTATGAAGTCGCCATCGTAGGGGCCGGCCCTGCGGGTCTGGCCTGCGCGATTCGGCTTAAGCAGCTCAAGCCTGATTTAAGTGTCTGTGTACTGGAAAAAGCCGCAAGTCTGGGGGCGCACTCCCTATCTGGTGCGGTTATGGAGCCTGGACCCCTCGACGAATTGCTGCCGCAGTGGCGCGAAAATCCGCCCGATATCTGCGTCCCGGCGACTCGCGATGAGTTCCTCTTCATGACCCGCCACAAGCGCTATCGCTCGCCGATCACACCGCCGCAGATGAACAATCACGGCAATCTAATCATCTCCCTGGGTCAACTGGTGCCGATTTTGGGTGCCGAAGCGGAGAAGCTGGGCGTGGACGTATTCCCCGGATTCGCGGGCGCCGAAGCTCTGTTCGATGCAAGCGGCGCAGTTTCGGGCGTGCGCATCGGCGACATGGGTATCGACAAAAACGGCGAACGCGGCCCGAATTTCGCGCTGGGACCGGAAATCCACGCCAAAATCACGATGTTCTGCGAGGGCTGCCGCGGCAACATCTCCAAGCAGCTCATCGCTCGATACAAGCTGGATGCCGGAAAGTCGCCGCAGACCTATGGCTTGGGATTCAAGGAAATGTGGCAATTGCCGCCCGGGCGCGCGCAGCCGGGTCTCATTCAACACACCGCGGGCTGGCCGCTCGACAGCAGCATCTACGGCGGCAGCTTCCTGTATCACTTGAACAAGGATCGAGTTTATGTCGGCTTCGTGGTCGGTTTGGACTATGCGGACCCACGCTTCAAACCCTTCGAAGCCTTCCAGCAATGGAAGAATCATCCGGATATCAAGCGACTGTTAAAGGGCGGAGAAATCATCGCCGGCGGCGCACGCACCGTCATCGAAGGCGGGTATCAGTCGATGCCGACGCTCGAAATGCCCGGCGCCCTGCTCGTTGGAGATGCCGGCGGTACGCTCAACATGCCGAAAATCAAAGGGATTCACCAAGCGATCCGCTCCGGCATGACGGCAGCGGCTCACTATGTGGAAAAAGGCGAAAGCAGAGGATTCGATCAGCGCTGGCGCGCATCGCCGGGCGGCCGCGAACTGTACAAGGTACGCAATATTCGGCCTGGTTTCCGGCGCGGCCTGTGGCTGGGTACGGCGAACTTTGGATTGGAAACCATCACCATGGGGAAATTGCCATGGACGTTGGCCAATCATGCTGACGACACGGCGCTCAAGCGCCTCGACGAATACGTTTCCCCGGATCGGGGCTGGAGCGATCGAGAGTTGCCGCCGCGCGATCGGGTCGCGTTCGTATTCTTCGCCGCGACCACGCATGATGAAAATCAACCCGTTCACTTGCATGTGGCCGACACCAGTTTATGCGCGACTCGCTGCATCAAGGATTACGGCAACCCCTGCACTAATTTTTGTCCTGCAAACGTCTACGAAATGATTGCGGACGGTAAGGGCGGTCAAAAACTGCAGATCAATGCGTCGAATTGCGTTCACTGCAAGGCCTGCGACATCAAAGAGCCTTACGCAGGACAAATTACCTGGGTCACGCCGGAAGGCGGCTCCGGCCCCAATTACCAGAGCCTCTAGAAAAGCGTCGATTGTCCAAAGCACGTCAGTCGATCGCATCGCGCCTGCGCGAAGAGACCGCCGCCCTGAGGCTCCAGGTCGATCCAAGCCAGCAAGAGGCCGCTGCGCGCCTGGATGACTTGAGCGCCCGCCTCTTGGAGCAATCGCAATCCATCAGCCACAAGCTGCGCACGCAGCTGCGGCGCCTGTCGGTGCAGCCGGTCGAGACGCCACTGCGTGGATTGTACTTGTGGGGCGGTGTCGGCCGGGGCAAGACCATGCTGATGGACTGGTTTTACGACTCGCTTCCGCCGCAGCTTGGCGAGCGCACGCACTTCTATCGGTTCATGCGTCAAATCCATACGGAATTGCGCAAGATCAAGAGCCGCGCCGACCCGCTCGACACGGTTGCCGAGCGCCTGGCGGCGCGCGTGAGCGTGCTGTGCCTGGATGAATTCTTTGTCGCGGACATTGCCGATGCGATGATCCTGGCGGGACTCTTCGACGGCTTGTTCCGCCGCGGCGTTACGCTTCTCGCAACTTCGAACATCGCGCCGCAGGACTTGTACGAGGACGGCCTGCAGCGCCAGCGATTTCTGCCCGCCATCGATCTGATTTTAGCCCACGTTGACGTCCTGCACTTGGCCGGCGACGTTGACTATCGATTGCGCCAACTAGAGCAGGCGCCCACGTATCTGGATTCGAAGTCGCCTGATAGCGCGGCACAGCTCAAACAGCGCTTCGCGGCGCTTGCCGGTGGCGCCGTCGGCGGCCCTACGACGTTGTCGGTGGAGAATCGGCACATTAAGGCCCAGGCGACGGGTCCAGGCATGGTGTGGTTCGAGTTCAAGGACATCTGCGAGGGACCGCGTAGTCAAAATGACTACATTGATCTCGCGCGCCTCTACCACACCGTGTTCATTTCGAATGTTCCCGAGTTCGCGCGCGGCAACGACAACGCTGCGCGGCGCTTCATCATGCTGATCGACGAGTTCTACGATCGCAATGTCAATATTGTGGTGTCGGCCGCCGCCCCGCCCGGATCGCTGTATCACGGCGAGCGCTTGCAATTGGAATTTTTGCGCGCGGCGAGCCGGCTCATCGAAATGCAGACGCAGCAATATCTCGCGGGCCAACACCGTCCCTGAAATCATCGGGGACTGGCATAATTCGCGCCTGACACGCGTGGCGCGGCTCCCAAGGATCAGGTTATGTATCAGGTTTCCTCAGAACAACATCGCAGCATCATCTCCGCGATATTACGCAGCCCGGTGCGTCCGCCGAAATCCATGCACGGCTCGGAGTGGCGGCGGTTTCTGGAGACCTACTTCGCCAACGTTGACGCCAAGGATCTCGCCGACCGCGATCCGAAGGATCTTGCCGGCGCTGCGCTCTCGCACCTCATGTTTGCCAAGCAGCGCGGCCGGGCCGCGCTGGTGCGGGTATTCAACCCCACATTTCGCGAACATGGTTTCGTCTCCCCGCACACCATTATCGATGTCGTCAACGACGACATGCCCTTCCTCGTGGATTCCATCAGTCTCGCGTTGACTGAACGTGCGCTGACGCTGCATTTCCTCGCGCATCCGATCTTCCAAGTCACGCGCGATCGCGCCGGCAGATTGAGCGCGCTGCAAGAGCGGACTGAGGCTGTCGCAGGCGCGAAACAGCGGCTGGAGTCCTTTCAGCACGTCGAGGTCGATCGAATCGTCGATCCCGCGGCCCTGAAATCTCTAGCGGCACAAATAGAGCGCAGCCTGCGCGACGTGCGCGTTGCGTGCGCCGATTGGGGCCGCATGCGCGCTGCCGCCAGAATCGCGGTGCAGGATTTGGGTACGATGAGCGCGCGCGTCGATGCGACGGAGCTTAGCGAGACCTGCGCGCTGCTCGAGTGGATGGAAAATCGTCACTTTACGTTTCTCGGCTATCGCGAATATCGGCTGAAAGGCCGCAAGGGCCGCGAGATGCTGGAAGCGGTCAAGTCGAGCGGGCTCGGCATCTTGCGATCGGGACACAGAAAACCGGAGAGCACCACGCGCGTGCTGCACAGCGACATCAGGAGACAAAGCCGCTCGCGCAACTTAAGCCTGGTCACGAAGGCCAATGCATTATCCACCGTGCATCGGTCCGGCTATCTGGACTATGTCGGCATCAAGCAATTCGACGCCCGCGGCCACCTGATCGGCGAGCGGCGCTTCCTCGGCCTTTGGACCTCCGCCGCGTACAACGCCAACCCGCGCGAGATCCCCTTGTTGCGCCAGAAAATCGCGCAAGTGGCGGAACATTTTGCCTTGGCGCCCGATAGCCACGACGGTAAGGCGCTGCAGCACGTTTTGGAATCCTTTCCCCGCGATGAATTATTTCAAGCGAGCGTTTCTGAGCTCATCCGCATCGTGACCGGCATTTTCGGATTGCAGGAACGGCCGCGCGTGCGCGTATTGTTGCGCCGCGATTTATTCCATCGCTTTTATTCGTGCTTGGTATTCGTGCCGCGCGAGAAATACAACACTCAAGTTCGTCAGCGAATCGAGCGGGTGATACGCGAGGCGTTTTCCGCGTTCAGCATGGAATCGCAAGTGCAAATCTCGGAGTCGAATCTTGCCCGTATCCACATTGTCGCTCGAACCGCTCCAACCGAAAGCCTGCACGTCGATGCGGACGTGTTGGAACGGCGCGTCGCGGCGGCGGTACGCTCATGGCTGGATTCTTTCAAGGCTGCGTTGCTGGCGCGCTTCGACGAGGCCTATGCCCTGCAGCTGTTCGACAGGTATGCGCAGGCCTTTCCTGCGGCCTACACCGAGGACTTCCCCGGCGAGGCGGCGGCGTTGGATGTGTCCTTTCTCGAAGCGATGGACAAGGAACCGACGCGCCTGCACTTGGATATCTACCGGCCGGATCCCAAACGCAAAGAGAAATTTTTCCTGAAGATCTTCCGCGGCCAGGATGCGATTCCGATTTCGGATTTGTTGCCGATGCTCGAAAACATGGGCCTGAAGGTCATCGCGGAGCGGCCCTATGAATTGGAATTCTCCGCCGGCCGCCGCGGCTGGATTCAGGATTTGGAGCTCGTCATGCAGAGCCCTCCCGCGGTCGCGTTTGATGCGCTGGACCGCGAAATCAAGAATGCATTCATCGCCGTTTGGACCGGCCGCATGGACAACGACAGCTTTAATCAGCTGACGCTTTCGGCTGGAATTCCGTGGCGCATGGTCACGGTGCTACGGGCCTATTGCCGCTATTTGCTGCAGACCGGACTGCCCTTCAGTCAGGGCTACATTGCCCAGGTGCTGGGGAACAATGCGTCGATTTCCAAGCTGCTCTCCGAACTGTTCACGGCGCGGCTCGATCCGCAACTGTCGGCGGCAGTCCGCTCCCGAGCGCTTGCACGCCTGGGCCGCGACATCCTCTCGGCACTCGAGGAAGTCACGCGTTCGGACGAGGATCGAATCCTGCGAGCCCTGTGGAATGCGCTCTCCGCCACGGTTCGAACCAATGCCTACCAACCCTACCCGTCGGGTCAGCTCAAGGAATATTTGTCTTTCAAGATCGAGAGCCAACAGCTGCGTGAATTGCCCCTGCCGAAGCCACTGTTCGAAGTATTTGTGTTCTCGCCGCGCATGGAAGGCGTGCATCTGCGCATGGGTTACGTGGCGCGCGGCGGCATTCGCTGGTCGGATCGCCGCGAGGATTTTCGTACCGAAATACTGGGGCTGATGAAGGCGCAGCAAGTCAAGAACACGGTCATCGTTCCGGTCGGCGCCAAAGGCGGCTTCGTCGTGAAGCGCCTGCCCACCGAGCGCGAGGCACAGCAGGCCGAAGTGATTGCCTGCTATCAGACGCTGATTCGCGGACTGCTCGACATCACCGACAATATCGTCGATGAAAAGATCGTTCCTCCCCGAATGGTCGTGCGGCACGACAAGGACGATGCGTATCTGGTGGTTGCGGCCGACAAAGGAACCGCCGCTTTTTCGGACATCGCCAACGCAATCTCGCAGGAATACTCTTTTTGGCTTGGCGATGCATTTGCTTCCGGCGGTTCGGCCGGCTACGACCACAAGAAGATGGCGATCACGGCCCGCGGCGCGTGGGAATGCGTCAAGCGCCACTTCCGCGAGATCGGCGTGGACATACAGGCGCAGAACTTTTCGGTCTGCGGGATTGGAGATATGGCCGGAGACGTATTTGGCAACGGCATGCTGCAGTCGCCGCACATACGATTGATCGCCGCGTTCAATCACCAACACATCTTTATCGATCCTTCGCCCGATGCGGCAAGCTCCTTCGCCGAGCGCGAGCGCATGTTCAATTTGCCGCGCTCTTCTTGGGAGGATTATTCGCGCAAGGCAATATCCAAGGGCGGCGGGGTGTATTCAAGATCCGCCAAGACCCTCTCGCTGTCGCGTGAGGCGCAGACGCTGCTGGAACTTCCCGCGCAGGTGACGCCGAACGATGTGATCAAGGCGATTTTGAAGGCGCATGTCGATCTGCTCTGGAACGGCGGCATCGGCACCTACGTCAAGGCGAGCAGCGAAAGCCACAGCGATGTCGGCGACCGCAGCAACGATGCGGTACGCATCGATGCGCGGGAATTGAACTGCAAGGTGATCGGCGAGGGTGGCAACCTGGGCGTGTCGCAGCTCGGGCGCATCGAGTATGCGCGGCGCGGCGGCCGTCTCAATACCGATTTCATCGATAATTCCGCGGGCGTGAATACTTCGGATGTCGAAGTCAATTTGAAAATTCTCCTCAATGGCGCCGTGCGGGCCCGCGAAATTACGCAAGCGGCGCGCAATCGATTGCTGGTCCAGATGACCGACGAAGTGGCCGGGCTGGTGCTGCGGAATAACTACTTGCAGGGCCAGGCGATCAGCATGGGCGAATTTCAGACCCGCCAGCTGCTGGCTGAGAATGCCTACGTTATCCGCGCGCTCGAGCGCTCCGGCGATTTGAACCGCAGCCTGGAATTCTTGCCGAGCGATGAAGACATCGCCGAGCGCCGCCAGGCGGGCGAAGGATTGACGCGGCCGGAACTCGCCATCATCTTGAGTTACGGAAAAATCTGGTTCTACCGGGCACTCATTCATTCCGATGTGCCCGAGGATCCTTATTTATCCGCGGAGCTCA
>Ga0302325_10021870_pt1 | contig 13387 bp, 16 predicted proteins | sample Palsa_T0_2_FD_201948 | JGI IMG/M metagenome (GOLD analysis project Ga0302325, IMG submission 201948) | Peat permafrost microbial communities from Stordalen Mire near Abisko, Sweden - Palsa_T0_2 | ecosystem: Environmental > Terrestrial > Soil > Palsa > Peat permafrost | place: Sweden: Abisko... | reverse complement strand
CTATTCGCCGACTTCAACCAGTCATATTCGGTTCACCACCTGAAAGAAAGCGTATTAGCAGCCATGTTTTGCATAGCTAGTCTATTGTGTTCAACTCTTGCCCTGCTCAAATGCTGATGCGCCAGATTATCTCATACTGGTCCTCTCTTTCTTACAAACTCCAATAACAACCCAACACCATAACGCCTCTTCCCACTTGAATCCTCTATCCAAGAATTTTCAGTCCGCCCTTAGTCTTCGACCCCGCCTTCTGCACTCCAGCACCGGTTTTGTCATGGCTGTCCTTGCCCTTCCCTTTATGCTTGTTCTTGTTCCTCATATCCTTGGGATTGACAGCCTTGATCTCTGTCGTGCTTCGTCTCAACAGAACTGGATGACTGCCGATATACTTGCCCTGCATATCCCTCGCTGCCTGGAAGAATTCGTCTCCGTCGCTGAAACTGACGAAGCCATAGCCTTTACTCTTCGTCGTACGCTTATCGCGAATAACTCTTGCCTTCTGGACTGACGGCCACCGAGAGAATGCTTTGTGGAGTGATTCATCTGTGACTTCTCCTGCCAGGTTACCAACGAAGAGGCGGAAATGGGCAGGGTCCCATTCCAGAAGAGAGGAGTCGGTCCATGTTGTTCCACCGCCTGACCGTACGACGGTCTTGGTGTTTGTCTTTGCATCACTGACGACGGTAGCAACGCCCGTGTCGCCATGGGCTGCGCTCGTTATGGCAGCTGAGCTCATACTTGGTCCATCAACCCTTCCTCCCAGAGGGGCTGCGTTCGCGGACGTTGCTGCTCCCGCGCCTTCACCTGTGTTGGGGTATCGTCGAACTGCTCCAGTGTAGCCTCCCGATGATGATTGTCCCTCTTTACCAACATATGCGGATTGCCATTGTGCGATCTGGGCAGCCATCTCTGGATCTTCTTCATATCCTCTGGCTGCTCCCGCCGCACTGGGTGGCGCGAAAGGATTTCGGATCTGAGGAGCTGCACCGTAGGCAGGCTCTTGCTGTGGTTGTGCGTAGGCATTGTATGGTTGCTGTGCTTGTGGGTATGATGGTTGTGGGTAGTTGTTGAAGGCTGGCTGTTGAGGGGCTGCTACTTGTCTGGGCGCGAAGGCGCCGAAGGCGCCGAAGGAGGCAGAAGGTGCACCGCGGCCTGCATTGTAGGCAGGCTTGAAAGTCGATGTCGAGGGCGGTGGTCGGGCTGGTAGAGATGGATGTGGTGCGGGTGTGGATTTCGACGGGAGACCTGGAGGTGGGGGGTAGGACATGATGAATTGCTGTGCGTGGATCTCTTGATAGAAGTCACGTACCTCTTGCGCCTTGACGCAGATGGCTTCCTGGGGTTGGGCGTGTTGTAGATGTGGAGTAGATGCAATGTATTAGGGTACTGTGGTATCTGGGTCAAGCTGCAACGTTGGGCAGTGTAGTGTTCTTGTCGCGATGCGATGCGAGGTTGGAGATGAGTCGCGATTAGGCTCTGGAAAGGTTTGGTGTGGCTGAAGATTTTGAAAAGGCTTGGCGCCGGCAAATGAAAGTGAATCACGTTGGTGGTGAGCTTGCGAGTGGGGGTACGCTGCCTCGGAAACACACTTCGGACTCGGAGAACTCGGACTTGGATCCGACTTTTCTTTTCCCATCATCTTTCCGCAGCCTCGAGCAACGCCGACTTCATCCAAATATTTCTAAACAGTTGTTCCTTTGCGAGAGTACCGTTGGAACTCCAGTAGCTATCAAGTGAAAGGCCTGCAGGAACTAAGTGCAGGAGCTGCTGACTGAGCAGCTTACCTCATCCACCAATCTCAATTGGAAATTTCAATACCGGCAATCAACCTCCTCCGGCGACGGTACCGGAGCAATGACAAGGCTGAGATGCCGGAACATCATTACATCTTCAAGTAGCTTATGGATGACGAGAATATTCAGGTAAGTCCTCGCCGACTACCCTTTATACGCTCACATTTCCTGTTTCCTATCCACGGATAACTGAGAAGGGCTGAGCGATTTATATACAAAATGCCCAGCTGTCATGGCTCAAATTGTACCCGCTCATCGTACTTCCTGGTCATTGGACAATCCTTGTCGGTTCTTGATCTGGGACACTTCACGGGATGAAACCCCGCTGGATCCTATCTCGTACCGTATGAATAATCAGCCAGCATAGATGTGACGGACTGGGAGGCAGATATCGTGAACTCAGGTTGATCGGAAAATTAGCATGGAGGTCCAGAAGGAATGTTCACTGTTATGGACGTACAAATTTCCCTCTCCCCCCCTCTCCCAAAGCAGCAATTTTCTCCTAAAGCAAAAACACACAGCAAATCTCCCATCGGCAACCCGGCCAGTTGCCGCCCACTTAGCTGTTCTCCCGCGGTGGTGGACTTTGCGGTTCTTATGCATTAGACCCGGTGTGCTGCGTACTAAGCAGGAACACGTTATTCTGAAGTGGGCCTAGCCTGGGCTGGGCTAGCCAACCCCTCCATCCTCCATCCGTCAAATCCGCCCAACGACTTCTTGGTCACTGCGAATTCTTTTCTCCTGCGACATCTTTCGCTCTGCTTCAATCCTGCAACTCATTGCTCCCATCAATCGAGGGACAATTATCTGAATAGCTTCGCACACACCCTCTGCCGTCTTGCCATCAATATACACGATGTCGAGCCCCACGTAAGTTTTTGCTTTTCTTGCAATCAACTTTACCCCACCATCGCTATCGTCATTGTCCTGCCCTGCTGGCTGCGCAGAGCAAACAACACTGCTTTGTGCGACAACAATGTCCGACCAGCAGAGGACAATAGATAGGAGCATTATCAGCTTCAATTTCAAATCCCTCTGACAAGCTGCTCTCATTCTCAGCGCACGCCTTGAGCGCATCAACATTGGCGGCAATGCCACAACTTCCCATGTACAATCAACTGACAATGGACCCAGAGGAGACTTCGGCCTGATCGGCCTGGCCGTTATGGGTCAGAACCTGATCTTGAATGCAGCTGATCACGGATACAAGGTCGTTGCATTCAACCGTACTGTGTCCAAGGTCGACCATTTCCTGGCAAACGAGGCTAAGGGTAAGCAAGCAAAGTGTTCCAATAAGCGGGGTAGATTGCTAACCAAAACTGCAGGAAAGAGCATTGAGGGCGCTCATTCCATCGAGGAATTCGTTGCCAAGCTCAAGAAGCCTCGCCGTATCATGATGCTCGTCATGGCTGGCAAGCCAGTCGACGACTTCATCGAGACTCTGCTTCCCCACGTCGAGAAGGGCGATATCATCATTGACGGTGGTAACTCACATTACCCCGACACCACACGCCGAACAAAATACTTGAAAGAGAAGGGAATCCGATTCGTTGGTACCGGTGTTTCCGGAGGTGAGGAGGGTGCCAGATATGGCCCCTCTCTAATGCCCGGTGGAAACGAGGAGGCCTGGCCATACATCAAGGATATCTTCCAAGATATTGCTGCCAAGAGTGATGGTGAGCCTTGCTGCGAGTGGGTTGGTGATGAGGGTGCTGGTCACTACGTGAAGATGGTGCACAACGGTATTGAATATGGTGACATGCAACTGATTTGCGAAGTAAGTCATCTGCCTACAAACTCAATTGACCAATCTGACGGCCTTAGGCCTACGATATCATGAAGCGTGGTCTTGGAATGAAGGACAAGGAAATCGGTGATGTTTTCACAACCTGGAACAAGGGCGTTCTTGACTCCTTCCTGATCGAAATCACCCGCGATATCATGTACTTCAACGACGAGGACGGAACCCCACTTCTCGAGAAGATTCTCGACTCTGCAGGCCAAAAGGGAACCGGCAAATGGACCGCCATCAATGCTCTGGATCTCGGTATGCCCGTTACCCTGATCGCCGAAGCCGTGCTCTCCCGCTGTCTCTCCTCCATCAAGGGCGAGCGTACCCGCGCCTCCCAGGTCCTCCAATTCGTCGGCCGAAGCAATAAGTTCGAGGGTAACAGGGAGCAATTCCTTGAGGATCTCGAGCAAGCTCTGTACGCATCCAAGATCATCTCGTACGCCCAAGGATTCATGCTCATGCAAGAGGTTTGTCACACCCCTTTCAAATAAGAAGTATGTCTAACCGTCTGCAGGCCGCCAAGGAATACAAGTGGAAGCTCAACAAGCCATCCATCGCCCTCATGTGGCGCGGTGGCTGCATCATCCGTTCCGTCTTCCTGAAGGACATCACGGCCGCCTACCGCGCCAACACGGACCTCGAGAACCTGCTCTTCAACGACTTCTTCAACAAGGCCATCCACAAGGCGCAACCGGGCTGGCGCGATGTCGTCGCCAAGGCTGCGCTGCTCGGCATACCCACCCCTGCCTTCTCCACCGCTCTGTCATGGTTCGACGGTTACCGCACCAAGGACCTGCCCGCCAACTTGCTCCAGGCGCAGCGTGATTACTTCGGTGCGCATACCTTCAAAATCAAGCCCGAGTTTGCGAATGAGAAGTACAAGGAGGGCGAGAATATCCACGTCAACTGGACTGGCCGTGGTGGTAACGTGAGTGCATCGACATACCAAGCATAAGTTGATAGGGGTCACAAAAAGGATAGTTGGGAGGATAATACGAGGATTGTATTTAGACTGCCTGATCACAATGAAAAATAGTATGCACCTGCTTTTCATCCATCCATCCATATATACTTCCGTTGGCCTTTTATAAAGTGATTTTACAAATATGCTTCACTTACCAAGATCCTTATTCCTTACTCTATATTCTCTCACCCCGTGCCACGCAACTTGCTATATAAAAGCAGAAGTATCTGCCCCGCAACAGCACCCAACATCCATCCAATGTTCCACTTCAGTCTTGAAATATATTAAATGCAAAATTTGAATAATTCATCACACCTGTGGAAATCTCGTCTTTCTCATTGCTCTAGGTATCCTTGCATTTGACTTTCCCATGAGATATTCATTTTTTCATCAATTCACGCTGCATCCTGCTTCGGATGAGAGAGTTGAGATGAGCTCTTTTGCCCGTATGATTGGATGTAGAGGATGAATAAAAGACTCTGGTGAAGCTGAGGATGGGGTAAGAGGGTGAGAGTGAGAGGGTTTCGTCTGAACTCGTTGGCTCTCTGTCCCTCTCCCACTCCCTGTCCCTCGCCTCCCATTCCCTCCGCCTCTCGCTCCCCCATTACTCCCGCGCCATCTCACGCCGTCTTCCTCAAAGACTCCGAACCCCTCGACCTATCGTTCAGACGTATACTCGAGTCCCCGACTTATCTCCCAATCCACGTCCGCTCTATCGCCGATACTCAAAATCTCGAGAACGACATTGCCAACACCAAACCCGTTCAGGGAGAGGTACAACTTAAACCTGGACTGTTGGCCGCTATCATCATTATCACTTCTATCGTTCTATTAGGACTTCTTTTCATTGGTCTCTTTGGTTTTGATCGATATCTGAGCTATAGGAAGAAAGTGGAGATGAAGAAGCAGCAAGAGGAAGAGAGCTCGAATAATGCGGAAGATGCGGAGAGAAAGGAGATGATTCAGAAGGGTGAATGGACGGAGATTGATGTGGACTCTCTACTTCGGGGGAGTTTACAATCCTTTCGCATCTCCAGCAACTTGACATTTGTGGTTGGAAGACAACCAACAATCTTGAGAAGGTTGCAAGCCAAGCTGTGCTCCCAACCAAACTTCTCGAATCGCTTGCTGTTTCTGGTTGCATTCCAACCCGTCGGGCTCGGCTCCTGAGGGTTGTATCTCCAGACCTCGGCGAACTCGAACTGCTCAGGATAGACCCGAATCTTGAGGTATTTCTCCTCCTTCTCCATTTTTCCTAATCGAATGCAGAATTAGGGGGCGCGGAAAGTGCATATTGGCGCGGGAATGGATGAAAGGCAAAGGAGTTGGTAATTGATGTTATTGGCTCTTCATTTTTTCATCATTTCAGTTCATGTTGTTTTCTGCTAGGATGAGAGGGTTGGGATGAGCACTTTCATCTGGGTGATTGGATGCTGCCCGCGTCGAAGACTTGGGGCTTGTACGTGGTCGAAAGTTGTTGTTGTGATCGAGATTCGTTATGGCGAATCTCTTGTAGGACTTTCCTTTCGTACAACATTGCTAAGTGGCGTACTGCTTGAACTTCGAGGGTATGGAGATAAGAGGATGAGCGGAAAGATTCCGCGGAAGATGGGGATGGGGCGAGAGGGTGAGGGTGAAGGTGTTTCGTCTGAACTCGCTGGTTTTCGGTGATAGCGCAGGGAAGGAGGGATGGGTTGTTGTGTGGTGCATTGGGTGGGTGTGATGGGTTTGGTGTTGAGGATGGAATTGGGGAAGGGAAGGAAAAGGGAAAGGGAAAGGGAAGGATAGTTCTTCGATCTTTTCCTTTCGTGTGTACTGTTCTCATAAGTCGACATGAGTTTTTAGGATGAAATATATAAGGCGTTTCTCGAATCAACATCAGCCATAATCATGGGACGGTACCTGGCTGCCATTGTGCTCCCTCTCTGTCATGGGCCAAGACTGCCTTTATGGGTGATATTAGAGGCCTCCATAGTGCCTGCACAGTCAAGCTTGGCGATGCCCCTCTCGACTACGTGGAGGACCCAGAGTCACAGGCGGTTCGACTTGAAACCAGAAGAATCATCGAGTTAAGCCCGGTCGGCCATCACCCGTTGTCTCATTACGCCACTCGCAGCTCTGGCCTGCCCGATTCCACGGATCATGAGGTTGCAGATCTCACGTTCGGCGGCGTCAGCGACGACGATGTCCTCTGTTTTTACTGGCATTATGGTGGTCTTAGGTTCAAAGCGTGCAAGGTGGTTGATAATGAACCCTCCAGGGGTCGAGTTTGACGTTCAAAGAAGCATCGTTGTCTCGGGGCAACGAGCAGGGTTCTATTTGGAAGGAAGGACCTGCCTAGATTACGTAGCCGGCAAAGAAGGATAAAACCCAACTTTCGATCTTCCAACCCTTCTCTTGGTAATATTAACCTTTCATCCGAAAGATTCTTCCATTCTACTGTAAATATCTTGATCAACCTTAAAGACCACCCCAAAAATGGCAGAGTACACCTCTGTTATACCCCTTTTGAGACAGACTCTCGAAAAGCCCACGCATTGCCGTGGTATGGTCACTTGGGAGAGGCTGAACGCTGCCTTCCAGATCTTTCTCCACAGAGACAATTGTCTTACAGGGTATCGTTCGAAGTCTTGTGAGATTTCGTAAACCGCGAATCAGTCTTTGGGTTATTGTCGCTTTCTCTATCGTATCTATAGTGATAATGTGGTGTACCCAGTTCAAGCCTTGTCTGGACAGGAAAGGATATAGAAGATGATAAAAGACGTGGATGAAAGAGACCCGACTGCACAGACGATGAAAAGCAGTTCTTGGCCGAGCGGGTGGTTTGGATTGGGCTTGTAAGTTTCCTAATCATAAAAAGGGAGATAAAGAACAAACTGTGGGCTCCATCCCGCAATGCCGCCATTTGGCGTGGGAAGCAGGCACCTACGTCAAGGTCATTGTGACCATACACACGCGCATGTTTGACCGGATACTTTTCATCCAGGCAGGTTTGAGAAGCATATTTTGTTCCTATATTCGGTCAGTTGTATTAAGCTGATTGGTCGGACGAGGAGGCTGGGTGTGAGATGGAGGGACGCTCGCTCGGTGAAGGAAGAGCGTGGTGACTGGGAAGTTAAGGTTGTTGGTGGTTGGGAGTCAAAAAAGACTGCACTTCGACGCCAGGAAAATAAATCGGCACCTTCAAAAGCAGGGGAGAGGATGGCGTTCCCGACGGTACTGAACACGACTCGAGAAACTTGCGATGCGTACAGTTGCTCTGCCAAACGCCAAACGAAGCGAAAGACCCTGTGGTGACATGCGATGGCTTTGGCTCGACCGCCCGATGCCTTTTCCTTGATGGATAGCCGAAGGGATCGAACGGCCTGTCTGGTAGTCGCGCATATGTCATGGATACCACGCCTTTCATTATCCATGAGCTCGGTGAGAATGGTGAGAATGTGGTACTCTCGATCCTCGAGAGCCCGAGTTGATCTGAGCAGCTGATGACCTATCTCCGTCGCAGCGGTCTTGTCCTTGTGTTCAACGGCGTATGCTTTGAGAATCTTGCCACCAGAAGTACTGGGGTCCAAGAATATCATTTCTTTGCTACCTGGAACAACTTGACCGTTTCTGGCTCGGGTAAATGCAACATTGATTCGGCGACTGTCGCTGAGGAAACCGAGATCTTTCGATCTCCGAAGTGGTGTGGTAGGGTGGCGGAGAGAGCAGACGAATACTCGGCCGGGCTGGAGGAAGAGATCAAGAAGGGGCAGGAGGAGGCGGCCAAATTGACAGAGAAGATCGAGAAGCTCAGATCTGAGAAGCTTGATATATACGATCTTGGGTATTCCGGGCATTCTTACCAACTACCACAGTGCTGCTCACTACGGATCTGCTTTCGCTCCGCATGGCAACAAGATTGAGTTTGCTCCGGTGATGCTAGAATAATAGAATGAACGATAACCACGTGACGGTCAACTCGGCAAGTGAATCTTGGTAATAGTTGTGGCTGAAATGAGCCGATTGTTTTGTCCGAAGCGAGGCCTGAGAATAGGGGCAAAATTCAAACAATAGGGAAAGACCTTATTATCAACAACACAATGGCTATCGTCTCAAGCGAGGCCGGGGAACGAAAAATCCTCAAAACAATGGGACAGAACCCCCATTGTCAGGAAAAAGATATGAAAACCATCTTTTGGTTTCTCAAACCTTTCCTTCTTTCCTTCCTTCGAACCAAAGCGTCTTGTAACACCAGTTTGTCTCGTCCTCCCCAAACTCAATCATATAAAAACTAACGAACCAGTCGAAATGGCAACCAAGATCTTCTCTTCGCGGCCTGCCGGTCGAAAAACCAAGATCCGCCGCAAGCAAGCTGCGGCAGCAGCCTCTGCTCCACCTTCTCCTCCGCCGGCGCAGCGTCCACTTCCCCAACTTCCACGTTGGACGCTGCCCTTCCTTTGGATGAGCACGGTGAGTATCATCCATTCAGCTTGACGTTTTGAATGTCACAAGCTCGCATCAATCGCTGTCATCGTTTCTGCTGTTGTTACCTATCATCAATTCCTCACATCACTCCCTCTCATCAATTCAGCTCAAAGTCAGGATCTTCCCAGTTTTGTCTTTTCGAGCTTCTTGTTCGGCTTTTCGTGCTGTTAATCTCGACCATTCGGCTTCATTTTTGATGTCTCCACAAGCTTCATCTCGAGGTTCTCGTCCGGCACTTCATCAATTGCTTCAACCCTACTATTTCGTCGTTTCAATCGTTATCACCAATCTTTCCGTTATTCTCATCGGTTCAAGTCACTTGCTAACCATTTGGTTTCCTCAGATGGTCGATTCAGCCGTGGCGATGCTCCCAGAGCTCGTCCGGTCTCTCACCTTGGGACTGCCCAGTCGCACCCCCTCTCAGGCAGCCCGTCTCAACTATGTTGAGATGGCGCGTAAATGGGAGGAGGAGCAGGACAGGCGGGCTCAGGGTGGGATGGCCTGGATGTACTCGTGGGAGTACATGGCTGGATCGAAACTGTTGGGTCGACGTGGAATTCGTCGCTCTGTAAGTGGACCAAGACTGCTTGGACACAAACTGAGACTGACGCTTTTCAGCCATTCAAGAACGCCAAGTTCGACTTGCTTGTGGAGCGTAAGTGACCAATTCTCCTGGAACAGTGAAGGTTGGGTGCTGATACGAAAACAGAGACGAATCGATTTCACGTGACCAACAGGGGTTGTCACTAGCTTCGCCGCTAGTAGGTTCGCGTCGTGCTGGTCCTTCGCGACACCGGGAGCACAACTCCTTGACCAGCACCATCTGCCAGTCTCTCAATCTGTCAATCTTTGCATCGCTGTACAATGCAGGACCCGAGCCAGGGCATTCAGCGCGAGCTGGTAAGTCTGCAAACCTTCTGTTCTAGCAAATCTGTAGCTGACCCCTGATCAAGCAACCACATGTACATCTGCTCTCATCATACCGATTTCCTACCCTTCCGCAACTACATCCAGACAAGGTAGCAGAATGGCTGCTCAGCGCTCCCAAGATTGCTCGCGACCAATCTCCCTTCTACTGGACATATCTTGATCGACCCGTTGACAATACGATCCTACTCGTTTGGCAGTCACTATCCCTTGGCTCTGATTTCCCCAGCGATGGATACGTTTGGCCTCCTCAAGAGACAGCTTTCCAGGTTGAAGTTCCTGGCGGCTATGTAAGTTTGGATCATATTTGCGCGATGCTCGTGGGATCATTTCTGACTGCTTCCAGACTCTCGAGATGTACCAACACAAGACCGGCTATGCTCCTGGAGAACAATTTGCAACCCACGCGCGTCGTCGTTATCGTCTTCTCCCATCCAAATTCCCGAACTCTACCGGTCCGCCTCCCGACCCAGCACTCTGGATCATTCATTACACACAATCTGACCCTCACGAACGGGTGCCCTCCAACGTCATTCCCATCGACTTGCGTATCCAGCACACGATGAATACTCGAGCATACCTCCATTCTCAGGGTCAGATCGTTCAGAAAGACTTCATGCTTCACGATCGTGCCAATTGGCCTCAAATCTCTTTCCCCAAAGGTCCTCCCCGAGGTCCACCCATGTACGGCGCAAACGTTCCACAAGCACGAATTCCTCAGGCCATGGCATACCCTACCCAGCATGCGACAGCTGGTCCTCCGCCAAAGCGAGTTCGAACTGCAACAAATACTAATCAAGTAGCTGCCGGCAACGCTGTTGCTGTTCTGGACATTGACGATGAGGAGGATACTTCTCGCGGAGATCTCTTCGACCATACAACGCCTCGCGAAATTAGCGTGAGCAGATATAAGCAGAACCACGAATGGATGGAAGAGATCTTATCCTCGCCATATTCTATCAATCAAATCATTCCTGCAGATCTTGGCCTTGGTGTGCGTGGTGAACTTGCAAGCCTCACTGCCGGAATCTTCGATGCCCCTTTCGATCCTGAGAAAGATGTTGCAAAACACACATATGTCGGCCGCTTAGATCCTGAAAAGGCTGACGAGTTCCGCAAGAGAGCTCACGATCGCATTGCTCAAACCAACAGAGAGATCGAAAAGATGAAGGCGAAGCACGCGAGAAGACTGGCAAAATTCCAGAAAGGATCTCTCATTACCATTTCCGAGAAACAATTGCGCACAGCGGTTGACGACCCCACTGATACCGGACCTGAATACTGGCGTCTCGAAGGTAGAATCGATGAAGAAGACAATGAAGATGGCAAAGCTGTCAACCGAGTCTTGCCCAAGGTCGATGACATTGTCGCTCAAGTGGAGGCATCCGTTGGTCGTCACGCAGCAGCAGTCAAAGAACTTATACGAATTCAAGATGGTGGCTATGAAGAAGCAGTTGCTATTCCATCTCCTCCACCAGCTCCCGCAGAGCCAACACCTCAGATCACTCCTCCAGGTTCGCACAATGGATCTACACACAGTGGAGTCTTGGTTGGTGATGCAGATCTGGACATGAGTAACTCAGCAGCTGGTATGCTTGATCAATACCATACCGGTCTTTCTTCAAATGCCACACCTGGCAGCAACTTTCCCACGCCTCAGCCTCATCTCCAGCAGTCTTCGGTCGGTACACCAAACTTGAACATTCCATCGCCTCAACCTGCTGCGCCACCAAACACCCAGCAACCATCTCAGAGTGATGTCAACATGGCCGATGGACCATCGAACGAGCAATCTTCATCAATTGACCAGCCAGGCGGTGATTGGGTTGTCGTTCCTCCTGGCGGTGTTTCACCTACTACCGTACAGGCACAACCGCCCACTGTTTCAGCCGATCAAACTCAAACTCACCCACCGCACACAGCCTCAGCCCCTATCTCTACCGCCTCACCGTTCCCTCTCACAGGCGGTACTTCAGCAGTCAACACTCCCGGCCTCCCTGATTTCCACACCTCACCAAATGATTTCGCAGACCTTGGCGATCTTGATACGGCAGGCGATGCACTGGCAAGCTACGAGGGTCTCGGTGAAGGAGAGATGGGCGATCTTGGAGATCTGGGAGAGATGGGTATGGATATGGGAGGCGAGATGGATCATAGTGCTTTTGGGGATGCGTTCCATGGCGTTGAGCAGCATCACCATGAGGAAGAGGGGTTGGGTGATGGATTGTGAGAAGATCGAGTCACTTGTACTTCTGATTTCTGATGATTTTGAATTACACTGAGTGGACTCAGGCAAATGAGGGAAAAGTAATGATGAATGTGAAGACGGGGAGTGTATACTAGATTCGGATTTGAGAGCGAGAGACTTGCTTGAAAATAGATGTTTCTGCTTTTGTCTTTCCAAGTGCGCTTTCTTCGTTGCTCGTGACTGCTCTCATTAATTCCACTCCTTGTCTCGCCGTTCCCAATGTGCTTGCAACAAGTTTGTCGATCTTTCCTGACTCATTTCTCTCAACGGTTCAATGTTGACTATTACTTGTATGTAATATGAGAAGTATCTCCGCCTCGGGAAGACGAAGGTTCTTCAGTTGTGGCTGGTTTTGAAGCAAATGGAAGTATACTGTACATCCCTGATATTGCGTTGAGATCGATGACAAGGATGCTGCCTCCTTACGGGGCAATGAGAAGTCTCGGCCCAAAAGCCAGGCCTCTTTAGCGGTGGCTGCTTCGAGTGGTAAGGCAGATCAAGGTTGATGTGGAACGTTATAAGTGGTAGTGTTCCGGCCAAATGCATGTGACCCCGCGCTTTACGCCCGACTTCGGTTGCTTTTGTCGAACACTGCTAATTCTTTGCTTATCGGCAGCGAAACACTGGTTAAAACCCTCTAGGTGCGCGTTAGGATGTGCCACGGATATTTCAAGCAAGCCTCAAGGACGGTGATGCTAAGGCAGCCTGACTCAGAATGATCACACGATTGATCAGAGTAACGGCAATGGCTTCTAGAATCGCTCTTGATTCGAGGTCAGAAAATGTTGAGACTTGCGAACTAAATATAATGCAACGCGCATGTGTACTTAAATGTTGGCAAGGCTCCCCATATTTGGAAATGTCGAGGTTGCAGAAGCAGTCGCAGAATCCTGCAGCACTGGCGTACCGCAGCTACTTCAATCCACAGCCTGATCTTATGTGCCATATATAGGTGTATCAATCATTCTGAACGAAATTTCAAATTTGCCTTCCTCCTGCTGATCTTGAATGAAGTCCTCTATTTGTTTCGCTGGGGGCGATGCGTGACTAGGTCTCGGTGGTTCCATTCCACTCGTACTGCAGGCACTGCCGCCTTCAGATGAATCATGGCCGCATTCTATCACCTTAGACTTCAATCCATGATGAACATTTTACCTGGCTTGTCAGTTTCATGCACTGGAAGCTTGTCAATGAGC
>Ga0302325_10021869_pt1 | contig 13387 bp, 15 predicted proteins | sample Palsa_T0_2_FD_201948 | JGI IMG/M metagenome (GOLD analysis project Ga0302325, IMG submission 201948) | Peat permafrost microbial communities from Stordalen Mire near Abisko, Sweden - Palsa_T0_2 | ecosystem: Environmental > Terrestrial > Soil > Palsa > Peat permafrost | place: Sweden: Abisko... | reverse complement strand
AGGCTACTCCCAATCAACCTGAACCTCGACATGACGCTGCCAAGCCGGCGCAAGATGAGCCAACGGCCCGCCCAGGAGTTACCAAACCTGCGGAGCAAAGTGAGGACAAGCCGACGCGTGGCGAAGACAAACCGGTAAAGCAGAACGATACCAGGCAGTCCAACGCAGCGGAACAGGGGCAATCAGTCAAGCCTGCGCAGGGCAATCGTGGCGGGCATATTCCGGATGACAAATTTCGCGCCAGCTTTGGGCGTCAACATACATTTGCCATCCAGCACCCAACCGCAGTCCAAGGCCAGCCAACATTTCAGTACAGCGGCTACTCCTTTACGCTGGTTGATGTGTGGCCGGCAGGTTGGGCCTATACAGATCAATGCTACATTGACTATATCGACAGTGAATATTTCCTCTTCGATTTAGCTCATCCTGGCGTTCGTCTGGCGATCGTTGTAGTGCTGTAATTAGTGCCGCAAAACCGGCGCTGAGCGAGGTGGCCTTTCTCATGCGAGTCTCGCAGGAGGAAGGGCGCTCTCGAATCGCGCTCTTCCCTTTCGCTTCCCGACTCTCAGTCGGGACTTCATTTGTTGCTTAAGCCAGGATGCTTGCCGTCGTGGGTTGAGGCGGCATCTGGATCTGGATGATGTTGTTCTTGATGGCGTAGACAACCAGATCGCGGATGGAGTGCAGGCCGAGTTTCCTCATGATGTTGCTGCGATGGGTTTCCACGGTCTTGGTGCTCAGGTTCAGCATCGAAGCTACTTCCTTGGAACTCTTGCCTTCCGCCAGAAGCTGTGTAACTTCACGTTCCCTGCCAGTCAGTGTGGGCAAATTGGGAGCTTCATTCCGGGATATGGCGTGTCCCTTGTCCAGGAACCCTCGCAACACCAGGTCGTTCACGCGTGGCGTAAAGAACATTCGCTTGCTCTGCAAGGCCTCGACCGCTGAGACCAGATCGCGAGCTGCGTCAGATTTGAGCACAAATCCGCGTGCGCCAGCATCAAGCGCGTCACGGATGATGTCATCAGCATCGGTGATGGTCAGGACAATAATTTTGAATTGCGGATCGTACTGCAGCAACTGGCGCGTAGTATCGAGGCCGTTGAGATGTGGCATGCCAATGTCCAGGATCACAACGTCGGGCTTCAATTTCTTGGCCATTTCGATCGCCTCGCGGCCATCGGACGCTTCCCCACACACCTCCCATCCCTCCTGTTTCTGGAGAAGTGCGCACAAACCCCGGCGTACAATTTCGTGATCATCGGCCACCAGGATACGCAACTTCATGGCAAATCCCCCCTCTAGAGGCGTCCCCAGAGACTCGAAACTTTCGCGCCAGAGCGGTACATCTCCGGTCACGGTCACCGCCTTCACGGCCCCGCCTACTCTCCATAATGCACAGTAAAGCTAGCACGGTCTTACCCTAGCCTCGAATACAGGGATTACTGTATGCCCTGGTATTTGAGCAATGGAAACAGCTTATTGGAGTTTTTACGGGTTATTGCCTTCGAGGATAGAAGCTTCAACTCACCGCTCGCAATACCGTAAACATTCGAGCAGCGGGCACTCCGCTGCTAATTGGCGGGCCCACCTCTGTCAGACAGCGCTGCAGTTACGCCATATTTCGAGCGGCATCGCCCGCCTTGGCGGCTCGTGAGATTCTCCTCTTCGGAAACAGCACATCCCGCATCTTCAGTTTTGCCTTGTGTAGTTGTGATTTCGAGTTTCCGACGGAACACTCCAGTAGCTGGGCAATCTCATGATGTTGGTATCCTTTAACCTCGTGCAGGTCGAAGATCTGCCGGCATCCTGCGGGCAGTTCCTCGACAGCCCGGCGTAACGCGATGCGGTCGATCGCCCCGCTGAGGCTGGGATCGGCTTTCCCCACGTCGCGCTTCAACGATGGCGAGTCCGCCGACACGGGCTCATCAAGAGATATCAATGGCGGAGACTTGCGGCGACGCAACTTCATCAGCACCGTATTAACGGCGATGCGATACAACCAGGTCGAGAAGGCGGAGTCACCGCGAAACGAGTTGACACTGCGAAAAACCTGCATAAAAGCTTCCTGCGTCAGGTCTTCCGCGTCCGCAACATCTTTTGTCATCTGCAGACAGACCGAATACACACGCTTCTTGTGGAGCTGATACAGAGTGGCAAATGCCTCCTCGTCGCCGCGCTGCGCGCGCTGAATGAGGCTGCCTTCGGAGGCTCGTTTCTCATCTCTCAATTTCTCATCTCTCAGTGAGATTGCACTGACTGGGGGCAAATTTGTCGCTGTAGCAGATATCGCGCAAGTGGCCACTGTAGTCTCCTTCGATCAATTCGCGAGCCAAATTTTCTCCACGAAACGCGGAGATTCGCATCACGAAACTCAGATTAGCGAATAGAGGACGCCGCTCCCATCAGGGTGCTCCTGTACTCGATTATGGAAGTTGCTGTACTGCCGGAAAGTAGTTAATTACAGAGGATTTATTAACCCGTAGGGTCGCAACATTGCTCTTGTGGCGCGGACACTCTTGTCCGCGTGCATGCAGTCGAATCGCTGGCCGCGCGGGACAAGAGTATCCGCGCCACCACGCCGTCTACAGTAAGTCGCTCAATTCGCGAGCAAATGGACACTAAGCGTAGCCGTCCATTACTCGCAGAATACTGAAGGCACGAAGAAACTAGGGTTGATTCTGTAGGCGGGAGGGGACTGCTCGCAGGAATTCGAAAACCTGATCGCCGTTCATTTCCGTTTGATCGGGGAGGAGGCACGCCACTTAGAGACTGAAATGCACATTCGACAAGACTCTACTGATTGGCCAGCGATTGATCATTGATCCTACTGATCATTGATCCTATTAATCACTGACCAGCCCGTCGGTCTTTCCCGTTACTTGGGTGTCGTCCCCTGGCGTGTCGCCTCGACAGTCACTTCCACTTCGGCGCCTTGCTTAAGGCGAACCTTGGCGCCGTTCTCATCGGTCAAGGTATTCTCGATCCGAATCTCTCGATAGAGGTGATCGGCTCCGTCGATTGCGATCTGCGCCTTCTCCGGTTCGCCCGGGGCTATAGGCTTGATGATCTTTTCGACAGTCGCAGGGAGGGTTGTACTGGGCTTTTCGCTCATAGGGGCCTCCGGCAGTAATTGCAGCACAACGATACACTGCCTGCCCCGAATTATACAATTCCGCGCGGCTCCTTCGTCCCGGCGAGACGCCAGATTCTCGTCGGCACTGGAGCGCGCCACTACTGATACCCCTTCACCGCGATTCCGCGGACGTTAGCACCATGAAGTACAACCTTGATTTATCGTTCTTTTATCGTTCGGTGCCCGTGGGCGGCATGCTGGTCACCGACCGATGAATTCTGTCGCTCGCGGCCGCGGCAGAGCCAAACACTTTGTCTTTCAGATCTGCCGCCCTGTCGCGAATAACGTCACGCGTCTCCGCGCCGGCCGCGGGCGCCAGCAGAATTCCCAATCCCGCTCCGATTCCGACGCCCACCAGAAAACCCGTCACTGTTGAAGGCCAATCGCGTTTGCCCTGGATGGCAGCAGCGGCGGCCTCGAAGCGATCCACTGCATCTTCATACTTGCTTGAGACAGTGTCCTTCACATCGTCATACTTGCCGGAGACCGTGTCGGTCACGTCGTCCACATGGCCCTTAAGCCCGTCGCCAATCGCAGACCGGACTTTTGGGTCGGTGAGTATGAGGCTCAATTTCGCAGCCAATCGCACCCAATCTTTCGCTCTGTTCTTCGGTCCAGCGTTTCCCATGATTATTCCCTTCCCTTCTCATTAGCGTAAGACTCAATCCTAATCGCGAATCATAAACCGCACTATCGGTTGATTCATGTAGAGAGAAAGACCCAATTATGGGCTTAGCCGCAGCAGCGTGAGCCACAGCAATCTAAGTGATAAGCCTGATACACAAACCTATCTGTGTAAGTTAGTCTTCGTGCCCGTTCGGCGGGACGGCGACGCGGTACAGGTTTTTGCCGTTTCCCTGTTTCAGATTCGTCCGAAGCAGAACGGCGTCAGGGCGAGTCACGCGTTCCGCCCGCCGAAGGGCTCATTACAAGCGGCCCGTTAGAGCTAATATCACCACGATCAGCAGCACCAGACCCAATCCTCCGCTCGGGTAGTAGCCCCAGCCTGTGCTGTACGGCCAAGTCGGAAGTGCGCCCAGCAATAGCAAAATCAATATAACCAGCAATATTGTTCTCATCATTTTCCTCCGAGGGGTTGAGATTAATGTTTCGTTGGCGCGGAAGCTACCGGGATTCGACCGCGACCGCGACACCGTCGCTTGGACATGTAGGGCGCACCGTCAGTACTGACGATAAGCCCTCTCTGGTACGCCAATTGAAGAACCGTCCTGGCAGGCAAAAAGACCAGCCTAGCGAGGACGAGCCTCCGGTCTCGCTGCCGGCGCCGGCTGCATTCTTTGTTGCATTTCCTGCGACTGCTGCTGGTGGCGCTGCTGCAATTGCTGTGTCTGTTGCTGGTGCCGCTGCTCCACCTGTTGCTTTTTCGCGTCATTATTTTGCTTCGCTATTTTCTGGTCTTCCTTTTCCTGCTGCTGCTGGAGTTTCTGCCTTTCCTTCTGCTGCTGCCCGTATTGCTTGTCCAATTGTTGCTGGTTCCGCTTGTCTTGCTTCGTGTCGCCCGAAGTTGGAGCAGTCGGCCGCTCCGCCGCCGGAAGGTCGCGAACATGTCCGGGCGCGCTCTCAGGCCGCGGAGCTGATCCACTTTCCCGCGGCTGATTGTCAGCGCGATTGGCGGTGGTGTAGCGCCCACCGGCTTCGCTAGCTTTTACTACGCCTTCGCCCTTGAAGTCTCCCGCCCTCGCCGAAGCTGCCACCGGAGGCTTCCCCTGATTCCTCGATGCACGTTGCTCCGGATCGGAATGCGCCTGCTGCGTATGTTGGGTCTGGGCAGCCACCGGTCCAACGTGCCGTTCGTGCGCCGCAGCCTCTTCTTCGGGCGTCGCGCGGGCGGTGATTCCACCGTTGCCCCCGTTGTAGCTGACGCGGTTCACGGTAACGTTGCTGACGGTCGTGTTGTAAACGTTGTGAATGTTAGTGACGTTCACATTGGCCACGGCGCGGTTGTAGAAAAAGTGTCCGTTATCCCAGCGCCCGCCCGCGAAACCAACTCCAAAGTAGCCGAAGCCGTAGTTGATCCCGCCGTAGAAACCGATCGTCGGTCCCCAGTAGCCGTCATAGAAAATAAAGCTGTCGCCGCCCCAGCCCCAATACCCAGGCGTCCACAGAAAACCGACCTCAGGAGCCATAATCCAGGTACCGGGCACCCAATAATAATCATCAAAGTCGTCGCCCCAGGCCCAATAACCCGGAGTCCAAAGGTAGCCGTCGCCTGGGCAAATCGGCTGCTCGTAAACAGGCAGCGCAGGCGGACCAACGGTAATTACCACACCGACCGCCCCGAACGCTGCAGCCGACATGCACAGTATGACAAATGCGAACAACAGCGTACGAATGAAACGAGTCTGCATCGTATTTCCTCCGCTCATCATCCCTCGTTTGCCCGGTGTTGCTCTACTGCCGCGGGTTGCGTGGATTGAGCTTCGAGATTGGAAATTACAACTCTCCGTTCAATCAAACCTCTCCGAGGTACCTTGCATCGATCCGGTTACCTGCTGTACATAGGGAACACTTGCCGAACGTGCCACGATCGAACAATTACTACGGTCTCGTTCACAAGAAAATGTTTCCGCAACTCTGGTTAACTAGCGACTTGGATTAATCGCCGCCGGGCAAGCCGTATGTCCACATTGGCATGCGATCTCGGTCATATTCGCGGATTCCTTACAGACCTGGCTGCAATACTTGCTGTCTTTCTCGCTAAGGCATCGGCAGGCGGGATGCGCACATTTGGTCGGAGTTTCAGGACTCATGTATTTCCTCCAAGTGAATTAAACCGCGGTACGCCGGCCACTCAACAGGTCAGCCAGCACAACAATGATCGCGACCACCAGCAGCAAAGGAATCAGACTTCGGGGCGCGTGGTGGTCTATGCCCAGCAGCCAGAGGATCGTTAGAACGGCCACAATTCCCCAAGCCAATCGCATAACCATCCCCTCCAACGCGTCAATACGCAACTAACCGCCATCGACTTTAATTGTGAAGGAGTTAAATCGCCAATCGTGTTGGATGTGTAGGCAGGTGCGGAAAACCCTGTATGTCACGGGAAATTTCAGCTTGTAGTCTTCCGCGGAGCTAATTCCGGCGCCTCGACCGTGGCCGCCGCCTTCAGGCTTTCCAGTTCCTGCAATGACTTTTGCCACCGGGCCGGTGATTTCCTGGTATCAAACGGCGCATTGAGGTCAATGTAAAAACCCAAAATATTCTGTTTCAGTTCCTTCGTAAGCAGATCGAACCTGCGCGCCGATAGACGATCCAGCAGGCCGGCATAGGTCTGATCCGCCAGGCCGTACTCGCCAGCCGCCGTGAGCTGGCCCGTGTCGCAGTCACGATTTTCCAATTGGACGAGACCGGTCCGCAACTCATCGAGAACTTTCTGGTACTTGTCAGTGGTGGTGTCCAGACTCTTGACAAAGAGGTTCTCGGTTTCGGTGGTCGGCACTTTGAAATCAATGGCCTTGAAGGGCCCCACCTTGGGGATCAGGCGAAATAAAAAGGCCATGATCCTGGCCCCGGGGCCGGGCTTTTTATAGTCCTTTCCCCACTCCTTCTCGAAATCAGAGCGCGAAAGTTTGTAGAGAAACTTCTGCTTCGAGAAATTTGGCGTCTCTCGAACGATGTCTGCCCGCTTGCTCAAGAGCGCGACTCGCGTCATCTCTGGAATTATCCTGCTCACCGATCGCCGGTAAGTGCCAAAGGCCAGATCTTCATTCAAGAAGAGATCCTTCAACTCGATTCCGTATGTTTGCTGGAATGCGCGCTCCAGAAGCGGCTTCGCCACCGTGAAGCCGATGAAATCGTGGTAAGCGTCGGGTGCATAGCGGTGCTGGGCCACTTGGGCAACGTCGAAACCGAACTCCACCCGCAAATGGGCCTTGGGGTTTTCGCCATATGTCACGCGCTCTCCGTATTTCGCGCTCAGCTTGGGATAGTCTTCCGCCACCGAGCGATTGATCGCGGGGTGCCCGGTATTATCAGAAATGTAATGAGACAGAGCCCCCAAAGCGAACGCGTATTCGTTTACGTCGGTGGCATCGCGGAGCAGCGTCATCACGAAATCGCCGCTGCGAACGTAATGAACCAGGTTGCTGAAGTCCTTATTGCCAAATGGATAGTAACCCATGTCCTGAATTACACAGCCGCCATAGGCGTAGGCGTGCGCCTCCCGGAGTTGTTCCTCTGTCGTACCGGGAAAGCGTTGCATAAGCAGCGGTTTGATGTGGTCCACCCAGAGCAGATCGACGATTTCTTCGTGGGTCAGAACGGAGTAACTGGTACACGGCAGGGAGACAATCAATACCAGACAGAGAAGAGCCCCTGCGCGAAGCGCTGGCTTGAATAAGGCGCAGAACACGGGCGTCACCGTCCAGAGAAACTTCCGCAGATTCAAAGAACGTTTTACCTTCCCGAAAAGTTATCGGTAAGCGCAGGTCCTTGAGGGAACTGAACGATCGGCCCGCTAACGATCGGCGCGCCAGGGGGAGCGATGGCAGCCGGGCTAATCGAGGAATCACATAGTGCTGATTCTTATATAGCGCTTCAAGTCTGGAAGCGCGGTGACAAACAAAACCCCAACCAGGAGCAACGTCGTGGCTGCCGCCACCGTTATGATTGTTGATGCTGCTTTCATTGGGCCTCCCTTCACGCTAACCGTAGAATAGTCTCCGGCGGTGTTTTACGCCATGCCGTGATAGCTCTAGCAGGCGGCCGGCGATCCTGTAGAGCCATTTCCCAGCGCAGCCAAACAGCACTCCCAGCAAGAATCGCCGGTGCTTGCGTCAATTCGACCTCAAGTTCCGTTCGATCTTACGATGCGCGACGTCGCTCGACCTGATCCGTATCTTCCTCATCGGGTCGTGGATCGCCCACCTGCGATGGATCCTGCTCCGTAGGGTCCGGCATGGTCGGCAAATGTTTCCCACTTTCGTAAGGCGGGTCGTTTTTCGGTCGATCCGCCGCATTCGTGGGTCTCGGTTCGAAAATCTTTTCGGTTTCGTCTGACACGAGTCACTCCTTTATCACAGGTTGTAAACTCAAACTGATCGATTGGCTCCGATGTCGATGAGTTGAGCCGTTACAATCCAGCCCAAAGATACAAGAAACCTACCTGCTGTACTGGACAATCCCGGTTTGGAGTTTCGGGGATTTGGAGTGCGAGATCTTCCACAGTGCCGCCAACGCATTGGCTGCCTCGCTCAAAGCGCGCTTCTGGAGGCTGACCGCGTCAATGTGCAGCGGCATAAAACTGCGACGTACTTGAACCGAATCGGCACCTCCGGAAAGTATGGCAAGCGACTGATCAAAGACTTTCTTCAAATGACTAGGTTTGTCGTATCCAGATTTCTCGTTCGGTGTAGCTGCGTTCGTCATAATTATGCCCCTCTTCCAATCGCATAGTAGTGAGAAGCGGTATCTGTCGCAATACAGTCGATCATTGATCAAAGACGCTGTTTGACCGGAGCGAGCAGCGGAAACCTATCGGAATGGTCAACCATTTAGAAAGACCAGACGGATCCGAAAACGAGAGGGGCGACCTGCGCCATTTGTCAGGTCACCCCTCGACCACCTCGGCCGTGCTGAATGTCCTAGCAGCTATGCAGCCGACTTTGTTTTGCGACCGGTCGCCTTGGAGTCGCTGACTGTTCGCTTTCCGGATTGACTTTCTCCAGTCGGGACTTCGAGGTTGAGCTTCTCTGCTATGCCGTTCAGCTTCTTATCCGCTGCCTTCTCTTCTTCCAAGGTTTGAGAGAGAAGACTCGCGGCATTCTTGTCTCCCAGCCTCGTCGCGTATGCTCGAACACAACCGTAGCCGGCAATTTCGTAGTGTTCGACACGCTGGGCGGCGGCGATGAGAGCTGCATCCTTGATGCCATCTTCCATATCTTCGCCGATGACTTCACCACCTTCTTCGACTAGACCTTCCATCGCTTTACATTTTTTCCCCTGAACCTTTTCGCCCATCTGGTCGAAAATGGTCTGAATACGTTCGGCATGTTGCTTCGTCTGTCCGAGATGGTCCTCAAAAGCGGCTGTCAATTCTTCGGATGAAGCCGCCTTTGCCATCTTGGGCAGGGCTTTGATCAATTGTTGTTCAGCGTTAAACAGGTCTCTGAGTTGTTCCAGGTACAAATCGCGCAGTGATTCAATTTTCATTGTGAGCCTCCGGGAATTTGGTAGTGCAACGTTCGGTTTGATTGACGTTCGGTTCGATCTTTCGGTTTGATCCAAGGATGCCTGTCCTCTCGGTGGCCTCGATTGCCTTTGCCTTTTTTTGAAGCAGCAAAGGCGAGGAGCAGGAGCCAGTCTCTAGACTGACCCCTGCTCGAGTGGTGGGCACAAGTGAGGACTACATTTCATACGCTGAAAGTATCCGGTTCTGGAAAAATGGGGAATCCCGGCGGCAGTGTAATTTTCCTGAGGATTCCTTGTAGGGCAGTTGCGTTGTCACTGTTTCGGAATACAGCAAATGCTGCGACACACGTACGGTTGGCGATGGATAGATCATTGCACCTGCAACTCTAATTGTTCTGATTGTTGTTTCGTTAAATCCAGGGGCGAATTGTTTTTTGACGAAACCCACAATCGCTTGACAAGGAGACGCAAGTGAAAAAGCGCCCAGTTTCTCGCCGCCAAATGCTTGATTCAGTTAGCCCTCGAGCACTTACGGCATACCTTACGGCGATCTAGGGTGTTGAGGGGATGGATTCAGAAAACCCTTGAATCTATCGTTGCGAATGATGCAAGTAATCTTGGTGCTCACATCGGGCACAGAAATAGAAGAGGTTTGACATGAACTCACGAATCGCCTCCGCAAGCAAATACGTCCTCGCGCTCACTGCCTTGTCTTTGATCTTCGCCAGCTTGAGCTGGGCCGCCGACGATAAAGACGAATCCGATATCAACAAGCGCATCGACAACTCCGCTCACGTTCTGAACGAAATCATGGCAACTCCGGACAAAGCAATTCCCGACGGCATTATGCACGATGCAAAGTGCATCGCCGTCATACCTTCGATGGTTAAGATCGCTATTGGCTTTGGCGGAAACCACGGCAAGGGAGTGGCCACCTGCCGGACACCAGACGGATGGAGCGCTCCGGCTCCGATTACCATTACCGGTGGCAGCTGGGGCCTGCAGCTCGGAGGCCAGGCGGTAGATCTCGTGATGGTGGTTATGACTGACCAGGGAATGGAGCACTTGCTCTCCAGCCACTTCAAACTGGGAGCGGACGCTTCTGCCGCAGCTGGTCCGGTGGGACGTGACGCCACTGCCGGTACCGATGTCAAAATGAGAGCGGAAGTTTTGACCTATTCGCGCACTCGCGGTCTCTTCGCCGGCATTGATTTGTCCGGAGCGGCCATATCGCAGGACAAAGACGAGACACGGATCCTCTTCGGCAGGATGGTTTCGTTCCAAGACATTCTTAACGGAAAGGTGCCGCCGCCAGCCGGAAGCGAGTCGTTTCTCGCGGCCGTGACGAGATATTCCGCTCAGGCGAAAGACCAGGCTGCCAATACCAATTAGGTCTGTCGAATTGGACACCAAAATAATGGCCAGGCCGCGGCACGGCTTGGCCATTATTCATTGCCGGATATTTCGCGACTCTTACTGACAACAGCTTTCGGGAATTCCCCAAACCCCCTCCGGCGCGCTGTACATAACCAAATGCGCAGAGCTACAGGCTGGAACCGATGTTGAACCTTCAGATGCATCTGTAGGGTTGATATTGTGCCAGGGCGGGAGTTTCGGCTGGCACGTTATCGGGCTTGGGGCGCATGAAGCTTCACCGGGCCCGGATGGAATGGAGTCGGCACCGGCCTGCGCGCGTCCGATCACCTCTATAAAAACGGAGCGAACAACATGTATACCATTCTGCTGATCATCCTGGTGCTGTTGCTCATTGGTGCGTTACCAACATGGCCATACAGCAACGCCTGGGGATATTACCCGAGCGGTGGGCTGGGCTTGGTACTTGTCATCGTACTGGTATTGGTTTTAATGGGCCGCGTATAGCCGCACCGTTATAGCGCGAACTTATCGCGAACTGTCGCGAACTATGTTGAGAGATATGAACCGTCAGGTGCGTTGCGAATTTTCACGCTTCGCTGAGGACGTCGGCGGGGGACTTTGTCGATAACCTCTGATCGCACTCCTCAAACGCCCGGAGAATTTGGTTGACGAGAGAGATTACTCGTTCGGAGTCGGGTTCCTCAGATGCCTCAGCGCAGAGTTCGCGCCAGTGTTTTCCTTTGTTTGAACCCATCTTACTTCTCCAAATCCGGCATGGACGATTCTTGTGTGAGTGCACGTTTCGTGCCACAACGGTAAGTCGTTGATGGCTACGGGGCGGTTCCACATCGCTGTGTAATTTGGTCGTTCGCTTGAGGAATTAGGGATGTAATATTCACACCAGGCTGGTGAACATAGCTTTGTTTGAGTTGCTCGCAAAGTGAACGCCAGCGCAAATTCATTCGCGATAGTCGCAATCCGCAAGGGCTCCCCAAAATCAAGCGTTTGATGTATTGCGCCGCCTTCAGCTCCCGCGTAATTTGTTTTCATGGGGCGTTTATTTTCACGCGGAACGGCGGCGGAGAATCGAGTGACTCGTATTCTCGTGGTGGACGACAATCCCAGCGTACGACGTTATCTCCGCAGCATACTGGAGCAGCAGCGCGGCTGGCGAGTCTGTGACGAAGCCCGAGACGGACAAGAAGCGGTCGACAGATTTCGGCAAGTGCGGCCGGACGTGATTGTGCTGGATTTTCAAATGCCCTATATGAATGGTCTCGAGGCCGCTCGCATCATTTCTCAACTCTCGCCGGAAACGCCGATTCTCATGGTCACGCTCTACCTCACTAAGCAGTTGTCTGAAGAGGCCCAGAAGGTGGGAGTGCGAGGAACCTGCGCAAAAACGGATCTGAGCGGTGTTGTGGATGCGGTCGGAGCGCTGTTGCGGGAAGAAACCTACTTCTCCGCATGAATCGTCAATCGGCAGCCGAGGCGACGGTCTTCTCCACTGTTTTCGAGAGCGGGATGATGGCAGAAACCATGATCCCGGGCGCTCCCGGTTGGAGGCTCAGCCAGCCGCCAAGATCGCGCACGCGTTCCCTCATTCCCGCCAGCCCCACGCCGGGATTCGCTCCTTTCGCTCGAAAGATTCTCAGCACTTCCGGAGCGATCCCTTTTCCGTAGTCTCTGACGTTAAGAACCACCCGATCAGGCAACAGCTCCAATATGACCTCAGCCCTCGCACTGCCGGAGTGGCGGTGGATATTTGTCAAACTCTCCTGCAGAATGCGGAAAAGCCCGAGTGCAACTGGCTTGGGCAGGCTACTTACGTCCTGGGGAAAATTGACTTTGACTTCAATGCCGCTGCGCTGCGCGAATCCTTCCACATACCATCTCGCCGCGGAAGAAAACCCGGTTTCATCCAAAAGAGGCGGATGCAGCAAGTGTGAGATCGTTCTCGTTTCGGCGATCGCCTGATCGAGAAGTTGAACCGCTTCCGCAAGCGAACTGTCCTTGCGCTGGGCGGCGAAGATCTCCATATTCATTTTCGCGCCCGCCAGATATTGGCCCAGACTATCGTGGAGCTCGCGGGAGAATTTCCGGCGCTCCGCATCCTGCAACTGCAGCAGCCGGCCGGTGAGGCGACGGAGTGATTGCTCGCTGTCCCGAACCGTCTGTTCCGCTTGCTCACGCGCCGTGAGTTCCGCGGACAACAAGCGATAGTTGACGGCGAAGAGCTCAAGAGCCAGGATGAATGCGACCGTCAGGGTAACAACGGTCAAAATAAACAGGCGATGCGAGGTTTGTTTCCGGGTCTCCAGCAGATGTTGCTCTGCTTCGCGCATTTGCTCTGTAATGGACGTGAGCTCAGAGGAAACTGGTACGGTCTGACGCGCTAAATCGTCTTGTCCATGCTCGTCTTGAGGCGCTTCCTTTTTCAATCGAACTGACTCCTGGAGCAGCGCGACTCTACGAGCCATGGCCGCTTCCAGACGCGAGCAGAGTTGCTGCTGCGTTGGATTGTCCCTTGTCAGTTGCCGAAGATGTTGAAGACTCCCTGGAATTTCGGAAATCGCGGCTTCAAAGTCACTCAGGAAATCATCAGCCGCCGAGGCTAGATAGCCTGCCTTTGCGCGCCCAGCTCGCACCACCGCGGAATCAATGTCACCAACGGCCTCCCGGACTTCATGGGTGTGAACCACCCATCTTTCACTTTCCACGAGACGC
>Ga0302325_10021868_pt1 | contig 13387 bp, 11 predicted proteins | sample Palsa_T0_2_FD_201948 | JGI IMG/M metagenome (GOLD analysis project Ga0302325, IMG submission 201948) | Peat permafrost microbial communities from Stordalen Mire near Abisko, Sweden - Palsa_T0_2 | ecosystem: Environmental > Terrestrial > Soil > Palsa > Peat permafrost | place: Sweden: Abisko... | reverse complement strand
GACCCAACCGACGAAGTCGTCTGGAAAGGCGATCCCGTTTGGCGCGGCGGCGACCGTGCCCCGCGGTCTGGGGGACGCAACCGTGACCTCGACCGGTCCGGCTACGGCGCCGGCCGGGAGCGCCAGGGCGTTTTCCCAGGCCTTCCCCTGTGCGGCGCTGACGCGAGCGTCGGGGTGCAGAAGGAGGTACTGGGAGGGCGGCATCGCCCCGAGCCGAACCTGATTGAGCGCTTCGTAGAGCGCGGCGCGCTGCGCCGGCGGGGGGAGGAGTCCGAGCTCGGAGAAATTCAGCCGCGCGCGCCCGTCGTTCACGTCCTTCACGACGAGCCAGTAGCCCGGCACGATTTCGTCGAACCAGCGGAGGTTCGTTTGGTTCGAGTGGCAGTCGTAACAAGACGACTCGAGCGTCTGCGCAATCTCCGGGGCCATGGATGCCTCGGCTCTCACGTCGGAGTTCCTCAGCGTCGGCCGTACGAGCTGAAGGGCGGCAAAGATGCCGACGCCCGCGAGCCCGCCGCGCCGCAACCAGGAGCGCACGCCGGCCCGCACGGTCAGAACCCCCGGCGCGCGGCAATTGCGAACGCGCAGATGCGAGGTGCGATCGGCTTCGCGTGCGTCTCGGGCGCGAAGTGAGCGGCGTAGACGAGGTGCACCTCCGCGTGCGGCGCGTCTTCGCGGTGGGCGGCTGCTCCCTGTGCGGCGAACACGAAGTCGTTCTTACCCGAGGCAGGCAAGCAGCGCCTTCCAACGCCGCAGGTCGTACGCGAGCTGCCGTACGAGGTCTTCGAACCGATGGGGTTTCAGATCCTGGAAGGGCAGCGGGTTCAGCGTCCTCGTGGTCGTCGCCTTCATGCGGGTTCTCGGGCGCCCAGGGTATCTCCCTGCACGACGCCTCGGCCTTCCAACACGCGACTGTACTTCCCGGGCGCAAAGCGCGCGTCGCAGGGACCAGGTAGGATCCGGGGTCTCTCCGGTCCCCCCCGACGGCTCCGGAAACCTACCGGTCAGCCCACCGCCGACCCGCTGAACCGTTTTCCAAAGCCGGCCAGAGGTTGCCAAGGCAGCCGGCCCCCCAATTGACTTGGACCGGTGTTGGGCCACCCTGCGATTCTCAAATCGGGGGAGCGGACCGCCAAGCCACGTCGTGCCGGGGTATCCCTCGAGTAAGCGCTTGACGATCGGATAGAGCTGCGGCCCGGTCAGCCCGAGATCCTTCGCCAAGTCCTCGGCGAGCGCGGTCGCTGGGAGCTTCTCCCCCGGTCTCAACGCCTCGATGCGCTCCGCCGCCTGCAAGTAGATTCCACGAATGTCGTCGAGCACCTGGTCGACATGAGCCTTGATCGTCTCGTTCATGTTCTCTCCGTCGCAAACCAAATCGGTCCGCGTTTCAACGTTGCTGCAACGGCCGCAAAAGAGCGTTCCGTGAATTCGGGCACGTGGCCTTCTTCGCGATTCGGGGCCCCTTGCACGACCTTGTCGCCCCCGTCGTGCGCTCGAACTGGAACGCCAGCAAGCGGAGTACGAAGCCAAGCTCGCGGCGCGACGTTACGAGAGCGTTGACCCCGACAATCGGCTGGTGGCAGCGGAGCTCGAGGCGCGATGGAACGCGGCCATCGCACGGCTGCGCGAGTGCGAGGCACGCATCGCGACTGATGACGCTGCGGGTGCAGTCACGCCGCCGAGCGCGCGACCGCCGAAGCTAAGCAAATACCATCTTCCGACGGCAAGCCTACGCTTCGCAGGCCCCGGGCCGAGCATCAGCTTTCCCCCTTTCGAAGATCACCGCTCGTCGGGTCAAAGCTGTACAGGTCCAGCTTTCCTATCCGCAACGGCCACTGTTGCCCGCCATATGTGAACCCCTCCAGCCCGCTCAGATAGCCGCCATCGACATAAACCACGTAGCCGGTCTCGATCTGCTCGTCGTTGAGCCTGGCTGCGACCTTGCACCATCGAACGGATCTGGCGTCGTCAAGGAGGCGGACATTCTCGTCCTTCTGAACGTCAGTCACGAACCCGATCCCGGTGAACGACCGATCCGCTACGTTCACGGCGTCCATGTCGATCTTATCGACGCTGAAGCGAAGATCTTTGTCTGCTAGGAAGCGGCCTAGCACCTCGCGCTCGAGTTCATTGAGCTTCATCGGATTATCGTTCGCTAGGGTGGGGGAATGAACGCCGTTGAAAGATTCACGAGCGTGTAGGCGGTCGTAGGCCCATTCGGGGATCAAGCCGTGCGGCGCGCTTGGTTCCTGTCACGTGCCGGTCGGTATGTGACAACCTGCGGTCTTATTTGGCCAAGGATCGTCGCCTAGTGCTGCCCCCGCCGCCCCCGCTCAGCCCTCGCGGGGTGTCGGCCCCGATGGCTTCTAGTCGGGCTTGGCGCCCGTCGAGGGCAGTCGCCCGACGGGGCATGCTCCTCATCGCCGTCGCAACGCTCGATGCCTGCGGCGCCGGAACGTCGCGCGAGCCGACGTCCCCCAACACCCAGGGTATCCCCCGTGATGGCGCGATTCGAACCGCGACGGAGACGCCCGACGCAGGGATGACGGCATCCACGCCGACCGGATCCGTCGCGATCTGGAAGGCGCCACGGTGGCTTCCACCATCCGACGCCCCGGCCTCCGGGGACCAGTTTGGCTGGATGATCGCGCTGGGCCCCACGACCGTCGCCGTCGCCGCGCCGGGCTTTGCGGACGGTGACGTTCATGGTGCCGCGTTCCTGTATGGCTGGGATGGGCACGACGCGGGCACTCTCGCGCTCGAGGCGGTCGTGGTGAACACCGAGGCCAAGAAGGGGGACCGCTGGGGCGAGGCGGTCGACGTTCGCGATCGTCGCGTGGTCGTCGGCTCCCTGAGCCGCGGGTTCGCCATTTTGGAGCGGCGCGGCGACGGCGCGTGGGCGGTCGACCGGACGGTCGCCGCGCCCGGCGCGTCCTACGAGGCTTTCGGCGGGCCGCTCGCCTTCCTGAACGACGACGCGGTCGTCGTCGTGGGGCGCGAGGGTCCGGGGGACCAGGGGCACGGTCGCGTCCTGACCTACGGCGACTCGCGGGGCGAGCTGATCGAGGTGACCCCCGCCGAGCGCGTCAACTACCAGCGCTTGACCCCGGACATCATCGCCGCAGAAGACGAGCTCCTCGTTCAGACGGAGGACGCAACGCGCCTGTTCACGTACAAGGAAGGGCGGCTCCAGCGAGCCGAGGACTTGAGCCTCCCGCCCGACGAGCGAGCGATGACCGGAGCGTGGTGCGGAGGGACGTGGTGGCTCTCCGCGTTGAAAGTGCACGACGATACCTACGCCGGCGTCGTGCATCCCATGCAGCGGGGAAACGATGGCTGGCGGCCCGCGGGATCCGTGGGACCGGGGCGACGCATCGACTTGGGCGGCTTCGGCCGGGCGATGGCGTGCGCCGACGACTGCCTCCTCGTCCAGACGAACACGGACAACGGCTTGCCGTCGTCGGCCGGGGCGGTTCACGTCGTCGCGATGGTCGGCGCCTCGTCGCGTGTCGTCGCGTCCCTCCACGAGGTCCCTGCGGTCGAAGAGGACAAGTTCGGAGAGAAGATGGCGGCCGCGGGGAAATGGTGGTTTATCGGGACTCCTGCGCCCTGGCGACGCGCGGACGGCCACCTCGCGATTTACGAGCGAACCGGTGCGGGCGATCGCTGCCAGCACCCGAAGCCGATTCTTCGCTTCTCGCTGAGCGCGCGCCACGGTCTGGAGAAAGTCGACGCGGCCGTGGGCGAGCCGCCCGCGGGCCGTCGCGTGAACTGACGCCCGTCGCTCGCTATCGCGACACCGTCGCGCTCACGGCGATCGGGCACAAAGCTGGAACCTCGCAGGGCTGCTCCTGAACCATGCGGTGCTCGCCTGGTTACGTTTCAATCGGGCGAGAGCTCCGCGAATCCCCCCGGGCCCGCACGGCACCCGGGGGACCCGCATCATCTCCGCCCGCCTACTTGACGACGATCGACGTCAGCTGACTCCAGCCCCCCTTCCGCGTCCGGGTCACGGGGCGGCTCCGGAACATCACCGTGGCCCCCAGCGTGAGCCCCGAAACCGTCGTCTTCGCCTGAAGGGTGGTCGGCAGGATCGTCCAGGTCTTGCCCCCGTCAAGGCTGGACTGCCACTCGTACGAGGCTCGCCGGGCCGCGGCGACCGTCGTCAACATGACGGTGCCCGAAACGGCGCCCGGCTTGGCGGTGAAGGTCTGCTTCTGCCGGAGAACGGGCTTGCGGACGGCCAGCCCGCGGGTCGGGGGCGGGGAACGTGGTCGCGTTGTTCGTCAACGCCGTGACGATGCCTCTCGTCATGGTGATGAGCGCAGGGACGCGGCGGGGAAGGTCGAGCGACACGATGGAACGTTTCACGGTCTTGACGGTGCTAGTCATGACTCCTCCACGGCCGTTTGCGGGTTCGACGGATCAGTACGGCGACACGGGGTCTCGATTGGTTGGCTTTGGATAGACCTCCTTGCGCATCGGACTGAGGTCGCGACAACCGGAGAAGATAGAATCTCGACCAACATCGAGGTCGGGCCTCTTTCATCTCGATGAATCGACGATTGTATCTCGATCATGCAGCACGACGTTGGGGTCGCTCTTCACGTTCGAGCCGTCGGCGTGTAGGCGGTCGTAGGCCCATTCGGGGATCAAGCCGTGCGGCGCGCTTGGTTCCTGTCACGTGCCGGTCGGTATGTGACAACCTGCGGTCTTATTTGAGCATTTCCAAAGCACACCTCGGCGCCCCGGCGCCGGTTCGCGCCGGCTGGTTTGCCGGGCGCCGCGCCATACGCCTCGGCGGGCGCGGCGGGCGGTCTACGCCAGCCCGAGGGCGAGCTGACCGTCGTCGCCGGTCTCCTCGGCGTCGTCGGTCGGGTCGCGCGCTCGCGCGACGGGCGGCGGCTCGGTCGGTATCCCCAGGTGCGCCAGGATGCGGCGCACGGGTTCGCGCTCGGTGATGACGGCGACCATGCGCAGCCGGCCGTGGCACTTGGGGCATTCCAGAACGTCCACCGAGAAACTGCGGCGGAGCAGTGTTGCCCAGTCCACGCGCGGCTGCACCGCGTAGAGCAACCCGCCGAGCAGCCGATCCCAGTGCCGCACGGAGATGATGTTCGGCGCGAGCCTGATGACATCGCCGGGATGGGGCCGCGTGCCCGCGCCCATCACGCTCGGCGCAACCTCGGTCATCCGCGCCGTGGGCGCGTTGCGGGTGCCGCCCTCCCTCGACGGTGGCGGCGGCGCGTTGCGCACGTCGCCGACGTTCGGCGTGGTGCGCTCGGTCGCTGTCGCCGACTTGTCCGCAGTCGCGGCATGGGCAGCCCGGGCGCCGTCGCAGCCATCAGGTCGCTGGCGCGGCTTGGGTACGACGTCGCGGCGCCAGGCGCTGCGAGGTGCGAGCACCCCCGCGTATCTGAGGAGGGGGTACCGTGGAGGCGCGATGATCGCCGCGAGCCTTGCCATGAATTCGACGCCGCTCATCACGCGATGCTTGCCTCGGCCGCGACTGACGTACTTGAGCCGGTAGGCGATGCGGCCGCCGGGCAGCCGGCGCAACCGTTCGAGCGAGAGCGGCGGACGCGCCGCGTAGCGGCAGAGTCTCTCTCGACCCATGTCGTCGCCCGCTTCGATTCGCACGCCTGCGTGCAGATTGAAGCCGTCCTGCTCGACAGCGACCCCGGTCTTGTCGGGCCGCTGCTCGTGATCCTCGTCGGCGGCGTCGGGAGTGTCCGCGCGTTGCAGCATCGCAACGTTCCCCCGGCGCATGGCGATGGCGGCGCACGCGTCGAGGGCCGTCTGAGCCGGCGGCTCGTTCGAGCGCTCTTCGAGCGGGGTCTCGTCGAGGTATCCGTGCCGAGCGAGCCACTTGCTTGTCCGGCGACGCGTTCTCTCGACGATGCCGTTGAGATCCGCGAGGGTTGGCGCAGGCGCGGGGTGAAACAGCACGCACCGCTGCTGGTCGCGTGTGAAGACGCCGTCGAGTACGAGCACATGGAAGTGGACGTTCAAGTTCAAGCTGCCGAATCGCTGAACGGCGAGTACCGATCCGCACCGTGCATCGTCGATCCCGACGCGTTTCGCTCGGGCACGGTAGCTCGCGAAGACCGTTTCGACGAAGATGCGCGCCAGTGCGGTGAGCACGTCGGCCTTGAACGCGGCGAGCCGGCGAAGCTCGTACGGAAGCGAAAGGACGTACTGCCTCAAGGGCACGTCCGGCAAGACTCGATCGACCAAGAACGCCGGGAGGCCTGCCGCACGCGTCGGTGTGATGGTTCGTGACGCGGAGGATCGGCTGCTCGCTCATAGTGGTATCGAAAGTCATCGGCGCGCCAACGGGATGTCAACGGCGACTCGGTCGCGGCGGACGGACCCCCGATCGAGCATGCGCGCGACCTGTTCGGCAAAGAACCGCCTCCTCGTGCGGCTGATCTGCCCCTCGGCGGCGAGCTGGGCCGCGACGGCGCGAAGCGAGAGGCCCGACATGCGAAGTTCGCGAGCGCGTGCGATGGTCGCTTGCTCCCGCTCGTCGGCGACGAGGCGCGCGCCGTCGGAGTCCAACGCGAAGCCGAATGGCACGGAGCCGATGCGTTCGCCGCGAGCACGCTTGGCTGCAAGCGCCGCGCAGGTTCGAGCGCGAATTAGGCCGTGCTCGTACTGGGCCGCGCCGTCGATGACGGTGCGGATGAATGCGTCCGCAGGGGAGTCGCCGTTGCCCTCGCCGCTGGCGCTGACCAGGCGGGCGCCTGCAATCGTCATGGCGCGGTCGACAATGGCCGCGAGCACGACATGACGCGCAATGCGATCACGCCTGGCGACGACAAGCACGCCGGCCCGATGCTCGCGAATTGCCGCCAGGGCCGCACGCAGCCCGGGACGTTCTGCGATCGGCGAGACACTGCGCACGCCCTGGTCGGTGCACCACACCGCCACTCGGACGGCCTCGCGCGTGGCCCACGCTTCGATGCTCGTGCGCTGGGCTTGCCGCGAGAGACGCTGTTCGCCTTTCGACGCGCGGAGGTAGGCGATGGCGGTGCAGCGGGTTCGGCGGACGGGACGCTTCGGCATGCGAACCATCCTGCTTTCCCCCCGGGCCCAACACGGAGTTCACGTACCCGAGCACGGCCAATGGGGCCGCCGCCCGATCGAGGTCGGGTCGCGGCTTTCTCGCGCGGCGGCCGGCCCACGCGGGGTACGACATCCGCGGTGAGCCCTGCGACCATGGCGACGGGCGAGTAGTCAGTCTTTCGCGCCTTCCGCGGGAAATGAGGGGGGCGAGATGCGCGGAGCTCAACAAACATTGGACGTTCTACTCCTGTCCTGGTGCGGAACTGAGCATCAGCCAGTCCCGCTCACGGCTTGCGAACGGTCTCGGTGGGCCTCTTGTCATCGACGTTGGGCAGGTCGTGCAGGAAGCGGTGGCCGCGACGGAAGTACTCAGCGACTTGGCGGCGAACGTCTTGTACATGGCCTCGGCGGCCTCCTGCGTGGCAGGTCGCTCGAAGGTCGCCGCATGCACGAACATCCAGAGCCGCACGAACCGCCCAAAAACTTCCGAGAGAACCTCGATGGCTCGGTGCACCTCACGGTGCGCGCCCTCTCGCCGCTCCCGCTCGGCATCGATGGCCAGAGCAAGCCGTTCGAGCTGCGCCTGGACCCTGGCGCTGTCGCCGGTGCCGTCGAGGTACTGCCGGATCGCCTCCTCGATGATGTCGCGCTCGGTGAGGCCCTTGCGGGCGCAATACTCGGTCAGGCGCTTTCGCACCTCGAGAGTCAGCCTGGGGTAAACGCGGACGCGCCGCAGCTTGGGCATGGCCTTGGCGCTGAGGAGGGTCGAGTGCATGGCGCAGACCTCGTTCGGGGGGAAGGTGGAATGTCGGTTCGGCGAATGGCTCGCAAAAGGGTCGGAGGGGCGCGGCGTCATCGTCCGAGGTCGTGATCGCGATCGCGCGGCCGCAGCCCAACGAAGCCTCCCTGGGCATCGCGAGACACGTCGACAGTTTTGCCGGAAAGCGCCCGCGCTTCCGGCGACGACGGGATGAGGATGAAGCGCGGGCCGTCAGAGACCTCGAGGTAAGCCGTGGCCGGGGGTCCCGGTTGGACCCGGCCGCCGAAGTGCGCCGGGACGGTCTGCAAGAACGTCCGCCCGGTCGCGCGCGCGAGCGTCTCACCGGCTGCCCGCCGGGCGAGCTCCTGGCGCTCGTCGGCACGCGGCGGGCTGTCGACCACGGCGCGCCCGGAGGCGTCGCGCGATACGTCCACGATGCGTCCCACCCAGCTGCGCGCCTCGCGGGTGGCGGGCACCAGCACGAACCGCTGCCCGTCGGAAACGGCCAGGTAGGGAGCGTCCCCCTCTGGCACCTTTGGCAGCGGATGGAGCCGTCCGCGAAAGCCGCCGGGCATCGGCTCGACCAAGGTCCAGCCGGTCTCCCGCTCCATCGCTCTTCCTACCGCCCGCTGTTCGACAGCGCGGAGCTTGGCGACGCGGTGGGGGTCCTCCGCGATGATGCCGAGTGCGAGGAGCGCCTGCTGACGGCACTCCACCGCGGCGAGCACCTCGGCGCCGAAGCCCTGCCTTGCGAGGGTCGCCGGATCGACCGTGTCGAGCCAAACAGGCCCTTGGTGACGGACCTGGGCGTCCAGCGACAAGCGCGCCGGCTGCATGGACAGCCGGTAGCGTGCCGGCTGCTCGCGATGCCGCGTCTCGAGTTGTTCGAGCAGGTCGGGGGGCACGTTCCATACGTCGTGCGATCGCGCGGTGACCATGCCGAGGCGCTCGAGCTCGCGCAGACGAGCAGCTGCCGAGCGCGCTTCGCCCTCCTGCCTCCCCTCCCCGGCGAGCGCGTAGGCGCCGTCTCGGGCGGCGACCTCGGCGATGTGGCGGTCCACGGGACGGACGGCCGCGTCCCGCGGCGTCCCGAAGGTGACGAGGTCCCCTGTACGCGTGACCTCCGCCTGCCGAGCGCCGAGGCGCACGTGGTACGCCGCGCCCGTCGGCGTCTCGAGGACGGCGTACCAGATGCCCTTGGATTCGTCCTCGAGACCCTTGTCCGCCACGCGGCCCACCATCGCTCCCTGCTCGACGCCACCGCGGCCGTCGGGCAATCCCTGGCCCGGTCGGACTGCGTGGAAGCGCGCCGGGTCGCCCCCGCGCATCGCGCGGTGCAGCTGCTTCACGATGTCGCCGCGCTCGCCGAGATCGCGCAGGTGCTTCTGCCAGCCCGGGGTGAGCTTCCAGCCGCCGGACGACACCCGCTCGGCGACGCCCAAGCGCTCGAGGTGCTCGAGCCGGTCGAAGAGGTGCTGCGCCTCCCGGTCGTCGCGCGATCGCCCGCGCACCGCTTTGACATCGACCTGGTGGTCGGTCGCGTAGCGGTCGAGCTCGCGGTCGAGCGAGGTCAGCCGCTCCTGAAGGACTTCCCGCTCGCGCGTGCGCTGGATCTCGGATTCGAGCCGCGGTCCCAGAAACTCGTTCGCGAGCTCCTGGGCCGTCCCGCGCATGCCGTGGGAGATGTACTGGCGCGACATCCGCACGCGGCGGCCGTGCAGATCGACACCGCGCACGACGACGTGCGCATGGGGATGGTCAGTGTCGAAGTGGTTGGCAGCCGCCCACTCAAGCGACCGTCCGAGCTCGCGCTCGACACGTCGCATCCACTGCCGGACGTAATCCTCGAGGTCGAGCGCGTGACCATCCTCGGGCGACAGCATGAATCGAAACTGATGCGACTCGCCCACGCGTGGCTGCTCGAACCGCTCGCGGGCCACCGGCCCATCCGGGCCGTAGAGGACTGCCGGCGAGCCGTCCTTCTCCGCTCCGTCGCGCTCGATGTAGGCCAGGTGTAAAGCGGCGGCCTTGGCACCGTGCGCCGTCATCCGCTGGATGTGCGCCTGAATGACGACGCGCCGCGCGTAACGACGAGCCCCGACGCCGACCGGTAGCGGGCCCACCTTGCCCAACGCCGTGGCGCGCCGCCCATGGCCGCGGAGCACCAGCCGAGCGATGCCGGGCGAACCGCTCGCCAGCCGCGCCCGCCTGCCCATCTTGGGCCGCAAGCGGGTCCGGTCTTCTTCGACTTCACGCACCCCGCTCTGGGGCGGCGAGCCGCGGCGATCGTCGTCACCGTGGGGCATGATGGACCTCCGGGGAGGCACGGCTCGGCGCGGGCGCTCGACAAAACGCCGCGCGAATTGGCCATATGGCCGGCCACCGAAATTATCTTTGCAATCCGCGCTCCAAGACAATCGAGGTGGCTCCTTTTTATCTTGCCCTCCGCTTCGCTCCGGGTCGTGAACTTCGCTTTTGACACGCACAAACACGATGTTCAAGCTGATTGGGCATTCGGCGTCCAGCCCGCGAATGCAAGGAGCACGAAGGCAGATGACGGCGAAACCCAAATTTCGAGTCGATTTGATCGAGCAGGCACACCGTGCGCTCGACGCTCTCCCCCAGCATCAACCCCAGGAATTCACCAAGGCGCAGGCCATCCAGAAGCTTATGGGCCCCATCCGAGCAGTGCAGGCCAAGGGCTACAGCCTGACCGCGATCGCCAAGGTCGTCTCCGACGTCGGCATCCCGATCACCCCCGGGGCCCTGCGGCTCTACGCCAGCGGAGGCAAGACTGTCACGGGCGCCAAGCGGAAAGAGAAGATCAAGCGCACCGACAAGCAGCCAGCGCAGGCTCGCCCTGAGGCGCGGGCGAGCACGCAGAACGGGGCTCGGACACAGCCCGCCGTGCCGGCCAAGAAAGCTGCAGGGGACTCCCGCAGCGTGGACCTCGGTTGGGAACCGGCCGCGCGGTCCGCAAAGACAGCACCATCACCGGCAGGCTCGTACGCGGGGTTCGACGTTCGCCCCGACACGGAGGACATTTGAGGAGCGCTGCGGCGGGCGCCGACCGAAAGGACGCCGCACGGAGCAGGCAGGGCGACACGGGCCTGCAGCGCCTCGGGGCGCAGGGCGATAGCAGCCGGGCACGCGCCGGATGGCCCCGTTCCCCGCGGTGCCCATGATGGACGACGTTGACGATGACGCCATCACGCTGCCCCTCATTCCGTACGGTGCCCCTCTCGCGTACACGGACCCCTGGGGCGCCTTCTGGACCGAGTTCGACGCGCGCGAGGCAGCCAAGACGCACGCTCCCCTGCCGGTTCCCATCGCCGACGAGCTCGAGGCGAGCCGACGAAGGAAAGGAACGGCCGCCTTCGAGACGCAGGCCTGCGTGAAGCTCGTCGATCCCGCCTTCCGGGCCGACCACAGCCTCGTCCCCTACGCAACGACAAAGCCCTTTCTGACGACGCGCGAAGCCACAGCCTACTGCGGCTTCAAAACCGCGAGCGCCCTGCGCAAGGCGAAGCTCGAAGGCCGCATCGCCCCCGCCGGCAGGCGCGGCGGCATCGGCACATGGATGTGGGCGAGGGAAAGTCTCGACTGCTTCTTGCGGGGGGCGCTGGCGCGCCGAGCTCCTGGTAAGGTTCCCGCCACGGAACGCTCAGGTGCGCCTCCCTATGGAGGTTCACATGGCGAAGCAGAGGAATTGGAAGTTGTACAAGGGCAGTTGGATCTCGACCGAGCCGGTGCTGCCGCGGGTCTGGCAGCGGAAGGAGGGCGGACACGTCGTTCGGGCCCGGGTGATCGACATGAGCACGGGCCGCCAGAAGGAGATCTGGAAGGTCCTCGCGAACGCGGACGCGCCGATGGCGCTCAAGTGGATCGAGGACGAGTGCAAGCGCGTTCGGGCCGGCGTCGCCTCGGTCGAGACGCAGAGAACGCGCTTCTGCGACTACGCGACATCGCTGTTCGAGCGGAAGATCGCAACGATGGAGATCAAGAGCGCAAGCGGTCGTGAGCGCTGGCGCTACACCCTCAAGCACCTCATCGCAGGGACGGAGAACGTCGCCGGTTTCGGCGACGTCTTCATCGACGAAATCCGTCCGCTGCACGTCGAAGCATGGCGTGCAGGCATCGGCAAATTGGTCGGGCAAGGCGCCTACTCGCCCGCCACCGCCAACGGCTGGCTTGCCATCCTCCGGCACGTGCTCAAGAGGGCGAAGCGCGAGCTTCGTCTCCCCTTCGACGCGGCCGAAGGCATCCCCGCGTTCGACACCTCCGAGCACCCGACGTACACGGAGGAAGAGCCGAATGCGCTCACGAGCGAGGAGGCCGCCGCCTTCCTCGCGTGCATGAAGGACGAGTTCCCGGCGCAGTACGCGATGACCTTCCTCGGCTTCGCGACCGGCCTTCGCCCTTCGACCCTACGACCGCTCCGCCGCAGTGGGGCAACGCCCGATGTCCGCTGGGACGAGGGCGCCGTCCTAATTCGCCGCTCGAACACGATCGGCGACGAGTTCATGAACACGACGAAGACCAAGCTGCGCCAGCGCATCACGGTCCCGCCGGAGGTCATGGAGGTGCTGCGCTGGCACGTCGCCACGCAGCTCACGACGCCCGAGCAGACGGCGTCCGAGCTGCTCTTCCCCGCCGAGGACGGGGGCTTTCGCTCGGTGTCCTTCCTCAAGAAGGCGTTCGCAACGGTGGGCCACCTCGTCGGCTTGAACAAGAAGCTCACGCCGAAAGGCATGCGCCGAACGTTCAACGACTTGATGCGGCAGGCGAAGGTGGAGTCGATCGTCATCAAGTCGATCTCCGGCCACCAGACCGACCGCATGCGCGAGCTCTACTCGACGGTCGCCCCGGACGAGCAGCGGCAGAGCATCCGCAACGTCGTAAACCTCTTCGGCCCGCGACAAAGTGGGGAGGGCAGTGGGGAGGGTGCCCCCGTGAGTGGGGAGGGTATGCAAAAAGCCCGAGGCGACTGAGCGCCAAGGGCCTTATTTTCCCGAGCTTTTCTTGTAGGCGCGATAGGTTTCGAACCTACGACCCCTACCGTGTCAACGTCACGCTAGGCGTTTCTGACCGTTACGGAGCGTTACTTCTCCCGAGGAAATCGTTACTGGCGGGTACCGAGGCGTCCACGTCGTGACCCCCAGGTGGTGTGCAAAGTGGTGTGCGTCCTCGCCGCAGGGCCTTTCCCGCTCGGCGACCGTTGTCCGCCGGTCCTAGCCGTGCTCGGATCCCCACGATGGTCGCGGAAGCACTACATGTATCGTCACGTACCGGCCTTGACAAGCGTTGGCTTCGTGTTGAATTAGTACCTGAACGCACGATGAGATCTGCTCGAAGTACTACTTTCGGCGTCTTCCATCGCGTAGTCACGGAAGACCACGCGCGGTGCACCTGGAACACGGCTCGCACCGAACGCTCGGTGCCTTCACAAAGGGGGATGCGGTGAACCGACGGCAAGTTTCGGCGTTGCTCGTACTCACGGAGCTCGGGGTCAAGCACCAGCTCGAGTCGTTCTCTGACCGGCTCACCATCCAGAAGAGT
>Ga0302325_10021864_pt1 | contig 13389 bp, 10 predicted proteins | sample Palsa_T0_2_FD_201948 | JGI IMG/M metagenome (GOLD analysis project Ga0302325, IMG submission 201948) | Peat permafrost microbial communities from Stordalen Mire near Abisko, Sweden - Palsa_T0_2 | ecosystem: Environmental > Terrestrial > Soil > Palsa > Peat permafrost | place: Sweden: Abisko... | reverse complement strand
GAATCGGTATGCCGCGCGCGCCGTTGCCCGACTGGCGCCTCCGTTCACACTGCGTATTGAAACCGGCCAGTTGCTGCAGCCAGTCTGGTAACGCTGGCTGCTCTTGATCGTGCCGGCCCCATAAGAAGGCGGCCGCCCGAAGGCGGCCGCAAATTTCTCTTAAGCCAAACTGGATGGCGGCTTAAATCACGTCACCGATGCGGCAAAGTTCGCCACTGTGACGATGCCACTTGGAGAGGTGACTGTGATCGTTACGATCCCGCTTCCGGGCGACGCAGCTGCCGTGACGAACGATGTGTAAGTCTGGCCACCAAGGTCCGTGGCGCAAGGTATGGTGAAGGTCCCTTCGCTGATCGAGCCGAGCGCCGAAGAAGCCGTGACCACTACCGTAGTGCCAGCCGGAAGGGGATTGCCATTCAGATCCTGCACGTTGAACGAGACTGCATCCGTGCTGTTCTCAGCGTACGGAGGGTTGCCGTTCGAAAGGACGGTGATCTTCGCACCGCCGGTCGACATGATGAGCGTAATGGGAGCGCCTATCGCCCAGGTATTTGTCGTACAGGTCGAGCTGGCGGTACTGCCGTTGCACGTGATGCCATGGAACGTTCCATCGGGGCCGGCATACACGCCGGTGTGGAGGAAATCCAGGAAATACTCACCCAGATCATATTTGCCATTCTCGTTGTCGTCGCGGTACGGCTCGCCCAGATTCGCGAATGGGTCACCCTGAATGTAGTAACCACTGCCGTTGACGTCGGTGAATGACTCCTCGCCTATGGCGGTGGCCAGAATCGTAGTGCGCCCGGCTGCCGGGATGGCGGGGCTATCGTCTGCGGGCACCGGCCGCGGATCCGCGCTCGTCCAGGTCACCTGGCACGTGCCGTCGCCCGAAGTGGCCGCAGAGGAGGGCGTCGCACAGTTGCCGCCGATGTGGCCGCCGTCCGTGGTAAAGGCTACGGCCGTGCCATCGGGCGCAGGATTGTTATACCGGTCGGCGAGGCGGACGACGATCGGAACGGTGACGCCGTCAATATTGTAGGCCTCGACATTCGGACAGGCGGTACCGGAGCTGCCGGTTCCCGTTGCTATTGAGAATGCGGCTGAAGCCGGCAAACCGGTGCTGACTGCGAGTACGTTCGAGTTTGTGCTGAGCGCCGGCGAGGCGATCGTGGCCGTTACCACGACCGTCGTGTGCACGGTTCCCGAGCTTACGATGGTCTGCACAGTGCCATTGGATGCCGACGTCGCAGACGTCGGCGTAAGGCTGAGCCCACCGACCGTCGTGTTCAGGGCAAAAGTGACCGGCACGCCCGAGCGTGGGCCGCCGCTTGAATCCACCACCTTGAATATGACGGTGGACGTCTCATTGAGTCCGGTGCCCTTCAGGCCGATCGTAGCGGGCGTTGCGGACACAAACTGGATCGATCCGATCGCCGCCGCAGCGATCGTGATGGTGCCGGTCGCAGAGAGGTTCGTCGTCCCCCCGTTGCTGGTCGCAACGCTGGCGGTTGCAGAGATTTCATCCGTACCGCTGCAGCCCATCGCTGTGTACGTGACCTGCGCGATGCCGGTATCGGTCGACACCGATCCGGCGGGCAGCGAGGAGCCGGTAGGACCTGCAATCGCCGCGGTGCCTTTCGCGAAGCACGGAGAATTGAACACGATCGTCACAGGGGTTCCGGAATAGAGCGTTCCGGCCTGATTGACTATCGAGGCGGATACCGTGGCTGAACCCCCGGCGCCGATTGACGTTGGCGTAATTGCGAGCGTACCCGAGGAGAAGGTGCTGCCACTGCCACTGCCCATGGAATAGGTCGTGGTGGTCGTGGTCGTGCCCGTGCCGGTGGTGGTCGTCGTGCCGGTGCCGGTAGTCGTGGTGCCGGTGCCCACGAATGGCTGATTGTCACTGCCGCCGCATGCGGTTAACCCGATTGCGGCCGCCAGCAGAACCGTCGTAGAAGCTAATTTTCGCATGTACCACCCAAATTTAGTGACTGTCCGGCTATCCCTGAAGCCGGTCAGTAGACGTTGACCCCTTCACGAACAATCTTCGGTGTCACAAAGATCAGCAGCTCGTCTTTGTCATTGGTCTTCGTCGTTGTTTTGAAGAGGTTGCCGAGTACCGGGACATCGCCCAGGAATGGCACCTTCGTCTCGTCGGTACGGTGCGTCGTCGCGAGAATGCCGCCCAGCACGACGGTCTGACCGTCGTTGACGAGCACCTGCGTGGTGATTTCCCGGGTGTCGATCGAGGGCACGTTGATGCCGCCCGACGCCACCACCACCGTGCCGACGTTGTCGTCTTTGACATCGAGACTGAGAATGATGCGGTTATCCGGCGTGATTTGCGGCGTCACCTTCAGTGACAGCACCGCCTTCTTGAACTGCACGGAGGTTGCGCCGCTCGCGGCCGACTCCTGGTAGGGAATCTCGACACCCTGCTCGATCGTCGCCTCCTTCTGGTTGGCGGTGATGACGCGCGGGGAGGAGATGATTTCGGCGCGCGTTTCGGTCTGCGCCGCCGAGAGCTCAAGGTCAACGAGGTAGTCCGAGCCCAGCACGCCGAGCGCGATGCTGCCTGCCGGAGTCGGGGCCTCCAGATTCACGTTGTAGCGGCTCGCGGCAGTGGCGCCAGTGGGAATCGACACCGGGAACGGTCCGGTGCCTGCGGCATTGTTGGCGAGCGCCGAACCGAGTATCTGGTCGGTGCCGGCGGCGGTGCCGGTCGTCGTCACGAGGCCGTTGGCGCCGTTCTTAGTCACTCCCGTGAAGCCCAGTATTGCTCCGAGGGAACGCGCGAAATCGTCGTTGACGATAACGATGCGCGACTCGATGAGCACTTGACGCACCGGAATGTCGAGGGTCGCAACCAGGCGCCGGATATCGGCCAGGCGCTCGGCGGTGTCCTGCAGCAGAAGCGTATTGGTGCGGTCATCCACTGCGACGTTGCCGCGCACCGACAGCAGCGAGCGCCCCTGCGACTTGATGAGCACCGCCATGTCGGCGGCCTTCGCGTAGTTGACCTGCAGGTATTCCGAGCGCAGCGGCGAGAGCTCGGAGATGTCTTTCTTCGAGGCAAGCTCGGCCTTTTCGCGTGACGCGAGCTCCTCGGCGGGCGCTACGATGATGACGTTGTCCTGGCGGCGTTTATCCAGGCCCTTCGTGCGCAGCACGATATCGAGCGCCTGATCCCAGGGCACGTTCTGCAATCGCAGCGTGACGTTGCCGGTCACCGAATCGCTGACCACGATGTTCTGGCCGCTCGCGTCCGCGAGTAGCTGCAGCACCGCGCGCGTCTCGATGTCCTGGAAGTTCAGGGTGAGGCGCTCGCCGGTATATGTCGGCTTGTCGTCCTGCGCAGTGGCGACCTTGCGCCGCGGCTGCACTTCGACCACGTACTGATCGTCGGACTGGTAGGCGAGCTGCTCGTAGTCGCCCGTCGCGTCGACCACGATGCGCGTGCCGTCGCCGAGCCGAGTCACGTCGAATCCGGTGACCGGCGTGCCGAAATCGGTGGCGTCATAGCGGCGCATCAGATTCTGCGGCAACTCCGCGCCGCTGAATTCGACCACGATCTGATTGCCGATCTGATGCAGGCTGATCGCCGTATGCGGATCGGTCAGCTTCACGATGATGCGACCGGCACCGTCGGCGCCACGGCGGAAGTCGATACTGCGTATGGCGCGCGCGGGAGCGCCGCTGGCCGCGAGCTTAGCGGCGCTCGGCGCAGCCGCAACCGACGTATGGTTGGCGGAGCCGAGCATCACGATGATGTTGTTGCCGTCGACGCGCGTGTCGTACGGCACGAGCTTGTCGAGATTGAGAACCAGGCGCGTACGGTCCTTGCCCTCCGCCGCGAGGATGGTGTCGAGTCCCGCCGAATGCACGTCGATGCGTCGCGAGGGCAGCGCGAGCCCTATGTTCGGCAAATCAAATGAGATGCGCGCGGGGTTGTCGATCGTGAACGACAGCGGCTGCGGGGCGGGCCCTGAGAGCCGCAGCGTGAGCTGCAACTGCTGTCCGGGCAGCGTCTGCACGTCGATGGCTTGGAGCTTCGCCGTCGCATCGGCGGCACTTGCTGCGGCGCTCCAGAGCGCGCCGAGAGCGCAGGCGACCGTCAGCCATGCAAGCATGGCCAGGGTGCGGTTCGTCGGGCTGTGACGTTTCATTACTTTAGAGCTCCTGCAACTGGCGATCGACTACTCGTTGAGGCCGAGCGACGCGCGTCGCTCCATGTACCCGCCGAGGCCGTCGGGAACGATTTCAACCACATTGATCTTGGAAGGCGTGATGTCCGTAATTTTGCCGTCGGCCTGGCCCATATAGTTGCCGGGCGTGACGCGATGCACGAGGCCGTCCTTGGTCTGCACGAGGCCATACATCTGGCCGGACAGCTTGAGCGTTCCGACCATCTTCAAAGTGTCGAGCGAGAACTGCTCGAGGAACTCCCGATTGCGCTTCGAATCCGGGCGCAGACCCCCAGAACCCGGGCCGCCGGCGCCGCCGGGCTGAAATGGCGAGCGCATCGTGCCTGCGGAATAGATGAAGGTCTCGTACGGCTTGACTTCGGGCAGCGGCTCCACGCGTCCGCCCGGCTCCTTCTTCGTATCCTCGATGAAGCGCGCAAGGTCGTTGTCGGCGCTTGAGCAGGCAACGAGGCTCGCGTACAACACGCACGCGAACAGCCCACAGGATCGGAAGAAAGTGTTTTCGGATTTCATTTAGGTGATCTCAAGCGCTGCGGCGGTTAGCCACCACCGGGAGGGTGGTGCGCGGCTTTCTGCTCTTTGCGCCTTTCCGTCTCCGCCGCTGCCAACTCCTCCTCGTCAAGGTAGCGATAGGTCTTCGCTGTGAGATCCAGAACAAGCTGGTCGTAGCTGTCTTTGGACGCCGGCTTAATATCAATGTCGCCCAGCGTGACGATGCGCGGCAGCGCCGCGATGCCGCTGACGAATTGGGCGAGCTGGTGATAGCCGCCGGAGAGCCTGATCTTGATGGGCAACTCCGCATAGAAGTCCTTTTTCACCTCCGGCGCGGGCTGGAAGAGCTGCTCTTCAAGGCCGGCCGCGAGCCCTGTCTGCGAGATATCGACGAGCAGGTTCGGCACTTCGGTCTTGCCGGGCAATTGGCGCAGCAGCGCGCCAAAGGAGCGCTCAATGTCCTTTAGCTGCTGCTTATAGACGTCTAGATTGACGGCCTTCGCGTGTTTGTTGTGAAACTCGGTTCGCAACGCCTCTTCCTGAGTCTTTGCGGTCTGCAGCTCCGGATTCTTGGTCTGCCAAACCCATACGTAACCGAGCACGAAAGTGACGACAAAGAACCAGATGGCAATCGCGCCGACGCGAATGCTAAGCGGCCAACGTCCCGGATCGCGCGGGTCGAGCGCGCGCAGTTCCTCAATAACACTCATTGCGCGGTACCTCTGCTGGCCACGACCTTGCGGGCGTGCTTCGCCGGCGTCTCATCCGGGCCGCCGGTTGTAACTTCGTCCGCGAATAGCGTGAAGCTTGAACCACTGACCTTCTTGTCCCCTGACTGGACCACTTCAAGTTCGGGGTTCTTGAGCCACTCCGAACCGTCAATATTGCGCATGAAGGCGGACACACGCGTGCTCGACTGGGCAACGCCTTCGAATTTCAAGCGTGCTTTATCCGTCTGCTTCACGCTCGTGAGATACACCCCGTCAGGCAGCGTGCGCACGATCTCATCAAACAAGTGCACGATTTGCGGCCGCGAGCGCTGCAGCTTCTCGATGATCTCCATGCGTGCGATGAACTTCTGCTTGGCGCTCTCCAGATCGTTGATCTCCTCGATCTGCTTGTCGAGCTGCTTGATCTCGGCGCGCAGCATCTCGTTGCGGTGCTGCTGAGCATCGACCATCGAACCCATCAAAAGATACGCCGCGAACGCCACGACGACCGCGGCGATCGTGCCGCCGCCCAGTGCCACGAGGAATGCAAGCTTGCGCTCGCGACGCTGCTCTTCACGCCAGGGAAGTAGATTAATGCGCGGCATATCAGTCAAAACTCCGCAGCGCGAGGCCACAAGCGGTGAGCAGAGCGGTTGCGTCGCGCTGTACGGCCTGAGCCTTGGCGCGCGAGGAGAGCCTCATCTGCCCGAGGGGGTCGCCTTTTTCTGCCGCGATGCCGACGCGACTCGAGATCACATCCGCAGCGCCTGGGATATTGGCGCAGCCGCCGCACACCAGAATCTTCTCCGGCTGCTCGCGCCCCGAGCCCGAGGCCAGGTAGAACTGCAGCGAACGGCTGACCTGCTGTGTCATGTCATCGGTGAAGGGGTCAAGCACCTCGGCCTGGTAGTTACCCGGCAGGCCGCCTTCCTTCTTGGCGCGCCCGGCCTCCTCCATCGACAGCCCGTAGGTGCGCATGATCTCTTCGGTCAGCTGCTGGCCGCCGAACGCGAAGTCGCGCGTGTAGACGACTTTGAGATTGCGCAGCACGCTGAACGTCGTGCTGCTCGCCCCAAAGTCGACCACGGCGATGGTGCGATCGATGCCGCCATCGGCCATCTGGTGGGTCATCAGTTTGCAGGCGTTCTCCAGCGCGAAGGCTTCGACGTCGACAATCCGAGCCGACAGCCCGGCAGCCTTGACAGCCGCCTGGCGCTGCTCGACGTTCTCGGTGCGGGTCGCAACCAGCAGCACGTCGTTTGTTTCCTGATCCTTCTCGGCGGGGCCCAGCACCTCGAAGTCGTAGCTGACCTCGTCCATCGGGAAGGGAATGTATTGATCCGCCTGCATTTCTACCTGCGCTTCCAGGTCCGCCGTGCGCAGGCCGCGCGGCATTTGGATCACCTTGGTGATGGCGGCATCGCCGCTGATCGCGACCGCAACCTCGGTGCTGCGAGCGCCGGCGCGCTTCACCGCACGGCGAATGGCCTCGCCAACAGCTTCGGCGTCGACGATTGCCTTCTCGTTGATCGCGTTCTGGGGCGTGGGCTCGGCCGCATAGGCCTCGACACGATACTGGCCCCCAGCCATGGCTATCTCGATGAGCTTTACCGATGAGGTAGTTATGTCAAGCCCCAAAAGCGGGCGATACTTACGTTGGAATAGGAACAATTTTATCTTCCCTTTTCAGTAAGTTACGCCCGAAAGCGCCCGCCCCGCGTTAATTACGTAAGCACTATATATCAGCACAAAGTTAAATTGAACGTGAGACGTCTCACGGATTGGCAGGATTCCTGCTGTGCGGCCGACTGCCCTACCGCAACTGTGCGGTGCGACAAGCGATTTCGCGGAGTTCAACGTTTTGTGTAGCGCGTGGTCCAAGTGCTGTTGGAGACACGAAACCCGCAGCCTTGGAATCCTTGTGCTGGCAACGGCGGGTATGCAGCTCGACCAAACCTAGCTTCCGCGCATAGTCCGCGATCGGAAGATGGTTTAAGGTTCGCGCCGGCAACCCCGCTGTCGTAGGCACCCATGTCCCGTAGACCGGAGGCTTTGCGTCCCCACCTTTCGGTGAGTTTGCCCTCGAAACGCCGCGTACTATGCATAGCGACCGCCGCTAGTGCAAGCCGATAGAGTCGCGATCTGTGAAACAGAATTATTTTCGAATACTGATAGTTACAGCGGGAAGTGTGCTCTTCGTCGCACTTCTCGGGGCTTATGCCCTCGCGGCGAGCTACCTGTATCTGGCTCCGGATCTGCCTTCCAGCGAGTCAATGCGCAAGGTCGAGCTGCAGATCCCGCTTCGGGTCTACACGAGAAACGGCGCCCTCATGGCACAGATCGGCGAGCAGCGCCGCATTCCGGTCACCTACCAGCAGATCCCGCTGATCGTCAAGCAGGCGTTCCTCGCAGCCGAAGATGAGCGCTTCTTCACCCACCACGGCATCGACTTTCCGGGCGTCATGCGCGCCATCTTCGTGGACCTGCTCTCCGGGGATCGCACGCAAGGGGCGAGCACGATCACGATGCAGGCGGCGCGCAATATGTTCCTTTCCCAGGACAAGACCTGGCGCAGGAAGCTGCAAGAGACATTCCTCACGTATCGCATGGAGCACGAGTTCACGAAAGAGGAGATATTCGGGCTCTATCTGAACGTCATTTTCTTCGGCCAGCGCGCCTATGGAGTCGCAGCCGCCTCCGAGACCTTCTTTGGCAAGAGCCTGGATCAGCTCACTGTGGCGCAGGCGGCGACCCTGGGAGGCATTCCCAAGGCGCCATCGCGCTATAACCCGATCGTCAGCCCGCAGGCGGCCGCCGGCAGACGCTCCTACGTTCTGCGGCGCATGCTCGACCTGAGATTCATCGACGCCGCCACGGCGCAAAGCGCGAATCAGGAGCTCATGCTCGCGCGCGTGCACGCTCCTTTGTATGACGTTGAAGCGCCCGATGTTGCGGAAATGGCGCGCCAGGAGATCCGCACGCGCTTCGGCGCCGGCGCGGAGAACGCCGGCTATCGCGTCTACACCACCGTCGACGGCCGCCTGCAGACCGACGCGATCCGCGCGGTGCGAATCGGCCTCATCGAGTACGACCGCCGCCACGGCTGGCGCGGCGCGATGGCGCACAAGAACCTGGGAACGAAGACGCGTCCGGAGGACTTCGAGGCGCTCCTCGATGCTTATACAAGCGTGGGCGACCTTACGCCGGCGGTCGTGGTGTCGGTTGCTGATCGCTCGGCGCGGGTGTACGTAAAATCGCGCGGCCCGGCCCAGATCGACTGGGACGGTCTTGTCTGGGCGCGCCGTGAGGTCCGCCCCGATGTGCTCGGACCCACACCCAAGAATGCCGCTGATGTGCTCTCCGCCGGCGACGTGGTCTTCGTGGTCACCGACGGCGGCGGCAGCGCGCAACTTGCGCAGCCGCCCGCGGCGCAGAGCGCGCTGGTGGCGCTCGATCCGACGGATGGCGCAGTCGCAGCGCTCGTCGGGGGATTCGACTTCTTCGCCAACAAGTTCAATCGCGCGGTCCAAGCGCGCCGCCAGCCCGGTTCGGGGTTCAAGCCGTTTTTGTACTCAAGCGCACTGGAGAACGGTTTTACCCCGGCATCGGTGCTGCTCGACGCCCCGATCGTGATGGAGGGCGACGGCATGGAAACCGCCTGGCGGCCCGAGAATTCGACCGGCAACTTTAATGGACCGATGCGGCTGCGCGACGCGCTCGTGTACTCGCGTAATCTGGTATCGATCCGCCTGCTGCGCGCACTCGGCACGCCGTACGCGATTGACTACATCTCGAAGTTCGGCTTTGATCGCGCGAGCCTGCCGACGAACCTGACTCTTGCCCTGGGCACGGTGCAGGTCACGCCCCTTGAGCTCGCCGCGGGTTACGCCGTGTTCGCCAACGGGGGCTTTCGGGTGCAGCCCTACTTCATCGATCGCATTGAAAACGCCGCCGGACAGGTGGTGTGGCGCGCCGCACCGCGCATCGCCTGCGACGAATGCACGCAACCGGCGAACCTGAGCGACCTTACCCCGACCGCTGATGCCGCGACAGCCCTGCGCAATGCAGATGCGTTACGCGGCGGGACGGGTTTCCTGCCGCCGGCACGCCTCGCCGAACGCGTCATCAGCCCGCAGAATGACTACATCATGACCGACATGATGATGGATGTGATCAAGCGCGGCACCGGACGCCGCGCTCTCGTGCTCGGCCGCACCGACCTCGCCGGCAAGACGGGCACGACCAATGAATCCAAGGACACGTGGTTCAACGGGTTTACGCGCGATCTTGTCGCCACAGTGTGGGTCGGCTACGACCAGGAACGCCCTCTCGGCGAGAGCGAGGAGGGCGCGAAGACTGCGCTGCCGATCTGGATTCACTTCATGCGCGAGGCGCTGCGCGGCGTGCCTGAGCGGCGGCGCCCCATGCCCGAGGGGCTCATCCAGCTGCGCGTCTCGCGCGACACGGGAATGCTGGCGAGCGCGGAGAATCGCGATTCGATTCCCGAGATATTCATGGTGGATCATCTGCCCACGGGAAGCACGCCCGGGGAGGAAGGGACCAGTCCGGCAAGCGTAGAAGGATCCGCCCAGGTCGAACCTATTTTCTAGAGTGAGCGAAGGGCAGCGATGACCAAGCGACGTGCGGTGCGTAGCGAGAATCTGCGGCTGGCGCTTGCGCAGGAGGCCGCACGCGTCATGGCGGAGCATGGCATCCGCGACTTCCTCGCGGCGAAGCGCAAAGCTGCGGAGCGCTTTGGAGTTGTCGACAGCGCGGTGCTGCCCAAGAACACCGAAATCGAGGCCGCGCTCGCCCAGTACCAGCGGCTATTCGCTGCTGAATCCCACGCCGAGTCGCTCCTCACCCAGCGTTATGCGGCGCTGCGGGCGATGCGCTGCCTGGCAGATTTCGCACCGCGCCTCGTCGGCTCCGTGCTGAGCGGCACCGCGACCGCCCACTGTGACGTACAGCTGCACCTGTTTGCCGACAGTGCCGAGGCGGTGCTGATCAATCTGATGGACCGTTCGATCCCGCACGAAGTGACCGAGAGGCGCGTGAAAATGAGTGTCGAGCGGGTACTCGCTTATCCGGCAGTGCGCTTCACGGTCGACGACCAGCCCATCGATGCCACGGTGTTTCCCGCCGACGGAATCCGCCAGGCGCCGGTGAGTCCCGTGGACGGCAAGCCGATGCGGCGCGCAAACCTCGGCGAGGTAGAGGCGCTGATCGAAGACTCAGCCGCGCTCTGATATGGCAACGTAGTCGCGGCGCGTGGCCCCGGTGTACAGCTGCCGCGGCCGTCCGATCCGCATCGCGGGATCCGAAATCATCTCCTGCCAGTGGGCGACCCAGCCCACGGTGCGCGCGATCGCGAACATCACGGTGAACATCGAGCGGGGGATCCCGATCGCGCTGTAGATGATGCCGGAGTAGAAATCCACATTGGGATAGAGCTTGCGGGAGATGAAGTACTCATCCTGCAGCGCGATCTCTTCCAGTCGCAGCGCGAGCTCGAAAAGCGGGCTATCCGAGCGTCCGAGCGCGGCCAGCACCCTGTGGCACATCTCACGGATTATCTTGGCGCGCGGATCGAAGTTCTTGTAGACGCGGTGGCCGAAGCCCATCAGGCGAAAATGACTCGATTTGTCCTTCGCCATGGCGAGAAACTTCGGGATGTGATCCACCGTGCCGATCTGCTCGAGCATCGCGAGCACGGCCTCGTTGGCGCCCCCGTGCGCCGGACCCCACAACGCCGAAACCCCGGCGGAAATGGCGGCGTACGGATTTGCACCGGTGCTGCCGGCAAGACGCACGGTCGAGGTGCTCGCATTCTGCTCGTGGTCCGCGTGCAAAATGAACAACAGGTCGAGCGCCTGCGCCGCCACCGGGTCCACCTTGTACGCCTCGCACGGCACGGCAAAGAACATGTGCAGCAGATTGCTGCCGTAGTCCAGATCGTTGCGCGGATAGACGAAGGGTTGGCCGAGGGAATGCTTGTGGGCCGCGGCGGCGATGGTTGGGATCTTCGCCACTATGCGGTGCGAGAAGATTTCCCGATGGCGCGGGTTATAGATATCCATCGTGTCGTGGTAGAACGCGGACATCGATGACACCACGGCCGAGACCATCGCCATCGGGTGTGCGTTGTGGTGAAACCCGTTGAAAAAGCGCAACAGGGTCTCGTTGATCATCGTGTGGTAGCGGATATTTCCGGTGAACTCATCGAGCTGCTTCTTGTTCGGCAGATCCCCGTGCAGCACAAGGTAGGCAACCTCCATGAAAGTGCTCTTCTTGGCGAGCTGCTCGACCGGGTAGCCGCGGTAGAGGAGCACTCCGGCGTCACCATCGATGTAGGTAATGCGGCTATCGGTGCAGGCGGTCGCGCCGAAACCCGGATCGTAGGTAAAAACACCCAGATCGCGCTGAATCGCAGAAATATCGACGACGGCCGGACCGATGGTGCCGGAGAGAACCGGAAGTTCGGATTTTTTGCCGGACTCTTCGTCGCGAAGCTCGAATTTCGCCGCGGTCATGACTGCTGCTGCATCCTGATGAAGGCTCGCGATGGATCACGAACCCGAAGGCAAGTAATGATCAGGGATACAGGGTCCGCAGAACGAAATCAAGGCGCGCGCAGTTGAACGCGAGGCCGTTCAAATGGCCGCGGCGCGCGTGCGCCGCCTTAGTCAGCGCGCGGCAGTGGGCGCGTATTTCTTGCGGAACTTGTCCACGCGGCCAGCGGTATCGACGATCTTTTGCTTGCCCGTATAAAAAGGATGGCAGTTGGAGCAGACCTCGATTTGCAGATCATGGCCGAGCGTCGAACGCGTCGTGAACGCGTTTCCGCAGGCGCAGGTGACCGCCATTTCCTTATATTCCGGATGAATCGCGGCTTTCATAGGCTGCTCGCAAAGGTGGGGCACGCAAAAGGGCGCGCAAGTCTAGCGGCACATTGGCCGCATCTCAAGCGCAGGTCGAAGGGTTTGTCGCTCGCGCGCGGGGCAGTCATTTTCCCGGGTTCCTTTATCCACAGAAGCTGTGGATAAGTCTGTGGACTTATGCGATTTTCAAGGTGCGAATTCCGGGGTTAATTGCATTTTTATTACTTTGGCTAATTATTGACCAATACATTACAGCAAGTGTTTTCAATAGGTTACAAGCTTCTTATTCAGCGACTTGGTCGGTTTAGCACGTAATGCGCTCATTTGTGGGATCCCCGTGCCGGGGCTGTGCATAAAGACGGCCGTTTACCCCTTCGCACTGCCCTAGGAGGCGGTTGACATTGCTGAAAGTTCGGTCGTTCTCGCGCTTTCCGGCAGGAATGCGAGGAGTGCATCGTTCAGGAAACTCAAGCCCTGCGCCGTCGGGCGGCAGCGCCGGTCGCTCGTCTCGATGAGTCCGCGCCGCACGAGGCGCGCGATCTTATCCGCCACCGTGCCCCAGGGTAGCCCGGTACGCGCCCCGAAGGACTCGATCTCAAAACCCTCAACCAGGCGCAGTGCATTCAACATGAATTCGAAGGGCAGATCGCGCGCGGCAACCTCGAAACGCGTCTGCGCCACGGGCGCGGCGCTCATGTAGCGCCGCGGCTCGCGCCACTGCGCGGTGCGCACGATGCCTGCGCCCGATCCGGAGGAAATCTTGCCGTGCGCGCCCGCGCCCACGCCGAGGTAATCGCCAAATCTCCAATAATTGAGGTTGTGGCGGCATTCAAAGCCGGCGCGCGCATAGGCGGAGATCTCATAGCGCACGAAGTGCGCATCGCTGAGCCGGCGCTGACACGCCTCGAGGATCTGCGCTGCGGCGTCATCACCGGGCAGTGCCGGCGGATTGCCTGCCAGAGCCGTGCCCGCCTCGATGGTGAGTTGATAATGAGACAGATGCGCTGGGGCAAGTGCAAGTGCCTGCTCAATGTCGCTCAACGCCGCGGCCACATCCTGCCCCGGCAGTGCGTACATGAGATCGATATTGAAATTGGT
>Ga0302325_10021862_pt1 | contig 13391 bp, 5 predicted proteins | sample Palsa_T0_2_FD_201948 | JGI IMG/M metagenome (GOLD analysis project Ga0302325, IMG submission 201948) | Peat permafrost microbial communities from Stordalen Mire near Abisko, Sweden - Palsa_T0_2 | ecosystem: Environmental > Terrestrial > Soil > Palsa > Peat permafrost | place: Sweden: Abisko... | reverse complement strand
GACGGCGGGGATGTGCTCGGTCTACGGCGGGTTCGGAGCGCTTTCGTATTGCTACGATTTCGACGAGACGTCCGGCACGACGCTGCTCGACAACTCCGGCGCCGGTCATAACGGAACGATTTCCGCGACCGGCGTGACCTACGGGGCGGCGGGCCTGGCTACGAATAGCCTCGCAGCCGAAACGACCGACGGCGTCACGGGCACGATGATCAGCGGCTTCAATCCGTCCAGCGGCTCCTTCAGTACCTCGTTCTACGTGAGCTTGCACGCCAATCTGAACAACTTCCCGCGGCTGGTTGCGACGGGAAATCCGGCCCACACGACGCCCGAGAGCGGCTGGAACATCGCGATCAACAACGTCACGACCAACACCGTCTACGCGAACATCGGCTATGGGAGCGGGTATCTCGCGTTCGGCTACATCCCGCTCGCGCTCAACACACCGGCGAACGTCACGCTGACGTACGACGCGACGAGCAACGCCGTGACGCTGTGCGTCGGGACGGCGTCGCCGCCGAAGTGCGTCAGCAAGACGCTGCCCGCGGCCTACGCCGCTTCGGGGAATGCGGTCGTCTTCGGTGGCGGAGCAAAGTATACGCCGGCGAACGCCACCTTCGACGAAGCGGGCTATTGGCAGGGCACGGTTTTGACGAGTTCGCAGATCGCGACCCTCGCCGGCCTCGCCGGCGTTGGAGCGACGCCCGCACCGACGCCGATAGCGACTTCTCCACCGACGCCGCTTCCGTCGTCGAGCTCGACGTTGCAGGGGATGTGTGCGATCTACGGCGCGCTCGGATCGCCCTCGTATTGCTACGACTTCGACGAAGCCTCCGGCCCGACGCTGCTCGACAACTCGGGCGCCGGACACAACGGCACGATCTCCGCGAGCGGCGTGAGCTACGGCGCGACGGGCCTGACGACGAACAGCTTCGCGGCCGAAACGACCGACGGTGCGACGGGTGCGATGACCAGCGGCTTCAATCCGTCGAGCGGTTCGTTCAGCACCTCGTTCTTCGTGAGCTTGCACGCGAACACGAACAATCTCCCGCGTTTGGTCGCGACCGGGAATCCGGCCCACACGACGCCCGAAAACGGTTGGAACGTTGCGATCAACAACGTCACGACCAACACCGTCTACGCGAACATCGGGTACGGAACCGGCTACCTCGCGTTCGGCTACATTCCGCTCGCCCTCAATACGTCCGCCAACGTCGCGCTCACGTACGATGCGAGCGTCAACGCCGTGACGCTTTGCGTCGGGACCGCTTCGCCGCCCAAGTGCGTCACGAAGACGCTGCCGGCCGCCTACGTCGCTTCGGGAAATCCGGTCGTCTTCGGCGGCGGAACCAAATACGCGCCGGCAAGTGCCACCTTCGACGAAGCGGCGTACTGGCAAGGTACGGTCTTGACGAGCGCGCAGATCGCAACGCTCGCGGGCTTCGCCGGGACCGGCCCGTCGCCAACGCCAACGCCAACACCGACGGCATCGCTGCTGCCGGCGAGCCCCACACCGGCCACATCGGCGACCCCGGCCCCCACACCGAGCCCGGCGCCGTCGGCGACCGTTGCCTTCAACGATTGGCCGACGTATGGTTTCGACGCGCAGCGGTCCGGCTTCAATCCCAACACGACAGGCATCACACCGGCCAGCATCGCCGGCGGCCAACTTCATCTCGCGTGGCAGGTCGCGGTCGGCGCGAGTGCCGCAACCCAACCAATCGTCGTCACCAACATCGCCGGCCATCAAGCCTTGATCGTCGTTGCCGGCCACGCGTCGGTGTACGCCTACGATGCGTTGACGGGCGCCACCGTCTGGGGGCCGTCGCTCCTGGGCACGCAGCCGTTGAACGGCTGCGGTACCGCCGGGGTCGCGGGAACCGTTCAATACGACGCGGCTTTGGGGGCGCTCTTCGTGGTTGCCGGCAACGGCGCGACGCCGAGCCACCCGGTTCTCTACAAGCTCAACGTGAACGACGGCAGCATCGCGGGCCAGGTCGACGTCACGCCGGCGCTGCTGGCCGGAGAAACGGTCTATGCCCACACCGCGGTCACGTTCGCCAACGGCCTGTTGTACTTCGGCACCGCGTCGAGTTGCGAATCGGCGTCGTGGCGCGGGCGCGTGGTCGCGGTCGATCCGGTCGCGATGGCGCTCGTGAACACGTTCTATATGACCTACGGCGTCGGCGGCAACAATTTCGGCGGCGGGGGAGTATGGGGCTGGGGCGGCGTCTCCGTCGACCCGACCGGCAACGTCTACGCCGCGTCCGGAAATGCCGAGACGCCGAACACGCTCGACGGCGGAACGATCGCCGCTCCCTTCGTCTCGACGACCGACGAACAAGCCGGCTACGCCGAGCATCTGGTCAAACTCTCGAGCGATCTCTCGACGGTCGAAGACTCGAACTATCCGGGCTTCAACTTCCAAATCGGATTCGCGGACCTCGACTACACGGGCGTCCCAGTCGTCTTCCAACCCAAGGGTTGCGACGTGCTCACGGGGACGCAAGGCAAAGCCGGAACGCTCGTCGTCAACGACACGAACAATCTCTCCACCCCCACGTCGTATCTGCTCTCCGAGCCGGCTGGTCTGGCAAACTACATGGGCAACCCGGCATACTCGCCCGTCACGGGCTTGCTCTACGCGGCGGTCGCTTCGGCGCAGGATGGTTCGCTCGAACCGCCCGGGATGGTCGCGTTCCAATTTTCGTGCGCGTCGTCGATCCTGTGGGCCAGCCAATTCGGACCGGACTCGTTCGCGTATCCGAGCGGTGCCCGGCCGCGTTCGGCACCGACGGTTACCGCGGGCGGCGTCGTCTTCATGGGAACGCCGTGCACGAACAACGGGAGCGGCGGATGCGGTACGCCGATATCAGGAGCTACCAACGGCGCGCTCTGGGCGGTCGACGCATCGACGGGCGCCGTGCTCGGAGGCGGCAACCCGGTGCTCATCACGACGAACCAGATTCGGATGGCCCCGAGCGCCGACGGTCTGTGGCTGTGGGTGTACGACAACAGCGGCAATCTCTACGGCATGACCGTCGATCCGAACGTGAAAGCGATCGCCGTGCGCGCGGGCAAGCGTCCTCCGGAACGCGTCAGGTACCCGCGCTAGCTGCCGGTCGCGGGGGGCTGCAAAATGCCCGAAATTTCGGGTACAGTGCCTCCAAAGGTAGGGCTCGTGTAGTGCCGTTATTTTCTCGTATGAACCAGCTCACGTTCGCCGGCGCCCTCGCGGTCGCGTTGCTCGCCAGTGCTTGCAGCGACACCGTCGTGCTCCACTCGCCGTCGTCACCTTCGCCGAGCGCGTCGGCGACCGTGAGTGCGCCCGTGACGGCGACGCCGACGCACGCGCCGACTGCGACACCGAGCCCCGTTCACACCGCGAGCCCGGCGCCGACTCCATCGGGACCCGTCACCTTCAACGACTGGCCGACCTACGGCTACGATGCGCAACGCAGCGGCTTCAATCCCAACACGAGCGGAATCTCGCCCGCGAGCATCGCGAACGGCAAACTCCATCTCGCGTGGCAAGCGGCGGTCGGCTCGTTCGCGCAAACCCAACCGATCGTCGTAACGAACGTCGCCGGACACGCGGCGCTCTTGATCGTCGGCGGACAAGCCGCGATGTACGCGTACGACGCGCAAACGGGCGCGGAGGTCTGGGGACCGGTGCAGTTGGGAACGCAGCAGTTGCAGGGCTGCGGCGTCGGCGGCATCGCCGGCACGGCTCAATACGATGCCGCGCTCGGATCGATCTTCGTCGCCGCAGGCAATGGCAACGCCGCAAATCACGTCGTGCTCTACCGGCTCAGCGTCACGGACGGCAGCGTGACCGGCCAAGTCGATGTCACGCCGGCGTTGCTCGCCGGCGAATCGGTGAGCGGCCATACGGCCGTGACGCTGGCCAACGGCTTGCTCTATCTCGGAACGGCCTCGAGTTGCGAAGTTGCTTCGTGGCGCGGGCGCGTCGTCGCCGTCGATCCAGCTACGATGACGCTCGGCAACACATTCTTCACGACCTATGGTGTCGGCGGCAACGACAATGGCGGCGGCGGCGTCTGGTCGTGGGGCGGCGTTTCCGCCGACGCCGGGGGGAACGTCTACGCCGCCTCGGGCAACGCCGAAACGCCCAACTCGACCGATTCCGGAACCCCGGCGCCCCCCTTCGTGTCGACGACCGACGAACAAGCCGGCTACGCCGAACATCTCGTCAAGCTTTCGTCGAATCTCTCGACCGTCGAAGATTCGAACTATCCCGGCTTCAATTTCGCCGTCGGGTTCGCGGACCTCGACTATACGGGCGTGCCCGTCGTCTTCCAGCCGCGCGGCTGCGACCCGCTGACCGGCACGCAAGGAAAAGCCGGAACCCTCGTCATCAACGACACGACGAACTTGGCGAACCCAACATCGTTCCTGCTCTCCGAGCCGAGCGGGCTCGCCGACTACATGGGCAACCCCGGTTTCTCGCCCAACACGAACCTGCTCTACGCCGCGGTCGCTTCGTCCGGTGACGGTTCGCTCGAGCCGCCGGGGATGGTCGCGTTCCAGTTCACGTGCGCGCCTTCCATCCTCTGGCACACCGCATTCGGGCCCGATTCATTCGCGTACGAATCGAGCGGTGCGCGGCCGCGCTCGGCACCGACCGTCACTGCCGGCGGCGTCGTGTTCATGGGGACGCCGTGCACGATCAGCGGCAGCACCTGCGGCACGCCCGTGCCCAATCCCGATGGTGCGCTCTGGGCGCTCGACGCATCGAGCGGCGCGCTGCTCGGCGGCGGCAATCCCGTCCTTCTCGCGGGTGACGAGATCCGGATGGCGCCGAGCGCCGACGGCTTGTGGGTCTACGTTTACGATCAGAGCGGCAACCTGTACGGGCTGACGGTGGACCCGAGCGTCCCGGCAATCGCGCGCCGGCCGGGCAAGCACCTCGCGCGGCTGGTCAGATTTCCGCGGTAGCCAGCGTCGATTCGCCCGAGGCGCTGCGGCCGCCGGGCGGCGGGGCGCCCGGCGTTCTTGGCCGTCCGCGGTCGCGGATGTTCGAGATCACGACGTAGATCACCGGAACGAGCACGAGGTTCAGAATCGTCGAGAGGATCATGCCACCGAACACCGGCGTACCGAGGCTGTGGCGGCTCGCGCTGCCGGCGCCCGACGCGACGACCAGCGGCAGAATGCCCAAGATGAACGCAAGCGACGTCATCAGGATCGGCCGCAAACGCGTTTCGGCCGCTTGGCGGGCCGCCGAGATCGCGTCGAGGCCCTGTTCGCGGAGCTGATTGGCGAACTCGACGATAAGGATCGCGTTCTTGCTCGCGAGGCCGATCAGCATGAGATAGCCGACTTGCGCGTACACGTCGGAATGCAATATCCCAAAGTAATCGTGGGTGACGAAGATCGCGAACATGTTGCGCAAGAACACGAAGACGAGCGCCCCGAGGATCGCGAGCGGCACCGACATCAGGATCACGAGCGGATCGGTCCAGCTCTCGTACTGCGCGGCGAGCACGAGGAACACGACGATGATGCCCAGACCGAAGATCAGGAGCGCCTGGCTGCCGGCCTCGATCTCGTCGAGCGAGATGCCCGACCATTCGTGCCCGACGCCGTTCGGTTCGAGGCGCAGCGCGAGTTTCTCCATCGCCGCGATCGCATCGCCGGAACCGGCCTGGCCCTTTGGCTTCCCCGCAAGCTCGATCGAACGGAAGAGGTTGTAGTGGTAGATGATCGGCGCTGAGCGCTGCTGCGTCGACGTGATCAACGTCGTGAGCGGCATGATTGCGCCGAGCGACCCGTCGGGATTCGGATTCGCGCGGACGTAGATCCTAGAGAGGTCCGAAAGCGACGAACGGAAAGGTGCGTCGGCCTGAATGTAGACGCGGTAGGAGCGGTTCAGGTAATCGAAGTCGTTGACGTACAGCGATCCGAGATAGATCTGCATCGTCGTGAAAATGTTCTCCAGCGGCACGTTCAGCGTCGCGGCCTTGGCGCGGTCCGGGTCGATTACCAATTGCGGATTGTCGTTGCGGAACGTCGTGAACACGCTCGAGAGATGCGGATCCTGGTTTGCGAAGAGTTCGTACTGTCGCGCGATTCCGTTGAGCTTCTCGAGCCCAACATCGCCCTTGTCTTCCAATTCGTACTGAAAGCCCCCAACGGTTCCGACGCCTTGAATCGAGGGCGGGTTGAACCCAAAAATCTGCGCTTGCGGGATCGCCGAAAACTGCGCCTGCAAGCCGCCACTCCCGTACAGCAGCCCGAGAACCGAGTGCTGCAAGCCGGGGCGCTCGCGCCAATCCTTGAGCAGCACGAACATCGTGGCGGCGTTCGGCGTGCTGCCCGTGAACGAGAACCCGTTGACCGCGAAGACGCGCAACACTTCCGAATGCGATTCGATGGCGCGTTCGACCTTGGCGGTCACGACCGCCGTTTGATCGAGCGACGAGCCCTCCGGCAACTGCTCCACCACGATGAAGAACCCCTGATCTTCATCCGGCGTGAAGCCGGTCGACGCGTTCTTGAACATGTATGCCGTCAGCGCAAGCGCGAGGACGAAGCCGACGAGCACGAAGGCACGTTGCTTGACGATGCCGCCGAGCGAGTTGTGGTACGTGCGCCGCAGCCATACGATGCCGCGGTTGAAACCCTGGAAGAAGGCGTTCCGCGGCCGCTCGCTACGGCCGAGCAAGAGCGCGGAGAGCGTCGGGGTCAGGGTCAACGCGTTGAAGAGCGAGATCGTGATCGAGCAGGCGATCGTCAGCGCGAACTGCTTGTACAGTTGTCCGGTCGTTCCGGGGAAGAAGGCCACCGGAATGAACACCGCGAGCAGCACGAGCGAACTCGCAACGACGGCACTCGTGATCTCCGCCATCGCGGCCGATGCCCCCGCGAGCGGCGACATCTTCTTCTCTTGGATGAAGCGCGCGATGTTTTCGATCACGACGATCGCGTCGTCGACGACGAGGCCGGTGGCGAGCGTCAAGCCGAAGAGCGTGAGCGTGTTGATCGAGAAGCCGAGCGCCTTCATCAGCGCGAACGTCCCGATCAGCGAGACTGGGATGGAGACGGCGGGAATCAGCGTCGTGCGCCAATCCTGCAAGAAGAGATAGATCACGACGACGACGAGCAGAATCGCGACGAACAGCGTCACCACGACCTCGTGGATCGACTCGTTCACGAACGTCGTGACGTCGAAGGCGATGTCGTAGTTCATGCCGGCCGGGAACTTCTGCGCGAGCCGCTCCATCGCGGCCCGGACTTCCCTCGAAACGTCGAGGGCGTTCGAGGTCGGCAGAGCGAGCACCCCGATGCCGATCGACGAGCGGCCGTTGAACTTCAGATCGGAGGAGTAGTCCTGGGCCCCGAGTTCGACCCGGCCGACGTCGCGCAGAAGAACGTGGCCGCCGTCGGGCGTCGCCCGCAAAATCAACGCGCCAAACTGCTCGGGCGTCGTGAGCCGCCCGAGCGCCCGAATGCTGTACTGGTACGGCTGGTGCCCGTTCGTGGGCGGAGCGCCGATGGCGCCGGCCGCCACTTGCACGTTCTGGTCTTCGAGGATGGCCGCGACGTCGGTCGCGGCCAGACCGTTGTCGGCCAGCTTCTTGGGATCGAGCCACAAGCGCATCGCGTATTTACGCTCGCCGAAGATCACGACGTCGGAAACGCCCTTGAGGCGCTTGATCTCGTTCTTGACGTAGAGGTCGACGTAGTTCGACATCTTCAGCGGCGTCAGCGCGCTGTTCGACGACGTGAAGCCCATGCCCAAGACGAACGAGCCCGCGTTCTTCGCGACGCTGATGCCGGTGAGCTTGACTTCGTTGGGCAGCACGCCTTGCGCCGACTGGATCGCGTTCTGAACGTCGTTGGTGGCGGCGTCGAGATCGCGCTCGAGGTCGAACGTGCAGGTGATCACGCTCGAGCCGTTGTTGCTCGACTGCGAAGTGATGTAGCGCAGGCCCTGAACGCCGTTGATCGCGTTTTCGAGCGGAATCGTGACCGAGGACTCGACCGCCTGCGCGCTCGCACCGGTATAGGTGGCACTCACGGTCACGACCGGAGGCGCGACCTTCGGGAATTGCGCGATCGGCAGCGTCGGAATCGAAACGAGCCCGGCAAGCACGATGATCATGGAACAGACGGCCGCGAAGATCGGACGCCGAAGGAAGAACTCGATCACGCTTTCCCTACGCTTCGGTGGTCGAAATTGTGTCGGGCAGACGAGCCTCGACGTGTCCGACCGTTCGCCCGGCGACGTTATAGACCTCGGGACGCGCGAAATCCGCGAGCGCCGCGAGGGCACCCTCATCGAGCGCCCCGAGCGCCTTCAAGGTTGCGATCACCGCCGGCGGCACGGCGCGGCGCGCCCCGTCGGCGACCTTCGCCACGAGCCCGAGGCCGAGCGGCAGGAGCGCGCTGCCGTGCACGCCCTCGGCGCCCGCCTTACACGCGATCGTCCCGTGGGCCGCGCTCATTAGCGCGGTGTCGAAGCGACCGGTGCCCGCGACGTACTCCGGAAAGGCGAGCATCGCCGCCCGGACCCGCTCGAGCGCGCGCGCGTCGGCGTCGGCAAGTCCCTCGAGAGCTGCCAAACGTGCGAATGCGAGCGCCGCGTTGCGTAACGGTGTTGCGAATACCGGAATACCGCAGCCGTCGACACCGAGCGGCCAGCGCGCCGCATCCTCGTCCGCAAGCCGAGCGCAGAACGCGAGGATCCGCTGCTGGGCGGGATTGGCCGCCTCGAGATACGTTTCGGCCGGCGCGCCGAGATGCAGGCACAAGGCGAGAATTCCCGCGTGCTTTCCCGAGCAGTTGTTGTGCAGCGCGGTCGGTTTTTCGCCGGTGGCCGCGAGCGCCGCGGCCGCTGGTTCGTAGTTGGGAACGTGCGCGCCGCACTGCAGGGCCGCCACATTCAAACCGATCTTCGCCAAGATCGAGCGCACGGCTTCGAGGTGGAAGCTTTCGCCGTTGTGCGAAGCCGCGATCACAGCGAGTTCGTGCTCCTCGAAGCCGAAGCGATCGGCAGCACCCGATGCGAGGATCTCGGCCGCGATGAACGGCTTGGCCGCCGAACGCAGATAGACCGGGACGTCGATCTCACCATACGCCGCCACGAGCCTTCCGCGTGCGTCGCACGCGCACGCGGCGACGCGATGCACGGATTCGTCGCGCGGTCCGCGCGTAACGAAGACGACCGGCGGCCCCGATATCAGGACGGGTTCGGTCCCTCCACCACTTGCACGAAGCCGGCCGGCCGCACGTATTTTGCGAACGCGGCCCGCACTTGCGCGGCCGTGAGCTTCGCGTAGATCGTGGCGGACCGATGCGCCTCGTCGAGCGGCAGCCCGGCCACCGAACGGTTCGCGAGCGCCTGCGCGACGTCGTCTTCGCTCGATTCGCCAAGCGGCAACTGGCGCAGCAGAATCGCTTTGGCTTGCTCGAGTTCGGCCGGCGTGACCAGGGTCGTCTGCATCGCGCGCAAATCGCGCGCGATCAGCCGCCGCGCCTTCGAGACGTTGGGCGGATCGCTGCCGAAATTGACGCTGTACGTCGAGCGCGTCTTGCCGGCCGAGAGCGTGTTGCCGACGCTGTAGACGAGCCCCGCGACCTGCCGCAAGTCGTGATAGAGGCGCGTCGCGTAGAAGCCGCCTCCCAGGACGTTGTTGCCGAGCTGCACGGCATAGTAGTCGGGATTCTGGCGCGTCACGGCGACCGTTTCGACGAGCGACGTTTCGTCTTGCACGCGGCTCGCGTCGGGAACGACGGCGGCTGCCGGCGGGTTCGCCGGCACCGCCGGCAGATCGACGTCGGGCTTGCCGGCGGGCGCTTTCCAATCGCCGAAGTACTTCGCGATCGTCGCTTGCGCGACGGCCGGCGTGACGTTGCCGATCACGACGATCGTCGTCATGTCGGGCCGGTACACCGCATCGTGATAGGCCGCGACGTCGTCCGGCACGATCGACGATATGGTCTGCGTGGTCGGTTCCCGCAGGCCCGGATCGCCGGAGGGCAAGATCGCCTTGGCGATCGCGCGCTGGGTGAGGTGCGACGGCGCCTTCTCCTGCCCGGCCACGGCCTGCAGCGTCTGCTGCTTCACCACCGCGAACGCCGCCGGCGGCATCGCGGGATGCAATTCGTTGTCGGCGAGCAACTGCACCCCGCGATCGAAGTTCACTCCGAGCACGTGCAGGCTGAAGCTCGTACCCGCCGACTCCTGAGCCGAAATGTCGTCGAGCGCTTTTTGGAACGTGAGGCGATCGAGCGATGCCGTCCCATAGGGGAAGAGGCCGCCCAGGACATCTCCGACCCCGTCCTTCCCGCTCGGCGTCTGCAGCGCGTCTTGATGGTTGATCTCGCCGATCACGGTAATCGTATCGCTCGCCGTCTCGGGCTGCACGATCACGCGCAGGCCGTTCGGCAACGTCGTGTCGGTTGGTGCGAGCGTCGAGGGTGCGACGTCGAGCTGCGCGAGTTTCGCCCTTGCGAACGCCGGGAGGACGACCGGCTTGCGCGGCTGTGCCGTCAGCGTTTCGCCGCCGCCGAAGCCCTTCGCCGAAATCGCTTGCCCCGAGGGCTTCGGAACCAGATTCGCCGTGACGCCGAGCGTCGCGTCGAGGTATTGCTTGGCGACCCGGTTCACGTCGTCGACGGAAACCTTCGCGATCGCGGCGACGTCGTCGTCGGGCGATTGCCGCCCCTCGGCCGCCAGCGCCTCCGACCACGCGGAGGCAAGATCTTCGATCGAGTTGCGGTTGAACTCGTTCTGCGCGATCTCGTTGCGCTTCGCGGCGTCGACGAGCTCCGCGGGAACGCCGTTCTTCGCATAATCGGCGACCACGGCGGCAAGCGTCGCGTCGAACGCCTTCGCATCGGCATCGGCCGGCAATGCGCCGTACACGAACAACAGGCTCGATTTCGGAAATGTCTGCCCCAACTGCGCACCGCTCTGCAGCGCCTTCCCTTGGACGGTGAGCCCGTAGACGTTCGCACGTTGACTGCCCAGGACGTCGGCCAGCACGTGCGCGGCGGCGAAGTCCGGATCGCTCGAGCCGGGCATCCGATAGCCGGTAAAGCTCAATGTGAACGGCAGGTCGCTATCGAGCGTGAACGCTTCCGACTTGACCGGCCCGAGCACGACTTCGGGACGCGCCGGAATCGTGCGCGGCGGGATCGTACCGTAGAGCCGCTTGACCGTGGCCAGCACCTTGTCCGGGTCGACGTCGCCCGCGATCACGAGGATCGCGTTGTTCGGCGCGTACCACGTTTGGTAGAACTTCTTGAGCAGGGGGCCGGTCGTCTTATCGAAGGACGGACGCGTCCCGAGCGCATCGTGGCTGTACGGCGTGCCGGCGTACAGATCGGACGTCAGCCGCGTCAGCGCTTTGTAGGTCGGATTGGAATTGTCCATCGCGACCTCTTGTTCGATCGCGCCTCGCTCCTGTTTCCACTGCGCATCGGCGTCGTCGATGTCGCGCATACAGGCGGCGTCGACGCCCAGCTCCACGTCGAGATCGCTCGCCGGCACGGTCGCGAAATACTGCGTAAGCGTCTGCTGCGTGTCGGCGTCGCCGTCGCCCCCGAGTTGCGCGAAGATCGCGGAGATCTGATCCGCGCTCACCCCGGAGCAACCCCGGAATGCCATGTGCTCCTGCGCGTGCGCCATTCCCGGAAACCCTTCGGGCGTCTCGTCCGCTCCGACCAAATAGTTGTCGTATACCGAAACGACGGGCGCCAGCGGATCGCGAACGATCACGACCCGCAGCCCGTTGGCGAGCGTCGCGCGCGTTACCGGCGCCTGGGCCCCGGGCTGCGCCGGCGCGGCACCCGGGCCCGCAGCCAAAAGCGCGAACAGGGCGGCCGCCGCGGCGGCTCGTTTCAAACGGACGGACATGCAAGAACTCCAGTGCGCGTAAGCACGGCAGCGCAACGTACGGATTCGATACGCGCTTTTTTGGCCCCGGGTTTCGCCCGAATCAGACTAAGGCGGGCTCGACGATGTGGGCTTCCTGATCGGCGAAGACCGGGTTCGAGAGGTACCGCTCCCCGGTGTCGCAACCGATCGTGACGATCGTCTTGCCGGCCGATTCCGGCCGGGCCGCGATCTGCATCGCGATCCAGATGTTGGCGCCCGACGAAATGCCGACCAGCATGCCCTCTTCGCGAGCCGCGCGCCGCGCGATGGCGATCGCGTCGTCGTTCGTGACCCGCACGACCTCGTCGTAGACTTTCGTATCGAGCACGGCCGGAACGAAACCGGTTCCGGTGCCCTGGATCTTGTGGGCTCCCGGCTGGCCGCCCGAGAGCACGGGCGACGCATCGGGTTCGCCCGCGATGATCTTCACGCCGGGCTTGCGCTGGCGCAGCACCTCACCGACGCCCGTGATCGTGCCGCCGGTGCCGACCATCGCGACGAAGTAATCGACGTTGCCGTCGGTGTCGCGCCAAATCTCTTCGGCCGTCGTGCGCCGGTGAATCTCGGGATTGGCCGGATTCTCGAACTGCTGCGGCATGAAATACTTGCCGGGGCTAGAGTCGTGGATCTCTTTGGCTTTGGCGATCGCGCCCATCATGCCGTCGGCGCCCGGCGTCAGCACCAGCTGCGCACCGTAAGCTTTGAGCAGGTTGCGGCGCTCGATCGTCATCGTGTCGGGCATCGTGAGCACGATCGGATAGCCCTTAGCCGCGGCCACGAACGCCAGCGCGATGCCGGTGTTGCCGCTTGTGGGCTCGATGATCACGGTATCGGGACGCAGCCGGCCTTCGCGCTCGGCGGCCTCGATCATCGCGACGCCGATGCGGTCCTTCACGCTGCCCGCCGGGTTGAACGACTCGAGCTTCACGAGAATCGTCGCGTGCAGCCCCTTGTTCAGGCGCGGTATCTTCACGAGCGGCGTGTTCCCGAACGTGTCGGCCAGATTGTCGTAGATGCGTGCCAAAGCTGCTTCTCCCGCGGATGCCGTTGTGTGGTTTCTAACCATCACCGGCGTGCAAGGGGTGCAGTTGCGCGCATCGAACGTGTGTTCCCCTTCCCATGTTTTCGCTTCGCGAGAAATCGCTCTACGTCGGTGCGCTCGATCTCTGGATCGACTCGATGCGGCCGCGCTCCCGCTGCTATGTCTCGCACGGGCACGCGGACCATGCCCGGGCCCACGACGTCGTGATCACCTCGCGCAACAACGCCAAGATCTGCGCCCACCGCTTCGGACGCCGCGCGCCCAAAGGGCCGTCGCTGCTGGGCCAGGCCGAGCGCCCGGAGGTCGTCTTCGAGACCCATGAATTCAACGAGCCGTGGAACGTCGGCGATCACGAGTTGACGCTGTTCTCGGCCGGGCATGTGCTCGGCAGCGCGCAACTGCTGATCGAAGGCGAACGGGGCCGCTTCGATTATACAGGTGATT
>Ga0302325_10021860_pt1 | contig 13393 bp, 13 predicted proteins | sample Palsa_T0_2_FD_201948 | JGI IMG/M metagenome (GOLD analysis project Ga0302325, IMG submission 201948) | Peat permafrost microbial communities from Stordalen Mire near Abisko, Sweden - Palsa_T0_2 | ecosystem: Environmental > Terrestrial > Soil > Palsa > Peat permafrost | place: Sweden: Abisko... | reverse complement strand
TGCACGGGGTACTCGCGCGCCTACCTGCGCCACCTCGTGACCCAGAACGAGCTGCTCGGATTGCGCCTGCTCTCCGCGCACAATCTACGCTTCGTCCTGGAGCTGACCCGCGGCGCCCGCGAGGCGATCGAGCGGGGGAGCTTCGCGGCCTACAAGCGCGACTGCCTGGAGCGGCTTTCCACATGGGACCGGTGATCATCATCGTCGTGCTCGTCGCGCTCGCGTGGGGGCTGCTCGCGGTCCCGGCGCGACGGCGCCAGCGCTCCCACCAGGAGATGCAGGACGGGGTGGAGGTCGGCGACGAGATCATCACCGCGGGCGGGATGCACGCGGTCGTGCGCGAGGCGAGCGACGAGCGGCTGCGGGTCGAGATCGCGCCGGCGGTCATCGTCACCCTCGATCGGCGGGCGGTGGCGGCCGTCGCGGTGGAGGAGCCGCCCGACGCGGACGAAAACGCGCTGGCCGACCCGGAGGCAAGCTAACCTTTACGGGGTTTTGTCCTCGCGCCGCTCCCATCTCACGCTGATCGTGCTCCTGGTCGCGGCGCTCGCCGGCGTGGCGGCGCTCGGCTGGCCGGGCTCGCCCGTGCACCGCTCGATCAAGGAAGGGCTCGACCTCCAGGGCGGCCTCGAGGTCGTCCTCCAGGCCAAGCCCGCCCCGGGACAGGCGGTGACCGCGGCGGAGATGACGAACTCGATCAGCATCATGCGCACCCGCGTCGACAAGCTCGGCGTCTCCGAGCCGGTGATCACCAAGCAGGGGACAAACGAGATCGACATCGAGCTCCCCGCCGTCCACGACCCGGCCCAGGCGGCGAAGATCATCGGCCAGACGGCCGCGCTCCAGCTCTACGACCTCACCCCGGCGCTGCTCGGGCCCTCGGTCAACGCCTCGCAGGAGGCCGTGCCCGACACCTCGCTGTTCGATCTGCTCAGCCTCGTCCAGTCGGGCCAGAAGGGGGCGCCCTCGGCCTACGACCTCTTCAACTCGCGCACCAAGGCGCTCATCACGAGCGACCCGACGCTCAAGCTGCTCAAGGCCGACCCGCTCACCAAGCAGCTGACGCCGCTCGCGCCGCGGAAGGTCACCGTGCACACGAAGGCCGCGAAGGGCAAGAAGGCGACGACGACGACGAAGCTCGTCCAGCCGCCGAAGACCACGCCCGGCTTCCCGCGCGGCTTCGAGGTGCTGACGGTGCCATCCAAGGCGACCGTGGTGAGCTGCGATTCGACCGTGGCCGTCGCCTGCCCCGGGCTCTCGACCGCGCCGGTCGCCGGGGTCACCTACTACTACCTGTTCAAGCACGGCAGCTATCCCAACGACCCGGAGAGCCCCTACCCGCAGATGACGGGTAAGGACCTCCAGCTTTCCGGGACGCAGGCCGACATCGACCCGACGACCGGCGAGCCGATCGTGACGATGCAGTTCACCGGCAAGGGGGACAAGCTCTTCCACGAGATCACCCGCGACGAGGCCCAGCGCGGACAGGCGCTCCAGGTCCAGCAGAGCTTCGCGATCGTCCTCGACGGGCAGATCTACTCCTTCCCGACGATCGATTACACCCAGTACGCCGACGGGATCGACCCGACCGGCACCGGCGCCGAGATCACCGGGCTCGCCTCGGAGAAGGAGGCCCAGAACCTCGCGCTCGTCCTGCAGACGGGCGCCCTGCCGCTCCAGTTCGTGACGATCGAGAGCACCGACGTCTCGGCGACGCTCGGCAAGGCCTCGCTGCGTCAGGCGCGCGACGCGGCGATCGCCGGGCTGATCGTCGTCGCGCTCTTCCTCCTCTTCCTCTACCGCTTCCTCGGCGTCGTCGCGGTGATCGGGCTCGCCGTCTATGCGGCCCTCATGTACGGCGCGATCCTGCTGCTCGGGGTGGTGCTGACGCTGCCGGGCTTCGCGGGGCTGATCCTGACGATCGGGGTCGCGGCCGACGCGAACGTCGTCATCTTCGAACGCATCAAGGAAGAGGTGCGCGCCGGCAGGTCCGTGCGCGCGGCCATCTCGGCCGGCTACGCCAAGGGCTTTCGCACGATCGTCGACGCGAACGTCGTCACCGCGATCACCGCGCTCGTCCTCTTCGGGGTCGCGACCTCCGAGGTCAAGGGCTTCGCGCTCATGCTGCTGATCGGGACGGTGATCTCGGTCGTGACGGCGGTCGCGGCGACGCGCGCCATGCTCGGCCTGCTCGGAGGCTTCCGCTGGTTCGGCGACCCCCGCTTCATGGGGGCGAACGCGAGCGGCATCCCGCGCTGGCAGCGGATCGACGTCGTCGGACGCCGGCGGCTGTGGTTCGTCATCTCGCTCGCAGCGATCGTGCTCAGCGTCGGGGCGATCGCCATCAAGGGCCTCGATCTCGGCATCGACTTCACCGGCGGCGTCCAGATCACCTTCACGACGCCGTCGCCGACGGCGCTCTCGCGGGTGCGGACGGTCGCGGCGGCCGCCGGGAACAGCCCGGTCGTCCAGGGCCGCGGCGTGACCATCGGCTCGCAGTCCTACAAGAGCTTCCAGATCCGGCTCAAGAAGCTCACCCCGGCCCAGCAGAGCAGCCTGACCGCCGATCTCACGAGCTCGTTCCGCGCCCAGAAGCTCGGGGCGACGAACGTCTCGGCGAGCTTCTCGCGGCAGATCCTGGACGGAGCGATCCTCGCCATCGCCGTCTCCTTCGGCCTGATCGCGCTCTATGTCACCTTCCGCTACCGCTGGCGCTTCGCGGTCCCGATCCTGCGCACGCTCGTCAACGACATCCCGATCGTGGGCGGCGTCTACGCGATCTCGGGCCGGCAGGTCACCGCCGACACCGTCGCCGCGGTGCTCACGATCCTCGGCTACTCGATCTACGACACGATCATCGTCTTCGACCGCATCCGCGAGAACATGCGCCTGATGCCGCGCGCGAGCATCGCGACGATCGCGAACGTCTCGGTGTCCGAGGTGCTGAAGCGCTCGATCGTCACCTCGACGATCACGCTGCTGCCGATCATCGCCCTCTTCACCTTCGGCGGCGCGACCCTGCAGGACTTCGCCTTCGCGATCATGGTCGGGATCGCGGTCGGCGCCGTGTCGACGATCTTCATCGCGACCCCGCTCCTCGTCGGCCTGATGGAGCGCGATCCGGAGTACGCGGGCAGGCGCAGCGAGAAGCTCGGCGCCGGCGGGCGCAAGCGCGTGCTCGAGCGCGCCGAGCAGGCGGCGCTCGCCGAGCCCACGCCGGAGACGCCGATGGACGAGGTCGAGAAGGCGATCGGTCGGATCACCGCCGGCCCGGCGGCGGTCGCCCCGGCAGGCGGCGACTCGAGCGAGAGCAAACGCGCGCGCCGGCGCCAGCGGCGGGCGGCGAGGCCACATGGACGACCCCGGTAACGATCTCTACGGCGAGCAGGACCCCTTCGAGCGCTTCCTCGCGCTGATCGGGCCGCGCATGGACGAGCTGCGCTCGCTGGTCGACGAGGCCACCTCGCGCTGGCGCGGGGACGCCGTGCGCATCGGCGAGGGCGGTCGCCAGCGCATGACCCGCATCTTCTACGAGCTGGGTCTGATCACGCGCGAGGACTGGGACGAGCTCGACCTCCGCGTCGCCCAGCTCGAGCACCGCGTGCGCCTGCTGGAGGAGAAGACGCCCCCGCCGGGCTAGAGCCGGGCGAGAGCGCGCGCAGCAGCGACCGGGCCGGCTGGTACCGTGAATCGGACGGAGGGCAATCCGGTCCTCCAGTGGGATCGCGTCTCCTGGTCGGCGACGGGATCTCGACCGACCCGAGGAGCCCGATGGAGACCACTCATCCGTTTCGCGCGCTCGGCGTCTCCGACGCCGTGTGCGCCCTGCTCGCAGAGCAGGGAATCGATACCCCCTTTCCCGTCCAGAGCGTCGCGATCCCCGAGGCGCTGCGCGGGGGCGACGTGCTCGCCCAGAGCCCGACCGGCTCGGGGAAGACGCTCGCCTTCGCGATCCCGATCGTCGAGCGACTCGACCTGGAGGCCGCCGCGCCCGCGGCGCTCGTCCTCGTCCCCACCCGTGAGCTCTGCGTCCAGGTGACCGAGGCGATCGAGCTCGTCGGGCGCGCGCGCGGGATCCGCGCCGCGTCGGTCTACGGCGGCGTGCCGCTGCGCCAGCAGGCCGAGCTCGCGCGCAAGGCGCACGTCCTGGTCGCGACCCCGGGCCGGCTGCAGGACCTGATCGAGCGCAGGCTCGTCTCGCTGGAGGGGATCGCGGTGCTCGTGCTCGACGAGGCCGACCGCATGCTCGACATGGGCTTCAAGCCGCAGGTCGACCGCATCGTGCGCCGGCTTCCCGAGGAGCGCCAGACGATGTTCTTCTCGGCGACGCTCGACGGCGAGGTCGGCGAGCTCGCGCACCGCTACACCCGCTTCCCCTCGCGCTTCGAGTCCGAGCTGCCCGAGGAGCTACGCTCGGGCGAGGTCGACCACCGCTTCGTTCCGGTGACCGTCGACAACAAGGTGCAGACGCTCGTCGAGCTGCTCCCGAGCGACCCCGGGCTCGCGCTCGTCTTCGTGCGCACGAAGGCCGGCGCCGACCGGCTGGTCGAGAAGCTGCGCCGCCACGACGTCGACGCGCTCGCGATTCACGGCGACAAGGCCCAGGCCCAGCGCGAACGGGCGCTCGAGCGCTTCGACTCGGGCAAGGTGCGGACGCTCGTCGCGACCGACCTCGCCGCGCGTGGCCTCGACATCGACGACGTCACCCACGTGATCAACTTCGACCCCCCCGAGGAGGCGAGCTCCTACACCCACCGTGTGGGGCGGACGGGGCGCGCCGGGCGCGCCGGGGTCGGGATCACGCTCGTCCTCCCCGAGCAGCAGGCGGAGGTGAGCCGCGTCGCGAGGCTCCAGGGGCACGCGGAGAGCTTCACCGAGTCGGGGATGACGATGGCGCGGCCGAGGCTCGTCTACACCTCGCGCCGAGGCCGTGGCTCCAAGTGGTAGACGAGCGGCTGACCGAGAGGCAGGCCGAGGCGCTGCGCCAGGAGCTCGCCGAGCTCGAGGGGCCGCGCCGCGAGGAGGTCGTCGCGTCGATCAAGAAGGCGCGCGAGTTCGGCGATCTCTCCGAGAACTTCGAGTACCACGCGGCGAAGAACGAGCAGGGTCTGCTCGAGGCGCGCATCCGGACGCTCCGCTCCCGTCTCGACAACTCGAGCATCGTCGAGGAGGGATCCGGCGAGGAGGTCGGGATCGGCTCGGTCGTCGAGGTCGCCGACCAGGACGGCGAGGTGATGACGGTCGAGCTGAGCGCGCTCGGCGGCTCGGGCACGGTCTCTCCGACCTCGCCGCTCGGCTCGGCGCTGCTCGGGCGCAAGCCGGGCGAGACGGTCGACGTTCAGGCGCCCCGCGGCGCCTGGCAGGCGACGATCCGCGCCATCCGCTAGTAGAGGCCGGCGCCTCGCCGCGGCCGACCCGGGCGTGCCGGCCGCGGCGCTCAAGACCGGCGCGGACGCCGTCGGAGCGCACGGAGCCCGGCTCGGTCGCGCCGGCGCCTCCGTCACGGGGCCGGCCGGAGCGCGCTCGCAGCGGGCCGCGCGAGGCCTTGCCGGTCGGGCCGCGTGCAACACTTCCCGCTCATGCCGACACGGGCGCGCAACCTCGGGAGGCTCGGCGAGATCGCCCAGGTCGCCGTTCGCCACGGCTTCGGCTTTCTCGTCGACGAGCGGCGCGGAGGCACCGAAGCGGTCACCTCGACGGCGCGCGGCCGTCACCTGCGGGAGCTCCTCGACGAGCTCGGCCCGACCTTCGTCAAGTTCGGGCAGCTGCTCTCGACCCGACCGGACATCGTGCCCCCGGACATCATCGCCGAGCTGCGCGGCCTCCAGGACGATGTGCGCGCGTTCCCCTACGCCGACGTCGAGCGGGTGATCCGCGAGGACCTGGGGCAGCCGATCGAGCGGCTCTTCCTCGAGTTCGAGCCCGAGCCGCTCGCCGCCGCCTCGATCGGGCAGGTGCACAGGGCCCTGCTTCCCAACGGCCGCCGGGTCGCCGTGAAGGTGCAGCGGCCGAACGCACCGCGCCAGATCGAGAGCGACATCGAGCTCCTCGAGCAGGCGGCACGGCTCGTCCGCGAGCGCGTGCGCGCGCTCGAGTTCATCGACACGCGCGACCTCGTCGACGAGTTCGCCCGCTCGATCCGCCAGGAGCTCGACTACCGCCAGGAGGCGCGCAACGCCGAGGCCTTCTACCGCCAGTTCGCCGGCCACCCGCACGTCGTCGTTCCGCGTACCTACTGGAGCTACACGCGCGAGCGCGTGCTCACGCTCGAGTACCTCTCGGGTGTCCAGCTGGCCGACCTCGATCGCGAGAGCTGGTCGATCGAGCAGCGCAAGCGGCTCGCCTACGTGATCGCGCAGGCCTGGATGACGATGATCTTCCGCAACGGGCTCTTCCACGGCGACCCGCATCCGGCGAATATCCTCGTCCTCGCGCCCGAGCGGATCGGGCGCGTCGGCTTCGGCCGCGTCGGCAAGCTCAGCGACCGCGACCTCTCGAAGCTGACGCGCCTCTTCATCGACGCCGCCAACGAGAACGTCGAGGCGCTCCCCAAGCGGCTCGTCGATCTCGGCGTGCGCTACCCGAAGGAGAACGAGGAGCGGTTCGTCGCCGAGCTGCAGGCGATCTACTCCCGCTACTACGGCTCGAGCCTGCGCGAGATCGACCCGCTCCAGCTCGTCCGCGAGGCCTTCGCGCTCGTCTACCAGATGAACCTGCGCCTGCCGACCCGCTTCGTGCTGCTCGACAAGGCGATCGCGACGATCGGCGCGGTCGGGATCGAGCTCTATCCCGACTTCAACGTCTTCGAGGTCGCCAAGCCCTACGCGCGCTCGCTCATGCTCCAGCGCTTCACGCCGCGCCGGATCGCGGGCCGCGCCCGGCACGAGGGCCTGGCGCTCGCCCAGATGGCCACCGAGCTGCCCTACCAGCTCCACGACACCCTCGAGCAGCTGCGCGGCGGGCAGATCGAGTTCGGCTTCGTCCACAAGGGGCTCGACGAGTTCATGCACAAGCTCGACGTGCTCGCCAACCGGCTCGTGATCGCGCTCGTCACGACCGGCGGCCTGATCGGGTCGAGCCTGATCGGGATCTTCGCGAAGTCGGGCCCGCACATCCTCGGCCTCAACATCGTCTCCGCCCTCGGCTTCGTCGCCTCGGGCGTGCTCGGGGTGTGGCTGCTCTGGGGCGTCGTGCGCTCCGGCCGCATCTGAGCGGCCGCGGCCCGCGGCGGCGCCGTCAGGTCGCGAGCAGCGCGCCCTCGAGCTCGAGCAGCGCGCGCTTGACCGCGAGGCCGCCCGCGTAGCCTGTGAGCGAGCCGTCGGCGCCCACGATGCGGTGACAGGGGAGGACGATCGGGATCGGGTTGCGGTTCATCACCGAGCCGACCGCGCGCGCCGCGCCGGGGCGCCCGACGCGCGCGGCCAGGCTGCCGTAGGTGTCCAGGTGGCCGTAGGGGACGCGCGCCAGCTCGCCGAGGACGGCCTCGTTGAAGGCGGTGACCCGCAGGTCGAGCGAGAGCTCGAAGCTGCGTCGTTCGCCCTCGAAGTACTCGTCGAGCTCGCGGCGCACCTCGTCGAGCGGGACGCGGAGCACGCGGATTCCGAAGCGGCGCGCGAGCTCCTCCTCCTGCCCGCCGACGGTGTAGGAGATCCGGCAGAGACCGCGCGCGGTCGAGGCGACGAAGAGCTCGCCGACCGGTGAGTCCACGAGGTCGTAGCGGACATCGACGAGACCCTCGGCGAGCGCGGCGGCCCGGAAACGGGCATCGAGATCAGGGCTGACGTTCAAGGTTCCTCCTCAGTCTGCGGACGCCGGACGAGGTCGCGGCGCGCGCGGCATCCACCGAGGAGCCGAGCGCCGCGCCGATCTCGGCGTAGGCAAGGTCGTAGCCGTAGCGGAGCACCACCGCCGCACGCTCGGTGGGCGGCAGGCTCCCGGTCAGGTGCGCGAGCTCGCCGTAGGCGAACCCCTGCGGCTCGGGCGCCTCCCGCTCGGGAAGCGCGTCGCCGAGCGGCACGCCGTGCGCGGCGCGGCGCAGCTCGTCGAGGGCGACGCGGGTCGCGATCGTGAACACCCAGGCGCGGAGGTGGTCTGCGTGCTCGAGCCGGTCGTAGGCGCGCAGCGCCCGCAGGAAGGTCTCCTGCCAGGCATCCTCAGCCGCGGGGCCGAGCATGCGCCGCAGGTAGCCGAGCACCGCGCCGCGATGCTCGGCGTAGAAGCTCTCGAACGGCGGTATCGCCACGGGCGCCATCATGAGCTGAAACGTGCGAGCCTGCGCGGCTGTGAGATGCGCCGTGGTCGGCCACGTCGAATGGACGGAGTTCGTGCTCGTCGAGCGGGTGCCGGCAGCGGGTGAGATCGCCCACGGCCACGGCGCGCTCGCCGAGCCCGCAGGGGGCGGCGCCGTCGTCGCGGCGCAGCTCGCGCGCCTCGCCGGCGGCTGTGACCTCTTCACCGTCCTCGGAGCCGACGCGCTCGGCGACGCCGCGGCGGTGCGGCTCGCCGAGCTCGGCGTCTCGGTGGACGCCGAGCGCGCGGGCGACACGCGCCGCGCCTTCACCCTCGTGGACGGCGACGGCGAGCGGACGATCACGACGATCGGGCCGAAGCTGCGCCGTGGCGGGCCGCTCCCGCTCGCCGGATACGACGCCGTCTTCTTCGTCGCCGGTGAGCCCGACGCGCTGCGCTCGGCGCGCGCCGCCCGCTTCCTCGCGGCCACCTCGCGGGAGCTCGCGACGCTCCGGGCCGCCGGCGTGGCGCTCGACCTGCTCGTCGGGAGCGCGAGCGATCCGGGCGAGCGCTACCAGGGCGAGCTCGAGGTCGAGCTCGTCGTCGCCACCGAGGGGGCGGCCGGCGGCTCGGCGAACGGACGCCGCTACCCGCCCGCGCCCGCCCCGGGGCCGCTCGCGGACACCTACGGCGCGGGCGACTCCTTCGCGGCCGCGCTCTGCTTCGCGCTCGCCCGCGGCGAGCATCTCGACGCCGCGCTCGCGCTGGCCGCGCGCGCCGGAGCCGCGGTCGTGACGGGAAGGGGGCCGTTCGCGGCGCAAATCACCTCTTAGAGGTGGACATGTGGGGATCTGTGGGTTAAAGTGGCGCCAAGTGGAAGATGCTGCTTGGCGAGCACGAACACACCCTTGACGACAAGAACCGGCTCACGCTGCCGGCGAAGCTGCGCGAGCAGCTCGGCGAGGAGCTCGTGGTGACCCGCGGCCTCGACGGCTGCCTGGCCGTCTATTCGCGGGAGGGGTTCGAGCTCCTCGCGGCGCGCGTCGGCACGCTCGACCCGTTCAGCCCCGAGGCCCGCACCATGCAGCGCTTCTTCTTCACCGGCGGTGAGCGCGTCGAGCCCGACCGCCAGGGCCGGATCGTGATCCCGGCACGGCTGCTGGAGGAGACCAAGGCCGGGCGCGAGCTCACGATCGCCGGCGTCTACGACCACCTCGAGATCTGGGATCGCGCCGCCTGGCGCGAGCAACTCACAAGGGCCGAAGGGAGTGCCGAGGATGTTGCCGAGCGACTTGCCAACCGAAGCTGATCACGTTCCCGTCCTCGCAGACGAGGTGCTCGCCGCGCTCGCCCCCGCGCCCGGCGACACCCTCGTCGACTGCACCTTCGGGTCGGGAGGCCACTCCGAGCTCCTGCTCGGGCGCCTGCAGGGCGAGGGCAAGCTGATCGCGATCGACCGTGATCCGACGGTCACGCCCTACTTCGAGCGCCTGCGGCGCCGGAGCGGCGCCCGCATGCGGCTGCTGCACGGCGAGTTCTCGGCCGTCCTCTCGCAACTCGCCTCGAACGGGGTGCGCGCCGACGGGATCCTGCTCGACCTCGGCGTCTCCTCGATGCAGCTCGACCGGCGCGAGCGCGGCTTCTCCTACGCCGCCGACGCCCCGCTCGACATGCGCATGGACCCCTCGGCCGAGCTCTCGGCGCGCGACGTCGTCAACGAGGCGAGCGAGGGCGAGCTCGCCGACATCTTCCGCCGCTACGGCGAGGAGCGCTACGCGCGCCCGATCGCCCAGGCGATCGTGCGGCGGCGGGCGAGCCAGGGCTTCGAGCGCAGCGGCGACCTCGTCGCGACGATCAAGGAGGCCATCCCGGCGCCGGCCCGGTTCGGGGAGGGGCATCCGGCGCGGCGGGTCTTCCAGGCGCTGCGCATCGAGGTCAACGACGAGCTGCGGGCGCTCGAGCGGGCGCTCCCGGCCGCGCTCGAGATGCTGCGCCCCGGGGGGCGCCTCGCGGCGATCTCCTTCCACTCGCTCGAGGACCGGCTCGTCAAGCGCTTCCTGCGCGACGGAGAGCACGGCTGCAGCTGCCCCCCCGACTTCCCGCGCTGCGTCTGCGGCGCGACGCCCCTCGTGCGCGCCGTCCCGCGCCGCGCGATCCGCCCGGGCGCGGCCGAGCTCGCCCGCAACCCGCGCTCGGCCTCGGCCCGCCTGCGCGTCGGGGTGAAGGTTGGCTAGCTCCCGCGGCGAGGCGCTCGCGACCCCGTCACGGGCGCCGCGCCCGCGCCGCGCCGCGCCGCCCGCGCCTCGCCGCCCGTCCGCCGCTCCCGCGGCGGCGGGGCGGACGCAGAGACGCGTCCGGGCCGGCGGCGCGATCGCCTGGATCAGCGTCGGGGCGGTGCTGCTCGCGGGGGTCGTCTTCATCAACCTGGCCGTCCTGCGGCTCAACCTGCGCCTCCAGCGGGCGACCGAGGCGCGCGCGCAGCTGCTCGCGCGGAACGCCGCGCTCGAGTCGAGCCTCTCGACCGCGCTCGCCTCGGGGCGGATCCAGCAGCTCGCCCAGAGCCGCGACGGCCTCGTCCAGGCCGACCCCTCCTCGATCGGCTACATCAACCTCGGTCGCTGAGCAGGCGCCGGTGGCCTCCCCGATCCCCGACAAGCGCGCAAACCGCCGCCTCGGCCTGATCGCCGCGCTGCTCGCCGTCGGGCTGGCGGGGATGTTCGTGCGCGCCTTCTGGCTCCAGGTCGTCGATGCGCCGCACCTCGCCGCGCTCGCCCGCAGCGAGCACGACGGCCCCGCCGAGACGATCCCCGCCCTGCGCGGCACGATCTTCGACGCCACCGGCGTCCCGCTCGCGATCGGCGAGCAGGAGACGACGATCGTCGCCGACCCCCAGCAGGTCGTCAACCCGCGCGGGATCGCGCGCGAGGCGCAGGCGCTGCTCGGCGTCGACGCCAACACCCTCTACCCGCAGCTCATCGACCGGAAGCGCCAGTTCGTCTACGTCCAGCGCTTCGCCGACCCGACCCGGGCGGCGCGCTTCCTCGGGCGCGGGTTCCTCGGCATCAGCTCCTATCCCGACGAGCGCCGCATCTATCCCGAGGGCACGGTCGGGGCGCAGGTCATCGGCTACGCGGGGGTCGACGACACCGGGCTCGGAGGCCTCGAGCTCGCCTACAACGCGAGCCTCGCGGGTCACGCCGGCAGCCAGACGGTCGTCCGCGACCCGACCGGCCGCGTGCTCGAGGTGCTCCGTTCCCGTCCGCCCGAGGAGGGCGCCGACCTCTTCACCTCGCTCGACCACACGATCCAGGCCCAGGCGGAGGAGGTGCTGCGAAGGACGGTGAAGGAGTGGCGGGCGAAGGACGGGACGGCCATCGTCCTCGACCCGAGGACGGGCGCGATCCTCGCCATGGCCCAGACGCCGGCATACGACGACAACGACACCCCCGACGTGCCGGCCGCCGACCAGACAAACCGCGCCGTCACCGACACCTACGAGCCCGGGTCGACCTTCAAGCTCGTGACGATCACCGCTGCCCTCTCGGAGGGGCTCGTGACCCCCGCGACGCGCTTCACGCTTCCCTACGAGCTCCACTACGGCCCCTGCCTGCAGTGCACGGTCAGCGACGCCGACTTTCGTCCCACCGAGACGCTCTCGGTCGCCCAGATCCTCTCCCAGTCCTCGAACGTGGGCGCGGTCACGATCGCGAAGATGCTCGGGGCTCCGGCGCTGCAGGACTGGATCACGAAGTTCGGCTTCGGCTCGCCGACGGGGATCGACTTTCCCGGCGAGAGCGCGGGGTTCGTGCTGCCGCTCGCGCAGTGGAGCGAGACGACGATCGGGAACGTCCCGATCGGCCAGGGCATCTCGGTGACGCCGGTGCAGATGGCGTCGGTCTACGCGGCGGTGGCCAACGGCGGCGTCTGGATCCAGCCCCACCTCGTCGAGCGCATCGGGAGCCGCGCGCCGCAGGCATGGCGCCACCGCCGGCTGATGTCCGCCGCGGTCGACGCGGAGGTGAAGACGATGCTGACCGGCGTCGTCGCCGACCCGGGCGCGACCGGCAACGAGGCCCAGATTCCGGGCTACAGCGTCGCCGGCAAGACGGGCACGGCGCAGGTCTCCGACGGGCACGGGTACTCGACGACCGACTTCACGGCGAGCTTCGTCGGCATGGTGCCGGCCTCGAACCCGCGCCTCGTCGTGCTCGTCAAGGTCGACGACCCGCGCGGGTCGATCTACGGCGGCACCGTCGCGGCACCGGCCTTCCGCGAGATCGCGAAGTTCGACCTCCAGTACCTCGAGGTGCCTCCCGATCGGCCGGCGCGCACGAGCCGTTCGGTGCTCTCCGCCACGCCCTGAGCGTGCGCCGGTGGCACCCGCCGCTAGACTCGCTGGGCGATGAACCTGGAGCGCTTGAGCGCGGCGCTCGGGCCGGCCGAGGTCATCAACGGGGCTCCGACCGAGGTCACCGCCCTGGCCTACGACGCGCGCACCGTCACCCCGGGGGCGCTCTTCTTCTGCGTGCCCGGACGCCGCGCCGACGGGCACGCCTTCGCCGCGGCGGCGGCCGCGCGCGGCGCGGCGGCGCTCGTTGTCGAGCGCCCCCTGCCGCTGCCGCTGCCCCAGCTGCTGGTCGCCGACGCCCGTGCCGCGATGCCGCGCGCGGCCGTGCTCTTCTTCGGCGCCCCCTCGCGCGAGCTCGCGGTCGCGGCGATCACCGGCACCAACGGCAAGACGACGAGCGCATTCCTGCTGCACGCGATCCTCGAGGCCTCGGGACGGCGCAGCGGGCTGCTCACGAACATCGAGCGCCGCGTCGGGGGCGCCGCCCGCCCGACCGGGCTCAACACGCCCGAGGCGATCGACCTGCAGCGGCTGCTGCGCGAGATGGTCGCCGCCGGCGATCGCGCCTGCGTGCTCGAGGCGAGCTCGGAGGCCCAGGTGCAGGGGCGCCTCGAGGGGACCTCCTTCGCCGTGCTCGTCTTCACGAACCTCACCCAGGACCACCTCAACTTCCACGGCACGATGGAGGCCTACTTCGCCGCGAAGGCCGCCCTCTTCGCGCAGGCCGAGCGGGCGGTCATCAACGTCGGCGGCCCCTTCGGGGTGCGCCTGGCGGCGCGCCTCCCCGACGCGGTGTGCTTCGACGGCGACTCCGAT
>Ga0302325_10021859_pt1 | contig 13393 bp, 11 predicted proteins | sample Palsa_T0_2_FD_201948 | JGI IMG/M metagenome (GOLD analysis project Ga0302325, IMG submission 201948) | Peat permafrost microbial communities from Stordalen Mire near Abisko, Sweden - Palsa_T0_2 | ecosystem: Environmental > Terrestrial > Soil > Palsa > Peat permafrost | place: Sweden: Abisko... | reverse complement strand
AGCGGCAGCAGCCGCTCCCGTCAGGGACCGGCCCGCAGGGGCCGGCCCGTTGGCCGACGGGTCCGCAGGCGCCGTTGCCGGGGACGGGTCCCCGGCCCCTGATCACCCCGCCGGACGCGGGCCAGCCGGCCGCGCCAACGGGCTGGAATCGCGACACCGGCGAGTGGGAGAGGGCCGCCCGGGCGGAGCGGCCCGCTCAGTTTGCCGAGCCTGCCTACCCGGTTGAAGACGACTACCCGGTCGGGTCAGGGGACGGTTCGGGGCCGTGGCCCGCGGCCTCCGCCTTCCCTGGCCCGCCGAGCGTGACCGATGCGACCGGTGCGACCGGCACGAACGCTGCGGTCGGCGCGGGCGCGGGCGGCAAGCCGGAGCGCCACTCGCACCGGGCGAGCAAGCACGGGCGGCCGAGCCGGTGGCGCGGCTCGGCCGATCGGCCTGGTCGGGACGGGGAGTCATGATGCGCCGCTTCGCGCTCCTCGGCGGGGTGCTGCTCGCGCTCGCCGCGGTCGCCGTCTTCGCCCTGTCGACCAAGCCGGCCGCGAGCCGGGCCACGGTCGCGGCCGGGCAGGCCGCCGCCGTGACGTCGGTCACGAGATCGTGCCCGCCGTCGGCGCCGGGCGAGGGCGCGGCCCACGTGTCCATGATCGCGGTGCCCCCGCAGTCGGCCGCCGCTTCGTCAGCGGGCACGGCCAAGACCGCGGCCGCCGCCGCCGGCTCCGCCACGCTGAGCTCGGTCCCGGCCGCGCCCGTCACGCCCGCCGCGACCGCGCCGGCCAAGGGCAAGCCGACGGCAGCCGGGACGCCGACGCCCGGCCGCACCACCCCGACGAGCAACGGCACGTCGACTGCCCAGCCCGCTCCGGCCGTGCCCGTGTCCGTCAACGCGCCGGCCGCGGCGACCACGGTCACCGCCCCTGGCGGCGCCGACGGCGGCGCCAGCTCGGTCTCGGCCACCGGGCAGATGGCAGAGGGATTCGAGGCGGAGCAGGCCGACTCGTCGGGCATGGGCCTGGTGAGCTGCTCGCACCCGAGCTCCGACATGTGGTTCGTGGGTTCGGGCGAGCCGGACGTCTGGCTGTACCTGACGAACTCGGGGACCGCCCAGGCCAGCGTCGACGTGACCATCCTGACCGACACCGGCCAGCAGAGCGGCCTCGCCAACGCGATCACGGTCGCACCGGACCAGGTCGTCGCGGAGAACGTGTCGCCCTACGTGCACGGCGCCCAGGCGATCGCCCTGCACGTGCAGACGAGTACCGGTCAGATCGCCGCCTCGGTCTGGGAGGGCGCCGGGTCGGGCAACGGCGCCTGGCTGCCGCAGGCCGCCGCGCCGTCGACGACCGTGGTGATCCCCGGCCTGACGGTGGCGAGCAGCTCGGCCCGGCTGTTCGTGACGGTGCCCGGCGCGACCAACGCGAAGCTGAAGGTCGTCGCGTACACCCCGGCCGGCGCGTACACCCAGTTCGACAGCGCCAGCGACCCGGTTCAGGCCTCGGCCGCCGCGACCACCCCGGTGACCCTCAGCTCGCTGGGGGCGTCGGCGGCCGGGCTCGAGCTGACGTCGAACGTGCCGATCGTGGCGGGCGTACTGGTCCCGGGCGCGGGCATCGGCTCGTTCACGGCCGGGACCGTCCCCGTCGCCGATCAGGGCGTGATCGCGGGGAATCCGGCCACCCGCGGTCTCACTATCGGCCTGCTGCTGACCGCGCCCGGGGCCGCCGCCACCGCCGACGTCAACATCATCTCCTCGGACGGCGCCGTTACGTCGCCGGCCGCCCTGCAGGACGTGGCCGTCGGCGCCGGGCGCACGCTCGCGGTCGCGGTGCCGCGACCGCCGGGCGGGCAGCCGTTCGCGATCGTGCTCACGCCCAAGGCGGGCTCAGGCCCGCTGTACGCCGCCCGGGTGGTGACCTCGGGCACCGGCGGCCTCACGGCCGCGGTCACGTCGCTGCTGCCGGTGCAGAGCGCGCTGACCGAGATCACCCTGCCGCCGGTCCAGAACTCCTACACCGCCGTCCTTCCCTAAGCCTGGAGGGGCCGGCCGCCCTCGGGGTCCCCGGTTCCGGTCCGGGTCCCGGTTAGTCGAGGCCGCCCCGGTAACCGGGGTCAACCGATTCCGGCTCGACGCCGAGGAAGTCGGCGAACTCCTCGACCAAGACGTCGAACACCAGATCGCTAAGCTCGCCGTCGTTGTCGGCCCTGGCCAGCAGCGGGCGCCGGTACACGATGATGCGGGCCGGCGTGGCCGGCCGGGCCGGGTCACGGGACTCCGGCGACGCTGGCACGGTTCGCGCCAGCGGGAGCGGAACGCTGTCGTCGGTCAGCTCGTCGGCCTCGGGCACCTCCTGAACGGCGAACTCAACCCCCGCCAGCTCGGCCTCCCAGCGCCCCTCAAGGCGCGCCACGGCGTCTAGCACCATATCGTCGAACTGCTGCGACCTGGTGCGGTAGAGCGGCACCGCCGGGGGTATCAGGCGGCCCCGCAGGCCCCGTCCGTGCCGGTCGCGTCGCCGGACTCGAGGGGACTGGGCCGGCTGGATAGCGCCGTTCTCACCGCTGCTCACAGTTACTGAGAGTATCCCCGGCGGGTGCCGATCGGATACTGGCCAGCCGGACAGGAGGCAGACAAAACGACACGATCGCGAACCGTGCCCGGGGTGGTGGCGAAAATGGCTCCGGATAGGTACCGTCAGCCGTTGTGAGCGAGAACGAAAACCTGCCGGCGACCCGGGGGGCGGCGCCGGCCGGACAGTCTGACGACTGCGCCAACGCTCACGCCGACACGCGTCGTTCGCGTGCCGTTAACCGTCTGGTGAGCGAGGTGGGCTGGTGAATACCCGTTGCTGCTCGCGTACCGCGTGCAAGAAGCCTCCCGTTTACACGCTCACATACGTGTATAGGGACTCGACCGCAGTGCTGGGGCCGCTTGCGGTCTCGGTCGACCCGCACTCCTGGGACCTGTGCGAAATGCACGCCGGGCGACTGGTGGTGCCGCGCGGCTGGGACGTGGTCCGGCTGCCGCCCGACCCGGCCCAGGAGCGGGCCGACGATCTCGAGGCGCTTGCGAACGTGGTGCGTGAGGTCGGGTCGCGTTCGGTGCCGTCCCGGGCGGCGGCCCAGCCGCGCCCGGCCGGGCCGGGACGCCCGGCCGCGCAGCCGCTCCCGGCCGTCTCCGAGCCAGTCGGCCAGGGCGTCGAGGTCGGCCGCCGCGGTCACCTGCGGGTGCTGCGCTCCGCCCCGTCTCCCGCGCCGGAGGCGTAACTCGATCCCGTTGGCTGATCCGGGTTGCCGAGCGCGGTCCCGTGGGGTAAACACCTTTCGCGACCGATAGGTTTGGTGCTGGGAAGAGTCTGTTAGATGGGATCAGTCAGAAGGCGGGACTAAACGTGAGCGACCTTGACAAGATCTTCAAGGCTTATGACGTCAGGGGTGTCGTACCTGACGAGCTTGACGAGAGCGTGGCCGAGGCGGTCGGCGCGGCGTTTGTCCGGCTGACTGGGGCGAAGACGATCGTCACGCTGCATGACATGCGCGCCAGCAGCGGCCCGCTGGCCGACGCGATCGGCCGCGGCGCGACGTCCCAGGGCGCGGACGTCATCAGGGGCGGACTCGGCTCCACCGACATGGTGTACTACGCCTCCGGGTCGCTCGGCATCCCCGGCGCGATGGTCACCGCCAGCCACAACCCGGCCCGCTACAACGGGATCAAGCTCTGCAAGGCCGGCGCCAAGCCGGTCGGCATCGAGACCGGCCTGGCCGAGATCAAGGCGATGGTGGAGCACGGCGTCCCCGCCTACGACGGCGCGCCGGGCACGACCACCGACAAGGACCTGCTGCCGGGCTACGCCGAATACCTCAAGAAGCTGGTCGACCTGTCCGGCATCCGCCCGCTCAAGGTCGTCGTCGACGCGGGCAACGGCATGGGCGGCTACACCGTGCCGACCGTGTTCGAGGGGCTGCCGATCACCCTCATCCCGCTCTACTTCGAGCTCGACGGCTCGTTCCCGAACCACGAGGCGAACCCGATCGACCCGGAGAACCTGCGCGACCTGCAGCGGGCGGTCAAGGAGCACAAGGCCGACATCGGCCTGGCCTTCGACGGCGACGCGGACCGCTGCTTCATCGTCGACGAGCGGGGCGAGATCGTCTCGCCGTCCGTGCTCGCCGCGCTGATCGCCACCCGCGAGCTGGCCCGCGAGCCAGGCTCGGCCGTGATCCACAACCTGATCACCTCCCGCGCGGTGCCCGAGCTGGTCACCGAGCACGGCGGCACCCCGGTCAGGACCCGGGTCGGGCACTCGTTCATCAAGGCGAAGATGTCCGAGCACAACGCCATCTTCGGCGGCGAGCACTCGGGCCACTTCTACTTCAGGGACTTCTGGTTCGCCGACTCGGGCATGCTGGCGGCGCTGCACGCGCTGGCCGCGCTCGGCCATGACAGCCGGCCGCTGTCGGCCATCCTCAGCGAGTTCTCCCGCTACGCCGATAGCGGCGAGATCAACAGCGAGGTCTCCGACCAGGCCGCCGCGACGGCGAAGATCAAGAGCATTTACTCCGAACGGTCCGGGGTTACCCTCGACGAGCTGGACGGTCTCACCGTCCTCGGGGACACGTGGTGGTTCAACGTCCGTCCGTCGAACACCGAGCCGCTGCTCCGGCTCAACGTGGAGGCGTCGAGCGAAGCGGAAGTGGCCGCCATCCGCGACGAGGTACTCGGCCTGATCCGCACACAGTTATCCCCCGGGGGGACGACCCCCCGTACCCCCCGCGGCATGCCCGATGAGAGGCGAGGATATCGAGCATGCGAGCTTCGGGAGAAAGGACCTCGTATGGAAATTGAAGACTGGGTGATGGAGTTCATCGTCTGCCCGAAGTGCCGAGCCGACCTGCGGGCGGACGAGGCTGCCAGCGAGCTCGTGTGCACCGGGTGCGGGCTTGCCTACCCGGTTCGCAACAGCATTCCGGTGCTGCTGGTGGACGAGGCCCGCCAGACGCCGCTGCCGCAGGCGGAGGGAAGCGCGGGGTGAATACGCCGCAGGGCGGGGTGGCGCTGGCCGCCCTTCGCCTCGACGACGCCGAGCTCATCGAGTCGGGCGACCCGGGCGGCATGCTCAGGCAGGTCGCCTCGTCCGCGGCGCAGGTCAGGACCGCGCTGAGCGCGTGCGCGGAGACCGATCTCTCCCAGCTCAGCCCGGACGTGCGGCCGCGCGCGATCGTGGTCGCCGGGTCGGGCGGCGCGGGCGGCGCGGTATTCGCGCGCGATGCGCTCGCCGCGATCTGCGGGACCGGAGTCCCGGTCCAGGTGACCGGCGTGTCCGGGTACCAGCTGCCGGGCTGGATCGGCGCCGCCGACCTGGTGATCGCGGTGTCCCGCTCCGGCCACACGGCCGAGACGATGGCGCTGGCGGCAGAGGCCGCGCGGCGCGGCTGCCACCTGATCGGGGTGGGCGCGCCGGGCTCGCCCCTGCAGGAGCTCGCCGCCCGCGCCCGGGGGACGTTCATCCCGGTGACCACGGTCGGGCCTGCTCGCGCGATGGCGTGGGCGCTGACCGTGCCGCTGCTGGTGGTTGCGACCAGGCTCGGCGTGGCCCGCCTGGACGAGGCGGACTACGAGTCGGCCGCCGCCGTGATGGAGGACGTGTCGCACCAGTGCCGCCCGTCGAGCGAGTCGTTCGTCAACCCGGCCAAGTCGCTGGCGCTTGACCTGATCGGCCGGCTCCCGCTGATCTGGGGCGGGTCGGACCTGGCGGCGGCGGCCGCGCGGCGGTTCGCCTCCCAGCTCGCCGCCAACGCCAAGTACCCGGCGCTGGCAGGGGTGCTGCCGGCCGCCGGGCACGACCAGGTGGCCACGTTCGACGGCCCCTACGCGCCCCCGCCCGAGCCGGTGTTCCCCGCCGCCGAGGGCTTCGGACGGCTCGGAGGGCTAGCCGAGGACGGATTCGACGACGGCGATTTCGACTCGTTCTCCGACGCGGGCGACGACGAGCTCGGCCTTGACGGGCCGCCCATGGACGAGGCGCAGCTGCGGCTGGTGCTGCTGGCCGATCAGGCGGGCGAGCACCCGGTCGTGGAGCGGACCAGGATCGCGGCCGCGTCGCTGGCGCAGGCGCGCGGCATCGACGTGTCGGAGATCGCGATGGAGGGCGGCGCCCCGCTGCGGCGGCTGGCCGGGATGGTGCAGTTGATCGACTATGCCTCGGTATACCTCGGGATCGCGAGCGGGATCGATCCGCTGGCAATCGCGGCGATCAAGGATCTGCGAGACCTGACCGGGCGCGAGTGAAGTCAGTCATCGCCGCGCTCGCGGCCAACCTGGCCATCGCGATCGCGAAGTTCGCCGCGTTTTTCCTGACTGGATCGGCGTCGCTGCTGGCCGAAGCCATCCACTCGGTGGCCGACACCGGCAACGAGGTGCTGCTGTTGATTGGCGGCGGCCGGTCGCAACGGGCCCGCACGACCGAGCATCCGTTCGGCTTCGGCCGGGAACGGTACTTCTACGCCTTCGTGGTGGCGGTGATGCTGTTCACCGTCGGGGCGGCGTTCTCGCTCTACGACGGCATCCACAAGATCATCAGCCCCGGCCAGCTCGACAACGCGGCGATCGCCTACGCCGTGCTGGGCGTGTCGGCCGTCCTGGAGGGCTTCTCGCTGCGGACCGGGATCCGCGAGTCGAACGAGCATCGGGGCGGGCGCAACTGGGGGCAGTTCGTCCACCTGACCAAGATCCCCGAGCTGCCGGTCGTGCTCCTTGAGGACAGCGCGGCCCTGCTCGGGCTGCTCTTCGCCTTCCTTGGCATCTTGCTGTCCCAACTGACCGGGCACGAGCAGTGGGACGGGGTCGGGTCGGTCGGCATCGGCCTGCTGCTCGCCTCCGCCGCCCTCATCGTCGGCTACGAGACCAAGAGCCTGCTCATCGGCGAATCGGCCTCGGAGGAGGTGACGGCGCGGATCGTCGTCGCGGTGGAAAGCGGTCCCGAGCAGTACCGCCTCATCCACCTGCGGACGTCGCACATCGGACCGGAATCGCTGCTGGTGGCGGGCAAGATCGGAGTGGCCGCCGAGCTGACGGCGGCCGACCTGGCGGCGGGCATCGACGCGACCGAGCAGCGGATCCGGGCGGCGGTGCCGATCGCGGAGACGATCTACCTGGAGCCGGACATTTACCGCCCGGGCCAGGAAGACCTGACCGACCCGTCGATCGCCGTGGTGCAGCGCACCAGCCGCCGCCCGCGGCTGCCCCGCCGCCGCTCGAGCTAGCGGCAGGCAACGGCGGCACGCCCGTCCGCCCGGGACCGTCAGCCGCGTCGGTGCGTGTCGCCGGTGCCGAGCGCGCGCAGCGCGCGCTCCTTCTCGCAGTCGAGCGCGCGGCCGGCCCCGGGGCCGGCCGGCACGTGGCCGGTGCGACGGCCGAGGTCGGCCACGGCCGCGCGGGTGGCCGGGTCGGTCAGCACGCGGAGCCCGAACGCGAGCGCGGCCGGGGTGATGTCGTACTGTTGCTCGATGCGCAGGGCGGTGGTGATCGCGGCCATGTCCTCGTCGGTGAACTGCCGGTGCGCCTGGCCGCGCCCGCTGGGCCGATCCCGCAGCGGCGGCAGCAGACCGAGGTCCTCCCGGTAGCGGAGCATCCGGGGGGACAGGCCGAGCCGCGCGGCGGCCTCCGTAATCCGCATGATGACTAATCTAACATTTATTTGTTAGAAAACCCACCCCAAGCGTGCGGCCGGGCCCCGGGATCGCGTAGCGTCGTGTCCGATGCCGCACGCCGGCCGCCCACACGTCAATGGAGGAGTCACGCGCATGAGCGCCGAACCGTACAAGGTCGCCGACATTCACCTGGCTGATTTTGGCCGCAAGGAGATCCAGCTCGCCGAGCACGAGATGCCCGGCCTGATGGCCACCCGCGCGGAGTACGCCGAATCCCAGCCGCTGCGCGGCGCGCGGATCACCGGCTCCCTGCACATGACCATCCAGACCGCCGTCCTGATCGAGACCCTGGTCGCGCTGGGCGCGCAGGTCCGCTGGGCCAGCTGCAACATCTTCTCGACCCAGGACCACGCCGCCGCCGCGATCGCGGTCGGCCCCGACGGGACCCCGGACGACCCCAAGGGCATCCCGGTCTTCGCCTGGAAGGGCGAGACCCTCGATGAGTACTGGTGGTGCACGGTCCAGGCGCTGACCTGGCCGAACGGCGAGGCGCCGAACATGATCCTCGACGACGGCGGCGACGCCACCCTCTTCGTGCACAAGGGCGCGGAGTACGAGGCGGCCGGCGCGGTGCCCAGCCCGTCCGAGACCGACAGCGAGGAGTGGGTGGTCATCCTCGACAAGCTCCGCGACTCGCTGGCCGATGCGCCCGGCAAGTGGACCAAGGCCGTCGAGACGATCAAGGGCGTCACCGAGGAGACCACCACCGGCGTGCACCGGCTGTACGAGATGCACAAGGCCGGCTCGCTCAAGTTCCCGGCGATCAACGTCAACGACTCGGTCACCAAGTCCAAGTTCGACAACAAGTACGGCTGCCGGCACTCCCTGATCGACGGGATCAACCGCGGCACCGACGTCCTCATCGGCGGCAAGGTCGCGCTCGTCCTCGGCTACGGCGACGTCGGCAAGGGCTGTGCGGAGTCGCTGCGCGGCCAGGGCGCCCGGGTGATCGTCACCGAGATCGACCCGATCTGCGCGCTGCAGGCGGCGATGGACGGCTACCAGGTCAGCACGCTCGACGACGTCGTCGGCCAGGTCGACATCTTCGTCACCACGACCGGCAACAAGGACATCATCCTGGCCGCCGACATGGCGAAGATGAAGCACCAGGCCATCGTCGGCAACATCGGGCACTTCGACAACGAGATCGACATGGCCGGCCTGGCGGCGACCCCCGGCATCAAGCGGGTCAACGTCAAGCCGCAGGTCGACGAGTGGCGCTTCCCGGACGGCCACACGATCATCGTGCTGTCCGAGGGCCGCCTGCTCAACCTGGGCAACGCGACCGGCCACCCGTCCTTCGTGATGTCGAACTCGTTCACCAACCAGGTGATGGCGCAGATCGAGATCTTCACCAAGCCCGAGGCCTACCCGGTCGGCGTCTACACGCTGCCCAAGCACCTGGACGAGAAGGTCGCCCGGCTGCACCTGGACGCGCTCGGCGTCAAGCTGACCGTGCTCAGCAAGGACCAGGCCGACTACATCGGCGTCCCGGTCGAGGGCCCCTACAAGCCGGATCACTACCGGTACTGATTTCTCGTCAGTCTGTGAACAGATGAGTACCGACGCTCCGCGCCGGTACCGGACCGTCCCCGGGCTCGCTGAGCTCGGGGACGGGCGGATCAGCTATGCGGAACGGTCCATGCCGCTGCTGGCGGCGCTCGCCTCGCGGTTTGCGGCCGAACGGCCGTTCGACGGGATGATCATCGCCGCCTGCCTGCACGTGACGGCGGAGACGGCGGTGCTCGTCCGGGCGCTGCGGGCCGGCGGCGCGCGGGTCCGGCTGGCGGCGTCCAATCCGCTCTCCACCCAGGACGACATCGCCGCGGCGCTCGCGTCCGGCGACGGGGTGGAGGTCTTCGCCCGGGCCGGGGTCGACCGGGACACGTACTACGAGCACATCGCGCTCGCGCTCGGCGCCGACCGCCCAGGCGGGATCGGCGACGCTGAGGGCCCCGACCTGGTCCTCGACGACGGCGGCGACCTGGTGTCGACGCTGCACACGCGCGCGCGGCCGGAGGTCCTCGACCGGGTGCGCGGGGGGTGCGAGGGGACGACCACCGGCGTGCTCCGGCTGCGCCGGATGGCGGCCGACGGCACGCTCGCGTTCCCCGTCATCGCGGCCAGCGACACGCCGGTCACCCGGCTGGTGGACAACCGGCATGGCACCGCTCAGTCGGTCATCGACGGGCTGCTGCGCGCCAGCGGGATCCTGCTGGCGGGGAAGACCGTGGTGGTGGCCGGGTTCGGCGCCTGCGGGGTCGGCATCGCCGAGTCCGCCCGCGCCCTGGGGGCGCGGGTCGTCATCACCGAGGTTGACCCGGTCCGGGCGCTCGACGCGGTGCTGCGCGGGTTCCTGGTGCTGCCGCTGGCCGACGCGGCCCCGATCGGCGAGGTGTTCATCACCGCGACCGGCTCCACCGACGTGATCACCGGCCAGCATCTGGCGGTGATGCGGGACGGGGCGATCCTCGCCAACGCCGGCCACTTCGACGTCGAGATCGACGTGCGGGCGCTGGCCGCCCTGGCGGTCGGCGTGCAGTCCGATGTGCGGCCGCACGCCGACGCCTACGAGCTGGCCGACGGCCGCCGCCTGCTGCTGCTGGCCGAGGGCCGGGTGGTCAACCTGGTCGCCGCCAACGGCCATCCGCCCGAGGTCATGGACCTGGCGTTCGGCATCGAGGCCCTCACGCTGGCCCGGCTCGCCCGGACGTCGCAGCGGCTTCCCGCGGCCGTTCACCCGGTGCCGTCGGACATCGATGCCGAGGCGGCTCAGATGGTGCTGGCCGCCCTGGGCACGAGGACCGACTCCCTCACTCCGGCCCAGCGCGCCTACCTGGCGAGCTGGCGGCTCGGGTCCTAGCCAGGGCGGCGGTCAGCCAGGACCACCCCGGGCGGCCGCTCTCGGACGGTGTCAGCGCCAGCCAGCCGAGCAGCGCCAGCGGGTAGGCGTAGTAGCCGAACCTGGTCGACGGGTCCAGCGTGAACAGGGCCGCGTAGCCGACCGCGAGGCGGAACGCGACATCGCGGACGTCGCGCGGCGGGCGCAGCAGCAGCCAGGCGACGAACGCCAGCACCGCGATGACCATCAGCGCCACCGCGGCCGCGTGGCCGGCCGGGCCGAGCTCGGCGATCAGGTGGCCAGGGAGCGGGCTCTGGGCGGGCGTCTTGTACTTGGTGGAGCCGAGCGGGTACTCGATCAGGTTCTGCTTGACCGCGTTGACCGCGCTCGGCGACGCCAGCGCGGCCGGCGCCCCGGCGGCCGCGAGGACCACGGTCAGCCCGATCGCCGAGGCGGCGAAGCGGGCGGCCGCGCGCGGCGCGGACCGGACCCACGCCATCACCCCCAGCACCGGGATCACCGCCCACGCGGTCGTCTTCATCGCGCAGGCCAGCGCGAGGACGAGGCCCGCCCAGACCAGCCGCTCCCGGTACGCCAGGGCCAGCGTCAGGCAGGTGAGCGCGATGACCGGGGGGTCGGTGACGCCGACCGAGAGCGGGAACGCGATGACCGGCGAGACGGCGGCGACCGTGGTGAGCCAGGCCAGGCGGTTCCGGCACTGACGGCAGTCGCGGATCCGGTGCGGCGAGACCACGGTGAACGCGGCCGCGAGGGTGACGATGGTGACCAGCGTGGTCCAGATCCGGGGGTCGCCGATGACGCCGCCAAGGCCGGCCGATCGCGGCAGGCCGAAGATCTCCATGACCGGCAGATACGGGTTGTAGGACTCCCAGCCCGTCAGCAGGGGCTGCGGCAGGTAGGGGGTGCCGTGCTTGAGCAGGTAGTTCGCCGACTGGCTGATGACGACGACCTCGCCAGTGGGCGCCGCCTTGGTGATCAGCCAGAACAGCGGCGCGATGAGCGCCCCGCCGGCCGCCGCCGCCAGCGGGATCAGCCAGCTCCTGGTGATCAGGAGCAGAACCGTCGTCACCGCGTACCCGCCGCAGGCCCAGGCCGCCCAGGTGCCGTCGGCGTGGCCGGTGAGGATGGTCACCCCGGCGTACAGCGTGAAGGCCGCGAACCACCAGGTCATCGCCCGCCGGCTGGGCAGGTCGAAATGACCGGCGGACGCGCTGTCGGCCGCGTGCCGGTACTCGTCGTCGTGCGCGTGCGGCTGGAGCGGCTGCCCCGTTGCCTCAGCGTCGTCGGTCCCTGTCAAGGACTCGCTTCCCACGGTTACTCAGGTTACGTTCACCAGGGCATCAGCCGCGTCGGCGCGCAGGGGTACTCCCGGCGGCCGACCCGGTCGACCGGGCCGGCCGTTCAGGGCAGCTTCCAGTCGACCGGCGCGGCGCCGCTCGACTCGAGCAGCTGATTGGCCCGGCTGAACGGCCGCGTGCCGAAAAATCCGTTGTGCGCGGACATGGGGCTGGGGTGCGCGGACTCGATGATCGGCGTACTCCCCAGCAGCGGGGCCAGATTCCTGGCGTCACGCCCCCACAAGATGGCCGCCAGCGGCTTGTCCCGCCCGACGAGGGCGCGGATCGCCTGCTCGGTGACCTCCTCCCAGCCCTTGCCGCGGTGGCTGCCGGGCTTGCCCGGCTGGACCGTCAGCACCCGGTTGAGCAGCAGCACGCCGCGCTCGGTCCACGGGGTCAGGTCGCCCGTGGCCGGCGTCGGGTAGCCCAGGTCCTGCGAGTACTCGCGGAAGATGTTCTGCAGCGACCCGGGCAGCCGCCTGACGCCCGGGTCGACGGAGAAGCTCAGCCCGACCGGGTGACCCGGCGTCGGGTACGGGTCCTGGCCCATGATCAGCACCCGCACGTCGTCAAACGGCTGGCTGAAGGCCCGCAGCACATTCTCTCCGGCCGGCAGGTACCGCCGGCCGGCCGCGACCTCGGCGCGCAGGAATGCGCCCATCCGGGTGATCTGATCGGCGACTGGCTCGAGGGCGTCCGCCCAGCCCGCCTCGACAACCTTGTTCAACGGCTCCGGCATGCACAGCACTCTAGTGCGCGAAGGGTGTTCTTCCTCTGGACCGGGCTCAAGGGGCGGCGCCGCCCTGCCCGGCCTGGCCATCCTCATCGTGTGATGTTGGAGGCACGCGTTACCGCGCCCGGACCTGAGCCGTATGCCAGTAATATCCTTTTTCCGCGATCGTGAATGACGCCTACCTACCCCCGACTGCTCTATCTATCCACCTGGAACCGACGCGACCGATAGGTTATCCCTGGCCATCGGGCCTGCTTCCGTCGCCGCCAGAGGCGGCACCGCAGGCCGTCGTGACCACCTATGATGTGTTTTCGTCGCCGTTTCCGGCGGTTAACGTATTATGGTTAGCAGTGGTTATAATAAAACAGTCGTAATTATGTTATTCAGTCCCTAAGGGCTAATATCCGAATATGTCCGAGTCTGCTCGGCGGCGGCAGCGGTAGGGCCGCGGCGTCGGCTGCGGTCAGGTCCGACCTCCGGCGGGACGCGTGGGGCGCCGGCGGCGCGTACCGTCAAACGGGCTCGCCGGTGGTGCGGAGCTGGTAAAAAGGGGTTAACCTGCGCATGGTGGTGGCGGGTCAAGCGGCGGGCAGGACCGTCTGCCGCCGTGAACGCTCGCTTGGAGCAATACACATGGAACGATGGGGCCCATGAAGGGACGCGTGCTAGTCGTCGATGACGACGCGGCGCTTGCGGAGATGCTCGGCATCGTCCTCCGCGGTGAGGGATTCGAGCCGACGTTCGTCGCCGACGGGG
>Ga0302325_10021858_pt1 | contig 13394 bp, 8 predicted proteins | sample Palsa_T0_2_FD_201948 | JGI IMG/M metagenome (GOLD analysis project Ga0302325, IMG submission 201948) | Peat permafrost microbial communities from Stordalen Mire near Abisko, Sweden - Palsa_T0_2 | ecosystem: Environmental > Terrestrial > Soil > Palsa > Peat permafrost | place: Sweden: Abisko... | reverse complement strand
CAAGCTGTCGGGCGGCGTCGCGGTCGTCAAGGTCGGAGCTGCGACCGAGACCGAGATGAAGGAGAAGAAGCACCGCGTCGAGGACGCGCTGCAGGCCACCCGCGCCGCCCTCGAGGAGGGCATCGTGCCGGGCGGCGGCGTCGCGCTGCTCGAGGCGACATCCGCGATCAAGCTGGACGCGATCGAGGAAGAGGACGAGAAGACCGGCGCGAAGATCGTGCTGCGCGCGCTCGAGGAGCCGCTGCGTCAGATCGCCGAGAACGCCGGGCTCGAGGGCTCGGTAGTCGTCAACGAGGTCCGCAAGGCCAAGAAGGGCTGGGGCCTCAACGCCGCCACGAACGAGATCGTCGATCTCGTCGCAGCCGGCGTGATCGACCCGGCGATGGTCACGCGCTCTGCGCTGCAGAACGCCGCGTCGATCGCGAAGAACATCCTCACGACCGAGGCGATCGTCGCCGAGATGCCGGAGAAGGACAACGGCGGTGGCGGCGGCATGCCGGACATGAGCGGAATGATGTAAGAGGCTGCGGGAGCCCGGCGTTGCCGGGCTCTCCTCGCTGCACTCTTGAGGGCCCGGCTTGATGCCGGGCCCTCGCTTTTTTGGGGGCCTGCCGGCGGGTTGGCTGTTGGTGGGTTGCGGCGGAGCGCGGGGGGCGGGGCGCGGGGCATCCGGTGCGCGCGGGGCGCGCCGGGCGGAGCTTCCCGTGCGCGCGATGCGCGGCGGCTTCAGGACATGCCGCTGCGGACCGCCTGGACGGCGGCCTGGATGCGGTTCTCGAGCTGGAGCTTGTCGAGGATGCTCGCGATGTGGTTGGCGATGGTGTTCGCGCTGAGCAGCAACTCCTCCCCGATCTGCTGGTTGGTCTTGCCGCTTGCCAGCAGCGCGAAGATCTGGAGCTCGCGCTCGGTGAGGACAGCCCTGATCGCAGTCGCAACGCTCGCGCTGCCGGCGGTGACGGGGATGTCGCGCTCGCGGATGCGCTCGAGGAGCTTGCCCGCGATCTGCGGCGAGATGACCGATTCGCCGGCCGCGGTCGCCCTGACGGCGGCGACGATCGCCTCCGGCGTGGCGGACTTGAGGATGTAGCCGTCCGCTCCGGCGACGATCGCCTCGACGACGCGATTCTGCTCGCTGCGGGTGAGAATCAGGATGCGCGTGGCGGGCGCGAGCATCGTCAGCCGCTCGATCGTCTCGACCCCCGCGTTCCCTGGCAGCCGCGGGTCGATCAGGACCACGTCAGGGCGCAGATCGACGACCACCTCGACGGCGTCCAGCGCGTTCGCGGCCTCGCCGACGAGCTCGAGGCCGCCGGCGGCGAGTGCCTGTGCGACCGCGCCACGGATCAGCGGTTCGTCGTCAACCAGGACGACGGTGAATGCCCGTCGTCGCTCGTGGGCGGGATTGCGCTCTGCTGGCATCGCGATCGAGGGTGAGGGTTGACCATGCCGGATGCTCCCCCGAGCCGCCCCCGTCCTCGGTCTCACCCCACAGGGTCCCGTCAAACGTACCAGCACCGAGAGGTGGGGCCCGCATGCCGGCGGCCCCCGGGGCGGTCAGAGACGGCCACCTCAGGGTCGGTCGGGCCCCCCAGGCAGGTTCGATCGAGCCATATGCGGGAAATCCCTGATCGCCTAGGGTCCCTGCTCGCCTCGTTCTTCACACCTCAGACAGCCAGGAGCCGGCCATACTCAGTCACCGATCGCGCCCCGCTTCCCGCCCAGATCGATTTGCAACACGCGTGGGAAGATTCGCGATCACCTGGCGAGTTCGGAGAATGCGGACGCGGATCGTCTGCGCCAGCGTGGCGGTTGCGGCGCTCGCGCTGGGCGGATCGCTGCTCGCGGTGAGCGGCGTGTCAGCGGCGACGGATACGTCCGTGACCTGGACTGGGCAGGGCGCAACCGGTGCGACGGGCTCGGAGTGGTCGACGGCGGCCAACTGGAGCACCACGGGGGGCAACGTTGCGCCCGCCAGCGGGGACACCGTTGCCACGCTCGACTTCCCGGTATTGACCGGCTGCACCGGGGACACGTGCTACACGAGCCTTGACAACTTCGGCGCGCTGAGCGTGAACCGGCTCGACATCGACGACGCCGCCCCGTACATGATCACCGGAGCAACCGCGATCACGCTGACAGGTGGGATCACCGCTGCCACGAGCGACACCACGAACAACATTTCGGCCTTCAACGTGCCGATCACGCTCGGCGGCGCGCAGACGTGGTCGGTCACCGGAAACGCGCCGACTGCGTACGTCGGCGACCTGTCGCTTGGGGGCAACGTGACGGGCGTGGCCGACCCCCTTGCGATCACGCTCGGCCAGGAGGCCGAGCTTGGCCTGGCCGCGACCGACGAGGTCGGCGCCGTGACGGTCACGGGCGCGAACCTGAGCGCCGGAGCCGCCGTCAACGGGCAGCTCGAGATGGCCAACACGAATGGCACGGCCGACGATCTCAACGGCACCGACGCGAACGCCGTTGGGCTGAACGACGTACAGCTGAACGCGAGCAACACCTCGATCGGCCCGCTCACGGTCACCAACGGCGTCGTTGCCCTCGGCAGCGGCTTCGGAGCGGCGCAGACGCTGACGGTGAACGGCTCGGCGACGTTCAACACCAGCGCGCTGACCTTTTACCTCACGAAGGGTGGTGCTACAGCCGGAACGGACTATCCGCAGCTCAGCGCGAGCGGCGCCGTAAACCTGGGCGGCGCGACGCTGACCCTCGGTGTGACCGCCGGTTTGTGTCCCGTGATGCCCGCGATCGCCCCCGGTTCGGGCGTCGAGACGCTCGTGTCGGCGGCGAGCCTGACGGGGACATTCGCCGGGGTACCGAACGGCTCGATCGTGAAGGTCGCGTGTGGCGTGACGTCCGCGGCGGAGCCCGCGATGATGATCAACTACACGAGCACCACCGTGACGGCGACCCCGGTCTCGAGCTTTGTGTGGACCGGCGCGTCGACATCTCCGAGCTTCGACGCTTCCGCCCCCACCAACTGGACCGGCCCCGCGGGCACCGCGGCGCCGACCTCAGGGCCCACGATCGGGGTTCTCAGCTTCCCGGCGCTCACCAGCTGCACGACGACCTGTTACACGGCCGACGACGACCTCGCCGGCGCCCTCACCGTGGATCAGCTGCAGCTCGGTGGTTCGGGCAACTACGCGATCGGCGACAGCGGGACAAACGGGGTGACGCTTGGCAGCGGCGGGCTGACGGCGGTGCCGACCGGCTCGATTCTCGGATGGACGTTCGCCCCGCCGATCACGATCAGCGCCCCGCAGACGTGGAGCATCGCGGATGCCAAGCTGACGCTGAGCAGCCTGCTCAGCGCCACAAGCGAAGCGCTCAATTCGGTCGACACGCTGACGGTCGACACGGCATCCGGCGGGACCCTGGCGTTGACCCACGACAACGAGGTCGGAGCGTTCACCGCAGTCGGCGGCACTTCGCCGGGCACGCTCACGCTCGACGGAACGTCGGGGACCACGGCTCACCTCGACTCCGCTGACGGCAACACCGTCACGTTGACCGACGGGGTCACCTTCGATGCGGCGTTTGCCGCCGTCGGGCCCCTGGTGAGCACCGGGTCGACCACACAGATCGGCACGCCGGGTACGACGACCCCGGCCGGATCGCTGAGCGCTCCGAGCGCGAACTTCGACTCCGGCAGCACGGTGGACTTCGAGATTCCCGGCTCCGGCTCGACGGCCGGGGTCGACTTCGGGCAGCTCGCCGCAACGGGGACCGTCGCGTTGAACGGGACGCTCGAGATCAATGCCAACCAGGCCGACAGCAACTGCACGGCGCCGACGGCGGGCACGGTCTACACGCTCGTGTCCGCCGGCACCCTCAGCGGCACGTTCGCCAACGCCGCCGCGAGCGGGGACTCGATCACGGACGGCTGTGACAACAGTGTCAGCTACACGATCAACTACACCGGGACCACCGTCACAGCAACCGTGGCGAGCGCGCCGGTCGTCACTCCGACCACGAGCGCGTCGCTCAACTCGCTGGCCTGCACGGCCACGGGGTACTGCGTCGGCGTCGGCAGCTACACCGACTCTGCGATGAACACGGAAGCGATGGTCTCGACCGAGACCGCCGGCGTGTGGGGCCAGGCGAGTGAGATCACACTGCCGAGCGGCGCCCTCACGACCGCCGGCCTGCAGGTCGCGCAGCTGAACGCCGTGACCTGCTCGAGCACGGGCACCTGTGTCGCTGTCGGCAGCTACACCGACGGCTCCGGGAACGGGCAGCCGATGGTCGTCAGCGAGAGCGGCGGCGTGTGGAGCCAGGCGAGTGAGATCGCGCTGCCGGGCGGCGCCGTGACGGCCGCCGGTCAGCAATTCGCCTCGCTGAGTGCGCTGGCGTGCACGAGCGCCCAGAACTGCGTCGCCGCCGGCCTCTACTCCGACGGCTCGACCAACCAGGGGGCGATGGTCGCCACCGAGACAGCCGGAACATGGACAGCGGCCAGCGAACTGGTCCTTCCCACCGGGTTTAATACGGGCGCCGGCTTCGAGTACCCGCAAGTCAATTCGCTGGTCTGCCCGAGCTCCGGGAACTGCGTGGTGTTCGGCACCTACGACGCGGGCGGCTCCGCCTCCAATGATCAGCAGGTGATGGTCGCGACGCAGAGCAGCGGCTGGAGCACCGCCCAGGTCGCGTTGCCGAGTGGTGCTCACGCCGCGGGCTCAGGGCCGGGCCAGGTCGCGTCCGTGGGGTCCAACTCGCTGGCCTGCGACAGCAACGTTCACTGTGTGGCGGTCGGCACCTACATCGACACCAGCAGCACGTTCCAGGCGATGGTCATGACGGGGACCACGAGCGGAACGTGGACCGCGAGTGAGGTGACCGGGCTGCCGAGCGGCGCGGTTGGGGCCATCCTCGGCTCACTGGCCTGCACCGCCGACGGAACCTGCGTGGCCGCCGGGACCTACAGCAGCGCCACGCATGCGCTGGTCGCGGCGGGAACGACGACGGACGCCGGATCGGCGTGGACCACGAGCGCCCTGTCCGAGCCCGCCGGCGCGACCTACGGCTCACTCAGCCTGCTCGCCTGCACGAGCGATACGAGCTGCGAAGGCGTCGGCGGCTACACCGACGCCGCGGGCAACGGGCAGGTGATGGTCGCCACCGACACGAGCGGTACGTGGAGCCCGGCGGTCGAGCTCAGCCTGCCGACCGGCGCGAACACAACGGCGGGAGACCAGTTCGCCGCCGCCAACGCGCTCGCCTGCCCGGCCGCCGGAAGCTGCGCCCTCGTCGGACAGTACGTCGACAGCGGGGGTAACCAGCAGGCGATGGTCGCTGCGGCCAGCGGCGGAACATGGGGCCAGGCAACTGAGATCACGCTGCCCGGTGCGACCCCCACGCCGACCCCCACGCCCACGCCGACGCCGACACCGACACCGACGCCGGCTCCAGCACCGACTCCGGCGCCGGCGCCCGGGGGCGTGGCCGCCTCCACGTTCGGCACGCCGACGTCCGGCACGGTCGCTGCGGGCGCGCCGCTGGCCGTCACCTCCTCACCGGGAGCGGGCGTCTCCGCCAGCGTCTCGGTTCCGGCCGGCGCGTTGCCTGCGGGGACCGTGCTCAGCGTCTATCCGGTGGTGAACAAGACCGCTCTCGCGAGCCAGGTCACGGCGGGCCAGTCCTACGTCGCCTCCTTCGCGGTCTCCTGGCAGGCGCCCAACGGGACCACGCCGACGGCGTCGGCCCCGATCACGATGACCATCGTCGATCCGGCGATCACGGCCGGTGAGACGGTCTATCTGCTCACCGCGAACGGCCTCGTCGCGGCCGGCTCGGCGACGGCGAACGGCACGGTGACGATCACCTTCACCAGTGACCCGGTGTTCGTCGTCGCGAGCCTGACCGCACGCAGACTGTCGCTGAAGGACCACAAGAGCGTCACGATCATCGGCTACGACGGCCGAGCAAGGGCCGGCGCCAAGGTGTCGATCGAGCTGATTCGCTCGCACAGGGTCATCAAGCGGGCGAGCGTGAAGATCGGCCCCAAGCACCGCTACATGTGGACCAGCGCGAGGCTGACGACCGGGACCTACACGGTCAGGTTCACGATCTCCGGCAGGTTGTTCAAGACCACGACGGTCACGATTGCGGCGGAGCCCAGGCAGGAGAAGTGAGCTTCGCGGGGCGGCGGCGCGGCCCGGTGGTGTGCCGCGCCGTCAGTCTTTCTTGGGTGATCCGTGCAGCGTCACCGCGACCGTCTTGGAGACGGCGGTGGCGCCGCCCGCCGGTGTGAAGGTCACGACGACCGAGACGCGCAGGCTCGGGGAACGCGCGAGCAGCGCCGTCGCGGCCCTGCTCGGCTTGATCGTGATCGCTGCGGCGGCGCCCGAACCGGAGACCGTCACGGTCCCGTAGTCGCTGCCGGCCGTAGCCCTGCTCCCCTTGGCCTTCGGCGTGTGGGCGCTGGCGCGGAAGACGCCCGAGCTCGAGGCGCTGAGGACGAGCAGGATCTGTCCGCGGGCGAGCTTTAGGACCTGCTCGACGGCGATGCTCGCTGGAGTCGGGCCGGCGACGGCCGGGCAGGAGGCCTGCCCCGACTCTGTGGTGCCGGTGCCCGACGGGCAGGGAATCGCCGCGGCGACGCCCGACGGCGCGTAGCTGCCGACCGGCGCCGGCGTGCACGCCGTGGCAGCGGTCGTCGCCGAGTAGCTGCCGGCCGGGCAGGGCGTCTGGGTCGATGCGCCCGCGGCCCAGACGTAGGAACCGGCGGCCGCGGGTGTGCAGGCGGCGGCGCCCCGGGCGGCGGCGTAGCTGCCGGGCGCGCACGGCGCCTCGGCGGTCGCGGTGGAGCCGGCGACGTATGAGCCGAGATCGGCTGCGACGCACAGCGAGGCGCCGGCGTTGGCGGAGTAGTAGCCGGGCGGGCACGCGACCTCGCCGGTCGCGTGCTGGTCATCGACGTAGAAGCCTGGATCTGCGAGCGTGCACGTCGAGCTTCCGCTGGCCGGCGCGTAGCTTCCCACCGGGCAGGATGTGGCTACCGCGGCGGTGGCGTCCGAGTAGGTGCCGGGCGCATCGGGGCTGCATGCAGCGGAACCCAGCGGGGCGTAGGACCCGGCGGTGCACGGAGTCGGAGTCCCGGTCATCGCGGGCGCCGCGTAGCCTGCCGGCGAGGTTGTGCACATGATTGCCGTCGTCCCTCCAGCGGAGTAGCTGCCGGCTGGGCACGGCGTCTCGGCGGCCGCCTGCGCGGCGGCGACGAAGTAGCCAGGCGCGGCCGGGGTGCACGACGCACTGTCGGAGAGGGTCGCGTAGCTTCCCGGATAGCACGCCGTGGCGACCACCGCGCCGGCGCCCGAAAAGAACCCCGGGTCGTCGACGAGGCAGGCCGACGACGCGCTCGCCCCGGTGCTCTCGTTGTAGGTGCCGGCAACGCAGGGCGTTTGCGCCGTCGCGCCGCTGCCGGCCACGTAGTTGCCGGGATCGGCGGCTGCGCACGGGGTATCGCCGCTCACAGACCAACTCCCTGGATCGCACGGTGTGCCGGTGGCGCTTGCGCTGGCGGGGCTGAACGCCAGCATCAGCGCGACCGCCGCGGCCAGTCCGGCCGCTCTGCATGCGACTGCGAAACCCCGCCGACTCATCGACACAAGCGACTGTATCGGCAATCGAAGTCGCGTGATGAGCGTAGGCGGACGTGTTGCGAGCTCGCCCGGCCGCTGCGACGCGGTCGTTCGTTCGCGCAGGCGGCAGCGTGTGTGGGCATCGCGCGGCCGCCGTGATGGCGCCGCTCGCCTGCGCAGGCGGCGGCCGTGTTCTGGGCGCCGAGCGGCGGTCGCTGAGCCGGCGTTCGCCCGCCCGCGCGGGCCGGTGCGGTGTCAGCTTTCGAGGCGCCCGGCGTCGCGGTCGCCCGCCGAGGAGGCTCGCTAGGGTCTGAACCATGACCGTCGTGGTGATCACGGGCGCGACTCGCGGGATCGGCCAGGCTGCGGCGATCGAACTGGCCCGCCAGGGCGCCGAGCTCGCGCTCGTCGGACGCGATGGCGAGCGCGTCGCCGCTGTCGCGGCGGCGGCCAGGTCTGCGGGCGACGGGGCGGCGGTCCACGAGCATGTGGCCGATCTCACGCTGATGTCGCAGGTGCGGGCGCTGGCCGAGCGCCTTCGCGAGCAACACGCGCAGATCGACGTGCTCGCCAACAACGCCGGTGCGCTGTTCGCGACGCGCGAAGTGACAGCCGAGGGCCTCGAGCGAACATTCGCCCTCAACCATCTCGCGCCGTTCCTGCTGACCAACCTGCTGCGCGACCGTCTGGCAGGCGGCCGCGTGGTCACCACCTCCTCGGACGCTCACAAGACCGGGCTGCTGGACCTCGACGACCTGCAGTCCGAGCGCTCCTTCTCGGCGTGGCGTGCCTATGGCACCTCGAAGCTCGCCAACATCCTCTTCACGCGCGAGCTCGCCCGGCGAGCACCCGAGCTGCACGCGACCTGCTTTCACCCCGGCGTGGTGCGCACCGGCTTCGGCAAGAACCAGAACGGGGTCTGGAAGGTGATGACCACGCTCGCCGCACCCTTCCTGCGCTCCCCGCAGCGCGGCGCTCGCTCGCTCGTCTGGCTCGCCGTCTCCGCTCAGGCAGCCGGCCTGACAGGCGTCTACGTGCAGGACGAGAAGGTCGTGACGCCGAGCCTGCAGGCCCGCGACGACACGCTCGCCGAGGGCCTGTGGGAGCGCAGCGCGCAGCTGGTGGGCCTCGCGGACGTCGCCGAGGCCTGACGCGAGGGCGCCTGCGCGCAGCCGGCTGTCCACGCCGCCGTCGCCGAGGCCTGACCCGAGCGGCGCATCGGCGCGCGCCGCTCAGGCCACGGCGTCGCGGTTGCGCGGCGGCTCGCCCACATACTTCGCGCTGGGACGGATCAGGCGCCCCTCGCGCTGCTGCTCGAGGATGTGCGCCGACCAGCCGGCGGTGCGCGCGCACGCGAACATCGGCGTGAACAGCTCGGAGGGGACCTGCGCGAAGTCGAGCACGACCGCGGACCAGAACTCGACGTTGGTCGCGAGCACGCGGTCGGGCTTGCGCGCGTGCAGCTCGGCCAGGGCGGCCTGCTCGAGCGCCTCGGCCACGTCGAGCCGCGGCGCGTCGAGCTCGCGGGCGGTGCGGCGGAGCACACGCGCACGGGGGTCCTCGGCTCGATAGACGCGGTGGCCAAAGCCCATCAGCCGATCGCCGCGGTCCAGCGCCGCGGTCACCCAACGTTCCGCGTCGCCAAGCGCTTCGACCTCGTCGAGCATCTTCAGCACGCGCGAGGGGGCGCCGCCGTGCAGCGGGCCCGAAAGCGCTCCGACCGCGGCCGACAGCGCCGCCGCGCAGTCCGCGCCGGTCGAGGCGACGACGCGCGCGGTGAAGGTCGAGGCGTTCATGCCGTGTTCGGCCGCCGAAACCCAGTAGGCGTCGATCGCCCTGGCCGCGCGCGGGTCGGCGACGCCTCGCCAGCTCAACAGGAAGCTCTCGGCGACCGTCGCGGCATCATCGATCTCTGCTTGCGAGACCACCGTTGCGCCGGGGTCGCGGGCCGACTGGGCTACGAACGAGAGCGTCGCCGCCGAGAGGCGGGCGAGGTCGCCGCGGGCCTGCGCCTCGTCGATGTCGATCAGCTGGCCGAGGCTCCACTCCGCCGCAAGCATCGCGAGCGCGGCCTGCACGTCGACGCGCACGTTGCCGCTGGCGACGCTCAGCTGCGGCGGGCGCGGGCGTCCCAGTCCCGGCTGCAGGCGCCCGTCCACCAGCAGCCCCCAGACCTGCTCGAACGCGACGGTCCCGACGAGCTCCTCGATGTCGACGCCGCGGTAGCGCAGCGCGCCGCCGTCACGGTCGGGCTCGGCGATCTGCGTGGCGAATGCGACGACCCCCTCGAGACCCGACTGGACTTCGCTCATCTGGCCCGCTTTCTGCTGACGGCGTCCCGCTCGGACGGGATCTTCGGTAACCACCCGTAAGCGTTGCGCAAATCCCTCGCCGGTAGGCTCCCGGCGGCGATGAGCGACGAGTTGATGTTTCGCCCGCCGGGGGAGCTGGCCGCGCTCGTGCGTGACGGCGAGCTTTCCGCCCGCGAGCTGGTCGGCGCCTCGCTTGCGCGGATCGACGCGCTCGACCCGCGCCTCGGCGCCTTCGTCCAGGTCGACCACGACGGCGCGCTGGCTGCGGCCGACGCGATCGGGCCGGGCGACGAGCGCCCGTTCGCCGGGGTGCCGATCGCGATCAAGAACAATCGCGCCGTCAAGGGCCTGCTGCTGACGCACGGCTGCACGCTGATGCGCGACTTCGTCGCGGCCTACGACCACAGCGTCGTGCGCCGGCTGCGCGGCGCGGGCTTCGTGATCGTCGGCACGACGAAACTGCCGGAGTATGGGATCCTGCCCGTCACCGAGCCGCGAGTGCACGGACCGGCGCGCAACCCGTGGGACCCCTCGCGCACCCCGGGCGGCTCCTCCGGCGGCTCGGCCGCCGCGGTGGCGGCCGGGATGGTGCCGATCGCGCACGGCAACGATGGCGGCGGCTCGCTGCGGATCCCGGCCGCCTGCTGCGGCCTGGTCGGCCTGAAGGCCCAGCGCCACCGCGTCTCGGCGGCCCCCGACCTCGGCGCCTCGCCGCTGGTGCTCGACGGTGTGCTCACGCGCACCGTCGCGCAGACCGCCGTGCTGCTCGATCTGATCGCCGGCTATGAGACCGGCGACGCCGCGTGGATACCGGCTCCGGCGGAGCCGTTCGCGACGAGTGCCGAGCGCGCGCCGCGCGGCCTGCGAATCGCCTTCACGAAACTGGCGCCGATCCCCGACGCGCCAGTGCACGCCGAGTGCGCCGCCGCGGTCGATCGCGCCGCCGCGCTCGCCGAGGAGCTCGGTCACGTCGTCGAGGAGGTCGACCCGCCGTGGCAGGGCGAGGACCTCGCCGACCTCTTCGGCGAGTACTTCGCCGCTCACGTCGCCCTCGGCATCCGCTTCTCGGCGATGAACGCCGGCCGCTCTGCGCCCGAGCCGGCGGACATGGAGCCGATGAGCTGGGCACTGTGGGAGCGCTGCCGGGGAATGGACGCGGTCGCGTTCCAGCTGCTCGGGGTCCGGCTGCAGAGCGCCATGCGGTCGCTGATCGCCTTCCTCGCGCCCTACGACGCGCTGCTGACGCCCGCGTTGGCCCAGCGCCCGCTCGAGCTCGGCTCGCTCAACACGGCGGCCCCCGAGCCGCTCGAGACCTTCGTTCGCTCCGGGTACTTCACGCCGTTCACGCCGATCTTCAACGCCAGCGGGCAGCCGGCGATCGCGCTGCCGCTGTTCGAGGGCGAGGACGGGCTCCCGCTGGCCGTGCAGCTGGTCGGACGCCCTGCCGGCGAGGGGCCGCTGCTCGCGCTCGCGGCCGCGCTGGAGCAGGCCGCGCCGCCGATCCCTCGCCGACCGCTGGTCAGCTGACGCCATCGCTCGCGGGCGCAGGCCGAGGTGCTCGGCGTCCGCGCTTGCGGCGGCGGCGGCGAGCGCGAGACCTCCGTCAGCCCGAAGGCGCCCCGATCGCGCCCTGCGGCCGGTCGCGGATCCTCGCGGGCCCGAATCGATGACGGCGTCGGCGCCGCGCAGCGCGTTGCGAAACGTGTGCCCGGCCACGCAGCGATCCGGCCCGTAATATTCGCGTACCTTCCCTCGAAGACAGGAATCAGAACCACATGGCATATGTGATCGCCGAACCGTGCATCGGGACCAAGGACAACTCGTGTGTCGAGGTCTGCCCGGTCGACTGCATCCATCCGACGCCGGAGGAGACCGGCTACGCCGAGGTCGAGATGCTCTACATAGATCCGGACGAGTGCATCGACTGCGACGCCTGCGTCGAGGCCTGCCCGGTGGACGCCTGCTTCGCGGAGGATCAGCTGCCCGACGAGTGGACGAAGTACATCGTGATCAACGCGGAGTACTACAAGAACGGCTGAGCCGCGCCCGGCGATCGCCTCCTGCGAGCGCCGCCGGCCGGGAGTCGCGGGCCGCCGCGCTCGCCGGAGCGTTGCGGGTATGCCCGCCGCCGCGTGGGGCAACCAGCACCCGGCGCCGGAGGGGGCCGGCCGGTCGCTCAGGCGACGGATGCGGCCGGCTGGTCGCCGGCCTCGCCAAGCGGTGACTGCTCCGCGGTGCAGAAGGCGCAACGGCGAGCGGCCTTGGGGATCTCCGACAGGCACTCGGTGCACGCGCGCGTGTCGGCATCGGGATCCGGCCGCCCGGCGGCGCGACGCGCCGCCATCGAGTTCAGCGGCTTGACCACGAAGAAGAAGATCGCGGCCGCGACCGACACGAAGGTGATCAGCGAGTTGATGAAGTCGCCGTAGTAGAAGTGGCTGCTATTGATCGTGAAGCTGAGCGCGCCGAAGTCTGGCTGCCCGAAGATCAGCGCGATGATCGGCGTGAGCAGGTCGGCCACGAGCGCCTTGATCACGACGCCGAAGGCGGTTCCGAGCACGACCGCGACGGCGAGGTCGACGACGTTGCCGCGCGCGAGGAAGTTCTTGAATTCGCTCGCCAGCCCCCGCATTGCGCGAACCCTACCCGCTCGCCTGCGGACCGGGGATTTTCTTCGTCGCTACTGGGTTGAGGAGAGAATCCACAGGCCGAGGCTCGTGAATGCGACCATCACGGTCAGCATCCAGTACTGCGAGCGGGTCGCGTCGCGGGCGCGGCGGTAAAGCGTCAGCGCCCGGTCGTGGGCGAGCATCAGGCCGCCGACGTGGCCGACGATCAGCGCCCCGACCTGCACGTACCAGACGACGTTCCCGGTCACGATTGCCAGGTTGGGCTGGAAGTTCGCGGTGCCGAAGATGTTGGCGCCGGTTCCGAGCGGGTCCGACACCAGGTAGATCATCGACTGGCCGGAGAAGGCGAGCAGCGAGAAGTAGTGCGCGACCACATAGGCGATCGAGATCGGCAGCAGCGTGTGGGCGAAGCGCCGCGCGAGGTCGCCCGCCTCGTAGCCGGCGCCGATCGAGCGCATCCCGAGCGTGCCGAGCCGGTACATGCCGCCGACGATCGCCACCATCCCGACCAGGCCCAGCGTGTAGGAGTACTCCGTCGCCGCGTCGGGGCTCGAGACCCCGAGGCTCGTGAACAGGCTGAAGAGGTGGGGGAACAGGCTGATCCAGACGGTGCCGTTGGAGAGCCCGTCGAAGCTCGTCGAGCCGATCATCACCGCGATCAGCGCGATCGTGCCAGGCATCACCTCGAGCGCCACCGCGCCGACGAACGGCGCGCGGCGGTGGATCCGCCCGTCCGCCCAGCGAAGCGGCGCCATCAGGGCGAACAGCCCGAAGTAGACCGCGAAGGCGTCGCCGCGCTCGGTCCAGGTCTCGATCCCGTAAAGGCTCATCGCGACCAGCTGAACCGCGGCGTA
>Ga0302325_10021856_pt1 | contig 13394 bp, 13 predicted proteins | sample Palsa_T0_2_FD_201948 | JGI IMG/M metagenome (GOLD analysis project Ga0302325, IMG submission 201948) | Peat permafrost microbial communities from Stordalen Mire near Abisko, Sweden - Palsa_T0_2 | ecosystem: Environmental > Terrestrial > Soil > Palsa > Peat permafrost | place: Sweden: Abisko... | reverse complement strand
TGCGCGGCTGCGAGGTCACGGCACTGACCGGGGAGGCCGCGCATGCCGCGGGCCGCTTGCTGGGCCGCGCCGGCGTCAGCGATGTCGTGGACGCGGTCGTCGCGGACGCTGCGGCGCGGCTGCACGCTGACGTAGTGACCGGCGACCACGACGACATCACCCGGTTGCTGGACGCCGCCGGCGCGGACGTCCACATCATCGACGTCTAGCCTCAATGCCGGGGAGTTAAGAGCCCGCAGATCATTAACACGCTGTCTTGATCTGTGGCGGTGTCGTGATGCCCTGTGCGCTGGAGAAGCTGGTCAGGTCGTCCAGGCTGGCGAGCCGGCGCGGGCCGGGATGGATGACGTGGCCGGCCTGGTCCAGGAGCTGACGGATGTCGCGGATTCGCTTCCTGATGGTTTCGGGCCGGACGCTGAACAAGGCGGCGATGGCGACCTGGGGCAGGGCGAGGCGCTGGTGCAGGATGGTGATCAGCAGCCGCCGGGCGGTCGGGTAGTCGCCGCAGCCGGTCGCGTTCCACCAGCGGCGGATCGACTCGACAGCGAACGCGGCCGTGTCATGATCGGTGCCGACGTTCATCCAGCCGGCGTTCGCGGTGACGTCATAAACCCCGTACGGCACCGCCTTGCCCAGGCTATCGCCGGGGAAATCGTGCGTGCGGGTGGCCTCAGGCTGGCCCTTGGGCCGCCATTCCCAACGGTGTCAGCGCCGACCCGGTGACCCTGGCGGGTCAGCTCCGCCGCCAGGTTGCGGGCGACTTCGTCGTCCACCGCAGCGGCGATATCGGATCCCCCGCTCCTGCGGCCCGGCCAGCGCCAGCAGCGCCGCCCGCAGCCCCGGATCCAGGTCTGCCGCCTTCTTGCGCCCCCCGCCCGGCCTGCGCGCCCGGCCCAGCGGCCCGGTGCCGGAGTCCAGCTCACCGGCCCCCAGCGATACCGTGGCCTCGCGGACCCCGGCCGCCCGGGCCACCGCCCGGATCCCGCCATGGCCCAGCGCCCGGGCCTCGGCGCCGATGAGCAGCCGCCGCTGCCGCTCATCCAGATGCGGGAAGATCGCCTAGAACTTCGCCGCCAGTACCTCTCCGGTTACCTCCATGACGCCAATACCACACCACCGAGAGCAATCCCGGGAGTCTACGGGTTATTTTTCTGTGGGCCATTAACTCCCCGGCATTGCGTCGCTGCGCGATCCCTTCGGGCCCCTGGACCGCGACTCTTGGCGAGGATTCAAAGCGGCGCCTATCGAAGGGATGCCAGGGTCTGAGCTCTATCCGCTGCTGGGGCTGACGCCGTTGCAAGAGGGTTCAGTGCCCTTTCTCATCAATGTCGAGGTCTTTATCATCAGGAAGAGCGAGAATTTCTCCCGCCAAGTTGGCCTCATCGATACTTTGGCGAAAGGCCTGTTCTGCATCTGCAGCACTCTTGGCCAACCTATCGAACTCTTCTCCGGCAAGCTTGTCCTCCGCGGTTTTGACAAGCAGTTCACGAAACCTTGGATTCAGGCGCTCTACTTCCTGCGTCCCAAGCCAATCTTTGCACGTAACATCCACTTGTCTGACCGACAAGGCATAGCGCTCAAGCTTCAGTACGCGCGATTCTGCTGATTTCAACGCAATCGCGATAGCCCGCTGCCCTGGTTTAATCGCGTCAGCCGTCCTGGGACCTGCCGGTATGTCCCTATCCATCCTGACTGGCTGTACCCTAGGGCGTTCACCAAAGACGCCTCCAAGGAGGCCTCCCAATCTCCCAATCTCGCACCTCCACTACCAGATTCATTGCCTCCACCAAAGAGGTCTGCCAAATCGAATTGGAAGCCGCCTACATTCGGCGTATCCGGTTTGGACGAACCTCCCTTCGGGATCTCTGGTGTCGCTCTTCCTTTGGACGAACTTTTAGCGCTAATTGATCTTAGCTCGGCACGCAAATCGGTGATTTCACGTGCTGCAACTGAAATCGCCTGTACGTTATGTCCGAGTTCACCCTCGTCGACCGGAGGATGGAGCAAATCTTGAGTGCGAGCATCGGAGGTGAGAATGGCGCTGACCGCAGTTACCCGGAGTTCGGCCAGGTCGGTAATACAGACAGCGCCTTTGTGCCCGGCCAGAGGTCACGAGAAGCAGCTGGATGGCCGCAGTCCTCCTCGCCGCTCTGGAGCAGCGACGGAGCCGTCAGGCCGTTGCCGTTACCTGGCTTTGAAGGTGACGTTGGAGCACCAGCAACTTGGCCGGAGGCGATCGTCATCGATCAGCATGTGCCCGTTCGCCGTTAGGCTCGTTAGTACGGGAGCCGCTCGGCTACCCAGGCCCAGTCGATGCGCTCTTGTTCGAGGCGGATCCGTCGGCCGAGGCGGTCCGTGATCAGGTCGTGGTATAGCGCCTCCTCATCGACGGTGAGCCGGTTGAGGCGAGCAGCGGTAGGAGACGCCTCGACCACCCATCGATCGCGGTGGGCCAGTAGCGTGTCGCGGTCCATCAGCATGGAGCGGGTCTGCGGCAGCCACGCACGCAGCTGATCGAGGATGGCGAAGCCGTGGGTATCGAGATCCCCCCAGTAGACGATATCGGCACCGGCTAGCCATGGCATCGACCCGGCGCGGTCAACTTCGAAGCCTTTTCCCCACAACACGAGGCCTTCAGCGGGCACAGGCACGCTGAGGAAGGTGATCTCGTTCTCGACTATCACGGCGAACTTAGCGGCAATTTTTAGCATCGCCAGTTCGTTCGCGCGTGCGGTGAGATCGGACAACCCCGCAGCCAGATCCAGCGAAGGGTCCACCCGCAGGCGCAATGTCTCCGGCTTGGCACCCAACCCCAGCGCCCTGAGGAAGCCCGGCGCGGACGAAGGAACCCCGAGTAGCTGGGCCAGCAGCGGGCGGTGCCGTTCCACGAACTTCGTGTCGACTCCCGGAGCGGTGATCTCGCGCAGGTAACGACCGGAATCCTGCGCGCGTCTCAACCAGAGGTAGGCCGAAAGCAGCGCAGGCCAGATGTCCGCGACCTCCAGCGCTCGCAGAGGCTTGCTCGCTACCCAGGCCGAAACGGCTGGCTCTCTCGCGACGACTGACAGCACGGTCTTGTACGCCTGTACCTGGTCGCCGACGCCTATCAGCGCAGCGGCCTGCTCGTACGACTCGACAATCGCGCGGCTTGGCAGCTCGTTACGGCCGATCAGTCGGCCACCGACAGGCGCGTACCGCAGTGTGTATTGCAAGCCGCCCCGACTGCCGGCTTCCAGCGCCGCGATCCACGAGCGCACCGCGTCCAGGTCGTCGCCAATCTCTCCAGGCTTCGGCCCACGCAGCGCCACGTCCACTATCGGGAATGGCGAAGCTTCGGCGAGGGCACGCAGGATGGACCCGTCGTCCCAGCGCCGCCGTACCCGCGTCCGGATGTCCGAGCGGGTGGTCCATGTGGTCATGCTTCGTGACCGGCCTGGCGTCGGCGAAACTCCTCGATTGTCAGGGTCTGCAGCCGGGAATAGCTGCCGGTCGGGTTGTCGACGAACCCGATCGCCCGCACATAGGGCTCGATCACGTGCACTTTCTGCAGCGGGGTGACGATCAGCAGTTGCAGGCCGAGCCGGGCGAACAGGTCCAGCGCATAGCGGGTCGAGACGTCCGAGCCGCGGCCGAATGCCTCGTCGATCACTGCGAACCGGAAGTCGCGCGACTTCGCGGCGCCCCATTCCAGTCCGAACTGGTAGGCAAGCGAGGCGGCGAGGATGGTGTAGGCCAGCTTCTCCTTCTGACCGCCCGACTTGCCGTCGGAGTCTCGGTAATGCTCCCATTCCTGGTTGGTCTCGCGATCTCGCTCGGAAGCCGAGAAAGTGAACCAGTTGCGGACGTCAGTGACCCGGCGAGTCCACGCGCGGTCAGAGTCAGCGTGCCCGTCCCGTCCGCGGAAGCGCTCGATGATCCGCTGCACGTCCAGGAACCGCTGCTCCGAATAGTGGTCGTCGTCCGCCGACAGCGTGTCGTCGGTCGCGGCGCGCAGGTCGGTGCGGAAATCCTGCACCTCGGTGTTAACCGTGCGCTCAGTGACGAGCTTGATGTACCGGCCGGGACTGTAGTCGATCGCGCCGAGGGCTTCGTTGATGCGGTCGACTCGGCTGTGAATGTCCTGCGACTGGCGCCGCAGCCAGTTGTTGAACTGGGCGAGCTCGCGGATGGCGTTCGTGTTGAGCTGCCGCTTGAACTCGTCTTCGAACCGAGGCAGGTCGTCGGTTGCAACCCGGTCGTGGAACGCCCGGAACTCGTCTCGCGCCTCGACATGCGCGTCCATTTCGGTTGTCGCCTCGGGCCAGCGGCGGCGGACCTCGGCCATGTACTGGACCAGGCTCTGGACGTAGCCGCCGAGCTCGCGGCCGACGCGGTCGATGGCGCCATGCAGCGCGGCGGTCAGGGAGTCGGCGGCCGCCGCGCACGCGTCGGCTGATCGGGGCAGCGCGTCACCGAGCCGCGCCGTGAGCTGGTCGAAGGAGGGGCGGGCGGCGGCCTGGGCGGCGTCGCCCAGCCCGGAGACGAAGGCCCGGTCGGCGTCGCGGGCTGCTTTCGCACGCCTGATCAGCTCGTCCTGGACCCGCACATCGCCGGTGAGGATATCGAGTTCGCCGCGCCGCTTGACCAAGCTGACCTCGTTGTCTTCCATCCGCTGCTCGATCTCGGCGAGGGCGGACGAGCCTGCGATCAGCCGCTGGCGCTCTTCCTCTGCGGCGATCGCCCGGCCGTCGGCGTCCGCCCAGTCCAGTTCGGTCCACGCGCGGAAGACGGCCAGGCCGTCCAGCGCCGACAGCCGGGCCGCCACCTTGTCGCGCTGATCGCACAGCCGGGAGTGGTCCGCATTGGCCCGGTCGAACTGGCTCTGCAACTCGACCAGGTGCGCAGTCAGGGCTGTGATCTTGTGCTCGTTGATCCAGCCGAGGACCCAGGATCGTGGATCGTCGACGCGCGACCGGTCGTCCTTCTCGTGACGGTCGCCGGCCCGCACCTGTCCCTGGCGGGTCACGGCCCGGTGCTCGTCACGGAACTGCTCGACCGTGTCGACGCAGGTGAAGTCGGCCCGCCGGACCAGCTCGTCACGAAGGTAGTCGCGGAACGGGCCGTCCGCGATGTCGATGGTGTCAGCGAGGAGCAGCAGGCTGCCGGCGTTGCGCGGCTGCAGCGGAACGCGCCGGGCCGGCACCCGCTCGTACACCAGCCGGCTGCCGGCCTTCCGACCGTCGCTGCGGCGGTAAGTGAGCCGGTGCTCGTTGACCCAGCGGGACACCCGGTCGTAGTGCTGCTGCGGCACCAGCAGCGACAGCGCGAATCCGCGCAGCACGCGCTCGGCGGCGCCCCGCCAGGCCGAGAACTCCTCGGCGACATCGAGCAGTTCGCCGGCGAATGGCAGCTCGGACTCGATAATGCCGAGATCGGCGCAGAGCTGGGTACGCACCTCCACCTGGGCAGCCGGCAAGTTGTTCTGGCGATCAGCCAGGCTCGCGAGCTCGGCGCGCGTCTCGTCGCCGGCCCGGCGCAGGTCGCTTCGCGCCGCGATAGATGTCTCCAGGCGTTCGTCCAGCGCCTTGTGCTGCGCCCGGGCATCCGTCCGGGCAGTCGCTACGGCAGCAGAGACCGTCGCGAACGCCGCAGCGTCGGTGACGCTGGTTAGGCCGGCCGTTTGGACGAGCGCGTCGAAATCGGCGCGCCGCTGCCGCCGTTCGGCCGCCTGCGCCCGGGCCGCGGCGGCCTGCTGCTCGAGCAGGCTCACCCGGTCTCCGCCGGCCGCAGCACGCGCAGCGATCAGCCCTTCGCGCTCGCGGACGAGGCTGTCGTGCGCAGCCTGGGTTTCTGCCGCCGCCTGAACCCGGCTCTCGTGCATTGCGGTGTGCGCGGCGATCTCGTCGGTGAGCAGGCTGATGCGCAGTTCTGCGATGTACAAGCGCACCGCGTCGCGCTGGCGCTCCAGTTCACCGCGCCGCGCCAGCGCCTCATCGTACCGCTCACTCGTCGCGACCAGCGGCTGCAGTGCTTCGAGCTGCTCGCGGGCCCGCTTGACTGCGTCGTGCGCCTTCGTGAGGTCTCCGAAGTGGGTGACTATGCTTCGCACCTTCTCGGCGGCATCGGCCGGCTCGAGCATGTGATCACGGACGAACTCGTTGAGATTGCCGACCGACTTCATCGATACGGTCTGGTGGAACAACTCCATCGCCTGCTCAGACCTGATGCCGAGCAGGCGCCGAAGCCTCCGGGCGTAATCAGGAAAGACATTGTGGATCTCCGCGCCGCCGGCCCGCAGCCGACGGCGCAGGTCCGTCAGGTCGGCGCCGAAGTCGGTGAAGTCTGCCTCGATCGACAGCTGCTTCGGCGAGGTGACAAAGAACCGGTCCGGCTGGCCGGCTCGGTCCTTCTGGTGGAACACCTGCGCCAGCGTGACGGTCTCGTCGAATCCCGCGTTGGCGAAGACGCCGAGCACAACTGAGTAGTGCCGGTGGTCGCGCAGCCCGACCGGACGCGAGCTGCCGGTGGCCTCGATCCGCTCGGACTTGTAGTGGCCTTCGACGTAGCTGCGCAGCGTGCGTTCCCTGGCGTCGGCGCCAGCGGCCTTGTTGTACGAGATGCGCTGCGCGGGCAGCAGCAGCGTGGTGAGCGCATCGACCAGGGTGGACTTGCCGCTGCCGATGTCGCCGGTGAGCAGCGCGGTGGCTCCCTCGGGAAACAGGCGCCAGACTCGTTTGTCGAATGTCCCCCAGTTGAACACCTCGAGCCGGTGCAGCCGGTAGCCCGCCCGAGTGTCCTCGTTGCCCAGCTGAGTTGCAGGGAACAGCTGATCACTCATCGCCACCACCGGCCTGACGTGAGCCTGCTCCGGCGTAGTCGGCCAGCTTGCCGGCGAAGTCCGAGAGCGTCTGCGCGTCCACGTACGCCTTGAGGATGCGGCGCACCTCCCACTGGTCGGTGCGCCCGCGCAGCGGGCGCAAGAACCCGAGCTCGGCTGCGCGGCGGATGGTGCTGTCGGCCTGGTCGATCACGCGCGCCTCGTTGGTCGACTCGGCGAGAAACAGCCGCAGCATCTCCACGATCTGGTCGCGGCTGAGCACCAGCTTGCCCTCACCGCCGGCCGACTCGAACTCGACGAGTCGCTTGCGGAGCAGGACGAGCAGCAGGCTCACGTTGTAGGTGAGCGTGCGCCGGGCCACCAGGCGGGGCAGAGGATCCTCGCCGTCGGCCTCCGGTCGGCTCTGCAGGTAGGCGTACCCCTCGGTGTCGTCGACGATCACGTCGACGCCGATCGCGGCGAAGTGGTCGCGGACGGCCGGGGCGTGACGGCCGAGCGCGGTCCAGGTCGGCTCGTCTTGCTCGCGGTACACGACGCCGCGCATGAGATGGATGATCGCGGCGGCCACGGCATGCTCGTCAGCGGTTCTCATCGGCGGGTCACCGTCACCTTCGGCAGCCGCGCTCGGCGGGTGATCTCGCCATCGTCATAGTCGATGACCGTCTCGTCCTGCTCGTCCACGGTCACCTCGAGATCGTCAGCTGCGAGCGCCAGGTAGCCGACGATCTCGGCGGCACCCTGCTCGACCGGGTAGACGTGGACGATATCGCCGAGCAGGGCGGAGCCCCGCTCGGGCACGGCCGCGCGGATATTGTCGGCCAGCCGGGCCTGATCGACGAATGTCTGGCTGAACAGGGCGGTCACGTCGGCCTCGTCGTCGGCGTCCGGGTCGAGCAGGCTGTCGACCCGTGCGGCGGGACGGGCGTCAAAGAGCGGCCGCTCGAACGGCAGGGCGATCCCGACGCCCGGCTCGTCCACCTCCAGGCCGGCTTCCGGCGGCCGGTCACGGCAGGCCAGCGCCGACGCCTCGATGGAGTGGACGAGGTCGAGCACGCGGCGGTTCTCGAGCCACACCTGGTCGTCGAGGAAGCGGCGCAGCTGCTCGGAGATCTGCCGGACGGTCTGCTGGGTGCGCTCCGCGGCTTCGGACCAGTCGTAGTGGATGGTGCGCAGCCGCCGGTCCGCCTCGACCTGATCGACGGACTGCACCCGCGCCAGGAGGTCGGTCAGCTCGTCCTGCCGCGTCTCGGACAGCAGGAAATCGTAGAACGCCTGGAAGCTGCGGCCCTGGTCGGAGCTGTTTATGTCCGAGCGGCTGCTGACTAGCTCGCCGAGCAGGTCGCCCTTGCCGCCCTCCCAGGCCGCGATCCGCTCGCGGGCCGCGCGGTCCAGGCCGCGGAAGTTCTCCTCGACCTCGCGGAAGTCCGAGAGGATGTCACGCGCGGTGGCGGCGAACTGCTGGTACCGGTCGCGGAGCGCGGTCGTGCCGAGGACAGCCAGGTTGCCCGCCTCGACCTCGGCGATCTCGCGGTCGATCACGTCGCGGCGCCGGTGCAGTTCGGCCAGTCGCGCCTGCGGATCGGTCTCGGCACCGTGGATGATCTGGCGCAGTAGCTCGATCACAATGTGCAGGCGTGACTCGGTGCCGACGAAGGGCCGGACGCTTAGCCCGGTCACCCAGGCATATGCCTTCTCGAAAGCCGGGGTGGCGTCATAGTGCACCTCGTCCGACCCGAGCGGGTAGAAGCGACGCAGCCAGCCGGCGTCGGCATGCGCCCAGTCGTCGAGATAATCGATGGCCGGCTTAGGGTAGCGCGGCTTGTCCGGGTCGCCCGCGTTGAGCGCGTACAGATCATCGTCCAGCGCAGCGGTCAGGTCTGGCCCGGACGTCGCCCCGTTGTTGCCCTCGACGAAGAACCGGCCGAGAAAGGTCAGCACCAGCGGCGCGTTGCCGGCTCGGAGCAGGCGCCACGCCGGGTGCCGCTCGCGAAGCCGCTCGACGTCAGCGTGTTCCATAGCCCCTCCGTCCGTTCCCGCGACCAGCTTATGGAGGAGGGCCGACAGTTCCATTCCACGCCTTCAGTAGGCATGGTGGGTCGAACCGGGCGTTGATCGAGCATTGCTATGGCTCGAGCGCCTGACGTCTTGGCTCAGCATGGAATTCCGCATCGGCGGTGACCTGTTATCAGGCGGTTTGCTGCTCGGGGTGGCTGCGGAGTCGGGCCAGGTCGCGCTCCATGCCGCAGCGGCCTTGAGTGAGCTGCAGACGCGCGCGGCCGAGCTTGACTCCCCGGTCCCGCCCTTTCCGCCTGACGTGAGTTCAGCGAATGAAGAAGGGCAGCTCAGGCAGCCGCCCGTACGCCTTCGACACGGAGAGGTACAAGCAACGGCACGCCGTGGAGACGAGCGAGCCGCAGTGCTCGGGTTTGGCATCGACGCGGCATGCTTGAGTGTTGCCAGCAGCGCGGGCGTCAGCTCGGCCTGTTCCAGCCGGATGCCGTCGCCGAGGCGGGCATGAATGACGGGCGGGAACGTGGGCCGGGTCTTCGTCGAGCCAGCCAGCTCGACGCGGTCCACCGCAGCCCCGACGGTGACTTGCCCTGCCCGCCGGGCCGCGCTGACCGCCTCGCGGGGCGTGATCCGGCCGAGCGTGGACAGGTACTCCCATTGGTCGTCATGCGGCTCGAGCGTGGCGGGATCGAGGAACACTGTCGCGCCGTCGCGGCGTGCCTTGCCGTACAGCGGTGCTGCGATCAGGTTGCCGACGCCGCCCGCGGGCAGCGTGTCCTGGGACGGGAACAACCGATCATAGCTGGCCAGGCTCATCTGCCCCGCAGAGCCATCGCCTCACGCAGCAGCCCGGCGCCCAGACGGCGCGCCGTCTCGGCCGGGACCGGGGCGGTGAAGAACGTCCAGGCGTGCGCGCCGATCCCTGAGCGTGACACCTCCAGCCCGGCCGGCACGCCCAGTGCCCGGGCGGCCTTGACGTAGTTGAGCGCGTCCAGCATTGCCGCGGTGCCGTCGAAGTCGGCGGCTAGCCACCAGCAGCGGTCGCCATCGTCAGCCGCCGCCGGACTGTAGGCGTGGACGCGTGCGTGCGTAAAGGAGGCAGGGACGGCAAGGGTCCGGCTACGCGGCATTGTGAGTTCAGGGGACCGCGCTGCAGTCATGGGTCTGCGCGTGGGGTCGGCCAAGACCAGTACCTCTGCTCGATGGAGGAGATCTTCGCCGATGCCGACGAGGAGCAGCGCGCGATGCCCCGCCGGTGGGCGGTGCACGACGCAGAGACGGACGCGCTGGTCGACTTCGTGATGATTATTGACAACATCCCGCAGCCGAAGGACGGCGACATCATCGGTTCTCGTCACGGCGCAGCGCCGCGCTGACGCCACCGGAGCGAAAGGACAGCAATGACAGAAGCACCTGACCACAAGGCGCTCGATGATCACGTCATCACCGCCGCCGACCCTCTCCTGATGACTCAACGATGCCCTAGCCAAGATCAGCAACGGTGGGTGGGGTGCGCACTAGCTTGATAAAAGTCGGGTCGTACACCTCGCCTCGTCGAACAGTCGCATCGGCGGTCACGATTACGTGGCAGTGTGCGGCACGTGCGGCGCTTCGCGGTGAGTTCGCGGGCTGGGTATCGTCATACCCGCCATGACGTACGCACCAGTGAACGGCCTGCAGCTCTACTACGAGATCCGCGGCAGTGGCAGGCCACTGGTCTTGCTCCATGGTGGCCTGCTCACCATCGAGCTCAATTTCGGGCCGTTGCTCGAACCCCTTGCGGCGAGCAGGCGGGTGATCGCGGTGGAGCTCCAGGGGCACGGGCACACTGCCGACACCGGCCGTGCGATGACGATCGAGGGGCTGGCCGGTGACGTCGTCGCGCTGCTCGATCATCTGGGGATTGCCGGGGCCGATCTGTTCGGTTTCAGCCTCGGCGGTCTCGTCGCCTACGCGGTCGCGCTCAGCGCTCCCACCCGGGTCGGCAAGCTGATCGTCGCCTCGGCGGACGCCCACCGCCCGCCAGGCCGGGAGAGCGCGCCACCCGGCGATGACCGCATGCCGACGCCCGCCGACTTCCAGGAGTGGCGCGACGTCTACGAGGCGGTCGCTCCCGACCCTGCGCATTTCGACGAGTTCGCGGCCAGGACATCGGCAATGGTGCACGAGTTCCCGGGGTGGACCGGCGAGCTGCGATCACTGCGGTCGCCGACCCTGCTGATCTTCGGCGACCGCGACTTCTCACCGCTGCCAGATGTGGTGGAGATGTTCGAACTCCTGCCGAACGCGCAACTCGCAGTGCTCCCCGGGACCACGCACGTCGGCGTGATGCGGCGGCCCGGCGAAGTGCTCGCGCTGATCACACCCTTCCTCGACGCGCGCTGAGCGGCGGTCATGCACGCACCGCCAGTTCCTGGACCCGACACACGTAGGCCAGATAGGAGTGGCACACAGGTGGCACCCACCGACGGAAGGGAGGACATTCGCGTGGCAGTGCCGTTCATAAGTCCTGCTTCGGTCAGTACAGCGCCTCGATAGGTGCGACCGTCACCAGATCCTTCACAGCACGGGCGAGTTGCCGATCGAGGGTGATCAACGCGTGGGCGTAAAGCTGGGTCAGAGCGACGTATTCGGCGTCAAATGTGTCAGGCCACCCGAGCAGGCCAGCGGCCTTCCATGCGACGTTCTGAAGCACGCGGTCTCCGAGCAGCCGGATCCGCAGCCCCGCGCGTAGTTAAGGTGTCGCTCGGCATCCTTCCTGGTCATCGCACCACGGCGTACTGCCTGGTAGAGAAGCGACAGCATTTGCGAGCGAAGAAGCGTCGGAACCAGGATCTGATGTTCGTGGCGAATCACGGCCTCGTCGTGCGCAAGTCGAATGGCGACGTCCGGACCGATCACGTACCTGGTCATGGCAGATCAGTTCCCCTCAGCCTCGATCCACCGACGGGCACTCCCGCTCGTTTTCCCAGCCTTGCTCGGCTACGCGTCAGACGAAAAGCACGCAACTGTGCGGCTGATTGGGAGGCGGCCCCGGCCGCACCCGGGCGGCCGGCCTGCCGCTGTGAGAAGCCCGCTCAGGGCGCTGCCGCGCCGAAGGCCAGGACGCTCAGCCGCGGTCGTGGAGGGTCACCTGATAGCCGTCGGGGTCCGCGAACGTGAAAGTGCGGCCGAACGGCCCGTCGACGGGCGCTGAGACGATCGTCGTGCCGGCGGCGGCGAGGGCGTCGTGGATGTCCTGCGCGTCGGGGGCGTGCAGCCACAGCGCCATCCCCTGCCCCGGCTGCGCGATCGCGTCCAGGCCGGCGCCCGCGACGACGTCGCGGACGGCGAACGCGATCGGCTTGGTGTCGAACACGACGGCGTGCGGCGGTCCTGCGTCGGACCGCTTCAGCCCCAGGTACTGCTCGTAAAAAGCGGCGGAACGCTCCAGGTCGCGCACCTGCAGTGAAATGAAGTCGGGTCCGGTGACGGCCACGATTCCTGCCTCCTCATCGTATGTCAGTCTTCTGACACACCCAATGTATGTCAGAATGCTGACATGAGTCAAGGCGAGCCCGGAATCGAGCTGGACACATCGCTGGGGTACATGCTGAAGGCGGCCGCGAGCGCCCTGCACTCCGCCCTGGAGGCCGTGCTGAGGCCGCTAGGCATGACGATCACCCACTACGCCTGCCTGGAGCTGCTTGCCCAGCGACCGGGCCTGTCCAACTCCGAGCTTGCCCGCGGCGCCTTCGTCACCCGGCAGTCGATGAACGTGCTCCTGCAGGCCCTCGAACGCCAGGGACTCGTTGCCCGCCCAGCACAGGCACCCGTCGGCAGGGCACTGCCGACCGAGCTGACCGCCCGCGGGCGCCGCCAGCTCACGATGGCCAGCGCCGCGGTTCGCCGCGTCGAGCAAGACATGCTGGCCAATCTGGATGCCAGCGAACAAGATCAGATGCGGCGCCTGCTCACTGCGTGCATCGCCGCACTGACCGAACCGCCCGCATCGGCGACGTGACTCCTCCGGACCGGCCGCCTGCATCAGGCACGTGGCGCAGGCAGCAACGGCCAGGTGACGCGCGGGCGCTACCTGTAGGCGCCAGGCTTGCGTCTTCGCCGCCTTCACCTGGTTGCCCATGGGCCTTGGCCGGGCGGGTGCGGCATCCGGGCCTGACGCTGGTGTCCTTTACCGCCGCGCCGCCGGAAGCCGATGGTGAGGAGGAGGGTCGCTCCGGCTGGGCCGGCGATGACGACGTGCCTGCGGGGGGACGCGAGGCCGTGGTGCTGTGCCGGGCAGCTTTGCTGCTGGCTGCCCTTGACGTCGTGGATCAGTGCATCGATGACGTGCGGGTGGTCGGTTTCGGCGGGGATGGCCTGCCCGAGGGCGACGGCGCGGACGGGTCGTTTGTGCATGAGTGGTTTCCGCGGCGTCACCGGGACGCCTGCGACGAGGGCTTCTTCCGGAAGGCGCTGGTGTCCGCGGTCAGGGTCGCCGGTGATCTCGCCGGCCCGCGGGCCGGCCCGGTTGCGTGCACGGCCGAGGAGATCATCCGGCACGCGGCCGGCGTGATGGCGGGGGAGC